>Ga0126311_10000440_pt1 | contig 19740 bp, 19 predicted proteins | sample Plot61_FD_92539 | JGI IMG/M metagenome (GOLD analysis project Ga0126311, IMG submission 92539) | Serpentine soil microbial communities from UC McLaughlin Reserve, CA, USA - Plot61 | ecosystem: Environmental > Terrestrial > Soil > Grasslands | place: USA: UC McLaughlin Reserve, Lake County... | reverse complement strand
TGCGCGCGAGCGCCCCCGGCAGATTGTCCCGGTCGCGCTCGCCGCCCGCCATGTTGGCGAGCGCGATCACTTCGCCGTTGAGGTCGCCGACGGAGCGGTAGAGCAGCACGGCCTTTTCGTAATGTTCGAGCGCCCTCTGCTTCTCGCCCAGCGAGGCGTACACGGAGCCCATGTTGTTGAGCGTCGTGGCCTCGCCGCGCTTGTCTTCGGCCGCGTGCCAGAGCGCGAGGGCGCGCCCGTAGTATTCGAGCGCCTTCTCCTTCTGTTCCAACGAACTGTAGATGACGCCGATGTTATTGAGCGTCCTTGCCTCGCCGCGCCGGTCTTCGGCCTCGTGGTAGAGAGGCAGGGCGCGCCCGAAGTATTCGAGCGCCTTCGCCTTATCGCCAAGGGCGTTATAGACCTTCGCGACCCTGCTCGAAGTGACGGCCTCGCCGCGCAACTCTTTGAGGTCGTGCCAGAGCGGCAGGGCGCGCCCGAAATATGCGAGCGCCTTCCGCCGCTCGCCCATCTCGTCGTAGGTTCCGCCGACGTTGTGGTAGGTCGTCGCCTCGCTGCTCCGGTCGCCGAGCGCGCGGTAGAGCGGGAGGGATTGCAGAAAGCTTTCGACCGCCCTCTGTTTCTCACCCAACTCATCGTGAAAGCCGGCGATGTTGCTCAGCGTCAGGGCTTCGCCCCTGCGGTCGCCGTCGGCGCGGTACAGCGGCAGGGATTGCCTGTAGAGGTCTAGCGCCTTCCGCGCCTGACCCGAGTCATATTCGAGCTTGCCGAGGGCGACGAGTGTCGCGGCCGTGTTGTGCCGGTCTTCGGCGGCGCGCCAGAGCGGCAGTGCGCGCCCGTAATATTCGACGGCCTTCCGGCCCTCGCCGAGACTGTTGTGGACGGCCCCGAGACGGCTGAGGGCCGTCGCCTCCCCGCGCCGGTCTTCGGCCGCGCGGTAGAGCGGTAGGCTTTCTTCATACCTCCCGATTGACTTCCGTATGGCTTCGGCCTCGCCTTGCGCTATCAGTGACTCCGCCTGCGTGAATGCTCGGCCGGCGGCGACGCGACTCTTATCCCGCGCGGTCGCCGCTCGCATCTCCGCAATCTTCACCTCGTAGCCCCCCGCGGGCGCGTCCGCCTCCGTTGGGCGCACCTCCAGGCGGTAGCTCCCGGAACTGTCCGCCACCGCGAAGACTAGCTTCTCCCTCTGGCTGCTGCTCGGGCCGTCCGCCTCGGCGACCTGCGTGCCGTCCGGGCCGAACAGCGCCACCGCCACGTCAACCCCGCGCTGCGCGGCCACGACGCGGACGTATTGACCGGAGGCCAGGACGACCCTGTACGCGTGCAACTGCCCCCCGGCGAGTCGGCGCGCGACGGGCCGTCCGGGCTCAAGCGAGGTCGCCTCGTCTACGCCCTGTGCCGCGCGCACGACCGCGAGCAGCGAAAGCGTCGGAAGCGCCGCGAGGACGCAGAGGACGAGTCGCCGGAACGTGTGCGCGGGGTGAGCGCGTTTGCGTGTTGGCATGCACATGAGGCGGTCTCCGCGGCCGAAGGGATGGTCGAAGTTCGACGCGAGGTCTTTACGCTGAGGCGCCGGAGGATTATTACCACACAAGCAGACCCTGACAAAGGATTACCCAACTCAAACCCCACGCGAACGGGCGCGACTTCTACCGTCTGACAGAGACGGAAGACGGCGCGCGGGGGCGAAGAGAGTTAGCCGCGCGGCGTTATCTTTCGTAGGGCTTGAGCCTCTTCGCGTCTTCGGCGGTGGCGGGTTTGAGGCTGACGGCCGCGCCGCCTCCGCTCGCGAGGGCGAGTTTAAGCTCCGTCCGGTCGTTGACGAGGTAGCTCTGAATCCTGTAGGCCGAGGGGTTGGTCTGCCAGTGCGCGTCGGCGGCGTCGGCGTAGACGGTCGCGACGTAAGGGCGTTTCGGCGTGAGGAAGCCGAGCGGTATCGAAGACGTTCGCGCCTGCTCGTCCGTGATTGCGCCGACGTACCACTCGTCCCTGTTCTTAGCCTTGCGCGCGACCGTGACGTAGTCGCCCGGCTCCGCCTCAAGGACGCGCGTGTCGTCCCAATCGACGGCCACGTCCTTTATGAACTGGAACGCGTCCATGAAGCGCTCGTAGTTCTCGGGCAGGTCGGCGGCCATCTGCAAGGGGCTGTAGAGCGTCACGTAGAGCGCGAGCTGTTTGGCGAGCGTCGTGTGTACCTGCTCCTTCTTGCCGGGGGCGTACGGGTCGAGCTTGATTTGGAAAATCCCCGGCGTGTAGTCCATCGGCCCGCCCATCAGGCGCGTGAAGGGGAGAATGGTTTCGTGCTCGGGCGGGTTGCCCTCGCTCCACGCGTTGTACTCGTTGCCGCGCGCGGCCTCGCACGCGAGCCAGTTCGGGTAAGTGCGGTGCAAGCCCGTCGGGCGCACGGGCTCGTGCGCGTCGAGCATGATTTTGTAGGCGGCGGTCTTCTCGGCCACGCGCACGTAGTGGTTGACCATCCACTGGCCGTCGTGGTGCTCGCCGCGCGGGATGATGCGGCCGACGTAGCCGGTCTTTACGGAGTCGTAGCCGTGCCGCTTCATGAAGCGGTACGCCTCGTCCATGCGCCGCTCGTAGTTGGTGGCGGAGGCCGAGGTCTCGTGATGCATGATGAGCTTCACGCGCCGCTCGGCCGCGTAGCGCTGTAGCCCGTTCACGTCGAAGTCGGGGTAAGGCGTGACGAAGTCGAAGACCTCCTCCTTCCAGTTCCCGAACCAGTCCTCCCAGCCCACGTTCCAGCCTTCGACGAGCACGCCGTCGAAGCCGTGCTTCGACGCGAAATCAATATAGCGTTTCACGTTCGCCGTGTTCGCTCCGTGCTTGCCGTTGGGCCTGAGGCTCGACCAGTCCGTCCCCGCGAGCTTGACGTTGCCCGCGTCGGCGTAATTCCATGTGGACTTGTTGACGTGCATCTCCCACCAGATGCCCACGTACTTGACGGGCTTTATCCAGCCCGCGTCCGCGACCTTCGAGGGCTCGTTCAGATTGAGTATGAGTTTGGAAGTGAGTATGTCGGCCGCGCGGTCGCTGACGACGACGGTGCGCCACGGCGTCTTCTCGGGCGTTTGCAAGTACGCCTTGTTGCCGACGGCGTCGGGCACGAGGTGCGAAGAGAGTTTGAAGCTTCGCCTGTCCACGTCGAGATTCATGGCCGGGTAGTTGACGAGCGCCGCCTCGTGGATGTTGACGTAGAGCCCTTCGGCGGTCTTCAACATCAGCGGCGTCTGCACGACGTTGTCGGCGGGGATGGACTTGACGGCAATCTCCTTCTCGTTCATCCCCTTCGTCGCGTTGACCTCGCTGAGTTTCGTGGTCGAGTATGCGTACTCGTTCGTGTCGTAGTCGCCGGGAATCCAGAAGGTCTTGTGGTCGCCCGTGAGGTTGAACTCGGTCTTCTCGCCCGCGACGGTGAAGTATTTGAGCCCTTCCTGCTCGGGGAACTCGTAGCGGAAGCCGAGCCCGTCGTCGAAGAGGCGGAACCTGATAATCATCCGGCGGCTGTTCGCGGAAGCCTGTTGCAGCGTGACGGCCAGCTCCCTGTAACGGTTGCGTATCTGCCTGACCTCGCCCCAGACGGGCTCCCAAGTCTCGTCCTTCTCGGAGGTCTCGGCCTTGACGACGGTGAAGCCGCCGGTCAGCGCGGGCGAGTCTTTCAGCTCGACGCCGAGTCTGCTTTGCAGCAACACCTGCTTCCCGCCGAAGTAGAGACGGTAGGTGGGCTCGCCCGCGTCGGTCAGGTGGAAGGAGAGCGAAAGCTTTCGCGCGGGCGACTCCATGTCTTGCGCGAAGGCGCTCAGGCTGACGCAAAAAAGTAGGGCGAAGAGGAAGGCGACTCTTGTTCTCATCGACGATTCGGGCTCCCGACGTTCTCTTCTTTAACCACGAGCGCGACCATGCTACAGGTTCGACGCGCGCGTCGTGAAGCGCGGCCCGAATGCTTCTTTACTTCGCGGGTATGCTCTGCGTGCTCGCGGGGATAGGAATCGGGACTTTCATCGCGACCTTCACGCGCTCGCAGACGCAGGCGCAGTTGATGAGCTTCTTCGTCAACACGCCGGTCTCGATGCTTTCGGGCGCGACGCCGCCGATTGAGGGGATGCCCTACTGGATGCAGCAGGTCTCCTACCTCAACCCCGTGCGCCACTTCTCGACCATAGCGCGCGGCGTGCTGCTCAGAGGCGTCGGGCTCGACGTCCTTTACCCGAACCTTCCGGCGCTCACGGCCTTCACGTTCGTCGGCGCGAGCGTGTGGCGCTTCGGGAAGTAGCTGAGTTAGAGTGCGCGAGTATGAGAGACTTTAAAGGCAAGACGGCCGTCGTCACGGGCGCGGCCAGCGGAATCGGGCGCGGGCTTGCGGAGCGCTGCGCGCGCGAGGGGATGCGAGTCGTCCTAGCCGACGTTGAAGAAACGTCTTTGGCCCGAGCCGAGCGGGAGTTGAAGGACGCGGGCGCTGAGGTCATAGCCGTTCGGACGGACGTTTCGAAAGCCGACGACGTTGAAGCGTTGGCGCAAAGGACGCTCGACGCCTTCGGCTCGGCGCACTTGCTCTTCAACAACGCGGGCGTAGGCGCCGGCACTACCGTCTGGGAGAGCACGCTTGAGGATTGGCATTGGACGCTGGGCGTGAACCTCTGGGGCGTGATTCACGGCGTGCGCACGTTCGTCCCCGTCATGCTCAGGCAGGGCGACGACTGCCACATCGTCAACACGGCTTCGATGGCCGGACTCGTCTCCGGCCCGGCCCTCGGCGTCTACAAAGTTACAAAGCACGCCGTCGTCTCGCTGTCGGAAACGCTCTGCTGCGAGCTGGCCGTGATGAAGGCGAACGTCAAAGTCTCCGTCCTGTGCCCGGCGGGCGTAAACACGCGCGTCATGGAGTGCGAGCGCAACCGCCCCGCCGAACTTCAGAACGCCTCGACGGGCGACTCCGCGCACCCCGCAATCGCACAGGCCGAAGCGATGCTGCGCCAACTCGTCGAAACCGGCCTTCCCCCGTCCCAAGTCGCCGAAGCAGTCTTCGACGCCATCCGCGACGAACGCTTCTACATCCTCACGCACGCTGACTGGAAGCACTTCGTGCAGAAACGCATGGAAGACATCTTGCAGGAGCGAAACCCCTGCTAGTCAAATAACACCCACAGAGTGCAGACAGGACTCACACCCGAAAACAGGTTCCGAGGTCAGCAGGCGAAACCGCTACGACAGAGAAGTACGGACAAATAATCCCCTATAATGGCGTGCAGATGAATGCGGCTCTAAAGCTGGGAGCGCGGGCATCCCTGCCCGCATTGAGCGCGAGAGCGCGAAGACTGAGAAGCGCCGACACTCAACACTTGAGTGTCGGCGCTTCACTGCTAAGCGTGCTCTGGCACGCTTAGGCGGGCAGGGATGCCCGCGCTCCCAGGGAGGAGTCGCGCCCGAGTGATCGCCGCTGTAATAAATCACCGGAGTCCGATAATCAAACCTTATGTAACGTGGCTTTGCACAAAAATTTCCCTCAAAAAAATCCTGCACAAGAATTAAGTAGGCTGCACAAAAATTCGGGTATGATGTACGCCCTCGCGTCCGGCTTGCTTGCTTGCCGTGGCGCGGCGTGAGATCGGGGTCGGGCTTTCGGAGTCGCGGCCCCGATTATTCTTTAGGCGGGTCTTTGATGATGCTCTTAAGTCTTCTCTGCGGGGTCTTGCGCTTACCCGAGAGCGCCTTGTGCCGCCTGTCGAGTATGGAGATTAGTGTCTGGTGGGAGAGGCCGAGTATCCGCGCGGCCTTCGTGATGTTTCCGCCCGACTCGTCCAACGCCTGCCCTATCAGTTTTCCCTCAAACTCGTGGACGGCCCCGTACAGGCTAAAGTTCTTTTCGTGTATGACAGGGGCCGAGAGCCGCCGCATGACTATCAGGGCGCACGTTCGGAGCCTGTCTAAGTCTTCGGCGTCCTGCGTTCCTTTCAGTAGTCTATTAGCGCGCAGGTAGGCGTCGTGTACTTCGGCCGGGGTTAGATGCCTGGTCGCGCCGTGTTCTTCGATCAGTGAGAGTATGGCCTGCCCCGCGCTAGTGAGAGCCCCAACGCCTTCGGCAACGTCCGCCGCACGGCGCAGGATGTTCTTAGAGCTTTCGTAAGCCCTCAGACGCGCCCACACTACGCCTTGAAGCGTGAAGGCGTCCGCGAGCAGCGCGGACTCGTCGCCGCGCTCTAAGGTCTTAAGGACTCCCGCAAGCGTCCGGTCTGCCTCCCTGTATTTCTTCTCCGCGACTAATACCCGCGCCCGCGTCTCGTCCACTTGCGCGAGGCTTACGGCATCCCGTAGCCGAGTGAATATCAACTGCGCCCGGTCTAAATGTTCGTGGGCGTCTCCGTATCTGCCGAGTTTGTAGAGGAGGAAGGCCAGATTATTTTCTATGCGCGCGACGTACCTTTCGTGACGCGCAAGCTCGAAGTGGTAAGCGGCGGCCGTATATTCGAGTATGGCCCTGTCGAGGTGATCTTGACGCCCCTCCGCCGTGCCTAGCCTTCTCAACACGAGCGCGAGTTCATTGTGGAAGCTTCCCCGCAAGTAATGACTCGCGCCCTCTCCGAAGAGCGGGGCGGAGTCCGTGAGAAGACGCAGCGTGTCACTGTACCGACCTGCCGAAGCTTCCACGACGGCGAGACGCAGGACTGTCTTCGCCTTCAGCGTCGCGTCTTCTTTAATCAGCGCGAAGGCGCTTTCAAGTATCGCCCGCGCGTCGTCGTAGGAACCTTCCCGCCAATAACACAACGCGAGGTCGGAGCGGGCGGCGGCGGCCCCGTTAGTCTGCCTTAGTTTCTCAAAAAGCACGGCACTCTCACTGATGAGGTCTTTCGCGGCTTCCTGCGCGCCCTTCACCTTAGCCAACCAGCCGGAGAGTGCGCCTGTCTGTAACAACACTTCGGCGGCTGTACTCTCGCCCAACCCTTCTACGTTCGGCCGCTCACCTGCGCCCTTCCACAAATCGCCAAGAGAATCGCGCGCGGCTTCGTACCGGCCCGCGTGGATGAGGTCTGCCGCGACGCGGCAGCGAACCAACGCGCGTTCATCGGTGGTGAGTGAAGGGTTATCTAGTTCCTTCAGGCTATCGTCTGCTAAAGTCATGTGAGGTAAAGCCTTCCTGTAGTTGTCGAGTTTGCGACAATTACACAAAAACCGTCACACCCGCGCGGGATGGACGGCTTAACCATTGGACAACTCATAACCGGAAGAGAGAAAGAGCGATGCGAAAGACCCTTACGACGGTTGCGCTGATGCTCGCCCTTAGCCCTGTAGCGTTCGCGGGCGAGATGCATACGCCGCCCGTCGCACCGCCGACGGACTCCACGCAAGAGCAAAGCACGGACGCCAGCACCGTAACGACTGATAGCCTGATACAGACCTTACTTGACGTGATCGTAAGCGTTCTGCCTTAGCCCGCACGCCAACCTAAACGGGGCGCGACTGCCTTCTGGCGGCTAAGGATTAGTGTGCCTTGTGAGCGTCGGAACGCGGAGGTGACGCCCACACGCGGGAGAGTAAACCGGCACGCCTTAGAATGCAATAGATTTTGCCGGTGAACTTTTCGGGCAAAGCCAGACGAGAGTCGCCTACGTTATCGGACGCTTGTTGTGTATCAGGCAGGCGGGGAGTGAGTTTTGATACTCGGAAGATTTGGGAAGTTATTCTATTCGCTCGGCGGGGGCGCGCCAGCGTTTAGAAGGGCAGAATCATCCTCTTAATCCGCCCCTCTCTTATCATGCGGTCTATGACGCCGTCGGTGTTTCGGACGATGGCTTTGAGGCGTTCGAGGCCGTTGGCGTCGAGCATCAGGGTGACGCCGGACTTGGTCGCGCTCGAAGGGTCTGTGGCGTAGATTTGAATGTGCGCGTCGCCTTCGGGGCTCACTACGAAGGTGAACTGTAGGTTGCCGATTAGCGTTTCGATTGCGCCGAGGTCTGTGTGGAGCGGCTCGCCTTGCGTCGTCATGTTTCCCTCTTCACTCTAACGCCTCGGGGAGGCGCGGCGTCGCGCCTTCGAGGGCTTACGCCGCTTGACGCCGCGGCGCGCGTTTCGTTTCGCTTTCGCGGGAGACGCGGACGGCGCGGTAACGGTCGGCGCGGGCGTGTTGGTCTGCGTCGGCGTCGAGTTGTTAGGGCCGAGCGCGGAGGCGCGCAGGCGCACGGCCTCGGCCTCCGCGGTCGCTATCGCCGCCTCAAGTCGCGCGCGGCTCGCGTCGAGACTCTGCAACTGCTCCGCGACGGAAGCCTTCTCCCTCTCCAACTGCTCGCGGCGTCTGTCGCGCAGCGCCGTGGCGTCGGTCGTCCCGATGCCCGCGACGCTCTTCTCTATGTTATCGGGACGGAGCGATTCGTCCAGCTCCTGCTCGCGCGCCTGTAGCTTCGTCTGCCTGTCTGTCACGTCGCGGAGTTGTTGACGCAGAGCCTCGACGCGCTGCTCGACCGCCGCAATGTCCTGCGCCGCCCAGACCTGTGTCGCCAGAAGTATCAGCAGAGAGCTTCTCAGTAGACGTGTCACACTTCCCTCCCCTTTACACGCTTTGACTTTAAGCCGGCGGCACGACTGCGCGCCCGGCCAGCTCCGCCACGAGAGCCGACAGTCCCGCGGGCTCGACGGGCTTTGCGAGGTGCGCCTGATAGCCCGAAGACAGAACACGCGCGCGGTCTTCGGCGCTGGCGTACGCGGTGAGCGCCGCGGCCGGAACGGCGCCGCCCGACTCGACGGGCAGCGCCCTCACCTGTTCGATGAGCGCGAAGCCGTCGCCGCCCGGCATGCCTATGTCCGACAGAAGCACGTGCGGCAGCCAGAGCCCGAGCACTTCGAGCGCCCTCGACGCGGACGCGGCCGTCCTCACGTGCGCGCCGCAGCGGCTCAGAATCTCCGCCAGGAGTTGTCGCGCGTCGGCGTCGTCGTCCACTACGAGCACCTTTAAGCCTTCGAGCGAATGCAGGACGACGGGCGCGACGCCCGTCATCGCCGGCGAAGATGCCTCGAACGCCTCGCCGCCGTTCGACTCGCGCGCGGCCGAGGGCAGGACGACTTTGAAGGTGGAGCCTTGCCCGTCCCCCGCGCTCTCCGCGTGCGCCGTGCCCCCGTGCAGCTCTACGAGGTGACGCACTATCGAGAGGCCGAGCCCGAGCCCGCTGTGTCGCCGCGTCGTGGAAGAGTCCGCCTGCCGGAAGCGGTCGAAGACGTGCGGGAGGAAGTCAGGCGCGATTCCCTGCCCCGTGTCTCTGACCGCGACCTCGACTCTCGAACCCGCGCGCGCGAGACGAACCTCTACGAGCCCGCCGCTCGGCGTGAACTTGATCGCGTTGGTGAGTAAGTTCCAGACGACCTGTTGCAGACGATCCGCGTCGCCCGTCACCGCGCCCGCCAGCGGGTCGAGCTTCGCGTCGAGCGTAAGAGACTTCAACTGCGCCGCGGGGCGCACGCCCGCGACCGCAGCCTCGACGACCGACGTGAGATCGACCGGCCTCGTCTCTATGCTGAGTCTGCCCGTGACGATGCGCGAGATGTCGAGCAGGTCTTCTATGAGCTGCGCCTGCGACTTCGCGTTGCGGTAGATGGACGTGAGCGCGCCCGCGCGCATCTCTTCGGCGACATCCCCGTCCAAGAGCATCTTCGACCAGCCGAGTATGGACGTGAGCGGCGTGCGAAGCTCGTGCGATAGTACCGCGAGGAACTCGTCCTTGAGCCGGTTGGCGTGCTCGGCCTCCGTGCGCGCGGCCTGTTCGCGCGCGAGTTCGAGGCGCGACTCTTCCGCGTGCTTGCGCTCGGTTATGTCGCGCGAGATGCCGACGATTCCCGTAACGCGCCCCGCGTCGTCGAAGACCGGAACCTTCGTGGTCGAGAGCCAGGTCGTCGAGCCGTCCGGGTAGACCTCCTTCTCCTCCTTGTCGATGATGGGGACGCCCGTCTTTATGACTCGCTGCTCGTCTTCGTACGCGGCCCGCGCGTGCTCCTCTATGAAGAAGTCGAAGTCGGTCTTGCCGACGACCTCCTCGGGCGCTTTGTTCCCGCGGTAGGGCGCGTGGCTGTTGACGCGCGTGAAGCGCCCCTCCGTGTCCTTGAAGTAGATGGCGTCGGGGACGTTGTCCATCAGCGCGTGGAGCAGCGCGCTCTCTCGCCGCAGGGCCTCCTGCGCCTGCCTCTGCTCCGTGAAGTCGCGCATGACGACGACCGCGCCGAGCTTCTCGCCGTCGGGGCCGTAGATCGCGCCGCCGCTCGCGAGAACGGTGCGCGGCTCGCCGCCTTTCGGCGCGATGACCATCTCGGCGTTGCGCACGCCCTCGCCCTGAAGCGCGCGGAAGAGCGGTATCTCTTCCTTACGCATCGGCGTCCGCCCGTCCGGCATGTACAGGTCGTAGTGCTCGGCCCAGAGGTCTGCGGCTATGGGCTCTTCGGGCAGGCCGTGCATGCGCCGCGCCGCGTGGTTGAAGACCGTCAGGACGCCTTCCGAGTCGCACGCGACGACGCCGTCCTCGACGTTTTCGAGGAGCGCGTCTATGAACCCCCGCTGCCTTTCGGACAGGGGGTGAAGCCCCTCGTTTAATTTCTCTTCGGGAAGCATATTTTTCGAGAGGCCGTGAGGCGGCCGCCGCTGAAGCTTAACACCCTTCGGAAATGAACACTCACCCGAGGCCGCCGGCGATGGCCCCCACGATCAGAAAAGGCTCGGCCCCTTCCGTCACGGCGTCGGGCAGCGGCGCGTCGGGCGGCTCGTGCGAGAGGTCTTGCTCGCACGCGAAGAACCTGACGAACGCCCGGCGCTCGCGCGTCACGTGGTCGCGTACCGTGCCGCGCAGAACCGGGTAAAGCTCTTCGAGCGCGTCGAGCACGGAGCGCTGCGTCACCTCACCCTCGACGTGCAACTCAACTTCGCCGTCCACGCGCGCGAGAGTACGCAGGGGCAGAGGCAGGAGGACGCGTATCACGGCAGCGCCTGCGCCTCGACCGACAGCACGGCGGGAAGGTCTCGCACGATGGGTGTCCAGTTGTCCCCCGCGTCCGGAGACGCGTAGACCTGCCCGCCCGTCGTGCCGAAGTAGACGCCGCAAGGGTCGAGCGTGTCCACCGACATCGCGTCGCGCAGGACGTTCACGTAGCAGTCCTTCTGCGGGAGCCCCTTTGTCAAAGCCTCCCACTCCCCTCCCCCCGTGCGGCTTCGGTAGACGCGCAGGCGGCCGTCGGGCGGGAAGTGCTCCGCGTCGCTCTTGATGGGGACGACGTAGACGGTCTCGGGCTCGTGCGCGTGAACGTCTACGACGAAGCCGAAGTCTGTCGGCAGGTTCCCGCTCACCTCGCGCCAGGTCTCGCCCGCGTCGTCGCTGCGCATCACGTCCCAGTGCTTCTGCATGAAGAGCACTTCGGGGCGCGTCGGGTGCATCGCGATGCGGTGGACGCAGTGGCCGACCTCCGCGTTCGGGTCCGGGATGTATTGCGAGTGCAGGCCGCGGTTGACGGGCCTCCACGTCGCGCCGCCGTCGTCGGTTCGAAACGCGCCCGCGGCCGAGATGGCTACGAACATGCGGCCTCGATTCTTCGGGTCGAGGACTATCGTGTGGAGGCACATCCCGCCCGCGCCCGGCTGCCACTGCGGCCCCGTCCCGTGACCTCTCAAGCCCGAGAGCTCTTGCCACGTACGCCCGCCGTCGTTTGTGCGGAAGAGGGCCGCGTCCTCGACGCCGGCGTAGACAGTGTCGGGGTCGTCGAGGGAAGGCTCAAGGTGCCAGACGCGCTTGAACTCCCAGGGGCGCTGCGTGCCGTCGTAGAACTGGTGCGTGGTGAGGGGCTTGCCCGTCTCCTCGGACGTGTCGTAGGCGAACTTGTTGCTCTCGCCCTTCGGCATGCCTTCGGGCGTGGTCGTCGGCTCGCCCGCGGGCGTTCCGGGTTGGTGCCAGGTCTTGCCGCCGTCGTCCGAGCGCTGGATTATCTGGCCGAACCAGCCACTCGTCTGCGACGCGTAAATGCGGTTCGGGTCCGCGGGCGAGCCCTTCAGGTGATAAACCTCCCAGCCCGCGAAGTGCGGGCCGGAAACGTCCCAGCTCTCGCGCTTCGCGTCCGAGGTCAACACGAAAGCGCCCTTGCGCGTGCCTACAAGTACTCGTACTCTACTCAACCTTCGCTCCTTCCCCGTCACCCCGCGGCGGCTAGGAATCAGACTAGTCTCTTGTGTTTACACTTGGCGACGCCCTTCTCGAAACCTTCGGGCCACCAATAGCCTCGGCCTTCGCAGTCCGGGCAGTTCGGTCAAGGATAATCAAATCCCGTTCAAAAGCGAGACAGGAATGCGGACGGAAATGTCCCGCTCCCCTTCGCCATAGAACCTGACCTGTCGGCCTGCGCTCTTGTTGTTGACGTGCGCCCGGTATTCATCGACGCTCCGGCACCGCTTGTTGGCGTTGCACCCACAAAGCCGTCACGCTCAATAACGCGGCGACGAACTTCGGGCGTGACCGTGCTGACGCTCATCAATTGGCCGTCTCTTCAAGCTCGGCCCTGATGCGTTCGTATTCTGCCAAATCCTCGGCCGTAGGTGGTGGGACTTCTTTAGATACTGTTCTTTTATAATCTCTTTCTTTAATGGGTACATATTTTGGACGGGGTACAGATTCTGACGGGGGTGCAGATTCTGAACGGGGGACCAGCACATCTATCACATACCCGCGTTCGCCGGTCTTCGTGACGATGCGAATATGCTTTCTCATTTCGAGCGCAGCCAGCGAGACTCGGGCCTGCGATCGGGATATGTGAGTCGCTGTGGCTATTGTACTTAATGCCACTTCCACGCGAACCTTCTGCCAGCCGTGTGTGCGCGCCAGAAGGTACAGGAGCACCACGGAGTCGGTCGGCTTGAGCGTCGGCATAAGGTCGTAGATGAAGTGGTTCGCCAGTTGGAGGTAGCCGCGCTTAGGTTCAGAATCTGAACGGGGTCCAGTTTCTGCACGGGATACATTTTGTACGGGGGGGGTCTTTTTTGTACGGGGTACAGAAACTGACGGGGATTCAAAATTTGGACGGGGTACAGATTCTGGACGGGCTGTGGCTTCCCGCCGTAACTGCGCGTCGAGGACTTCGCGGAAGATGAGCGACGCCGGGTGACTGGGGTCGGGCGGTTTCCATTCCGGTTGGGTCAGAGGCTTCGCAGGCTCGCGCAAGGGAAGCGCCGTCGATTTCCGTGGCTGCGGTTTGGTGTTCTTCATTTCTGTACCACGCTCAGGCGCGGGGCCGAGGCCGCCATGCCTATGCGTTCGAGTATCTCGTCCGTGAGCTCGGCGTACTGCTGCGCGCCGCGCGTGTTCGGGGCGTATACCTGTATCGGCTGGTGGACGAAAGGGGACTCTTCGAGCTTCGCCTGCGAGTGAATCACCGTGTTGAAGATAAGGTCTCCTGACTTCTCCTTCAATTCGAGAAAGGAAGCGCCGGAGACGTTCATGCGCTTGTCGAACATCGTGCAGAGCGTGCCGAGTATGCGCAAATTCTCGTTCAAACTCCTCGCGCCGTTGATCGCGTCCATCAGGTCGTCGTAGCCGAAAAGGGCGAAAGGGGCCGCTTTTACTGGGATAATCACGTAATCCGCGGCCGTCAGCGTCGCCGTAAGGAGCAGCCCGAGGTTCGGCGGCGTGTCTATAAGCGCGAAGTCGTAGCGGCCCGAAACGGTCTTCAGAGCGCTCCGGAGCTTCGTTATCGCTAGCGGGCTTTCGCGCTCGAACTTCGCGAGGTTGATGGTCGATGCGACCATGTCGAGCTTCGGTATGGCCGTCGTCAAACCCTTCTCGATAAGAGAGGCCGCGGGCTCCGAACCGCCGCCGATGAGCACGTCCGAGAGCGTGGACGTGACCTGCTCGGGGGCGAAGAAGATTTGCGTGGCGTTGCCCTGCGGGTCTGCGTCAATCAGCAGGGTCTCGTACTCGCGTATCGCCAACTCTGTCGCGACCGTCGCCGCGGTCGTCGATTTGCCCACGCCGCCCTTCTGGTTGGCGACTGCGATCGTAATCACTAGGCGGCCTCCTTCCTCGTCCGCATCTCGACAAGCTCGAAGGCCAGTTCGACTGTTTTCGGGATGGGATGCACGCCCCGCTCGTACCGCGAGACCGTGATCGAGTCGAGCCCGAGTTCGCGTGCGAGTTGAGCCTGCGTCAGCCCAAGCGCCTCGCGGCGCTGCTTCATCTCCTCAGGTTTCATAAGCCGAGAGACTAGGCGATACGCCTATAATTTGTCAACGTAATTCTCGGCCGTGAATCTCCGAAAGTGTTAAACGAACAGGGGAGTAAATTAGTGGGTGAATGAAGGAAACGATTGTTAAATCAATGGTTTATGCGGGGCGTTCGGCCCTCCCGAAATCTTCAGATAATTCGCTAAACGGAGGCCGATTTTCAGGCAATCTTCAGATATTTTACTAAACAGACTTCCTTTAGAGCCGGACTTTGACGACCTTCGACTGCTCCTTACGCCGCCGAATCCTACTCAAGATCGCCAGAATCGGCTCGCTCGCCTTCAGTAGCTCCTCGACCTCCTCGTCACTCACGTCCTCTCTTCTAACCTCCCGGAATGCGAAACCAAGCTGCTTGAGTTGCTCCCAGAACAGATGTGTAGAGTCGTACGGGTCGAAATCCTCCAAATCCTCCAGTTCAGAATCTAACGCGCCGCCGGGCTCTCCTGCTTCAGCCGACGAAGCACGTAGTAGCTCGTTGACCCTCTGCCGGAGCCGCTCGCCCGAGGCTTTCGTCTGTAGGTGCGAAGAGAGGAGTTCAGAGCGCGTGCGCTTCGCCCGACTCGGGGAGACTCCGAGCCGGATGGCCGTAATGCGTGCGAACTGCTCGGCCTCGAACAGGTTTATCTCCCCGGTTTCGAGCACCTCAATCACGTCAGCGGGGAAATCGGGCAGTCGCAGGTAATGGTCAACGAAGCTGGCGAATGAGATTTGGGAGGACGTTTCACGGTCGAGGATTTCTCCTAAGAGTGTCGCCACCCTGAGTAGTTCCTCGCGCCGCCACTTGCCGGGACGGCCGCGCCTGGTGTCCGTTGTCGGGTAGCGTTGCGCGTGCCTTGCGGCCCGGAGCATTCGCACCAACTCTTTATCCTTCTGCGGGATGAGGTCTGGCAGCGCCGAGCGCAGTTTCTCGATGACGGAGCGGACTGCCTCAAGTGAAGCGAGTGGGTCGGCTTTACGTCGTCTTCTTCTGGTGGCTCTCAATATCTGATAACGGCTCCGGCGGCGGGATGATGTTACACAGACATTTATATCACATTTAGGATAAGCAATATTACATCTATTTTACCATTTGGGCACACAAACCCGTCAGTTGTGTATCCTTCGTGCTATTGTAAGTTTATGGATGAAGAAGCCCCGGAAACCGCCCTCGTGCCCGCTCAGGCGGACTTACAGGTCGCCTTGCGCGGCGCCGTCTCACTCTGGGCCTCGGCTACTACCTCTGAAAGTAAGCGCATCGCAGACCTACTAAGGGATAAGCGGCGGATTGTCCTCTCCTTCTTTCGTCATATAGGCAAGCTCCCGTCTGAGGTCGAGCCGGCGGATGTGCAGAGGTGGCTCAGGGATTTGGAAGGAAAGGGAATCAGCGCGGGCACCACCTACCAGCACGCGTGCCTGCTTTCGTCCTTCTACTCCTGGGCGATGAAAGACCCGGAGGTGGGGCAGCATGTCCGCAGAAACCCTGCGCGGCTGGCGCGACCTAAAGCGCCGAAGCCGTATCAGTCCGAGAGCGTGAAGGCGCTGTCGGACGAGGAGGTCGGGGCGCTGGTTTCGGCGGTGCGCAGGCGAGCGCAGACCGGAGACGTTGTGAGCAAGCGTGACTACGCGCTGTTGCTTCTGTATCTGGCGACGGGGCTTCGCAGGCAGGAGGCCATCGGCCTGCGCGGGAAAGATATTCACGTAGATAAGACGCTCGTGCTGGAGTACAGGGCCAAGGGGGGAGACTATCGGAGCAGGGAGGTTAAAGAGCCGCAGGTCAGGGAGGCACTTATCGACTACCTGACGGCGTCTGGGAGGCTGCACGCGCTCAAGACGGACGCGCCGCTGTGGACGAGACACGACAGGGCGGGCGGGCCCGGCGAGGCGCTCACGTCACACTGCTTTGTGAAGAACCTGAAGAAGTACGCGAAGGAGGCGGGCGTCGAAGGGTTTCACCTCCACCGTACGCGACACACCTTCGCGCGCATCGTCTCGGAGGTGACGGGCGACATCACGGCGACGCAGAACGCGCTCGACCACCAGAGCCGCTCGACGACGCGTGTCTACGTCCAGCGCATCGCCGTCAAGCGTGACCTGTACAGCGAAGAGGTCTCTAAACGTTGGGGCGACTGAAGCATAAAGCCTCAAGTATCAGAAGGCGGCCGGGACTTACGGTAGCGCTTCGACGATGACGTGGAAGCGTAAGACGCGGCACTCACTTCTGCTCGATGCGCTTGAGCGCGGCCGTCGCGTTGTCGTTACTCGGGTTCAGCCCAGAGACTTCCTGTTTAAAAGGCTGCCGCTAGGCCGAGCCCGGTGACCGCCCGACCGTCTTTGAAGACCGCTCGCAGAAATTACGCGGCCTCGCTTCGCCGCCGGGGTTAAGGTGAACTCTGTGCTTCGCCGCAGCTTAATCACTCTGGACGCGTGCGGGGATGGCCGGGCTCGCTTCGGCCGTGCGCGCCTCGATGAAACCCGGCGGCGAGGCCGTGACTCAAAATGAAGGACGGAGGCGAAGGAGCGACTATGCGAAAGACGTTAGTGGTTGTGTTGTTGGTCTGCGCTTCGGCGGGTGCCTTCCGGCTCGCGGCGGCGAGGGCCGCGGGCGAGGAGGAGGCGGTGAGGAAGACGCTCGAACTCTACTTTCAGGGGCACGCGACGGGCGACGGGGAGTATTACAGGAAGGCTTTCCACCCGGAGGCGAAGCTCTTCGCGATTCGCGACGGCAAGTTCTGGCAACTGCCGAGCGCGGACTACATCTCGCGCGCGAGCGGAAAGCCCGCGCCGGACGAGGCGAGTCGCAAACGCACCGTCGAGAGCTTGGACATCACCGGCAACGTCGCCGTCGCAAAGCTCGTGCTCGACTACCCGGACGCGCGCTTGACGGACTACATGACGCTGCTCAAGGTGGACGGCGATTGGAAGATAATCAACAAAGCCTTCCACGCCGAGCCGAAGGCGAAGTAGCAGACGCGGCGTGTGGACGCGCGGGCGGGGCTCGCGTGTCCGCACCTTGCAAACGGCCGCCGCGCCCGACGACAATGAGCGGCCTTAGTAGCAACCGAAGAACGCGGTGGCGTCGTGTCGAGAGAAGTGTGGAAGGGCCGTGTGACGAACTTCTGGTTCCTGCAAGCGGCGGGCTGGCTCGTCTACTGGCTGCTGATCTTCATGACCTTCTGGACGGTGATTCCGGAGGGCGGGGCCGTCGCGTCGCTGGCCGCGTTCAAGCTCGTGCGCGCCGCCTTCGGCTTCGGCCTGAGCAGCCTGCTACGGCCGGTCTACAAGTCGGCCGAAGCCTTCGCGTCGCCCGTGCGACTGGTCGCGCTCGTCGTCGGCTGTTCGGCCGTCTTCGGGTGCGCGTGGAACGCGCTCGAAGCCCTCTACAGGCGTCTGGTCTTCCCGCAGCAGTTCGACTTAACGGACTGGCTCGCGCGCTCGCCGCGCGTCGCGCTCGACTACGCGGTGACTCTCCTCGCATGGAGCGCGCTCTACCTCGGGCTCAAGTACTGGGGCTCCTGGCGCGAGGCGCGCGAGCGAGCGCTTCAGTCGGAGGCGCTCGCACAGAAGGCGCGGCTCGAAGCGCTGCGCTACCAGCTCAACCCGCACTTCCTCTTCAACTCGCTCAACTCGCTGCGCGCGCTCATCGACGAAGACCCTTCGCGCGCGCGACGCATGGTCACGGAACTCGCAGAGTTCATGCGCCACTCGCTCGTCCGCGACGGCGGCGAGCTAACGCCCCTCGGCGACGAGGTGGAGACCATCGAGAACTATCTCTCCATCGAGAAGGCGCGCTTCGAGGAGAAGCTGGACGTGCTGGTGGACGTTGACCCGGCGGCGCGCGAGTGGCTCGTGCCGCCCTTCCTGCTGCACCCGCTCGTCGAGAACGCCGTCAAGCACGGCATGCGAACCTCGGCCATGCCCCTGCGCGTCGAGCTGCGCGCGCGCGCCGCGGGCGGCCGTCTCACGCTCGAAGTCGGCAACACGGGCGCGTGGCAGCCGCACGCGGGCGGCGCGGCCGACGCCGAAGGCACGGGGACGGGCCTGAGCAACGTGCGCGCGCGGCTTGAGCAGTTGTATCCGGGCCGGCACAGCCTTAGCGTGACGCGCGAAGCGGGCCGCGTGTGTACCGTCGTCGAGATTGAGCGCGAGGGGGGCGGCGTTGGCTGAGCTGAGGGCTCTGATCGTGGACGACGAGCGGCTCGCGCGCAGGGAGCTGCGCGCGCTGCTCGAAGAGCACGGCGGCGTCGCCGTCGCGGGCGAGGCGGGCGGCGTCGAGGAGGCCGCCGCGTTGATACGCGAGGTCAGGCCCGACGTGGTCTTCCTCGACATACAGATGCCGGGCGCGACCGGCTTCGACCTGCTCGAACGAGTCGAGGTCGGGGCCGACCTAATCTTCGTCACCGCGTACGACGAGTACGCGCTGCGCGCCTTCGAGGTCAACGCACTCGACTACCTTTTGAAGCCCGTCTCGCCCGAGAGGCTGGCGCGCGCACTCGAACGGCTCCCGCGCGGGAGTCGGCGCGGGGAAGAGACGCCGCTAAGAAAGTTGGAGTACGACGACCGGCTCTTCCTCGACACGGGCGGCCACTCGCGCTTCGTCAAAGTCTCCTCCATCGTCCTCGTCGCCGCCGCGGCCGACTACTCGGAAGTGATAACCGACGACGGGAGGAAGGCGCTCGTACAGAAGCCTCTGAGGGAGTGGGAGGCGCGACTGCCCGAGAAACACTTCCTGCGCGTACACCGCTCGACCATCATCAACCTCGAACACGTCGAACGCGTCGAAAGTTGGTTCAACCGCTCCTACCGCATACACCTTCGGCAACTCAAAGAGCCCATCGCGGTGAGCCGCCGTTACGCCTCAAGCCTGAAGTCCCGGTTCGGGTGAGCGAACTCACGACCGCGCGGCCGGTTAAAATTTTTTCTTAAAAAAAGATGCCGCCCGTGTCGATTCCGCCGCCCTTCGTTCGTCGTGTAAGTAGAGAAGGGGTTTCGGCCCGGAAAATTAAAATCGTAAGGAGACCGAGAAGATGCGTTTCATGGTTATCGTCAAAGCGAGCGAAGAGTCGGAGGCGGGCGTCCTCCCCGACGAGAAGATTCTTGCGGCGATGGGCAAGTACAACGAGGAGCTGGTGAAGGCGGGCGTGATGCTCGCGGGCGAGGGGCTTCAGCCGAGTTCGAAGGGTGTGCGCGTAAAGTTCTCGGGCGGGAAGCGCACCGTGACGGACGGCCCCTTCTCGGAGACGAAGGAGCTGATAGCGGGCTTCTGGCTCTGGCAGGTGAAGTCGAAGGAGGAGGCCGTCGAGTGGCTCAAGCGCGCGCCCTTCGACGGCGGCACGGAGGTCGAGCTGCGTCAGGTCTTCGAGGCCGAGGACTTCGGCGCGAACCTCACGCCGGAGATGCGCAAGCTGGAGGAGCGCCTGCGCGCGAAGTCGGAGCAGAAGAAGTAACGGCCGAGTCTTCGGCCCCTTCGGCCGCGCGGTGTGCGGGTTGTAGACTGTCGTCGTGACGACGACATCCGA
>Ga0126311_10000439_pt1 | contig 19748 bp, 22 predicted proteins | sample Plot61_FD_92539 | JGI IMG/M metagenome (GOLD analysis project Ga0126311, IMG submission 92539) | Serpentine soil microbial communities from UC McLaughlin Reserve, CA, USA - Plot61 | ecosystem: Environmental > Terrestrial > Soil > Grasslands | place: USA: UC McLaughlin Reserve, Lake County... | reverse complement strand
GTCGGACGCGCTTGGTATCGGACGCTGCGGCGACGAAGCCAGAAGACACGCTTGACGTGGGAGCGGATGCGCCGCTTGATTAATCTTTGGCTGCCACGACCAATGCTGCATCACCCTTATCCCACGCGTCGCTTTGGCGTCATCACCTAAGGCAAGAGCCGGATGCGTTAGTAACGCTCGTCCGGATCTGTGGAGGGGGTGACTAGTGATGGTCATTCCTACCCCAACATCTGAGATCTGGAAACGCGAGTTGGCACGTTAGTTGTCCGAGTCTATCTGAAACAGATAAAGTGAAGACTGCCGTAGGTACACTGAGAACTAGTGTTTTTCATGTCGCTCCTCCAATGGGAGAAGGAGGAACGAAAAAATATGAAAACACTTTTGAGATTGGTTAGGGCAATCGAAATTGCTCTCTTGTGCGCAAATCTCTTTATAGAAATACTGAGGTTGCGTTCTCTATTATAAAACCAATCGGGGCGGGCATTGTATTCCAACAACGCCCGTTTCCTTTAAAGGACCAAAAGGCCGGATCTGGGCGTGTCCGGCCTTCTAGTTTCCTCACCCACTACGGCGCGGGATAAGGTCAAGATTTCTTCTTAGCATTGTGCGGTTCGCGGTGTTCTTCGATTAGTTTTACCTCACTTCGAAGATGATCACGGAACGCAGTCAGGATCTCGATTAAACGATCAATTTTAGCTAGACTTAAACGCCGCGCTTGTGCTGTGCCAAGAAAAATTCTAGGTTGATTTTACGGTGGCAGTCAGCGATAGGTAGCATGTAATGGCCCCACTTGTATTCACCGTCCCGTGAGGACTCAGCTTCGACGAGAATATGTGACGTGTGGCCCGTTGTGATCGGCGAGAGGAAAACCCGCTTGCGGTACAAGAAACTAGGTTTAGCCATGCTGTCAGCCTCGGAGGAAATGATTAGGTGAACGTCGCCCGGTACGTCTGGGCGAACATCACAACCTGTCAAACAAGCCACGCGCTACTAGCAATTGCTAGTAGCGGATGCAAGCCGTTCGGAGGACGCTCGTAGTGGCGAAGCGTCCTGTACCAAAGAAGCTGGCGAAGAAACTCGCGCAGATCCGCACAAACTTAGGGCTTAGTCAAACCGAAATGGTAAAGGCGCTGAACTACAAAGCGTCACCGTTATACCCGGCGCAAATCTCACAGTTCAAGAGTGGCAGAAGGGAACAGCCGTTAATGGTCCTGTTGGCTTATGCCAAGCTGACGGGAATCAGTACGGACGATTTGATCGATGATAGGCAGAATATCTCTTAGCACCGACGACGTTGCGTCTAGGGTGCGGAGTAAGTAACGCCCCAAGATCTAGCGGTTCCAGGTAATAAAACCCTCGCAAAGCGTCATATTATTTGACTAGACCTTGCCTTTTATGGTCTTGCCGAGGCAAAATTTTTGCAGGAGTAGAATGCGAGGGGAGTGTAGGTCATCATGCCAGCCGCAAATAAAGAAGAAGCCTTTGCCGAACTGGTGCGCGAGTACGAGAATCTGTGGGTCGCTCTAATAGAGAAAGACGGAGAGGAGTTTATTGTTGGCTCAGGAGAGAGCCCAACGGAAGCTTTAACTCAAGCTAAGGCAAAAGGCTTTACTAACGCGGTTCTTTTCAGCGTTCCTTCTTTCTCACAAGCTTTTATTTATTAACGTCTTCGACGGCCGCGTCGTGCGCGAATCAATGCATCCACTTTTGGATAAAGTTCAAACTGGTAATTAAACCGTTCGAAGATGATTTGATAGTGTTCAAAGAACCCCGATTGTCCTAGAAGAGGGACTCGAATTGTATCCACGAATCCTATTCGCAGGGGCGTCCACGGCTTGAGCCCTTGTACCTGCAATTGGCAATCGTGCAGATAGCCAATCGCGGAGTGACCACCGAGACCAAAATAAACTTTACGAACTCCGCTAAGTAAGTCTATCCCAAGCTCCACAGCCAACGACGCGGGAAATAATGTGTCTACTGCGCCAGAATCAAGGAGAGCGTGCATTAGCACGGCTTTCTCTTTGTAACGGATACCGACTTGAAGATACGGATAATACGAAAACTTCGTTGGGTCAAAAAAATCTGGAAGTCTTCTATATCTAAGTCTCATCTTCTAATCCTATTCTGCGACTTCATCGACATTGGTATTGTGATAGCGTTCTTGATCGGAGGCTACGGGAATCGAATCCTACCGCGTACACGGACCCTTTGGATGTAAATTCCATTACGTGCACCAGCACAAGGGGCACCCTCCAAAAACTATTTGGTTGTACTTGGGATTTCCGTGCTACTATGTAGACGAATCCCGCACCGCCAAAAGGCGATGTAATCACTAGACAATCACGGATTCATGTGGAAGCGCTGGGCCATCATCCCGGCGCTTTCGTCCGTTGTATGCTAGGCTATTTTCACCGAACCGCAGCCCCCAAAACACAAAAAGCCCGCTGTCACGAGAGCTTCTAATTGAAACACTTCTCCCCCGTAAAGTGTTCACACACGTGAGAGATTGTGCATTAGGTGCTATCGTCACAGCGAGCTTGTTCATGGACTCCTGTCAGTAGACGATGGACCAGTCTACTTCCATGACTCACTGCTTAATTTGTCAACAAAGAATCGCGCGAAGCGCGGCTCGTTGCCATACCAGAACGCGATTCTTGCGCTTGCCAAGCGCCGCGAGCAACTATACTACTTTCATTGTGAATTGCAATATTCTTTAAGTGGGATCAAAATCAATAATTTGCACGATTCATCGCGGGGTGTGAGTTTCAGTGACGGTACGGGCCTACTATTAGAAGGGTTTACTTTACTGCCGCATTCAACATATCGCGTATCCAAGCCGATAGATCTTTGCCCTAACCTAGCGGCACTCTGATACGCCTTCTTTTCAGTATCTTTTACGCGAGACTGCAATACTACGTTCTTAGCGTCTTTGCCCAGACTTGGCCTACCTACCTTTTTTCTTTTCTCTCGCATTCTTTATCTCCGACGCGATCGCCGCTTTGACCGCCGTTTGTGGTGAATCGACTGGCGGCAGTTCTAACACAGTGAAGTAGCGCCGACCGCCGCTCTCGGTTGTCACGTATCCCCAGCCGTATCCGCGTCTCGCTTTTGGATGGCCCTTAAGATCGAATACTTCTACGTCACCTTCCCAGATCGGTTTACCCTGGAATTCTTCGACTACGGACACAGATTCAACGTAGGTCGCATCGCATCCGTGAAGCTTCAAAAACACCGCTTGAATCTCTGCGAGATAGTCGCTCATAGAACAGCCTCGACTAGATCGCCATAGGACCAAAAGTTTGTTTCGACTCCGGCAGCTATCGCTGGCGTCATTTTCACCGCGCTATATGTACGCACGAAATTGTAGGCCGCAAAGTGAAGTGAAACTGCCGCTTCGAAGTTTTCAAACTTCTTTGAGAACGCGAGCGTGAGACGATTCAGACGTTTGACGTGCAAGCAGTCGAAGCGTTCAAGCGCTCGACGTAGGACGTTGAAACATACCTCGCTTCGGGTGGGCCATCTTCCAGATCTTCTCGCTATCGGTGATGCGTGACGGGCTATACTTACGCTCTGGAGTGCTGTACTTACTTTCGTCTGTGCCGTAGGTTTTTACAATCTGCGCATAATCGACATCCATCCCGAACACTGTATCGACAGCTTCTTCATACGAGAGCATCGCGTCCGAAGAAGAGATCTGAATGCGATTGTTCATACGCGATTTAGGGTCGCTAATAAACTCGACGGTGTTGGGCAGGTTTCGCTTGCTGGCGACCTTGTAAGAAGGCACAAGCTTCTGCATCGATCGCGCAGTAGGTCCAAACGTCGCCAAAGGTTGGATCGTCATCTTCGCGAAGGTGGCGCACTTTCTTACCGATGAATCCCCAGATTTCATCCAGCTCGATCCGGTTGCAATCGAGGTTGCGCATTTTCTGATCCAACAAACCAGCGCAGCCTTGACCGACGCGAATACCCAAGCGCATGATCGTGTCACGATGAATCCCGGTCATCCTCTCGATGGACCGGATTGAAGTACCTTCGGCCAAACGCTGCTGTAACTGCAATCTGTTTGTCTTTGCTTAGGTGGTTGTTCGACATTGTTTCCGTCTCCCCGTACTACGGAAACCATGGTCCGCCAACGACTATTTTCGTATTACAGGATTAAGATCTATGAGTGATAAGACAGAGGCAAAGGTGTCTAGGAAGCGCGCGATTATTTTCATTACCCATCCCCTAGTGACGGTCATGGGGAGCGCCATCGGGTTTTATCTCGTCGCGATACTTATTGAAATAGCGTGGCCCGTTTTGGCCGCATTGTGGCATGTCTGGTGGCTCACAGCCATCGGCACTATAGCTGTTCTGCTTGTTGGCGTGGGGCTGTTTTTCTTTAGAAAGCATTATCGGATGTATTACGGTTTGTCCGAAGTCGGCTTTGCTTTAACGGTTAGCTGGATAAGTCTCGCGAGGGCACAAACCGTACAGGACGCGGCCTCTTGGATAGCGGTAGTGGCGGCGGCATACCTTATCGTGCGAGGCTTAGACAACTATGAAGCGGGCCGTACAGAAGCAGCTGAGAGAAATAAATTCTGGATCTCAGATTCGGACACTACAGTTTCCAAGTCTTCTATTGACAGCGGCAACATAAGGGCGTAATACGTTCTCACATTCGCCGGATACTCAGTTATCTCCCGACACTCAGTTAATCGACATTTAGCGTGGGACCCCCATATCACCCGACACTCAAGCTGTCGAATCTTTCGACAGTCCTACTGTTTCTCTCACTGTAAGAGGTAACTCATGAAAATCCGAAGCTCTTTGACTCTCACTCTTCTTTCTCTTTTGTCTCTAAGTCTAACGTTCCCATTCACCTCCAACCACGCGGTTGCGACGCAACAACAACCTTCCCCTAATCAATCCAGCGAAACTCAAAGCGAGCGAGAGGCGCGCACTCTTCGAGACTTCAAACCCGGACGCGAAATGCTTCAGCGCAAAGGCGTGCCATTCGATCCGGATACATTGCTGGACCCATACTGGAAGGAAAAATTAGCCCGGGAGTTTGACCGGATGCCTGAGTTGCAGACGGTGCGGCAAGCAGGCAAGCGGCTAAAGGGAGTACAAATGGCCGGTGTATTGTACTTGCCTGAAAAGGTCCAGGTAGATGGAGACCTGGTAATTCTGGCCAGACAGGTAATCTTTGAAGGAAAGGACGCGGTCATCAAAGGTAATCACAACGTTTACTTCTTTCCGATCGACGTGACCGGGTTTCTTGGCACCACGCTGGAAGTGGCAATGAATAAACAGGAGCCGCGCTTCCAGAAGGCAAGCTTCGGTGGTTCGCCGCCAAAAGCTCATGTTCCGCCCTTGTTGGCGGACGGTTGGAGTATCACCATTGATACCAGCGGTCGCGGACGTGAGGAATGGCTCGCAGAACAAAATCACTTGCTTGGTGTGAAGTTTGTAAAAACCTCCTGGCAGGGTGGCACTGTCAATCACGACGGCTCGGCTGGTTCCACCGGATCAACTGGAGGTGCAGGACTGACCGGTGGGGGAGGAGGCCCAGACCCAGCGGCCGCTGGTGCTGCTGGAAATTGTTCAACGAGTCACCCCAGTGGTACCAATGGAAGCACCGGTGCAAACGGCAGCAGTGGAGGGTTCGCAAGCAATGGCGGTACCGGAACGGCTGGTGGTAGCGCAAGTGCCATTATCGCTACCATTACTACAGTCAACGGAACTTACAACTACTACGCCAGAGGTGGAAATGGAGGACAGGGCGGAACTGGCGGACAAGGTGGAACCGGAGGCATTGGGGCTACCGGAGGACGAGGTGGTGACGGCGCCGATTGTTCGTGTGCGCAAGGCGGTTCCGGCTCCGGCGGCAATGGCGGAGGTGGCGGAAACGGCGGTCAAGGTGGTGACGGCGGGATCGGTGGAACAGGCGGGCAAGGAGGAAGTGGCGCGAACATTACCGTGAAGGCGCCCAGCAACTTTATTGGCCTCATTATCACTTCAGCGAGCAAAGGATTTGGAGGCGCTGGTGGTGTTGCGGGCAGCGGCGGCTTCGGAGGTTCCGGCGGAGGTGGAGGGGTGCGCGGTAATGGAGCGAGTAATTTCAACTGCTCCTCAACGTCCTCGGCCAATGGTAGTCCAGGAGGTACTGGGGGCAACCTGGGTCCAGGCAATAACGGATTCACAGGAAACTCCGGTGGCAATGGAACCGATGGCTCGGTATCGATACTCGATCGTGGGTGCAACGTCAGGAGCGGAAGTGGTTCAGGCCTACCTTGCGAGGCACAGGAATGTCCGGCTGGATCGACATGGAGTAGTTCATGGTGTGAATGCGTTTGCAGTCTGAGTCCAGTGCTCATCGACACACAAGGGAATGGTTTCGATCTGACTAACGCCGCTGATGGGGTTAGCTTCGATCTCAACAGCGATGGCACCCCTGAACAACTTTCCTGGACCCGCTCAGGTTCAGACGACGCATGGCTCATCCTGGACCGCAATGGCAACGGTGTCGTTGACAATGGTCTTGAGCTCTTCAGCAACTACGCACAGCAGGCCGCATCGGACAGTCCCAATGGATTTCTGGCGCTGGCCGAATATGATCGGGCTGCCCTTGGAGGCAACCTGGACGGGGTCATAGATAACAGAGACGCGGGTTATGCCAGTCTACGCCTCTGGCAAGACGCCAACCACAACGGTGTCTCCGAACCGGGCGAGTTGCGGACCTTGGCGTCGCTGAATATCACGTCTCTTTCGCTTGATTTCAAGGAGTCGAGCCAGCGGGATCGTTATGGGAACGTGTTCAAGTACAGAGCCAAAGTGAGTGATGTTGGGAACAACGTTGGACGCTGGGCTTATGACGTGTTTCTGAAGGGGCTGTGAGTCTGTCCTGACCAGGCTTATTTATCACGGCGGTTGACCGTGTTTTCAAAAACTAACGCAGTCGGATAGATTGATCCGAATGTCTCAGGAGCTGAGGGGCCTCGGGTGCACGCGTGCATGCCGGGGCCTCTCGGTCTCTGGCGTTATCATTGCTCTCTGCTTGAACGTGGCAGCCGGTGGTGTGAACCAGCCGCGAACGTCGAAACAGGTCAGTACACAAGCTCGTCGGTCGTCAGCAACTCGCCTTCAACTACTGCAAGCTGAGCGTCGACGATGCCGTAGAGGTTCGACTCAGCGCAGCGTGTGAAGGCAAAGTGCTTCAGTGTGTTTGCGAGTAGTTTGGGATGCGCGGAGTTTTCCAGCGTTCCCATGAGCACGAACAGCGCAGCCGCAGCTTCATCGCTAGTCTGACAGATTATCTCAGCCAGTGCTTCGATCTTTTCTTGATTTGAATCGTCTTCGTTGGGTTCGAGTGTTTGCGAGAAGTCAGTCGTATCGATGATCGTTTCGCCTGCATCGGCGCGCCGCACGAGGTCAGCTAGCAATGGATCGTTAATCTCCAAAGCGTAACGGATAATGGATCGCCACTGTGGATCGATCGCACTGTCGTTTATCACTGCTTGGGCGCGACGTCTAAGAGCATCGCTGATTGTGGTTTGAGTTGTTTCGATATCGTGAGGTGTTTCGTCGAGCGCGGTTGCGCTACTATGACTAGTCATAATCTTCAATCCTTTCTTGGAAGGTTGAGGGTTTAGGGCCGGCTTTGTGTTGATACCACAAGTCGGTCCGCTTCTTTTTTGGAGGCGTGACCGCACCATAGCACAGAAATTTTCGCTTGTGTTAAAAAGAGAGATTCGGTTTGTGTTTGTCTTGGTTGAGTATCAGTCGGTACTTGAAAACGAATGATTGAGTTGATCCGGCGGCGCGATTTCATTCAAACATCGCCGACTGAATCAAGTACGAAACACGGCCCCGCCGCTCGCGTCCAACGATTTGTTGGGGAAGAACTAAAGTCCGCAGGGTCCATAGCCCGTTCAGCTTTTGCCATAGTGCCTCCTAAGAACTAAGGGACGATGCCCAACCATTGAGTTGATACGGTGTTGCCCCCTATTAGACCAACTCCGTTAGCTCTTGTCATGGACGATCGCTCCCGATAGTAATGTCGGCTCAATTCTTGCAATCACTTGAAACCCGTTATTCTTCTTAAAGTCCATGTGATGAATGAAGTTTTTCATCGATTCGGATGGATCAATCGTATTGAGGTCGAGTTTGTCCAACGTTCGCCGTGGAATCGCCACTGACAACAATGGTTTCTCCTCGAGATGCCCAGTCTGCGCGTTCACAATGTCACCTAGAGCGGTAACAATTGCGATCTCAAAAGGCAGCAGTGCAAATATCTCTCTAGCAATCCGCAACACACAGCCGCAAATGTAATCCTGATAAAGATTGTAAAATTGTCCCTGAGGCATCCTTTTCGTAGATAGTTTACCGCTCTGCAAAAGACTCTTCGTTTCACTTGGTATCACGTTCTGGTCATTGATTTTCAGAGTAACTTCGATGACCGAGGTATCCCGAAATCCGAATCCAACACCAGAACCAAGGTCACTTACCTCCCGGAAAGGCCCAATCTCCTCTATTACTTCCTTGAATGACTGAAGATTTCCGGCCAGCACACGACTCGCGATTTCACGCCTCTCTTGCCAGTCAGCCATTTCCTTTTCGTAATTAGTAACTGCCTCAAGATATTCGTTGGCATCCGCCTTCTCGGCCTGCTCAACAGCTAGTGTTGACCGTTTTCTTTTCGATTCGACTCGCCGAAAGAGCTTGTCCCAGAAGGTAGGCTTGAACCTATCTAGTGCTGACCGGGCGGCGTTCGTACGATTCTGAGAGTTGGTTGGGGGTGCTGGAGCCGAAGAAGAATACACTCCACGCCAATCCCATATTGGCCCACAATCCTTGTGAATCGACCTCAGAAGATCAATCCGATTCTCGTACGACTGCACTTCAAAGGCGGCCCGTTCGCGCTCGAGCATTTTCTGAAGGTGCTTTTGTTGCTGCAGCAATGCGTTATGTTGACGCTTGGCCTCTCGCTCAGCACGACGACCAGCGGCTTCCATGGAACGAAGGGCGCCTTTCCAGCCCATGAGTGTTTCTCCTTATGAAGGTGTGAAGTGCTACTTATTCTGTCCGAAAGGACCAGCATACGAGTTGTTAGTCTCGCGCACCGTGAAACTTGGAAAATCTGGCACCCAGAATCGAGATATACCAGTCGTGTATGAAAGTTTTAGCAACTAGTTCAAATATATTGCAGGCGCTCCTCGCGTGATGCATGTACGCGAGCGAAAAATGTAGCAAACGCGTTTGCGCGGTCTTCGATTCGTAATGGCGATAGGTCTAAATAGTAAGCAGAAAATTTCGGCCTAATTCGTCCACGCGAATAACCATTCGTGTCGAGCGTAAAGAACACGAATCGCTTTCCAGCCTTCGTTAGCTCCTCACTAGGAATAACTAGTAGTCGCTGCTTTTCTGGAATGAAGAAAATCAAGTAATCAAACGGAGGTTGAACACCGCGCCAATCGTTATCTAGTAAACCCTCATTTAACGAATCACGCTGCTTATGTTTAACTTGGACCGCAAGTAGTTCCCTGGTTTGCGGATGACGCACGACCATGTCGGTACCGATATCGGCGACTGGCGTGAACAACTCCCACCCCGCCTCCAAAAACCAAATGATAATTTGGAGTTCAGCACTTTTAGCACTATTCGGACGCACAATCACTGGTCCTTAACTCGGTAGAATGAAGGTTCTTTCAATCTGTACGCGGGGCAAGCAACAAACATCTTCCGATCCAGCATAAGGTGTGTGTAGGCTTGGGACTAAGCTAGTTTGCGAGGACGCAGAGGCTCGGAACTCAGCCTTTTTTAAGCCGCCGGAGATTATTCCTTGTTAGTCTTGAAAGTCAAGTTTATGCGTTTCTGGTAGTGTCTATCTGAGATCCAGAACTTATTTTCCACGAAGTCCAATCCAAACGTCGCCAACCTCGGATCGTTGTTCGTTCAGGTGACGGACCTTCAGGGATTCCCTTGCTTACATCAGAGAGAATGGAGCGGCTGGCGACCCACTCCTATATATATCCATAAAGCCGCGTCGGTCCCATTCTCACGTCCCATGCAATTATGATTGCCTATTCAGGCGTACAAAGCGGCAAATCAAAAGCTGTTTTCGATACCGAACGGCAAGGCGCAGTAGTCCAAATAGTTTGTGCAGAGTGGCGTGCCTAGCGATAGGTCCTAAAAGTTAGCCTTAGAGTCTCAGAGTAACGTTCCCCACACTTAAATCCTCCCACCTCGTACTTAACAAACATTTAAGGTGCAATTCACAGCGCTTTAACCGCGCGGGGCTATGGTCTGCTTTGACCACGCAGCCATTCAACCAACAACTAAAATGATTTTTTTGATCCACAGGAGAACTTTATGTATTCGACTAATGTCCCCCGGCGATCGCACCGGCTCTTGCTCCTTCTAATAACGTTCTTTGCTTTAACTCACCCGGCCCAGGCACAAACGGATCAGGGTCGAATCGGAGGCGTTGTATCTGATGCTAACGGAGCAATCGTGCAGGGAGCATCGATCGTCGTGAAGAACGAACGCACCGGTGAAGAGAGAACCGCCACCTCATCCGACGCTGGCTCATATACCGTCTCAGCTCTGCGGCCATCGCTTTACACAGTCACGGCGAATGCGCAGAGCCTCAGCGCGCGCGTGACCAACGTGCAGCTACTGGTGGGCCAGGAATTGAAACTGAACCTAACGCTACAGGCCACCGGAGTCGAAGAGAAGGTCGACATCGTCGCTGCGGCAGACACTGGCATCGACACCGGCTCCGCGGCGATGGGCGTGAACGTCAATCCACGCGAAGTCCAGGCGCTGCCACTAAACGGTCGCCAGCTTTCACAGCTTTACTTACAGGCGCCGGGCTCGGTGAACAGCGGCTCTGGCACGTTTGGCGACATTCGCTTCAGCGGTCGCGCAGTGCAACAGAACGTGATTCGCTACGACGGCATCGAAGGCTCCGCAATCATCGATGCCTCGCCGGGGAACCTCAACGGTGAAGTGCCGTCACCGTTCAGACTGCAATCGAGTCTCGAAAACGTGCAGGAGTTTCGCGTCGATTCAAACAACTTCCCAGCGGAATTTGGCACGGGCACTGGCGGGCAGGTCAGTGTCGTAACCAAATCGGGAAGCAACGCGTTTCACGGCTCGCTGTTCGAATACATCCGCAACGATGTGCTTGATGCCGCAAACTTCTTCGACAACATCATCGGACAGAAAGCGTCGCTGCGGCTGAACCAGTTCGGCGGCTCGCTGGGTGGTCCAATCTATCGAAACAAGCTTTTCTTCTTCTTCAGCTACGAAGGCTATCGCTTGCGCGCCGGCGTCAATTCGATTGAAGCGGTGCCGGGCTTGGCGAGTCGACTCTGCGCAGCGCCGTTCGGAACAGGCTCGATTAACTGCAACGCCACGAGCGTCACACTGTTGCCCGCGTTCCGTTCACCCGATGCGGCAATCATCGCCACGGGCTCGGGTTCAAATCTGTTCGACGTCGCCCAGTTACAAGCGAATTCATCAGTGAATGAAAACTCAGCGGCGTTGCGTCTCGATTACAAGCTCAACAACAAACACTCCACATACTTTCGCTTCTTCCGCGATCAAGGCAGCAACGATCAGCCCGAGGGAGTTACCGGCCGGCGCGTCGCAATCAAGGCTGTTCCACAAAACGGCGTCCTCGCAGTGCAGTCGTTGCTTTCTCCGACGCTGCTGAATGAATTCAAGCTCGGTTATAACAGTGCTTACACGCGCATCAACGGGCAAGCGCCGACGATTGCGGGATTCGATCTCTCGTCAGCCGTAATCAACATCTCCGGCAACACTGCTAACTTCGCGCTGCCAGGCCAGGGAACTTCAGCGGGCACTGCAACGCCCGGCGGTCTCGTTCGCGCAAACAGCGCAACCAACGGTCGTGGTCAGCCTTACACGCCGTACTCGCTTTCATTTGTCGACAGCGTTAACTGGACCAGGGGCGAGCACAACGCAAAGCTAGGCGGCGAGATCCGGATGATCCGGTTGTACACGGACCGCCTTGGTGGGACCACCTACACCTACTCAAACCTTAACAGCTTCCTGACAAACACTGCGCAATCGATTCAGTTTCTGGGCGACGTGAGTGCGCCGAGTCCTTTCAACAACGGCGCGACGGGTCAACGCTTTGCGAAGCAGGAGTATTACATCGCTTACGCGGAAGACGAGTGGAAGCTCAGACCGAACCTGACGCTAAGCTACGGTCTGCGTTACGAGTACTACACGCCCTTGCGAGAAGATCGAAACCTGCAAGTGCTTTTCGACATCACCAACGGAACACTTCGTCCGTCTACTGAAGCCGCGTTCCAGTCTTCGAAGACAAACTTTGGCCCCCGAATCGCGATGACGTGGTCGCCAAACCCGAACGGCGGCGGGTTCTTTGGCGGCAGCCGCACAGTCCTGCGCGGCGGTTTCGGAATCTTCTATGGACCAGGGCAGACTGAGGATCAGATCCAGCCGATCGAGAGCGATCGTATTAGCTCGACCTTCACCAGCAATCCCGTGAACTCGCAACTACCCTTGAGCTTTCCGCTCGACTCGAGTGTCGCAGTCGCGTTCTTCAACAATCCTGCAAACGTGAACACTCGTTCTTATCAGCCGCGCGCTTATTCACCTGATTACAGGATTCCGGAGAAGGTCTACCAGTACACGTTCTCGCTGCAACAGGAGTTGTTCTCCGGAACAGTTTTGACGGCCGCGTATGTCGGTAGCCAGGGAAGAAACCTTTTCCTGCGCAGCATTGCAAACAAGATCCTTCCCGGACAGACGACAGTTGCGAACAGCGTGACATCGCTGCCCGCGGGATTCGGAGTTGTAAATCTTCAGGATCCAGTGAGCGGTCGCGTTACGGCCGTGCGAACGGTTAGGGAGTTTTCAATCATCTCCAGCAACAACGTGCAGAACCCCTTTGCCGAAGTCGATTACAAGACGAGTGGTGGCGACGATAGTTACAACGCCTTGCAGATGACGCTCGCACGTCGTTTGACCAGCGGCTTGACTCTCAACTCGCAATACACGTTCTCACGTAGTTTTGGCAACACTGCCGGCTCGAACGAAGCGCGAACTTCGGCGATTCCCGACGACTTCGAAGTCGATCGCGGCTACAACAACTTCGACGTGCGCCACACCTTCAACATCAGCGCGCTTTACAAACTGCCGTTCGGAAAAGGGACCAGAAACGACCTCGGCAATATCGGTAACGCGTTTCTTGGCAATTGGGAGATTGGCGGCATCGTTAACGCACGCAGTGGCCTTCCGATCGAAGTCGGCATCACGAGACCGGATGTGGTGATTCAGTGTGCGGCGGCGAGTTGTCCAGTGACGATCAATGGAGTCGCGACAACGGTGCCCACAGGCTTCGTTGCGCAGCTACCGGGAACAATCAACGCAGCGAATCCGTTGCCGGTCGGGTTCGTCGGTGTGGTCAACACGCTGGGCGGTGGGGCTTCGCGAAACGTGCGGCGGCCGAACATCGTGCCGGGAGTGAGTCCGTACCTGAACAACGATCGCAGCCTGATCAATCCAGCGGCTTTCTCGATACCGCTGCCGGGAACGTTCGGCGACCTGCCGCGCAATGCGCTGCGTGGTCCACGCTTCAAGCAGTTTGACCTCGTGCTCAACAAGCGTTTTGCGATCACGGAGTCGACAAATGTCGAGTTCCGTACTGAAGTGTTCAATATCTTCAACTTCGCGAACTTCGCCGCGCCATCGACGACGTTGAACAATGCGCTGCCGACGATCACGTCAGCGGGTGTTATCCCGAATGGCAGTCTCCAGCCGGGCAGCGGCTTTACGCAGGCGCAGTCTGGTGGAACGTTCGGACTGCTGCGGCAGACAGTTGAACGCACAGTTGGACTCGGTACCAGTCGTCAAATCCAGTTTGCGTTGCGACTCAACTTCTAGAAGTCCAATCCATGTCAAGAGAATCGATATGCCACTACAAGAAATCACACGTTTCGAACACGACAGTCTGATTCCCACGGCTGAAGACATCTACTACGATGGCTTTCTGCGGGTGGAGCACAAGAACTACTACGTTGCGTGCGGCGGCAGCCCGATAAAGCTGGCGCGCACGGAGTTTTTGATCTTCTCGCGACTGACGCGCATGCCAAACCGGATCGTCGCGTCTGAGGAGCTGTGGAGCTCAGTGTGGGGAGCGAATAAGCCGCTCAACACCGAAAGCCTTCACGTTTACATCTATCGCCTCAGGGCCAAGCTCGCCGACTTCGGACTGCAAATAGAAACGATGGTCAACGTCGGCTACCGGCTAATCATTCAGAACCGACTGCCCGCTAGTTAACCGAAAATTCAGGCGTAGTTCAGTTGGATGTAACACGCGCTGCTTAGATTGACCCTTCGCAAAACGCTCGCCCCATCAGTCCCAACAGCATTGGAGATGCTAAATGTCTGTCTCGAAGAAAAGCTTGCAGCTTGTAGTTTGGTTTAGTGTAGTCGTTTTTCTTCTCGCCTCGACCGCTTGCAACAACAACGGCGGGCCTGGCGGCTCGGGTTCGGTAAGCCTGCAAGGCGCGGGCGCCACTTTCCCAAACCCGCTTTATCAAAAATGGTTGAGTGAGTACGGGAATCTTCACCCCAACGTGAAGATCGACTACCAGTCGATCGGCTCCGGCGGCGGCATCAAGCAACTCAAAGAACAAACAGTCGACTTCGGCGCTTCTGATGCGCCGATGAAGGATGAGGATCTCAAGTCAGCGCCTGGAGAAATACTTCATATACCGACAGTGCTCGGTGCAGTGGTCATCACCTACAACCTCGAAGGCGTAAAACAGTCGCTGCGTTTCTCTCCTGAAGTAGTTGCTGACATCTTTCTCGGGAAGATCAAGAAGTGGAACGATCCGAAGATCGCGGCAGACAATCCCGGCTTGACACTGCCGGCAAACGACGTCACGGTGGTCCATCGTTCGGATGGCAGCGGCACCTCGGCAGTTTTCACTGACTATCTTTCGAAAGTCAGCACGGAGTGGAAAGACAAAGTCGGTTCCGGCACATCGCCGAGCTGGCCCACCGGCATTGGCGGCAAAGGCAACGAGGGCGTGACGGGCCAGGTGAAGAACACGCCGAACACGATCGGTTACATCGAGTTGGCTTACGCCGTGAAGAACAACCTTCCAGTCGCGCAGATCAAGAACGCAAGCGGAAACTTTATCGAGCCGACGATTGATGCAGTGACGGCAGCCGCATCTGCATCAGCGGCAAATATGCCTGACGATTTACGGATTTCGATCACGAATGCAGCAGGACCACAGGCGTATCCGATTTCCAGTTACACATACGTCCTTGTTTACAAGAACCAGAAAGACGGCGCCAAAGGAAAAGCGCTTGTCGATTTCCTGTGGTGGGGAATTCACGACGGCGAGAACTTCGCGAAGGAGTTGCAGTATGCGCCTTTGCCCGCCGACATCGTGAAGAAAGCCGAAGCAAAGATCGGCTCAGTGACTGCCAATGGATCGGCACTTAGATAGAGCTGCTTGTGGCGAAGCATGGTTTAAAGATGAAGCTCTCGCCAACAGGTAACACGGGCGATGCGGTGTTTCGCGTTCTGATGCTGCTCGTGGCGCTGTTGATGGTTGGGATCGTCATTGCGATGGTCATCGCGTTGGCGACCGACGCGATGCCCTCGATCCGGCAGTTTGGTTTTGGTTTTTTGAAAGGTCAGGCATGGAACCCGATCAAAGGTGAGTTTGGCGCGCTCCCGTTCATCTACGGAACGATAGCTTCGTCGCTGATCGCGTTGCTGATCAGCGTTCCATTCTCGCTCGGAATCGCGATCTTTTTAGTCGAACAGGCGCCACATTACATCGCGCGGCCCGTCGGCTTTCTGGTTGAGCTACTGGCGGCGATTCCGTCCGTCGTTTACGGCCTTTGGGGCATCTTCGTGCTCGCGCCTTTTCTGCGACAGTACGTTCAGCCTGTGCTCGCGCAGTTGTTTGGCTGGACGCCGTTCTTTCGCGGAACGATCACGGGAATCGGATTGCTCACCGGCGGAATCATTCTCGCCATCATGGTGACGCCGATTATCTCCGCGGTCGTGCGTGATGTGCTCGCGGCCGTGCCTGGTTCACAACGCGAAGCCGCACTCGCGCTCGGGGCGACGAAGTGGGAAATGATTCGCGTCGTCCTTGTAAACGGCGCACCGGGAATTGCGGGCGCAGTGATTCTCGGACTGGGCCGCGCATTGGGTGAGACGATGGCGGTGACGATGGTGATCGGCAATCGACCGGAGATCAGTCTCTCGCTCTTCGATCCGTCGTACACGATCGCATCGGCGATCGCTAACGAATTCACCGAAGCCACCGGCGATCTTTATTTGAGCGCACTGGTCGAGCTCGGACTGATTCTTTTTCTCGTGACGTTCATCATCAACGGCATCGCCAGAGTTCTTGTTTGGAACGTGACGCGCCGAACTGGTGGAGTGAGCAGAGCGGCATGATGGCAACTTACAGACAAGTCGATCGAATACGTCGTGCCAACAGCGCGTTCATGACGACGCTGACAGCGCTCTGTACGTTGATGACTGTGGGCGCGTTGCTGATCATCCTGGGCTACATCGCGTGGCAGGGAGTCGGCTCGCTCAACTGGCAATTTTTGGTCGATCGTCCTCGTCCCGTTGGTGAGGGTGGCGGAATCGGAAATGCAATTGTCGGTTCTCTCGTCTTGCTTTTGATCTCTTCTGTCTTCGGTCTGCCGCTCGGAATTTGTGTTGGAGTTTACTTGTCCGAGATTGGCAGAGGACGTTTCGGCGGCGCGGTGCGATTCATCGTCGACACGCTGACGGGTATACCGTCGATCGTCACCGGAGTTTTTGTTTACGCAATCCTCGTGTTGCCGATGAAGCACTTCTCAGCGTTCGCCGGTAGTGTTGCCCTCGCGCTGATCATGATTCCGATCGTGGCGCGCACAACGGAAGAGATGCTGAAGCTCGTGCCGCACAGTTTGCGTGAAGGCGCGTTGGCGCTTGGGGCGCCGCAGTGGCGTGTGACGCTGGGAGTCGTGATTCCCGCGGCGGCACCGGGAATAGCGACAGGTGCGATGCTCGCGATTGCGCGCATTTCTGGTGAGACGGCGCCGTTGTTGTTTACGGCTTTTGGGAGTCGATTCTTTCCGGAATCGTTGAACGAGCCGATAGCGTCGTTAACGGTGCAGATTTATAACTACGCGATTTCGCCTTATGACGAGTGGCACGCGCAGGCGTGGGCGGCAACGCTCGTGCTGATGACGCTCGTGTTGGGCATCAACATCATCGTGCGGGTTTTGACGAGGAAGAGGTTTTAACCACGGATCTAACGGATCTTGAAACCGATTTACGCGGATCATTTTGGGTAAATATGGCGGTTCAATCTGCGGCTCCAAGAATTGAGGTGCGCCAGTCGGCGCCCGTGCAGACCAGCAGCAAGGCGAAGGTGGCCGTGCGCAACCTCGACTTTTTCTATGGCCGCGTGCAGGCGCTTCACGACATCTCGATCGAGATCCCGGAACGGATCGTGATGGCCTTCATTGGTCCATCCGGCTGCGGCAAGTCGACTTTCCTGCGCACGCTCAATCGCATGAACGACGTCATTCCCGGCACGCGCGCCGGTGGTCAGGTGTTGATTGACGACCACGACATCTACGCGCCCGGCACGGACGTGGTCGAGTTGCGTCGTCGCGTGGGCATGGTGTTTCAGAAGTCGAACCCGTTTCCAAAGTCGATCTTCGACAACGTTGCTTACGGCTTGAGAATCAATCGTGTAACGAGCAGTGGCTCTGAGCTGGAAGCGCGCGTCGAGCAGGCACTGCAAGACGCCGCACTCTGGAACGAAGTGAAAGACCGGTTGAAGACTTCGGCTTTGAGTCTTTCGGGAGGACAACAGCAACGATTGTGCATCGCACGGGCACTGGCGATTCGGCCTGAGGTACTATTGATGGACGAGCCTGCATCGGCGCTCGATCCCATCGCGACGTCGAAGATCGAAGAGTTGATATTCGATTTGAAAAAGCAGTACACGATCGTCATTGTCACGCACAACATGCAACAGGCGGCGCGTGTGTCTGATAGAACCGCCTTTTTCCTGCTCGGTAAGTTGATCGAAGTGAACGCGACTGAGAAGATGTTCACGGCCCCCAACGAAAAATTGACTGAAGACTACATCACTGGAAGGTTTGGATAGACCGGAATTTATGGATCTACACCGTCATCTTGACGACGAGTTGAGCTCATTACGCGATCGTGTTCTCCTGCTGGGGGGCGAGGCGGAACAGGCGCTCGAGCGCGCGATGTACTCGCTCAGCGAACGCGATAGCGAAGTCGCCGAGCAGGTTCTCGACCACGACGACCAGGTCGATCATCTCGAGGTTGAGATCGATCGACAGTGCATCGACATCATTGCTCTGCGCCAGCCTGCGGCTCGCGATCTGCGGTTCGTAATCTCAGTGGCGAAAATGGCGCCCGTGCTGGAGCGCATCGCGGATCATGCGTGCAACATCGCTCGCGCCGCAATCGACCTGAACAACGAACCCGAGCTCAAGCCAATGCTCGACATGAGTCGGATGGCCGAACATGCGTTGAAGATGTTGCGCGGCGCACTCGATGCTTTTACGTCCAGCGATGCCGTCGCCGCGCGCGAGATCATCAAGAGCGATAGCGAGATCAACGATCTGTACAACCATACATTTCATCGTCTCATTGAGCTGATGGTGACTGACCCCGCTACCGCGACGCGCGACGCGCGGCTGCTGTTTGTCGCCAAACATCTCGAACGCATCGGCGATTACGTGACGGACATTTGTGAGCTGACCGTTTACATGGCTGAAGCGGCATTTATCAAACATACTTAATTGAGTTATGGCACGTCCAATCCTGATCATCGAGGATGACGCCGACATCTCGGAGAGTTTGAAGTACAACTTCGAACGTGAGGGGTTAGCCGCGATCACCGCGCCCACCGGTGAGGCGGGACTTGCCGCGGCGTTGAACGAGCGCGAGTCGCCGCGACTGATAATTCTCGACCTGATGTTACCGGGAATGAGCGGCATCGAGCTGTGTCGTCGTTTGCGTCGCGAGCCTGCGACCCGTCGTACGCCGATTATCATGCTGACGGCGAAGGCTTCCGAATCAGATCGCGTGACTGGTCTCGATCTGGGCGCTGACGACTACATCACCAAGCCGTTCTCAGTACGCGAGCTTCTCGCACGCGTGCGTGCGGTGATGCGTCGTGCGGATGAGACGATGGGAAAGACGTATGAAGACGATCACTTGCAGATCGACTTCGACGATATCCGTGTCGCGTGTGACGGTGTAAAAGTAAAACTCACGAATAAAGAGTTCACGCTGCTTTCGGTCCTGGCGCGTAGTCCCGATCGCGTCATCACACGGCAGCAGTTGTTGGATAGCGTCTGGGGTTACAGCTACTATGGCGACGCGCGCACTCTCGACGTGCACATTCGTCGCTTGCGGCAGAAGCTCGACAAGTGCGGCGATTGTATCGAGACGGTGGTCGGAGTTGGCTATCGTTTTGTCGGCTGTACGAGCCAACCGGCGGCGACCGGCCAAAACATTTAGTTATCCACAGATTACGCAGATCTGTTTATGGAATCTGTGTAATCTGTGCAATCTGTGGATGAAGTTTCGTGCCCAAGCGACCATCTATTTGGATATTCTCGTGCGTCGTTCTCACTCTCCTTGCCCTCATTATTCCTTCATTCATCGTGCGCTTGATTCTGGCGGGAGT
>Ga0126311_10000438_pt1 | contig 19755 bp, 14 predicted proteins | sample Plot61_FD_92539 | JGI IMG/M metagenome (GOLD analysis project Ga0126311, IMG submission 92539) | Serpentine soil microbial communities from UC McLaughlin Reserve, CA, USA - Plot61 | ecosystem: Environmental > Terrestrial > Soil > Grasslands | place: USA: UC McLaughlin Reserve, Lake County... | reverse complement strand
AGCGAGCGCGCGTCCGCCTTCAAAGAAACCTTCGAGTCGAAGCATCTACGAGGAGAAGCTTGAGATGAATACCCCCGGAAAGTTCTTCGCGCGCGCGGGCGCGCTCGCGCTCGTACTACTCGCCTCCGTATCCGTCAGCGCGCAGCAGCAGTCGAAAGTCCGTCTGCCGCAGGCGAGCCCGCCGTCCACGCTCACTCACACGGTGGGCGTGACTGATTTGACCATCGTCTACCACCGGCCCTCCGTGCGCGGGCGCACGGTCTGGGGCGACGTGCCCGCCGACAAGGTCGCCGCGATTTTGAAGGCCAGCTCGTTCCTGCCGCAGAACTCGCCCGAGGGCACGCTCGACGGCGGGCAGGGCACGGGCAAGGACTTCCCTATGGTTCCCAACGGCCACGTCTGGCGCGCGGGCGCGAACGAGGCGACGAGGTTCACCGTCACCGACGACGTACTTGTCAACGGCCAGCCGCTGAAGGCCGGGACGTACAGCCTCCACATGATACCGGGCAAGGACGAGTGGACTGTCGTCTTCAACAAGACCGCCGAACAGTGGGGCAGCTACAGCTACGACGCGAAGCAGGACGCGCTGCGCGTGAAGACCAAGCCCGAGTGGCGTGCGGACTCGCAGGAGCTTCTCGGCTACGAGATTCCCTCGGGGGCTGTGAACACGGCGCGCATCGTCCTGCGCTGGGAGAAGATAGTCGTGCCCTTCACGGTCGAAGTCCCGAACCAGGACGCGCTCGTCCGCTCGAAGATTGACGCGGCCGTCGCCGCCGCGCCCGACGACTGGCGCGTGCCGATGGAGGTCGCGGGCGCGTACCTCGGCGACGACAAGGTCGAAGAGGCGAACGCGTGGGTGGACAAGTCGCTCAAGATCAAGGAGACCTTCCAGAACCTCCGCATGAAGGCGTCCGTCCTCTTCAACATGAACAAGAGGGACGAGGCACTCGCCGTCGCCGAGCGCGCCATCACGCGCGGCAAGGCCGACGGCGAAGACGTAACGCGCTTCGAGAAGCGCATCGCGGAGCTGAAGGCCGGGAAGATGTGAGAATGAAAAGTACTGAGTACTGAGGACTGAGGACTGAGTGAAAAGCTCTCCTCTTAACTCAGTACTCAGCACTCAGCACTCAGCACTATTTTACAGACCGAGGAGAAGCCGAGATGAAGTTACAGAAGAGATTCCTCCCCGCGGCGGCCGCGGCGCTGGTGCTCGCGTGTGCCGCGGCCGCGAGCGCGCAGGTGCGCGCGCCGCGCCCGAGCCAGAAGGCGAGCGTGATGCAGACCGTCGGCGTCACGGACATGACCATCACATACAGCCGCCCCGGCGTTAAGGGCCGAACCATCTGGGGCGACCCGCCCGCGGGCGCGGCCGCCGGGACGGCCACGCTCGACGACGCGCGAGCGCGCGCCGCTAACGCGGTCATAGTCCCTTACGGCCACGTATGGCGCACCGGGGCCAACGAGGCGACGACCTTCACGGTCACAGACGACGTGCTCGTCAACGGCCAACCGCTCAAGGCGGGCACCTACAGCCTCCACACGATACCGGCCCGCGACGAGTGGACGATAATCTTCAACGGCGACCCGGGCCAGTGGGGCAGCTTCGCCTACGACGAGAAGAAGGACGTGCTGCGCGTGAAGGCGAAGCCGCAGGCCGCGTCTGACGCGAAGGAGTGGCTCGTCTTCGATATCGACCCCGACGGCGAGAGCGCGGCCCGCGTCAACATTCGCTGGGAGAAGATAGTCGTGCCCTTCACGGTCGAGGTCAAAGACGTGAAGGGGCTCGCGGTCGAGAAGATGCGCGCGGCCGTCGCGTCGGCGAAGCCGGACGACTGGCAGACGCCGCTCCAGGCCGCGAACTACGTCTTCCTCAACAACCTGACCGCCAACAACGAAGAGGCGATGCAGTGGCTCGATAAGTCGCTCAAGACCAAGGAGACCTTCGGCAACCTCTACACGAAGGCGCGCGTGCTCGGCGTCATGGGCAAAACGGCCGAGGCTGTGGCGACTGCCGAGAAGGCCCTGCAAATCGGCAAGGCCCCGAACTCCGGCGTCAACCCCGGCACCATCGCCGACCTCGAAAAGCGCATGGGCGAGTGGAAGACGAAGCCGTGAGCAGTCGGCAGTAAACAGGAAACATTCAACGGGCCGACGAAGGTCGGCGGAGGAGCGTCAGACCACGGCTGACGCTCCTCCGCCGACCTTCGTCGGCTCGGCCCGCCCTACGCTCTAGGCCGCGTCCTGCGTCCGACTGCCGACGACGAACAGGTTTATCAGGTGCGCGGCGAGTACGACGACGAGCGCGCCGACGAGGTTGTACCAGAGGAACGCGACCGAGGTGAAGAGGAAGCAGTAGAGGACGGCCGCCTCGCCCGCGAGCGCGCCGAGGAAGGCGGCCGTGCCCTTGATGGGTTTGAAGTAGAAGCCGAGGAGGAATATGCCGAGCAGCGTGCCGTAGAAGAGCGAGCCGAGGCGGTTGACGGCCTCGACGAGCGAGCCGAGCTGGCCCGCGTACTGCGCGAAACATATCGCGAAGACGCCCCACATGACGGTCGCCAGCTTCGAAGAGAGAAGGTAGTAGCGCTCGCCCGCGTCGCGCTTCAGAAGTCGCCGCTGTATGTCCACGACGGTCGTCGCCGCGAGCGCGCTCCACTCCGACGCGGTCGAAGACATCGACGCGAAGAAGACCGCCGCGAGCACGAGCCCCACGAGCCCCGCGGGCATGTAGTGCGTGACGAAGTTCAGGAAGACGTAGTTCGTGTCGTTCGGCTTCGGGTCGAACTCCCTGATGATTTCGAGCGCGCCAGACCTCACGCCGTTCACCTTATCCTGCGCCGCCTTCAACCCGGCCGACGCGGACTCCGCCGCCGCCGTATCGCCCGAGCGCAGCGCGCCTATGTAGCCCCGCGCGGCGCGCTGCTTCTCCTCGAAGGCCGCGGCGTAGTCCGACTCTATCGCGCGGAACTGTTCGCCGTGCACGCCCGTGCGCGCGCGCTCGGCCTGCGCGGGGTTGAAGAAGACGGGCGGCTGCGTGAACTGGTAGAAGGCGAAGACCGTCGCGCCCAAGAAGAGTATGAAGAACTGCATCGGCACCTTGACGAGGCCGTTGAAGAGCAGGCCGAGGCGGCTCTGCGCGACCGACTCGCCAGTCAGGTAGCGCTGCACCTGCGACTGGTCTGTGCCGAAGTACGCGAGCGCGAGGAAGCAGCCGCCGACGAGGCCCGACCAGAAGTTGTACTGGTTCTTTATGTCGAAGGAGAAGTCCACCGCGTTCAGGCGGCCGAGCTTCCCCGCGACGTGCGCGGCTTCGAGGAACGACACGTCCGCGGGCAGGAGTCTCACAATCGTCAGGAAGGCGACGACCATCCCGCCCATGATGATTAGGAACTGTAGGAAGTTCGTGTTGTCCACGGCGCGCGCGCCGCCCGTCGAGGCGTAGAGCATGACCGCGCCGCCGATGATGAAGATGACGACGCGTATGTCCCAGCCCATGATGACCGAGAGTATGAGCGACGGCGCGTAGAGCGACACGCCCGTCGAGAGCCCGCGCAGCGCGAGGAAGAGGAGGGCGGCGAGCGTGCGCGTCTTCAGGTCGAAGCGGCCTTCGAGGTATTCGTAGGCGGTGTAGACCTTGAGACGGTGGTAGACGGGGACGGCCGTGGCCGAGAGCACGACCATCGCGACGGGCAGGCCGATGTAGACCTGCACGAAGCGCATGCCGTCTGCGTAAGCCTGTCCGGGCGTCGCGAGGAACGTGACGGCGCTCGCCTGCGTCGCCATGATGGAGAGCGCGACGTGGTGCCAGCGCATGCGGCGGTCCGCGACGAGGAAGTCGTCGAGGTCTCGCGAGCGCCGCCCCTTCCAGAGCCCGTAGACGACGATTCCGGCGAGCGCGGCGAGGAGCACGGCCCAGTCGAGCGGCCTCATCGGAACGCCCTCGTGAACAGGTAGAAGAGCGCGACGAGCACGGCGAGGTTTATCAGCACGGCGGCGTAGAGATTCTTCCAACTGCCGCCGAAGGGCGGCGGCTCTTCCCGCGCGTGCGGTTTGTCAGTCGTTACTTCGTCCTTCATCCGCCAAGCCTTTCGCGCAGGCGCGTGCCCCAGACCGGCGCGCTGGAAGTCTTCGAGGATGTAGACGGCGTAGAACTCGCCGTCGAACTCCGCGTCGCCTTTCTTCGGCGTCTCGCCCATCAAACTTGAAAGCGTCGCTTCACTTCTTCCCCGCCGAAATCATGTTGACGAAGAGGCGGTACGCGCCGGGGACGCCCGCGGGCAGTTGGCGGAAGAAGGCGAGCGAGGTGAAGACGTACGTCCCTTTTCCGTAGCGCGCGACGAGCGTCGAGCCCTTCGAGTCCTGCTCGCCGGGGTCGTGGCTCGCAAAGAGCGGCGTGTAGCGCGCGTCCCAGTCCGAGGCGAAGTAGAGCCCGCGCTCCTGCACCCAGCCCTCGAAGTCTTCGCCGGTGATTCTGTTCGGCGCGCTCATGAGCGCGTCCGCGGGCGCGAGCACGTCGATTGCCGCCGCCTCGTCGGTGACTCTGTCCTGCGTGAGCTTGAAGGGGAAGGGGCCGACCTGCGCGCCTTCGAGCGTGCGGTCGGGCGTGTTGTACTGGACGACGAGCGTGCCGCCGCGCTCGACGTATTCGTTCAGGCGCTTCTGCTGGCGGCGCAGCACCGCGCGCGTGTTGTAGGCGCGCACGCCCGTTATCAACGCGTCGAAGCGCGAGAGGTCTGAAGCCTCAAGGTCTTCGTCGGACAGTAGCGTCACGTCGTAGCCGACCTGGCGGAGCGCCTCGGGCACTTCGTCGCCCGAGCCCATCAAGTAGCCTATCGTGCGGCCTCGCCTCTGCAAATCGACGCGTACGAGCTTCGCCCGTGCGGTGTTGAAGATGGTCTGCGGCGGGATGTGCGGGTAGTTGATTTCGTTGAAGCCGCGCGTGAAGACACGGCCGCCCGCGTCGAACTCCGCGGCGAGCGAAGCGACCGAGGCACCCTGCGGCGGCGTCACGTCGAAGGCCGCGCGAAACTCGTCGCCCTTGCCCTTGAGCGTGACGGGAACTTCCGCCGGAGTCGCAGACCAGCCCGCGGGCAGCTTAAGTCGCAACGCGCCCGCCGCCTCCGCGCCCGCGTTGCTCTTCAGAACCACGCGCACGCGCTTCGGCGCGCGGTCTGGGAAGACGAGCGTCTTCTCCTCGACGCCCAGTGAGACTTCGGGCACGACCGCGACGGGGCGGTAGAGCGTGCCGCGCACGGGGTCAACCCAGCGGTAGAGCACGGGCGCGTCGAAGGCTATGCGCTCGCCGCCTTCGCCCGCGATGATTGAGACGGGCACGGAGAGCTGCGGCGCGTTCTCGGGCGTGCCGACGAGCGAACGTTCGCCCACGGAGAAGAGTCCCGCGCGCGGCTCTTCGCGCAGCCAGTAGGGCTGACTGTAGGAGTCGCCCGTCGGCGCGCGCCGCGTCAGCTCGCGCGTGAAGGGCTGGTTGTTCTTCAGCTCGGCGCGCAGCAAGTCCGCGCCCGCGGAGGAGACGCCTACGGTCTCGGCCGCGAGCGGGAAGTCGGAGCGGTTGACGAGCGTCAGCGTGACTTTGACCTCGCCGCCCGGCGTGACGTACGGCTCCGGCGCGACGGCCTCGACCCAAAGCCCCGCGCACGCGCGTATGACTTCTCCTAACTCCCTGCGCTTCTCGAAGACGAGCGGGTCTGCGGGCGTCTTCGAAGTCCCCATGTTGCTCAGGAGCGCGTAGGCGCGCGCGAGCGTCGGAATCACGGCCGGGGGGTTCGAGGCGTCGTACTTGCGCGCGGCCTCTTCCAAAAGTTGACCCACGGCCTCGCCGCCCGCGACGCGCCGCCAAGTCATGTCTACGCCCTCGAAGATGTCTTTCGACGCGGGCTCGCCCTTGACGTGCGCGAAGAAGTTCGGCGCGGGGCCGCGGCGCTCGGGCGTGCCCTGCCCCTGACTCTTGTGCATCGTTCGGCTCTCGGCCGCAATCTCCGTGTAGGACTTGCCGAGCAGAGGGTCGTACGCGCCCGCGTCGGCGGTCAACATCTTGTCGGCGTCTTTGGGCCGCCCGCCGCCGAAGTTGAAGACGTTCCAGAGCAGGCGCTTCGGCTTCCAGACTTCGGCCGACTTGAGCTGTTCGGGGAAGCGCGCGGGGTCGCCCGCCGCGTCGAAGGCTTCGGACGCGAGTATCGCCGAAGCGGTGTGCTGGCCGTGCCCGCCCTCGCCCGTGGTGGGGAAGCGCGCGATGATTACGTCGGGGCGGAAGCGTCGTATGACCCAGACCACGTCCGCGAGGACTTCGTCGTGGCCCCAGAAGCGGAAGGTCTCGTCGGGCGACTTGGTGAAGCCGAAGTCAATCGCGCGCGTGAAGAACTGCTGCGCGCCGTCCACGCGCCGGGCGGCGAGTAGCTCCTGCGTGCGCACGACGCCGAGCAACTCGCCCTTCTCCGTGCCGAGAAGGTTCTGCCCGCCGTCGCCGCGCGTGAGCGAGAGGTACGCGGTGCGCGCGCCGCGGCCTCTCGCGAGGTACGCGAGCATCGCGGTGTTCTCGTCGTCCGGGTGCGCGCCGACGTATAGGACGCTCCCCGTCACGAGCAGCCTTCGCAGCGCGGCCTGCGTCTCGGCCGCGTCCGGCGACGCGGGCCTCTGCGCGCGCGCGGCCGCGTGCGCGAGGAGGATAAGCAACAGCGTCGTTACGAGGGTCGGGAGGCGCGTTCGGGGTTTATTCATGGATGAAAGGGGACGTGTTCAGACTTCGACTTAAATGTTCGACTCGGGCGTGTGCACTCATTCTTCCGAAACGTATACGTGCGGGTCAAACGTTTCGCTGTAAAAAGTTGTAAAGGTGAGCGCTCGGTCAGTCCTGCTGCTGCTGCGGCGGTGGGCCGTTTGTGTTTGGCGCACCCGCGGGCGTGCGCGGCGCGTTGGAGTTCGCGCCGTAGTTCGAGTTCGAGTTGTTCGCGTTCGAGTTCTTCTGCTGCTTGCGCAGTTGTTGCTCCTGATGCTTGCGGAAGTCGGCGATGCGCTCGGCCCCGGCCTTCGACTCGGCGAGCCTGTCCTGCGCGGGGTAGTTGTTGGGGTTGATTTCGAGCGCCTTGTTGAACGCGCGCACGGCCTCGTCGTACTTCGCGAGCTTCATCTGCGAGAAGCCGAGCGCGTAGTACTTGTCGTCGTTCTCCGTGGGCGAAGTCTTCACGGACTCCTTCAGCGCCTTGACCGCGTCCTCGTACTCGCCGAGCTTTTCGTAGCAGAGGCCGAGAAAGTAGAAGGCGTCGGAGTCCTTCTCGTCGCGCCGCGTTGTCTTCTCGTAGAGCTTGACGGCCTCGCGGAAAGCCTTGTCGGCCTCGTCGGTCTGCTTCATGACGTTGTACGAGAGGCCGAGGCGGTAGTGCGCTTCGGCGAAGTCCGGGTCTATCTCGACCGCGCGCTTGAACGCCGCGACGGCCTCCTCGTCGCGGTCGTCCCTGTAGGCGGCCTTGCCGCGCTCGAAGGCTTCGCGCGCGTCACCCGAGACCGACTCGCCCTGCTGCTGCTCGGGCGCGGGGCCGCCGGCGGGCACGCCCGTGTTGGAGCCCTGACTGGTCTGCTTCTTCGAGCACGCCGCCGTCGCGAGCAGCGCGGAGACGAGTAGCGCGTAGAGTGTGAAACGGAGCTTCGTCATGCCTCTTATTTTCTCTCGGAAGGGCTCGGGGGACGAACGTATCTAAGCCAAAACGCGCGCGCAAGTCAAACGGCCGCGCGCGAGTTTGGACTGGTTATTGCTTTACTTAAATGCAGGGGGGTGTCGTGTACGGGTAGCGTTCAAAGGGGGTTCGTGTGGGATGGAGCGCGGCAATTTCGGCGCGGACGTAAGTCCAACTGATAACACGGTTCCGATAGACACGGAGCGGACGGTCGCGTCGCCTCGATTCGACGACAAATCCGTACAGCGCGCGCGGCCCGCGGTGCCGCTCGCGCCGCGCGGCAAGGCGCGCGCGTGGCCGCTCGCAATCGTCTTCGCGTGCGTCCTCGCAGGGCTCGCGGGCGGCCTGCTCGGCGGCATCGCCCTCATGAAGTATCAGGGCTCGAAGGCCGCTTCCACACCGCCGGCCGCGGCCGAAGGAGGACAGGCGAAGCCCGACCCGCAGCCCACGAACAACCAACAGGCGGAGGCGAGCCAACAGGCCGCGACCAATCAGGCGACGCCCGACGGCGCACAGCCCTCGGCGGATGGAGAGCGCGCCGCCGACTCGGGCGGCGAAGAGGCCGGGGCCGCGCCCGACACGCGCGCGGAGTTGCGCGCGGCCCTGGGCGGTTGGGTCGCCGCGACCAACGCGCGCGACATCGAAAAGCAGATGGCCTTCTACGCGCCCAACGTAGAAGCCTTCTACCTCGCGCGCAACGCCTCGCGCGCGTCCGTGCGCGAGGAGAAGTCGAGGCTCTTCTCGCAGGCGCGCGCCGTGGACGTTCGCGCCTCCGAACCCGAGATACGACTCGACCGCGCCGGGCGCACGGCAGTCATGCGATTCCGCAAGCGCTACCAGATAGACGAGCGCGGCGGCGAAGTCCTGCAAGAGCTACGCTGGCGACGCACCGACTCCGGCTGGCGCATCGTCAGCGAGCGCGACCTCCGCGTCATACAGTAAGAGGTGAGGGATGAAGTTAAGACGAGTTCTTACTCATCCCTCATCCCGCATCCCTAAATTTGACAGGCGACGTTCGGACGCACTATTTTCTCACCGCGAAGATTTCTTCAAAGGCCCCCGAGGCCGAGTCCGACCTTACTCCCCGACAGCCCCAGACCCTATGAAAATCAGGAACCTCCTCCGCGCGCTTTCTCTCTCCGCCTTGACCCTCGTCCTCTACGCCGGCGCGCACGCGCAGTCGCCGCCGGCCCGGTGCGTGCCGCCCTCGGTCGCGGCGCCCGCGGCTTCGGGGCCGAACATCTTCACGGAGGAGCAGGAGGCGTTCCTCGGCGACGCGATGGCCGAGCGCATACAGAAGGACTACCGGCTCGTCGAGGACGAAGAGTTGACGGGCTTCCTCGCGCGCATCGGGCGACGGCTCCTCGAACACCTTCCGCTCAAACAGACGCGCCTGCGCTTCTTCGTGGCAGACCTGCCGAGCGTGAACGCGTTCGTGCTGCCGGGCGGCCGCATCTACGTCGGCCGCAAGCTCATCGCGTACGCGCGCGGCGAGGACGAACTCGCCGCCGTCATCTCTCACGAGCTGGGCCACCTCGCCGCGCACGAGTCGGGCGTGGACATGACGCGGCTCTTCAAAGAAGTTTTAAACGTCACGCAGGTCGGCGACCGCCGCGACGTGTTCGAGAAGTACAACCGGCTCATGGAGAGCTTCGGGCTCAAGCCCGGCGCGTTCAAGCGCGGCGACCGAGAGCGCGGGCAGGTGACGGCCGACCTCATAGGCTTCTACGCGCTCACCGCCGCGGGCTACGACCCTGCGGCCGAGGCCCGCTTCTGGGATCGCATCACCGAGACGAAGGGGCGCACGGGCGGCTTCTTCTCAGACCTCTTCGGCACGACGCGCCCCGAAGAGAAACGGCTGCGCGAGATGCTGAAGGCCGCCGAACAACTGCCGCCCGAGTGCGTGCCGAAGCGCGAGGCCGCCGCCGACGAAGAGTTCAAGCGCTGGCAGTCGTCGGTCGTCGCGTACACGGGACTCGGTCGCCGCGAGTCTCTGCGCGGCGTCGTCTCGAAGACGCAGTTGAGCCCGCGCTTGCAGAGCGACATAAGGCGCCTGCGCTTCAGCCCCGACGGCAGATACGTGCTCGCGCAGGACGACTCGGGGATAACGGTTTTGACGCGCGAGCCCTTCGCGCCCGTCTTCCGCGCCGAGGCCGGGGACGCGCGCGCCGCGCACTTCACGCCCGACTCCCAGGGGTTCGTCTTCTACACGGACAACCTGCGCGTCGAGCGCTGGGACATCGCCGCGCAGAAGCAGGCGGACGTGAAAGAGGTCATCGTGAGGAGGGGCTGCCTTCAGACCTCCATCTCGCCGGACGGCAAGTACCTCGCGTGCTTCGGCCCCGAGTTCGACCTGAACCTCGTAGACGTTTCGACGGGGCAGTCCGTCTTCCGCAAGAAGGATTTCTGGCTGCCGAACTACTCACGCGGCTTCCGCTTCCTGCTTCAGCTTCTCACGCACGACGGCGACAGCACGGACATGGGGCTCCACGTCATCAGCATGTCCTTCTCGCCCGACGCGCGCTACTTCGTCGCGGCGTCGGTCAACCAGGGCTTCATCGACAGGAACCGCACGAACGTCGAAACGGCCGTGCTCGACATGACGACGATGGCGAAAGTCTCCCTCCCCGACTCGCTGGAAAAGCTCATCTCCGACGAGTTCGCCTTCGTCGGCCCCGGCCGCGTCGTCGGCGTCAACCCTTCGAACTTCAGGAAGTCGGCGATGGTGACGTTCCCCGACGGCAAGCCGCTCGCGGAGTTCCCGCTCGGCGGCCGCCTCGAAGGCGCGACGCGCGGCGACTACGTCTTCACGCGGCCGTTCAAGGAGTACGCCGTCGCGGTGCTCGACATAAGCAGGAACGTCTTCTCGAAGGTGAGCGAGAAGGGCGCGATGGACATCTACGGCGACGAGATGGTCGCCGAGCTTCGCAACGGCGAGGTCGGGCTCTACAAGGTCGATAAGAGTCAGCTCGTCGCCTCGGCCTTGCTGCCCGACCCCTCTCTGGGGCGGCTGCGCGTGGCCGAGATGTCGCCCGACATGAAGCTGGTCGCGCTCTCGACCTCCTCGCGCGGCGGCGTGTGGGAGACTTCGACGGGGCGCGCGGCGCTTTACCTGCGCGGCTTCCGCGGCGCGTACCTCGGCGCGGGCGGCCACTTCTACGCAGACTTCCCGAAGTTCGGGGCGGGCGGGCAGTCGGCCGAGCGAAACGTCGCCGACTTCGACCTCGCGAGCGGCGAGGTCGTGCAGGGGCAGAAGATAGAGGACGACGGCGCGCGGCAGGCGGGCCCGTACCTCATCACGGCGAAGCCCGCGAAGCAGGGCGACGACGACTCGCGCCCGAACGTCGGCAGAAACATCATTCTCGAAATCTCGGACGCGCGCACGCTCGCGCCCGTCTGGTCGAAGCCATACCCGAAGGAGTCGCCGCGCGTGTGGGTCTCGCCGCGACAGGAGACGCTCGCGCTCGTCTGGGACGTGACGGACGAGGCGGCGAAGGACGAGATAAAGGCCGAACCGAAGCTCGCCGCGCAGTTCTCGGCGATGAAGGAGAGGGAGGGCGACTACCTCGTTGAAATCCTCGACGCGAAGGACGGCGCGCGCAAAGGGAGCCTCTTGATTGAGACGGGCAAGGGCTCTTTCCGTCTGAAGAACGTCTACGCGGCTGGCGACCGGGTGGTGGCGACGGACAACCTGAACCGCGTGCTCGTCTACTCGCTCGCGACGGGCGAGCAGAAGGGCCGCGCCTTCGGCAACTACGCGGCCGTCTCCGAGGCGCTCTCGATGATGTGCGTCGAGAACGAGCGCGGCAAGATAGCCGTCTACGATTTGGGCACGATGGAGAAGCGCGTCGAGCTGGTCTTCTCGAACCCGGTCTCGATGCTGCGCTTCTCCGGGGACGGAAAGAGACTTCTCGTGCTCACGTCGAACCAGACCGTCTACGTCATAGACGCCTCCGCGCTCGCGCCCGCGCCCGCCGCCTCGAACTGACGCGCGAAGGGAAACGAACTAACCCGGCGTTCAACGGGGCGTGCCCTCCCCCTGGGAGCGCGGGCACACTAGCCCGCCATGAGCGCTTTAGCGCGAAGACTATGAAGCGCCTTCATTCAAGATTGAATGAAGGCGCTTCGATGTTAAGCGTGCGACCGCACGCTTTGGCGGGCAAGGATGCCCGCGCTCCCGGCTTTAGAGGCGCTTACCTGAACGCGGCCTCGGCCTGCGCGGAGTCCATGTACTCGTGGAAGCCTGCGATGCGGCCGTCGCGGACTGTGAAGGCGTGCGCCCAGTCGCCGCCGTACTCGCGGCCGGTGCTCTTCACGCGCCAGTTGTACGTGCCGAGCGCGACGACCTTGTCGCCCTGCGCGACGAACTCGCGCGGCTCGAAGCTGACGGAGTCCTGCGAGTCCGCGAGCGTCGCGAAGAACTCCGACACCTGCCCGTGCCCTTTGCGCTCGCCCGAGAAGGGCACGCCCTCCATCCGCGGCAGACGCCAGTCCACGTCCTCAGACATCTGTCCCATCAGCGCGCCGATGTCGCCTGACTTGAAGTTCTCGTAGGCGCGCTTTACCACCTCGACGTTATCATCTTCGCTCATGTGAAGCTCCTTTCGGGGTCTCGTAATCGTTAACACACATACCTACGACGGCGCGGCCCCGGCCGGATGTGTGCGCGCTCAGGATTCCGACCCGGCCATCTCTTTAAAGCGGCGCGCGTCGTCGCGCATCTCGACGTTGTTGAAGAAGACGTAGGAGCGCGCGCCCTTCGGGAGCATCGAGTAAAGCTCTTCCAGCTCCGCGTCCTCGTACTTGTAGCGCCAGCCCCTTCGGCCGTGAAGGCGGAAGTAGCAGCGGCGCGGCGTGACGCTTCTCTCCTTGAAAGGGTCTACGACGTGCCAGAGGTCCAGCTCTTCGCAAAGCTCTTTGACGAGCGCGCGCGGCCAGTCGCCGCGCGGCTCCCAGCAGAACGCGAGCCGCCCGCGCCCGCCGCCGCCGAAGAAGCGGCGCATGTTCTCGACGTTCTCCGCGAAGGGCTTGAAGCTCGCGGGGCACTGGAACAGAACCGCGCGCGCCTTGAGCGCCGACGCGCACTCGCGCGTCGTCTCCCAAGCCTCCCTGACGATCTCGCTCGGGCGGAAAGAGCCCGCGCCCTCCTTCTCCTCGTCGGTTAACTGTCGCTTGAGACGCCTCCGCGTCGGGCTCGAAGACGTGTGCGTGATTAGCTGCCACGCCTTGACCGTGAACTCGAAGCCTCCGGGCGCTTCCTCGCGCCAGCGCTTGAGCGTCGGAATTTGCGGCGGCTGGTAGAAGGTGTGCTGCACCTCGACCGAGTCGAGCAGTTCGTAATAACTCTCGCGCGACGAGCGGAAGCCGCAGCAGCCTATCCGTACGAGACTCTTCTTCGCGGGCATAACCGGATTCTAAAAAATTTACGCCGCGAAGTCTTTCCACGCGGACGCGCCTGCGTTAGAGTTACGGCCGAACCACTTTCCGGAAAGGAACTTTTCTAAAGATGCACGAGGAGCTTGTAGGACTCATGCCCGAGGAGTTGACCCGGCGCGGATTCATCTTGACGAGCCTCGCGGCCGGGTTCGCGCTGGCCGTGCAGCCCGTCGCGGGGCAGACGTTGATAACGACCGACGCGGAAGGGCTCGAAGCCGGCGAGGTGAAGATTCCCGTCGCCGACGGCGAGATTCCGGCCTACCGCGCGATGCCTTCGAAGGGGAAGAAGTTTCCGGTCGCCGTCGTGGTGCAGGAGATTTTCGGCGTACACGAGCACATAAAGGACGTGTGCCGCCGCTTCGCGAAGCTCGGCTACATGGCGATTGCGCCCGCGCTCTACGCGCGTCAGGGCGACGTGTCGGGGCTCGCGATGGAAGACGTGATGAAGGTCGTCGCGAAGGTCCCCGACTCTCAAGTCATGTCGGACTTGGACTCGACAGTCGCGTACGCGCGCTCTACGGGTAAGGCGGACGCGAAGCGCGTAGGCATCACGGGCTTCTGCTGGGGCGGGCGAATCGTCTGGCTCTACGCGGCGCACAACAAGGACTTGGACGCGGGCGTCGCGTGGTACGGCCGCCTCGTCGCGAACCCGACGGCGAAGCCGAACCCGCTCACGCCGCGCCAGCCGGTTGACGTGGTTGACGAGTTGAAGGCTCCGGTGCTCGGGCTCTACGGCGGCAAGGATCAGGGCATCCCGCAGGAGTCAGTCGAGCGCATGCGGGCCGCGCTCAAGAAGTCGAAGTCGAAGGCCGCGCGCGCGTCGGACATAATCGTCTACCCCGACGCGGGCCACGGCTTCCACGCGGACTACCGCCCCTCCTACGACAAGCAGGCCGCGACCGACGGCTGGCGTCGGCTGCAAGACTGGTTCAAGCGGCACGGAGCAGCGTAAGTAAGTACTGAGGGCTGAGTACTGAGTGCTGAGGACTGAGGACTGAGTTAAAAACAGGCGCGTTCTTAACTCAGTCCTCAGTACTCAGTACTCAGTACTTTTTATCTGTACAGCGGCAGCGCGTCCATGTATGCGGCGGCGGCCTCCTGCCATTGCGAGATGTCGGAGGCTTGGACGGTGAGGTCTGCGTAGCCGCGCGAGGCGAGGAGGCGCGCGGCCGTGCTCGTCGAGTGCCTGCTGTGCCTCGACCACGCCGCGCGCGCCCGCGGCGGAGAGTCCTTCGAGAGGCTTGAAGGACTCTCCGTCCGCCTCCGTCGCCGCCCTCGCCCCTGACGGCGGCGACGGGTTAAAAGTCCTGACGAGCCGCGTTGACACCTCGCCCCCCTCGGACGCGCGGGTCGGCCGTCTTGCCCGCGGCCTTCGAGCGCACGTACACGTCTATGACCTTGTCGCCGGGGTCGGCGTACAAATTCTTCTGCGCCTCGACGCCGTGCCTCTCAAGGTTGTCGTACATGATGCGCGCTCGGTCTCGCTTCCCCGTCAGCTAACGCGGGAGGACTGGCGGGAAGGGATCAAAATTTTTTTGGAGGTCGGGAATTAAAAAGAGGTGTGAAAAAAGAAAGGCGGCGCGGCCTTTTCAGACCGCGCCGCCGACTGGCGGGACGCCCGTTCTCCCCGTGACGGTAACGCCCCGTCAGAAACCGTGAACGCCCATACAGTGCGCGGGCGTGGTCGGGAAATACATCTTTCGATTTCGGAATGCGGATTTCGGAATGCGGATTTGAAGGGGACGTAGATTACAAACAGCTACGCCTTCATCAGCGATGACTGATGAAGGCGTAGCTGTTTGTAATCCGCATTCCGCCGATTCCGCCGCAAACGAATTACTGCCGGAAGCGCTGGCGGTACTCGGTGGATTCGAGGAATGCCTTGACCATCTCGGCGCGTACGAAGTCGCCGCCGTTGTCGTTGAGCTTGCCGAGCCAGAAGCCGAAGCCGTCGAAGTTGCGCTTCTCCTCGGGCGCGTCGTCGGGGTTGCGGCGCAGGTAGCCGAAGTACTGCATCAGCACGAACGCGCGCGAGCGCTCCTGCTGCTGAAGCTGCGGGTGGTCTGCGACGGCCCTGAGCGCCGCGGCGCGTAGTTGCGTCGAGTCGGGGTTGGCGGAGAGTAGAGTTAAAAGGTTCTGCCGCTCGGCCGCGGTCGGCTGCACCCCCGCGTTGGCGAAGAGCGTGTCGATGATTGTCGCGGCGGGCGTGCCCGCCGGGAACTTGTCTAGGAACGCGCGGCCGTCTGACGCGCCGCGGCGCGCGACGAACTCCTGGAGGAAAGCCTCGCGGTTGGCCGCGAGCTTCTGCTCCCAGCCGGGCGAGTTGACGACGAGCCCCTCGCCTATCTTCTGCGTGTCGGGCATGAAGTCTTCGTAGCGCACGGGGACGGGCCGCGCGCCCGTGACGGGGTTGTCCGGCAGGTTGCCGAAGGCCGCCTTGTTCAGACGGTAGACGAAGTAGCCCGTGTCCCGAAACTCAATCGAGAGGAAGAACGCGCCCGAAGTGTTGATGCGCTTGAACTGCACGCACGCCGCGTCCGCGCCGCACGAGTCTATCTGGTTGCTCCAGAAGTTGTCGCCGGAGGCGTCGGGCGCGCGGTTGAGGAAGTCGAGGTAGTTCTGGCGTACGAAGTTGCGCGTGGCGTCGATGGGGTTCGCCGTCCCGACGGCGAAGGGCACGACCGCGGAGGCCGCGTCGAGCCGCCGCTTGACCAACTGCTCGGGCGAGGGGCGCGGCGCGGTGTCGCGTATGCGCTCCTTGACCTCGTCCGCCGTGAGCGCGGGCGAAGACGCGCGCACGAGCGCAGCCACGCCGGCCGCGAGCGGCGCGGCCATCGAAGTCCCGGCCCACACGCCCGTGCCGTTGCCGGGCGTGCTGCTCGTGATGCCGACGCCGGGCGACATCAGGTCAACCCTATCGTCGCGCTGCGACTTGTCCCAGAGGAGGTCGTCCGGAGTGCTCGCGCCGATTGAAAGCTCGCCGTCGTAGTTCTCGGCCGCGGGGTACATCGGCGTCGTAGTGCCGCCGTTGCCGGCCGCCGCGACGACGACGACCTTCGGGTAGACGGAGGGGACGCCCGTGTCGCACACGTCGCCCATAATCTCTTTCAGGAAGCCGGAGTCGTGAACCGTGGCGAGGCTCATGTTGATTACGTCCGCGCCGTCCGCGGTCGAAGGGTCTCCGTCCGGGTCTAAGGCGTAGCGCAGGGCTTCGGCCAGCACCCACATGTTTCCGACGCCCTGAGCGTCGAGCACGCGCAGAGGCATGATGCGAGCCTCGGGCGCCGCGAGCGCGATGAGCCCGGCGACGTGCGTGCCGTGCCCGTAGGGGCCGCACTTGCGCGGGTCGTCGTTCGCAGTTCCGGGCGGGCACGTCGGGAGGACTTCGGACGGGTCGTCGTCGCCGTCAACGAAGTCGCGCCCGCGCAGGAGCCTTCCGGCGAGGGCCGGGTGACGCCGGTCAACGCCCGTGTCGAGCACCGCGACGATTGTCCCCGCGCCCTTCGTCACCCTGTGCGCGTCGGAGAGGTGAATCTTATCCTGCGCCCACTGCGAGCGGTACTGAGTCTCGCCGCCGACCTGCCACGAGTTGCCTACCTGCCAGGAGTTCCCGACCTGCCAGGAGTTGCCGCTGCCCTCGGGCGCGCCCGAGGTGTAGTTAGGCTCGGCGAACTGAACGCGCACGGCGTTCTCTGCAAGAATCTTTGCGGCGAGCGCCTTGGAGTCCGAGGGCGTGCGGAGTAGGAATATCGGGCGCTGGCCGAACTGCTCGACGAGCGTGAGGCCGTACTGCTGCGCTATCGAGTTGAGGTCGGCGGCGTTGGCGAGCTTGAGGTTTAGCTCGTCCGAGACGTAGGCGTCCTGCCCGTCCGAGACCGAGTCGTGTGCTTGTACGCGCGTAGAGTACGGCAGCGCGCCCAAGAGGGCGGAGGCCGCGAGCGCGAGCAGGCAAAGGGGGCGCAAAATCCTGCGATACATCAGGCAAGGCTCCTTAACTATTTCGGGCAAGAGTTCGGATTCGCGTACTGATAAATTTAACGAGTCGGGGTCGAAAATCCGCTAAAAACGGCGGCCGTCATTAGTCCCCGTCTTTGATGCTTCAGCCCCGCCGAGACAGTGCCCGGCCCGGCCGGAAAAATACACGCCCGGCCTTAAAATTTAGAGCGGACGTATCCGGGCGCGACTCATAGCTGGGAGCGCGGGCATCCCTGCCCGCCAAAGCGTGCCAGAGCACGCTTAAGAAAGAACCGCCGAGACTCAAGTGTTGAGTGTCGGCGGTTCTTAGTCTTCGCGCTCTCGCGCTCATGGCGGGCAGGGATGCCCGCGCTCCCAGGGTTTAATTGAGCGGTATCGCGTTCAGGCTGCGAGGACTTGTGTGAGGCGGAAGAGGGAGCGGTCTGTGCTGTCGGGGTTGAGGCCGTGCGTGAGCGCGGGGCGGACGCCGCGGCGTATGAGCGCGAGGGCGGATTCGGCCTCGACGGGGCGCGAGTAGAGGAAGCCCTGCCCGTACTCGCAGCCGAGGGCTTCGAGTCGCGCGTGCTGCTCCTCGGTCTCGACGCCCTCGGCGACCACACACATGCCGAGGTTCGACGCGAGCGTGACGATGGTGCGTACTATCTCGCCGTTCTCGCTGTTGTCCGTCATCTTCGCGACGAACGAGCGGTCTATCTTTAAGGCATCGACGGGAAAGCGGTGCAGGTACGAGAGCGACGAGTAGCCCGTGCCGAAGTCGTCTATGGAGAGCTGTATGCCGAGCCCGCGCAACTGCGCGAGGAGCGAGGCCGCGCCCTCGGCGTTGTCCATCACGGCGCTCTCTGTGATTTCGAGCTTGAGGCAGTGGGGCGGGAGCCCCGTCTCGCGCAGCGTGCGGCGCACAAGCTCGGGGAGACCGGGCCGCGTCAACTGCTTGCTCGAAAGGTTGACGCTGACGGTCAGGTGTTGCTGCGAAGGTATCAGCTCGCGCCACTCGCTCATCTGGCGGCAAGCCTCTCCCAAGACCCAGGCGCCTATCTCGGTTATGAGGCGCGTCTCCTCCGCGACCGGGACGAACTCCGTGGGGCCGACGATGCCGCGCTCCGGGTGACGCCAGCGCACGAGCGCCTCGAAGCCCGAGAGCTTGCCGGTGGAGAGTGTGATGACGGGCTGGTAGTAGACCTCGAACTCGCGGTGCTCTACGGCGCGGCGCAGGTCGTTCTCAAGCCGCAGTCGCGCGAGCGCGTCGGCGTGCATCTCCGCGTCGAACAGCTCGTAGCGCGCCTTGCCCTTCTCCTTGGCGCGGTACATCGCGGTGTCCGCGTCGCGCAGGACGTTCTCGGGGTCGTCGTAGCCGTGCGTGCTGAGCGTGATGCCGATGGAGGCGGCGGTGTAGACCTCGTGGCCGCCGAGGTGGAACGGGCGCATGAGTTCTTCCTGCACGCGCTCGGCGACGCGCACGGCGTCGGTGTCGGATTCCAGGCCGTCGAGCAGCACGGCGAACTCGTCGCCGCCGAGGCGCGCGACGGTGTCCGTCGGTCGCGAGCATTGTTCGAGTCTGCGCGCGGTCTCGACGAGCAGGCGGTCGCCCGCCGCGTGGCCGAGAGAGTCGTTGATGTTCTTGAAGCGGTCGAGGTCTAGGAAGAGAACCGCGAAGAGGTGTTCGGGGCGTCGGAGCGCGCGCTCTATGGCGAGGCGCAGGTGGTCTGCGAGGAGCGTGCGGTTCGGGAGCCGGGTCAGCGAATCGTGAAAGGCCGCGTGGCGGAAGTGCTCGCGGCTCTCCTGTAGCTCGCCGCTCACGCGCTCAAGCTCCGCGATGTAGCGCTGCTGCTCTTCGACGTTCTGCTCGGCCAGCTCGGCGCGCGCGCGCTCCGCCGCTTCGGCCTGCGCGGCCGCGGCCTTTATGTCTTCGAGGTACTTGTTGTAGGTGAAGTAGACGAGCCCGAGTACGGGCACGGCGACGAGCAGCGCGTAGAAGCCCGCCGAGTCCATGAAGTTCGCAATCGTGCAGGCCGCGAACGCGCCCGCGAAGGTCGAGACCGAGAGCCACGCGCAGTGCCGGCTCCACGCCTGAAAGACGGGCTGCGAGGTCTTGAGCGCGAGGCCGACCGCGATGAGCCCGCTGTTGGCGGCGAACTGCACGAGCCCGAGCGTGCAGGCCGCGACGGCGAGCGTGCCGTAGTCTTGACGCCAGAAGTCGCGCGCGCCCACGCCGACGAGCGAGAGCGCCGCGGCCGCCGCCGCCGTCGAGCACGCCATCACGGCGCCGTTGAAGAGAATGGTCGAGGGCTTCTTGAGTCGGCTTATGCGGAGGCCGGAGCTGATGCCGTCGGCCGCCGCGAGCAGCACGCCCGCGCCGCCGCCGTAGATGAGGACGGCGAGGAGGACGAAGGCGTCCGAGAGGGTTATGTTCGAGTCGTGCCGCGGAATCTTGATGGCGACGCGCGAGCTTACGCCGACGGTCACGAGGAAGAGCAAGAGGTAGCGCAGGTCTAACTCCGCGGGCGTGACGCGGCGCGCGCACAGGAGCACCAATAGCGCGCCCGCCGCCGTCACCGCCCGCTGGTAGAGCCTAAAGCTTTTGACTCGTCCGTCTTCCATCTTCAGCACCCGAATGACGGCCTGAGCGTTCGTCAGGTCTTCACTTCATGGAGGCCGTGTT
>Ga0126311_10000437_pt1 | contig 19778 bp, 18 predicted proteins | sample Plot61_FD_92539 | JGI IMG/M metagenome (GOLD analysis project Ga0126311, IMG submission 92539) | Serpentine soil microbial communities from UC McLaughlin Reserve, CA, USA - Plot61 | ecosystem: Environmental > Terrestrial > Soil > Grasslands | place: USA: UC McLaughlin Reserve, Lake County... | reverse complement strand
CTCGGCACTCGCTTGGGCGCACGCAGACGGCTACGACGTCGCCGTGTGTTCGATCGGACCGGGCATCGTCGGCACGGGAACGCCCCTCGGCCACGGGGGCTTGGCTGCGGCGGAGGCGGCAAACGCTGCTAGTGCGCTCGGGGGCGCTCCGCTCGTCGCAGTGCGTGCCTCGGCGGCGGACGCGCGCGAACGCCATCGCGGTGCCTCGCATCATTCGCGGGCAGTCCTCCAGCCCTGTCTCGGCCAGGTCGAGGCAGCGTGGCCTCGTGGCGAGGCCGCGCCGGACTGGCTCGGCCCGCGCGAGGAGCTCGATGTCTCCGACTGGAGACGCGAATGCGAAGGTCTTCCGCTCGAGCACATGGGCCGGGGGCCTGACGACGACCCCCTTTTCTTCGCCGCGGCGTTCGCGGCCGGCCGGCGGGCTCGGCAGCTCCTGAGATAGCGAAAAGCTATGGTTGCGCCGCTTTCGATGCTGATCGGTGTCCCGAAGGAGATCAAGTCGGACGAGTACCGCGTCGCGCTGACGCCGGCAGGCGCACGGGAGCTGACCCAGCGCGGCCATGACGTCTTGATCGAGGCTGGAGCGGGGGAGGGGAGCGCGTTTCCGGATGCGGCTTATCGCGCGGTCGGCGCGCAGATCGCGCCGACGGCGGCGGACGTCTGGCGCTCGGCGGAGCTTCTCCTGAAGGTCAAGGAGCCGGTGCGATCGGAGTACGGCCTGCTCCGCGACGACATGATCCTCTTCACCTACCTCCACCTCGCGGCCGACGAGCCGTTGACGCACGCGCTCATGGCGAGCGGCGCGGCCTGCGTCGCGTACGAGACGGTCGAGACGGATGCTCGCGCGCTGCCGCTGCTCGCCCCGATGAGCGAGATCGCCGGCCGTCTAGCTGCGCAGGCCGGTGCGTACTTCCTCGAGAAGCCGCTCGGCGGACGCGGACTCCTCCTGAGCGGCGTCCCGGGTGTGGCGGCCGGAGAGGTTGTCGTCCTCGGCGGGGGCATGGTCGGCTACAACGCGGCGCTAATCGCCCTCGGCCTCGGCGCGCACGTGACGATCCTCGAGCGCTCGATCGACCGAATGCGCTACTTGGAGGCGACGCTGTCGGGACGCGTCAGCCTGATCATGTCTTCGACGCTGCAGATCGAGGAGTCCGTCATCGACGCCGACGTCGTGATCGGTGCGGTGCTGATTCCAGGGGCGCGGGCGCCGAAGCTTCTCACTCGCGAGTCGATCAGCCGGATGAAGCCGGGCTCGGTTCTCTGCGACGTCGCGATCGACCAAGGTGGATGCGCGGAGACGTCAAGACCGACGACGCACAGCGAGCCCGTCTACACCGTGGACGGTGTCACCCACTATTGCGTCTCCAACATGCCGGGCGCCGTGCCGATCACCTCGACGAAAGCGCTGACCAACGCCACTCTTCCGTACGTCGAGGCAATCGCCGATCACGGGCTCGCGGAGGCCGTCGCGCTCGACGCGTCTCTCGCGCGCGGCGTCAACGTCCTGTACGGGAAGGTGACATACGAGGCTGTCGCAGAAGCCCACGAGCTCGATTACGCCCCGCTGGAGGACGTCCTTCCGCTCTCACCGGTCTGACTGCTAGTCAGTTTTCTCGCGCGACTTGGCCGGACTCACCTGCACGACGCTCCACGTGATCGCTGCCGCCACCGCAATAGTGCAGACGATGAAAGCGGCGACGCCCAGCAGGCTGAGGACGGTCGACACGGCCAACGTAGAATAGCCCCATGCCGCGCGCGTGCGTCATCGTGCTCGACGCAGTCGGCGCGGGGGCGCTACCGGACGCCGACCGGTTCGGAGACGAGGGCTCGAACACGCTCGGAAACGTCGCCCGCGCCGTCGGTGGGCTCGACCTCCCGAATCTCGAGGCTCTCGGTCTCGGGAACGTCACCGAGCTCGAGGGATGCCCGCCGCAGCCCGGAGCCCCTGCCGTTGCGGGACGGCTGACGGAGCGGTCGAAGGGCAAGGACACGACCACCGGCCACTGGGAGCTGATGGGCGTGGTCATGCCCCAGCCCCTGCCGACGTACCCGCACGGCTTCCCGTTCGAGGTGATCGACCCGTTCATGCACCGGACTGGGAGGAGCGTCCTCGGCAACAGACCCGCTTCCGGCACGGAGATCATCCAGGAGCTCGGCGAGGAGCACGAGCGCACGGGAAAGTGGATCGTCTACACCTCCGCAGATTCGGTGTTCCAGCTCGCCGCGCACGAGGAGACCGTGCCGCTCGACGAGCTCCACCGCGGCTGTGAGGTGGCGCGAGAGATCCTGACCGGGAATCACGCCGTCGGCCGGGTGATCGCGCGGCCGTTCACCGGCGAGCCCGGAAATTACGAGCGCACCGACAACCGCCGCGACTACTCGCTCGAGCCGCGCAGGCCGAACTATCTGACGCTGATCCGCGACGCGGGCGCGACGGTCCACAGCGTCGGCAAGGTCGCCGACATCTTCGCCGGCTGCGACATCGACGACCAGCACCCGACGAAGTCGAACTTCGAGGGCATATCGCAGACGGAGCGGCTCCTGCGCGAGCTCGACAACGGCCTGGTCTTCACGAACCTCGTCGAGACCGACTCGCTCTGGGGGCATCGCAACGACCCGGTGAACTTCCACCGGTGCCTCCAGGACTTCGACCGACGGCTCCCGGACATCCTCGACGCGCTGCGGGAGGGTGACCTGCTCGTCTTGACATCCGACCACGGCTGCGACCCGACGACGCCGTCCACCGACCACACCCGCGAATACGCGCTTCTGCTCGCCTACGTCCAGGGCAAGAACGCAGCCGGCCGCATCCACGAAGGCGAGTTCGCGGACGTCGGTGCCACGGTCAACGCCTGGCTCGGCGGGAAGTCTCCTCCGAAGCGGACGCCGGGCCAGCCGATCGTCGAGCCCTAGCCGGAGCAGAGTCGTGCCGGAGCTCCCCGAGGTCGAGACGATCCGAATCAGGCTGGCCCCACTGCTCGAGGGCCGTCGTTTCCAGCACGTCGAGATCCACGACCCCCGCCTGACCAGACCGCTCGAGCCGGAGCGCGTGGCGGCCGAGCTCGTGGGCGAGGTGGTCGCCGCGGCTGAGCGCAGGGGCAAGTATCTAGTTGTTCGGTTCGTTAGCGGCTGTGCTCTCCTGATCCACCTCCGAATGACGGGGTCGTTCCAGTACGGGCCGAGCGGGAGCCTCCAGGTGGATCCCTATCGACGCGCTGTTGTCACTCTAGACAATGGATCGGACGTCGTCTACCGCGACATCCGAAGGTTCGGGACGTGGCTCCTGCTCGAGCCGGACGAGCTCGACCCGTACTTGGCCACGAAGGTGGGTGTCGAACCACTCACTCCGGCCTTCACGACGCCGTTCCTCCGGGACCGTCTCAGCCGGCGAAACACGCCTCTCAAAGCCGCGCTGCTCGACCAACGAACGGTGGCCGGCCTCGGCAACATCTACGTCGACGAAGCGCTCTGGCGCGCACGCCTTCATCCGCTGAGGCCGGCCGGCGCTATCGAGGCGTCCGAGCTCCGGCCGCTCCGTCGTAGCATCCGCGCAGCTCTGGAGATGGGGATCGCTCGGCAGGGGGCGACTCTGCGCGACTACGCGAAACCCGACGGCAGCACAGGCTCGATGCAGAAGGAGTTCAAGGTCTATGGTCGCGCGGGCGAGCCATGCCCGCGGTGCGGAACGCCGATCGAGAAGATCCGCGCAGCCGGCCGTGGGACGTGGTACTGCCCTGCGTGCCAGCGTCTCTGAGGCCCGCCTGTGCCAGAACTAGACTTGGCTCGGTGGCCGGCCGCACCTACAAGACCGAGGCCGTCGTGCTTCGGTCGTTCCGTTTCGGCGAGGCGGACCGCGTCCTCCATCTGTACACGCTCGACCGCGGCCGCATCGGCGCCGTGGCGAAGGGCGTCCGCCGCACGAAATCGCGGTTCGGGGGCCGGCTCGAGCCGCTCAGCCACGTCGAGCTTCTCCTGCACCAGGGAAGCGGCGAGCTGCAGACCGTCACCGGCGTCGACCTCATGCACTCCCATCACGCCGCGCGCGAGGATCCGTACCGGCTCGGAATCGGTCTGGTCGGCGCCGAGGCGATGCTTCGCCTCTTCACCGAGCAGGAGGCGAATTCACGCGCGTTCCGCGCGTTGACTCGTTTCCTCGAGCTCCTCGACGCGACCGAGAACCGGGCACCCGCACGACCGGCGCTCGACCCGCTCGCGTTGTCCTTCCAGCTCAAGCTCCTCTGGCTCTCGGGATATCTCCCTCACCTCACGAGCTGTGCCGATTGCGGTGCCGATGGGCCTCTCGAGGCCTACTCACCGCGGTCAGGCGGAGCGCTCTGCTCGTCCTGCTCCGCCGGCGCGCTTCCGTTGTCGCCGACCGGCCTGAACGGGATCGAAGCGCTCCTGCGTCTTCCGCTGGCTGACGCAACCCGCGCCGGTCTCACCGATCGCGGCGCCCGAGAGGCCCTGAGCGTTGTCAATGCTTCGCACGAGTACCACGGAGGCTTTCGCCTGCGCACGTTGAGCGCCTCGTGAAGCCCCTCAACTACCAGGACATGATCCGCGCACTGGAGACGTACTGGGCTGAGCGCGGCTGCGTTCTGATGCAGCCCTACCACACCGAGGTGGGAGCCGGGACACTCAACCCCGCGACTTTTCTGCGCTGTCTCGGCCCGCGGCCCTGGCGAACGGCATACGTGGAGCCGTCGATCCGGCCGATGGATGGGCGCTACGGTGAGAACCCCTTCCGTTTCCAGCAGTTCTGGCAATACCAGGTCATCCTCAAGCCGGCTCCGGAGGACGTCCTCGACCAGTACTGGGGCTCGCTCGAGGCGATCGGCGTCGACCTCGTCCGTCACGATCTGCGCCTCGTCGAGGACGATTGGGAGGCGCCGACGATCGGGGCATGGGGGCTCGGCTGGGAGGTCTGGCTGGACGGGACGGAAGTGACGCAGTGGACGTACTTTCAGCAGCTGGCGACGATGGACGTCGAGCTCGTTCCGGCGGAGATCACCTACGGCCTCGACCGCCTCGCGATGGCGGTGCAGGGAAAGCAGACGGCGTTCGAGCTCGAGTGGGCTCCGGGCGTCACGTGGGGCGAGGTTTTCCGCGAAAACGAGCGGCAGTGGTCGGTCTACAACTTCGAGGAGGCGCCCGTGGAGCTGCTGCTGCGGCGATTCGAGGAGCACGAATCGGAGTGCCGGCACCTGCTCGACAGACGCTTGCCGCTGCCGGCCTACGACCAAGTGCTGAAGCTCTCACATGCGTTCAACCTCCTGGAGGCGCGCGGTGCGATCGGAGTGACCGAGCGCGCCGCTCGGATCGCGCGGATCCGGAACCTCGCGCGCGCGACCGCGCAGCTCTACCTCGAGATGGAGGCCGTTGCCGAGCCTGCTGCTTGAGATCGGCTGTGAGGAGCTTCCGGCCTCCGCCTGCTACGAGGCCGAGGCGCAGCTCACCGGGCTCTGCCGGCAGCAGTTCGGACGCGATCCGGACGAGCTCTACATCGGGCCGCGTCGTCTTGCGGTGCTGTTGCGCGGACTACCTGGGCGGACGGAGCCGGTATGGGTGAAGGGGCCGCCTGAAGCCGTCCGCGAGCGCGCTGCAGATGGGTTCGCGCGGCGGTACGGCGTCGATCCGGAGCAGCTCGAGGTGCGAGAAGGGTTCCTCGGCGTCGAGCTTCCGGGGCAGGAGCTAACGGAGGCGCTGCCGGAGCGGCTGGACGCGATCGTTCACGGGCTGACGTTCGGAAAGACGATGCGCTGGGACGACAGCGGCCTTCGCTACCCAAGGCCGGTCCGGTGGGTGCTGGCGAAGCTCGACAAGGAGACGATTCGCGGCGACCACTCGTTCGGCCACCGCTTCACGCACGGCCCGATCGAGATCGAGACGGCAGAGACGTACGCGGACGCACTCCGCGCCTCCGCGGTCGAACCGGACGCGGCGGAGCGCCGGAAGCGAATCGTCGCTGCTCTTCCCGACGGGTGGAGCGACCCGAACGGCGTGCTCGAGGAAGTCGTCCATCTGGTGGAGAGCCCGATCGTCCTGGAGGGGCAGTTCGACGAACGCTTCCTCGAGTTGCCGCGGCGCGTGATCGAGGCGCCGATGCAGAAGGACCAGCGGTACTTCCCGCTCGGAGAAAATCGTTTCGCCCTCGTGGCGAACGGCGGCGACGCGGACGTCGTCCTCGCAGGCAATCAACGCGTGTTGGAGAACCGACTCGCCGATGCGACGTTCACCTTCGAGCGCGACGTCCAGCTCGGCATCGACGAGCTGGCGAAGCGCCTGAGCGCGATCACGTTCCTCGAGGGAGCCGGCACTTACGCGGACAAGGGAGAGCGCCTAGTGAAGCTGGTCGAGCGACTCGGAGGAGGAGAGGCGACGGTCGAGGCGGCGCGGCTCGCAAAGGCGGACCAGGCATCAGAGCTCGTCCGCGAATTTCCGGAGCTCGAGGGACACATCGGCGCGGAATACGCGCGGCTCGCGGGGTACCCCGAGGCCGTTTGCTCTGCAGTCGACGAGCACCACCTGCCGACAGGCGGCGGCGCGCCGCTTCCGAGCACGGACGCCGGTCGCGTCCTTTCGGCGGCCGACAAGATCGACAACCTCACCGTCTCGTTTCGTCTGGGCCATCGCCCGACCGGATCGCGCGACCCATACGGTCTTCGGCGAGCCGCCATCGGTCTGTGCCGCCTCGCAACCGAGGGCGGTCTCGCGATTCCTCGCGCGCTTCTCGACGATGATGTCCGCGAGTTCGTGGAGGAGCGGTACGAGGGATTGCTCGAGGCTCCAATCGAGGCTATCCGTGCGGCACGGCGGTCGAGCGTCGCCGAGCTGGGACAGGTGGCGGAGCTGGCACGAGCGCTCGACCGCCTCGACGACGCGACGCTCGAACGGCTGCACACCGCCTATTCGCGCGCCGACAGGCTCGCCGGCCGCGCGGAGGCGGACGCCGGCACGACGCTGAATCCCGACCTGCTGCTCGAGCCGGCCGAGGTCGAGCTCGCGCGCAGCGTCGAGAGCGCAGCCGCCGCTGTGGGTGAGGCGCTCGACCGAGGAGACCCGGTGGCGGCGCTCCAGGGAGCGACACAGCTGGGCGAGCCGGTCGACCGCTTCTTCGAGGACGTGCTCGTGATGGCCGACGACGGCGCCGTTCGCGCGAATCGGCTTCGACTCCTGCTCGATGTTCGCGACACGCTCCGGCTCGTCGGCGATTTCTCGCAGCTTCAGCTCTAGCGCGGCCGAGTTGCGGCGTTCCGCTTTTGTCACAAAGGCGTTTCACACGTGTTCAAATTGCACGGTTATGCTCGCAGTGGGGTGGAGGATGGAGGCCCTGGCGAAGGTGCCGCCAACGCGAATCGAGCAGGAGAGCTGAGCTAGGCTGACTCGATGTCCGCTCCGGCTTCGACGTCGAGTCCGATGCACACCCAGACCGCTCCGGTCGAGCTCCACGTGGTCTCCGATTCGACGGGAGAGACCGCGGCGAGGCTCGTGCTGGCGCTCGAGGCGCAGTTCCCCGAGCAACTGTTCGAGGAGATCCGCCACCCCCGCGTCGAGACGGTCGACGACCTCCAGCTCGCTGTCAACCGCGCGCGCGGCCGGCCCGCCGTCGTCGTCTACACGCTTGTCCAGCCTGAGCTGCGCGAGGCGATGCGCGCGCTCTGCCGCCGCGCGCGGCTCCACTACTGCGACCTGCTCGGCCACCCGATCGAGGCAGTCACGAAGGTCTCAGGCACCGCCGCACGGATGACCCCGGGTGCGCGCCACCCGCTCGACTCCGCGTACTTCAAGCGAATGGAGGCAATCGAGTTCGCCGTCAAGTACGACGACGGGATGGGAACGGGGCTGGAGGAGGCGGACATCGTCCTGGTGGGCGTCTCGCGAACCTCGAAGACACCCCTCTCGATGTATCTCGGCTACCTCGGCTACAAGACCGCGAACGTGCCGATCGTGAAAGGCATCGACCCCCCGCCGGAGCTGTTCGAGATCGAGCCGGAGAAGATCGTCGGCCTGACGCTCGAGGCGACGAGGCTCGCGGAGATTCGACAGGAGCGGCTCCGCCACATGGGTAGCTCGAAACGCCAGTACGCCGAGCTCGTTCAAATCTACGAGGAGCTCGAGCAGGCGACGGCCGTCCAACGCCGGCTGGGGTGTCCGGTCCTCGAGGTCTCGGAGCTCGCGATCGAGGAGACGGCACACAGGATCATCCGCCTCGTGACGCAGCGGCGCGCTGAAGTGGGCGCAACCTGAGCATCCCATTGAAACCCAAGGAGCCCGTCCCACTGTGGCGCTGGGGGATCTGGTGGCTCGGGCTTGCGGCCGGAATCACGTTCTTCTACGTCATCCTCACTCCGATCTGGCTGGGACTACGGATCGCCGGCTGGCTCGCCGACTTACGAGCGCGCGCGCAGCGCTCGCCCCTCAGAATGCTCGAATCGTCGGAAGGAGAATCGTGAACGGGAAGTTCGAGGAGCTGAAGCACCGCCTCGCGGAAGTCGTCGACCTCTATCGCGTCGGACACCTGCTCGACTGGGACCAGCAGGTCGTGATGCCTCCGCGGGCTGCCGCGCTCCGCGCGGAGCAGTCTGCGACCCTCGAGCGGTTGACCCACGAACGGTTCACCTCGAGCGAGATCGGCCGGCTGCTCGAGGACCTGCGGCCGTACGAGGAGAGCCTTGAAGCCGATTCCGACGAGGCCAGCCTGATCCGAGTCGCTCGACGCGACTGGGAGAAGGCCTGCAAGATTCCGAGCGAGTTACGCGGCGAGATGGCGCAGGCCGCCGCGACGGCCCTTCCGGCGTGGGTCCAGGCGCGCGAGAGCTCCGATTTCGACTCCTTTCTGCCCCACCTGAAGCGGAATTTCGAGCTGAAGCTCCGCTACATCGAGTGCTTCGACGGCTCGGGCTCGGCGTACGACATCCTGCTCGACGACTTCGAGCAGGGGATGAAGACCGAGGAGGTCAGAGTCGTCTTCGAGGAGCTGAAGCGAGAGCTAGTACCGTTGATCGCAGAGGCGAAGGCGAACCCCGTTGACGACTCGGCGCTCCAAGGCGACTTCCCGGTCGATGCGCAGCGGAAGCTCAACCTGTTCGTCCTCGAGCGCGTCGGTTGGAACCCAGATTCCTGGCGACTCGACGAGATCGTCCATCCGGCGGCGTACAGCTTCGGCACGACCGACGTTCGCATCACCACTCGGTATGCGGACGACGGTCTCGAGTCGCTGTTCTCGACGCTGCACGAGTTCGGGCACGGCCTGTACGAGCGGCAGATAGATCCGGCGCTCGAGCGAACACCCCTCTGTACGGGCGTCTCCCTCGGGATTCACGAGTCGCAGTCGAGGATGTGGGAGAACCTCGTCGGGCGCGGCCTGCCGTTCCTGCGCTGGCTGTATCCGCGCCTCCAACGGGAGTTCCCGGAGCAGCTCGGTGCCGTGGAAGTGGACGAGTTCTACCGCGCAGTCAACAAGATCCAGCCGTCGCTCATCCGGGTCGACGCCGACCAGGTGACGTACAACCTGCACATCATCTTGCGGTTCGAGCTCGAGCAGGAGATCCTCGGCGGGTCGGTCGCGCTCGACGAACTGCCCGGAGCGTGGGCTGCCAGGATGGAGGAATACCTCGGCATCGAGGTCCCGGACGATCGGCGAGGCGTCCTCCAGGACGTCCACTGGTCCGGCGGGGGGTTCGGCTACTTCCCCACGTACTCGCTCGGGAACGTCATCTCGCTGCAGATGTGGGAACGGGTACGGGAGGCGATTCCGGACCTGGATGACCAGTTCGAGCAGGGCGAGTTCGGCGCGCTGCGAGATTGGCTTCGCGAGAACGTCCACCGCCACGGGAGCAAGTTCACGCCGCAGGAGACGCTCGAGCGAGCCACGGGGTCGCACCTCGACGCCAGCCCGTACCTCCGTTACCTGAAGGAGAAGGTGAGCGAGCTGAGCGGCGCCGCCGCCTAGCGCTTCAGGAGTCGGAGAAACAGGAACATCGGCAGCCGCCGCCAGCGCGCCTCCGCCGGATCCTGCGCGACGACGTCGTCGCGCTGCGCCGGCTCTCTGAGCGCCTCGATCAGCAGCCCCGCGGATTCGAACGCCCGCGCGTAGTCCTCGAACGGGTAGCACCAGCCACGGAACGTCATCGCTATTCCTCCGCGGTCGAAGGTCTCCTCGAAACGGCGCCGCCCGAAGTACGACTCGGGGACGACGAATGGCGAGTCGGCCTTCCGCTCCTCGAAGCGTCCGGCGTCGGCGAACGGATGCGTGACGCACACGCAGAACCGGCCGCCGCGCCTCAAGACGCGCGCAGCCTCATTCACGGCGCCCGGCATGTCGTGGACGTCCATCAGCGAGTTGTAGGCGACGGCCAAGTCGAACGTCTCGTCCGAGAACGGCAGAGCGACAGCGTCCGCGAGGATGTACTCCCCGGCCGGATCGGCCGCTTCGGCGGCCGCGAGCAGAGTCGGCGAAGCGTCGACGGCGGTGACGCGGTGGCCACGACCCGCCAGGTCGCGCGCTACCCGCCCCTCGCCGCAGCCGACCTCGAGCGTCGCGCGGCCCGGCGCGGGGACGAGGTCGAAGAAGGCCGGCGAGTACTCCCAGTAGGCGTCGTGGTTCGGCGACCGCGCCCAGGCGATCCAGTTTGGAGCCTCGCGCTCCCAATCGTCGTTGTAGGTCACGGCTTCACCGCCCGCAGGTGAAGGAAGAGTGGGATCCGCCGCCTCCGCACCGCGATTGGCTTCTCCTCGATGAACGCGTCGGATGGAATGGGCTCGCGCACCGCCTCGACGAGCAGCCCCGCGGCCTCGTGGGCGTCGAACAGCCGCTGGAGCGGAAGGGCCCGATCGTAGAACGTGACTTCGATCCCGTCGCGGTCGGAGCGCCAGAGCTTCGGCTCCTGCTCGAAGTACGACCCCGTGATGACGAACGGCGAGTCGGGCTCGTCCCCGGCGAATCGACCTGCACCGTCGAATGGATGGACGACCGCGGTGCAGCAACGCCCACCGGGCTCGAGCACCCGCGCGACCTCGGCGATCGCGCGTTCGGGCTCGTCGAAGTTCATCACCGACATGTAGGCGACAACGAGGTCGAACGCGCCGTCCTCGAATGGAAGGGCGGCTGCGTCTGCGACCTGCGCCTCGTGGCGCTCGCGCGCCAGCTCGACCATTACGGCCGAGGCGTCGACGCCGACTACGCGATGCCCTCGCCGAGCGAGCTCGGCGCCGACGCGGCCCTCGCCGCAGCCGAGATCGAGCGTCCTCTTACCGGCCGGCGGCACCAGTTCGAGAAACGCGGGGAAGTTGAATCCCTCGTGATACCTGTCGTGCCCGGGCCTCCTCGCAAAGCGCCCCCACGCCTCCGCCTGGTTGTCCCAGAACTCCTTCAGAGACATGAGCCGAGTGTATTGCCGCCGCAAATGGAAAGATTCCGCCTGTGACCTACATCTTCGACTTCGACGAGCCGACCGACGGCGGCCGCGAGCTGCTGGGTGGAAAGGGCATCGGGCTCGCGGAGATGACGCAGCTCGGCGTCCCCGTTCCGGCGGGCTTCACGATCACCACCGAGGCCTGTCGCGCGTACACGGCGAACGGCCGCCGACTGCCGGACGGCCTCGAGGACGAGGTCGTACAGCATCTGAACGGCCTCGAATCGAAGTGTGGGAAGCGCTTCGGCGATCCAGCCAACCCGCTGCTCGTTTCGGTCCGGTCGGGAGCGGCGGTGTCGATGCCGGGGATGATGGACACGATCCTGAACCTCGGCCTCAACGACGAGGCCGTAGAGGGTCTCGCGCATTGCACTGGCAACCGGCGCTTCGCCTACGACTCGTACCGGCGGCTGATCCAGATGTACGGGGAGGTCGTCGACGGCGTCGACGGGCACCGATTCGAGCAGGCGCTGAGCGACCTCAAGCAGCGACGCGGAGTGCGGCACGACGTCGAGCTGACGGCTGACGACCTGGTCGAGCTGGTCGAGACGTACAAGGGCATCTACGAGCAGGAGACGGGTCGTGGTTTTCCGCAGGACGCGCGGGAGCAGCTCAACCGTGCGGTTCGTGCCGTTTTCGAGTCGTGGGACACGCCCCGCGCGCAGGTGTACCGCAGCGCCCACGGGATTCCGGATGACCTCGGAACGGCCGTCAACGTCGTCCAGATGGTCTTCGGCAACTCCGGCGACGGTTCTGGGACAGGCGTCGCCTTCACACGTGACCCCGCGACCGGCGAGCGTGGCCTGTACGGCGAGTTCCTCGCGAACGCGCAGGGCGAGGACGTCGTCGCCGGCATCCGCACGCCGGAGCCGCTCGAAGCGATGAAGGGGCGGCTGCCTCAGGCCTTTGACGAGCTGCTCGAGACGATGCGGCAGCTCGAAGAGCATTACCGCGACGTGCAGGACATCGAGTTCACGGTCGAGGACGGGAACCTGTACCTCCTGCAGACGCGCGGCGCGAAGCGCACCGCCGCAGCCGCGCTCAAGGCCGCCGTCGACATGGTCGACGAGGGCCTGATCTCGCGCGAAGAGGCGGTCGCGCGGATCGATCCGGGCCAGCTCGACCAGCTCCTACACCCGATGATCAACCCCGATGCGACCTACGAACTCCTCGCGAAGGGATTGAACGCCTCGCCGGGCGCCGCCTCCGGCGCGATCGTGTTCGATGCGGACACGGCGGCTGAGCGCGGGAAGGCTGGGGATAGCGTGATCCTCGTTCGCTGGGAGACGACTCCCGACGACATCCACGGGCTGATCGAAGCCGCCGGAATCCTGACCGCGCACGGTGGGATGACCTCCCACGCAGCCGTGGTCGCGCGAGGGATGGGGAAGCCGTGCGTCGCCGGATGCGAAGCGCTCTCGCTCGACCTGCAGGCGAAGGCGGCGACGATCGGGAGGCAGGACCTCCGCGAGGGCGACGTGATCACGATCGACGGGGGGACGGGCGAGGTGATCGCGGGAAAGGTGGACCTCGTTCCGCCTCAGATCAACGAGGACTTCCAGACCGTCCTCGAGTGGGCCGACGAGCTGAGGACGCTGAAGGTGCGCGCGAACGCGGACACGCCCGAAGATGCGGCGAAGGCACGCGGGTTCGGCGCGCAGGGCATCGGTCTCTGCCGCACCGAGCACATGTTCATGGCGGACGGCCGCCTACCGCTCGTCCGCGAGATGATCATGGCGTCGGACGAACGCTCCCGCCGCGCCGCGCTGGACAAGCTGCTACCCCTCCAGCAGTCGGACTTCGAGGGGATCTTCGAGGCGATGGCCGGGCTGCCCGTGACGATCCGGCTGCTCGACCCGCCGCTACACGAGTTCTTGCCTCCGCTCGAAGAAGCCCAGGACGAGCACATGCGCCGGCGGATCCGCGCGCTACAGGAGGCGAATCCAATGTTGGGCACGCGCGGGTGCAGGCTCGGCCTCCAGTACCCGGAGATCTACGAGATGCAGGTGCGCGCGATCATCCGGGCCGCGCTCGCCGTCGACGCTCGTACCGGTGAGGCACCGCTCGTCGAGATCATGCATCCGCTCGTCGGCTTCTCCGAGGAGCTCAGCCGGCTCCGCGAGCTCACCGACCGCGTCGCGGCGGAGGAGGGTGCCGCCGAATACCTCTGTGGGACGATGATCGAGCTGCCGCGCGCCTGCGTCCGCGCCGACGAGATCGCGGACGACGCGGATTTCTTCTCGTTCGGGACGAACGACCTCACCCAGACCGCCCTCGGGTTCTCCCGCGACGACGCCGAAGGAAAGTTCCTGACGTACTACCTCGAAGACGGAGTGCTCAAGCGGAACCCGTTCGAGACGCTCGACCGCGCCGGCGTCGGCGAGCTGATGCGGATTGCGGTCGAGCGCGGGCGCCAGACGAAGGAGGAAATCAAGCTCGGGATCTGCGGTGAGCACGGTGGCGATCCCGACTCGATCGAGTTCTGCCACGAGCTCGGGCTCGACTACGTCTCCTGCTCGCCGTACCGCGTCCCGCTCGCGCGGCTCGCGGCCGCCCAGGCCGCGCTGAAGGAATCGGGTGTCGAAGCCGTCGCGGTCGGGGGCTAGGCGCTTCGCGCGACCGCGGCTCTAGATCAGCTCGGAGATCTCGTCGAGCGGCTTCCGCTCGAGCGCGATGTCGGGCACTTCAGCGTCCGCCGTCGGGTAGCCGACGGGAATCAGCACGAACGGCCGCTCATTGTCGGGGCGTCCCAGGATCTGCTTCATGAACCCCATAGGCGAGGGGGAGTGCGTGAGGGTCGCGAGTCCGGCCGCGTGCAGCGATGCGAGCAAGAAGCCCGTTGCGATTCCGACGGACTCCCGCACGTAGTAATGCTTCCGGCGCGACCCGTCCGGCTCGACGCCGTAGCTCTGCTCGAAGACCGCGATCACGCACGGCGCGTCGGTGATGTGCCGCTTGATCCAGTCGGTGCCGATCGGCTCGAGCGCCTCCAGGTACTCCGGGCTCGCCCGCTTCTCGTACAGGAGGCGTTCCTCGTGCTCGGCCGCCTCGCGCAACCGCTGCTTCACCTCGGGATCCCTCACGACGACGAACGTCCAGGGCTGCTGGTTCGCTCCCGAGGGGGCTGACGCCGCCGTCCGAAGGGCGTTCTCGATCAGTTCGGCGTCCACCGGCTCGCCCGAGAAATGCCGAACGGAGCGCCGGGTGCTCATCAGCTCGAGAAACTCGCGCGAGCGCCGTAGGGCCTCCTCGGCCTCCAGTCGCGTGAATTCGAGTGGGACGGGCGTGTACGGAACCCGCGTTTGCACGGGGCGACCTTACCGACTCAACCCCCGGTGACCCCGCGCAGCTGGGCGAGCAGCCCGTCATGGGTCTTCGCGTCTGCGCGCAACAGCTCGTCGAGCTGCACGCCGACGAGGAACACGATCGCAGACGTATAGACGTACGTTGTAAGCACGAGGAAGACCGTCAGCTGGCCCGGTGCGCTCTTGAAGTTCGCCAGCGAGCTGACGAACCAGCCGAAGAGCAGCGACATCACAACCCACGCGCCGACGACGAAGAACGTCCCCAGGCCGACCCACCGCTCGGCGCGCCGGTGCGTCGGCGCGAAGTGCACGAGCAAGAGGACAGCGAGTCCGAGCGCGCCGATCGCGAACGCCCAGCGCACGACCAGCAAGAGCGCTCCGAGGACGCTGCCGCCTCCGCCGAGGCCGCGACCCGCGGTCACGGCGAGGATCGCGCCGATCACGCACAGCGTGATCGCGACCCCGAGAGCGACAGACAGAGCAACTCGATGCACCGTCGAGCGCTCCTCCTTCTGCTCGTAGATCGCATCGAGACCGCCCATGCAGGCGCGTACGACGCTCGAGACGTCCCAGATCGAGAGGAGCCCCGCGAACACGAGGAGTCCCGCCGTGCCGTGATCGAGGATCTTCTCGACCGCCGCGTCGATCCCCTTGTACGTCGGCGCCGTGAACCGGTCCTGAACGGGCGGCGCCAACTGGTTACGCCAAACGTCCTTCAGCCCGAACGTCCCGAGAATCGCGAGCCCGAGCAGCGTGAGCGGGATCAGCGCGACGAGCGCACGCAGAGCGATCGCGCTCGCGTACGTGAGGATGTTGTGGCGGCCGAAGCAGTCCGCCCAGAGCGCGAAGGCCGCGCGGACGCGGCGGTTCAAGGGCCGCCTAGGCGATGCCGCGAACCTTCCAGTACGAGATGAGCACGCTGAGCGCCCCGACGGCGATCACGCCGGCTATACCGACTAACCCGGCGCGCCCGTAAACGGGATGAGTGCGCCCGAAGTGCGAGAGCGCAAGCGTCGCGAGCGCGCCCCCGGCGAGCCCGCCGAGATGGCCACCGATCGAGATTCCGGGCACCACGAGCGTGAACACGATGTTGACGACGATCACCGTCAACGCACTCCCACCGAGCACGTAAAGCCGCTGGCGCTCCAGCACGAGCGCGGCGCCGAGGATGCCGAAGATCGCGCCGGATGCGCCGACCGTCGGTGAATGCGGGGTCGCGATCAACGCTCCGGCCGATCCCGCCAGACCGCCGACGAGGTAGAGCAGGAGGAACCGCGCGCGGCCGAGGAACATTTCGACCGGCGCGCCGAACCAGTAGAGCGCGAGCATGTTCAGGCCTAGATGCAGGGGCCCGTGGTGAAGAAAGGCGGCCGTGATCAGGCGCCACCAGTCGCCCTGCTGCAGGAAGGGCAGCCACAGGACGCCCTTCTCGAAGATCCAGCCCGTATCGGCGTTGACTCCCGCGCCCATCCCGAGCTGGATGAGATAGACGCCGACGTTGAGCGCGATCAGGACCTGGGTGACGATCGCGGTCTGACCACGAAGGGCGTTCCGTGCGGCCGAAGGGGCAGCCATCCGTGCCGCACGCGGACGCTGCGTCGCGTGCTCGGGGCAGCGGAGCCCGACGGGGGCGATCGTCATGCAGTCGGTGCAGATCGGGCGGCCGCAATCGGAGCACGAGAGCCCGGTCTCGCGGTCCGGATGGCGATAACAGCGCATCTCGGGATAGCGTAGCCGGGTGCGGATTCACGTCGCCTTCACGCCCGCGGAGGCCGTCGCCGCTCCCGTCGCGATCGTCGTCGACGTCATGCGCGCCACCTCGACGATCGCGCAGGCCCTGGCATCCGGCTGGCAGCGCGTGTACTGCGCGCCGGGCATCGACGAGGCCCGGGCGCTGCGCGCGTCGCTGGGCGAAGGGCTGCTGGGGGGCGAGCGCGACGCAGTCCAGATCCCCGGCTTCGACCTCGGCGCGTCACCGCGCGAGGTCCGGGAGCCGGTCGGATCGACTCTGATCATGTCGACGACGAACGGCACGCGCGCCGTCGTCGCCGCGGCCGCGGCCTCCGACGTCGTCCTCCTCGGAAGCCTGCTCAACCTCGACGCGGTCGCGACCGAGGCGCGCGAGCGCGGGGGAGACGTCGTGGTGCTGTGTGCCGGCTGGAAGGACACGTTCGCGATCGACGACGCCTACTGCGCCGGCCGGATAACACGGCTGCTCGACGGAACGAGAACGGACGCAGCGATCGCCTCGGAGGTGATCGCTTCCGCCTTCGCGACCTCGCTCGAGGGCATCAACGCGCGCACCTACGGACCACCCGGCCTCGAGGACGACCTCGCGTGGGTGACGCAGGACAACCTGCTCGACGTCGTCCCGCGTTTCTCGCGGATGGTGGAAGGCGCCGCCGAGATCGTCGTTTGATCGACATCGCGCAGCTGAACGCGCGCCACGACACCGATTTGCGACACGCAGGAGCGTACGAAGGTGGCGAGGTGGGAGCGCTTCGTCTGGTGGACGCGGAGGGACGGCGGTTCGTCTTCAAGAACCAGCCTCCGGGGCTCGCGCCGGCGACGACGGAGGTGCTTCGTCCGCTCGGATATCCGGTGCCTCGCTATGTCGTCTGCGGGCCGGACTATCACGTTCAGGAGGAGCTTCCGGGCAGGCCGGCGTGGCGCGGGTGGGGCATCGCTGCGCCGGAGCTGATGGCGCGACTCCTGGCGCTCAACGAGCTGCAGGAGGGACACGCAGTTGACGCCGCCGGCAGCTGGCCGTACTCGATCGTCGAGTCGGTGATGCTCGGCTTCTCCGAGTACGCCGTCGTCGGAACGCTCGAGCGGCACTCCGACGAGAGCCGCGAGCTGATCCGGCTCTGCCGCCGCGCAGTCGAGCGCTATGGCGATCGGATGCGCGGCCAGCGCGACATCGTCCACTGGGATTACACGCTCGCGAACGTGCTGGTCGAGGGAGGACGCGTCACCGGCGTGATCGACTGGGGCGGGACGCGAACCGGCGACCGTCTATTCGACCTGGCGACGTTGATCTACTACGCGAAGGGGCAGGCGCCCGAGCTCGAGCGATACGTAGTCGAGCGGATCGGCCGGGAAGGGCTCGCGGTCTACGTCGCCCACATGTGCGTTCGGCAGAGCGACTGGTCGCTGCGCCATCACGAACCGCCGGCCGGAGACGAGGTCGTGGCGTATTCGCTCGAAGCCGCGCGCCGCTTCCCCTAGCTCGTGCTCAAACTGCTGAATTTACCCTTGACAGGGGAACACGTGTTCGTGTAGAACATATGTTCGTATGATTGCCTGTCTCTCGATCCCAGGATTCGAGCTCCGAGCTGCACTTCGCGCTCGGCCGCGGCTCACGCTCGCGCCCGCGGCACTGGCGCCTCTCGAGGGAACCGAGCCGCTGCTCGGGCCGGTCACCGCGGCTGCTGAGGCGGCCGGTGTCAAGCCCGGCATGCGGCTCGGGGAGGCGCTCGCGATGTGTCCCTCGCTCACGCTCGTCGAGCAAGACCCCGCCGCTTCGGAGTGGGAGTGGGAGGCGATCGTCCGTCGGCTCGAGGACACCGGGTTCGCCGTCGAGCCCGCAGGCCTCGGCTGCGCCTATTTCGAGACGCGAGGCGTCGAACGGCTCTACGGAGGCCTGGAGCAGGCGCTCGAGCGCGCGCTCGAAGCAGTCGGCTCGTCGTGGGACCCACGCGTGGGCGCCGCGGAGCGGAGGTTCGCCGCCCTCGCCGCGGCAAGCGTTGCCCGCCCAGGACAGATGCTCGTCGTCTCGGACGAGCACGCGCCCGCGTTCCTCGCGCCGCAACCGTTGACGCTGCTTCCGCTGGAAGCGGACCGTCGCGAAGAGCTCCAGGAGCTCGGCGTCCGCACCGTCGGAGGTCTCGCTGCGCTTCCCGACGCGTCCGTCGCCGAACGCCTCGGCTCGGACGGCCGTCACGCTCACCGGCTCGCTCACGGAGGTTCGAAGGCACGGGTTCGTGGGAGGAGGCACCCGGCCGAGATCGTCGAGACGCTCGAGTTCCCAGAAGCCGTCGGCAACGAGGTCACTCTTCGGCGCGCGTTCCGAGCCCTGCTCGAGCAGCTCCTCGCGCGTCCGGAGCGGGAGGGACGGTTCGTCCGGAAGCTCGCCTTGTCGGCGAAGCTCGTCGGGGGCGGCTCATGGCGCCGGGCCGTGACTCTTCGAGATCCGACCGCCGAGCCGGACCGCCTGAGGGCTGCGCTAGGACCGAAGCTGACAGAGCTGCCCGCGCCGGTGCTTCAGCTGAGGCTCGAGCTGGTCGAGCTGACCGAGTCAAGGGGGCAACAACTCGAGCTCGTCCGCATGGAGGGCGCAGTCGTCCGCTCCCATCTGCAAGAAGGCCTGCGCCAGGTGCGCGCCAGCACCGGCTCGGGCTCTGTCTGCACCGTCGTCGAAGTCTCTCCGTGGTCTCGAATACCCGAGTCTCGAGCGCTGCTCGTTCCGCGGGACGAATGACGAACTCGATTCACGATGAACCTTGAGCCGTCGGGCCGCGCTGGACGGCGCGATGCGGCGTCCTCGGCCTCGCGCGTATTGCCTGATACGCACGAGGCCTGCGTCCTTGCCTCGCATCCGCCCAGCGCACCCCGACGACGAAGAACCACCGCGAACCGAGTTCTCGAGCCGCGGCCGGCACTCGTCGAGTCGGGCTTCGACGGGACGCCGCGGGTCGTCAATCGCCAACCGGTCGCGGTCGTGCGGGAGGAGTGGCACGTCGTCGATCGCTGGTGGACGGAAGAGCCGGTGCGGCGCCGGTATTTCGAGGTCGTGCTCGAGAGCGGCCAGAACACCGTCGTCTTCCGCGACGAAGAGCGGGGAGCCTGGCTGACGCAGCGTGGGGCTTAGGCCACCTCGAACACGTCGTACTCCTCCGGATCGACGTCCTCGTCTGCGTCCATCCGCCTGATGTACTCATCGAAGCGCATCCCCGGCGTGTGGAGATTGAGGAAACGCACCGGACCGCCGCTCGCGTTCTTGAACGAATGGATCACGCCCGGCGCGGCATGAACGAGATCACCCGCACGTGCACGGACT
>Ga0126311_10000436_pt1 | contig 19782 bp, 18 predicted proteins | sample Plot61_FD_92539 | JGI IMG/M metagenome (GOLD analysis project Ga0126311, IMG submission 92539) | Serpentine soil microbial communities from UC McLaughlin Reserve, CA, USA - Plot61 | ecosystem: Environmental > Terrestrial > Soil > Grasslands | place: USA: UC McLaughlin Reserve, Lake County... | reverse complement strand
CCGGCAACAGCTCTTTTGAAAATGCGAGTGGTTGAATGCGGCTCCCAATGCCTGCCGCCGGCACAATTCCCCACATACTTCACGCCTCAGCCCAGGTTGCGGTTGTCTGGAAACTTCCGTGAGGCGACTTATCGAGCGCTGAGTCGAGGATCGTTTCCAGCTCAGCAGCGCGGTGAGCCGCAGTGTGCGAGTCGAGCACACGTTGGCGACCCGCCTGCGCGATGCGCGCGATCTCAGCCGGCGCAAGTTGCATCGCTGCGATCACGTCTGTTGTGTCGCGAGCGACGAGAATCTCAACGCCCGGCTGAAAGAACGCATCCAATCCGGCCCATTCGTCCGACACGATCGCAACGCCGCACGCCGCTGCCTCGAAAAGTCGGCCCGACGGGCAGTAACCCATGCGCGCCATCGCGCCTCTCGTAACGTTGAGCGTCAACGTCGAAGAGCAGAAGAACGCCGCGTGCGCGGAAGGCGGCACGTGTTGCACGTACCAGATGTTTTGCTGCCATGGAAAATCGATCGGGTACTTCGATCCACCAACGACGAAGCGTAGCTCGGGTAATCGACTTGCTACCTGGATGAACAAGTCGTCGAGCACACGTTGTCGATCGGGAGCATAAGTTCCGAGATAGGAAAGATCGGCTTCGTAAGCCGCGCGTGCCGGTGCGGGATGATGGATGTCGGGGTCGACGCTGCCAAACAGGGGAATGACACGCTGTGCTGCGAGCTCGTCCTGCAACGCCATCAACGCGGCGCCACCCGTGTAACTCAGCACGAGATCGAAGTCGGCCAGCTTGCGTGGACCAATGTAAGCGAGTTGTTCGCCGTGTTGAAGTGCTTCGAGTGTGATGGGCGTGTCGAGATCGTAGAAAACACTCAAACCGATGTTCGATGAAACTACGAGCTCGGTCGCCGCGATGCCGTCGGGACAATATGACGTGACCACAGCCACGTCAGATTCCGCGACGACATCACGCGCCGTTGCCGCAATCTCAGACCAATCGTTGTAAAGATAAAGATCGACTCCCGGCATCTCGATCAGATCGCGATGCGCGGCGTAGTAGGGAACGTCACGCTCGAAGAATGCGATGCGATGCCGGCGCGCAGTGAGTGCCTTGAAGAGCCCGCGCAGCAGTGTCGCGTGGCCGTTGCCCCACGATGAGCTGATCGTTAAGCCGAAGAAAACGAGCTTCATTTGTTAACAGAGTTGCGTGAAATCACCACAACTGCTCCAGATCCAACTTATTGTTGACCGTCAACAGGCAGACACTTTCTTTACCCACCTCGACCACAGTCACCGAACACGGCGAAATCTCAAAACGTTGAACCATGTCGATCGGTGTCGCAGCGAAGTAAGCCACTGCCGCGCGAATGACATCGGCATGCGAAACGATTCCCACGCGCGCCTTCCCATGTTGCACTGCAAGCTCCTCAATCTCGTTTACGATCCGGTTTTGCACCTCGAGAAACGACTCGCCTCCGGGAATCTTCGTCATGCTGCGGTGACTGTTAAAGCGCCGCCATTGTTCATCGCTCGAAAGCTCGTCGAACGTTTTGCCTGTCCACTCACCGAAGTTGATCTCGTTTGCTGCAGCGCTTTTCTTCACTTCGAGTTTCATGTTACGCGCGATCACCGACCCGGTTTGTAGAGCACGTTCAAGCGGGCTGCTGTAGATGGCGTTCAGCGTCATTTTTTTAAAACGCTCGGCGAGACGTTGCGCCTGCGTCTCGCCTTTCTCATTCAGGCAAATGCCCGGCGTGCGGCCCCAAAGCTTCTGGCCCAGGCCGCTGCACGATGCATGCCTGATGAGAAAGAACGTCGTCACGCCATTGCTCCCGCAGGCTGCGTGCTGAGTTGTGTTGTCGTCGCTGTCTGTGTCACTTCAGCAACGTAACTCTCGAGCTCCAGCGCTCTTTGTTCAGACGTATGACTTGCAAGCACACGCAATCGCGCACGCTCACCCATCGCACGAAGATCCGTTTGCGAGAGGTCTTTGAGATAAGTCACAACGTCCTGCGCGGAAGACGCGGTCAGTATCTCTTTTTCGAGCTCGAAGAATGTTTCGAGACCGGGCCAGTAGTCACTGATGATGGGCGTGCCACACGCGGCAGCTTCGAAGATTCGGACACTCGGTGAGTAGCCGGCATTACGCATGTCTGCGCGCGTCAGATTCAATGTGAACCGCTGCGAGTTGTAGAAACGACGATGCGCCGCCGGCGGGAGGTGTTCAATTCTTTCGACGTTCGCCGGCCACGAGACTTCCTGCGGATACATCGGCCCGGCGACGACTGTCTTCAACTTCGGCGAGCGCCTCGCAGGCTCGATCAAAAGCTGATCGAGTGCCGGCTGTCGATCCTCGCTGTACGTGCCCATGTAGCCAAGGTCCCACTTCGGCGTGTGCTCTTCCGGAAAATAAAGCTTCGGATCGACGGAGCAGTACAACGCCCGCGCCATCGGCGATCCGAATTCTTTCTCAATCTTCCTGAGCACCGGCCCGCCGGCGAACGACAGGTAAAGATCATAACGACGAATCAGACGCGCCGTGACGTACTCAGCATCTCCGGCCGCAAGCTTCGCGAGCGTGATAGGTGTATCGATGTCGTAAAAGGCTTTGACGCCGCGACACGTTCGCAGTACCCAGTCGCCGACCGTCACACCATCGGGGACGTACGACCCGACGATGCACAGATCAGCATTCATCACCTTGCGTGCAAACTTTCGTTTCAGCTCGGCGACGGATTTGTAGAGTTGAGTGAGCCCGTACGGCGGATTGGGCATGTCGCGATGCTCTGCGTACCACGGCACATCGCGCTCGAGGAAACAGACGTTATGCCCACGCGCGCTGAGTGCACGAACGAGCGCGCGAAACGTCGTTGCGTGACCGTTACCCCACGAAGAGGTGATCGACAATCCTAAGATAACGATATCCAAAGGCTTGCTCATACTGTTTGCGCTTGTCGCTTCTTTTTGTAGGGGTGGCCCTCCGTGGCCACCCCTTCGACGATTGAAACAGCCGGCTCGCGTCCTTCAAGCATCTCCTGAAGCTGCAACGCGCGATGCTCGTACGTGTGTTCAGCAAGCACCCGCTGCAACGCCGCCTCTCCGATCTCTTTTGCTTTCTTCTCATCCAACGCGCGCAAGTGCCGCACGATATCATCAGCATCATGTGCGACGAGCACCTCTCGATCCGGCGTCAGAAACGTCTCAATACCTTCCCACGCATCGGTGATCAAACACGCCGCCGCCCCGGCCGCTTCGAAGATGCGCGTTGGCGGTGAGAACCCATAACTGGCCATGCTGTCGCGATTCACGTTGAGCACCGCGCGCGCGGAGCAATTAAATGCATTGTGATCGCGCGTGTACACGTGCCCCACGTAATTCACATTCGATGGCATCGGTTTGTCGCCCCAACCACTACCGCCCAGCACGAACTTAGACTCAGGAAGTTTTTCGGCAGTCTCAAAGAAGAACTTCTCGATTCGCGCCTCACGATCAGGCAGTCTGTTCGCGAGCAACGCGAGATCACACTTGAAGCGTTCGTCAGCCGGCACGGGATGATGTGTGTCAGGATCGAGTGCGTTATAGATCGGCACGCATTCACGCGCGCCCAGTGCCTTGTAGCCTCTGACGACCGGATCGCCGCCGCCATAAGTAAGAACCAGATCGTAAAGCGGGATGAGATCGAGAAACGGATCCGAACGATCAGCGTTGACGCGGTCCAGTGTCACTGGCGCATCGACATCCCAGAACACTGTGATCGTGTGTGGTTCGTTGATATCGAGAACTGCCGACTCGAGCAGTTCATCGTAAACACCGACACCGCTCGTCTTCACGAGCATGTCAGCACCGCGCGCCTGTTCGAGTGCACTGAGGACGCCGCCCTTGTCTGCCGGGTAGACAACGACACGCGCATAATCAGGATCGGGAATGTCACGATGCTTCTGTCGATCGTAAGCGTCGGGTTCGTAAAACGTGACTTGATGCCCGAGGTTGTGCAGCGCGCGGATGATGCCGCGGTAATAAGTCGCGGCGCCATTCCAGTACGCCGACACTAGACTCGAACCAAAAAATGCGATGTTCATTCTGGCTTTCATATCGTCGCCACCAGCTCGCGAGTTTCTGTAACAAGCTCTGCGTAGATCTCGATCAACTCATCGACACGATGTGCGCACGTGTGTCGTTGCCTGATCGTCGCCAGGCCGTTGATCGCCAGCTCTTCAGCGAATGCTGGATCGTCCAGCACTTTTTGAATCAGTTGCTTCATCTCCTTGCCGTTGTGCGCGATCAGGAAATCTTTTCCCGGCGTGAACAGGTGTTCAGTGTCGTGCCACGGCGAGCAGATGAGCGGAATGCCGCAAGCCAGCGCTTCGAATGGGCGAATCGTCGGGATGCCCGGCAGCTCTTTGACGTAAGGACGGCGCGGAATGTGTAACGTCACGTGCGCGCTCGCGAATACCTCCGGCACTCTGTAATTCGGCAGCCAGCCGCGATAGCGAATGCCCGCGCTTTCGAGTGCTGCGATTGCTTCATCCGGGTATCTCACGCCATAGACTTCCGCGTTCAGCTGCAAATCTTTCACAGGCTCGACGAGGAATTCCTGCAACTCAGCGCCGCGCTCGTCGTCGCCCCAGTTTCCGATCCAAACGAGATCGAGTTTGCGCGGAATTTTCGGTAGCGGGTGAAAGACGCGAACATCGGCCGCTTCGTGCCACGTCCAGGCGCGTTTGGCCCAACGGTTCCGCACGTACCTGTCGTTGAGAACCTGTCCATAAGCAAGCACGCCGTCGTAGTCTTTCAAGCTGAAGGGAAGGGTGTCGTGACCGGCAATTCGATGGTGCGTATCGTGGAAGAGCAGGACGAAGTTTCTCGTAATGCGACGATATTCACCGATGCGCTCGATCAGCCCCGGCTCGTTCCACTCGTGCACAATGACGAGCTGTGCACTGTTTAAGATCTCTTGTAGGGGCGGCCCTCCGTGGCCGCCCCAGCGCGGAACGGAAGGCTCTATTCCCTTAACCTGGGGCGGCCACAGAGAGCCACCCTTTAGATCGTAGCGATGGCTTGTAAGGTGTGGAAACGCATTTTGAAAATCTACCAGTGGTTCAAGACCGTGCTCTGCGATCAAATTCTGCACGCTCCACGAATCGCGCGGCTCGTAAACGTCAACCTCGTGCCCGCGTGCCAGCAACTCAGTAGCAACGCCGCGCAGGAAATGCGCGTTGCCGTGGTTCCAGTCGGAGATCAGTGATTGATAAAACAGGACTACGCGCACTGCGCCATCTCCTCCTGTTCCGCAAGAGCTTTCGTAGCCAACAACTCCTCATAAGCCGCGAAATAGTTTTCGGCCATGCGAGCGCTCGTGAACTCACATGCGCGTGCATGCGCACGTTGCGACATCTCGTCGCGCCGCTGCGGATCATCGATGAGCGCGAGCAGCTCGCATTTCAGTGCTGAGCTGTCGGTTGGATCGACGAACACGGCCGCGTCGTCCCAGATCTCACGCAGCGACTCGATGTCCCCGAGCACTAAAGCGCAGCCCGACAACGCTGCTTCGAGCGGTGTGTAACCAAACGGTTCGTAAAGCGCCGGCAGTGCGTAGATGGATGATGAAGCGAACCACCATCGAAGCTGCGACTCTGGTAGCGGGCCCAACCAGTAGCATTGGCTCGTGAATGAATCGTTTTGTACCGCCTGATTCGGGTGCTGAAACTCGCCGGCAACGAGCACGCGCCACGGCAATTCGGTGGCAATGCCGGTCACACGATTGACGTTCTTCGCTTCGTCCCACAAGCGCCCGGCTGATAAGACATACGGGAGTTTGAGTTGTGGCGTGAAGTCGTCGGGATTGCGGCCGTTGTGAATGACGCGCGTGTTATTGATCGATCCATAGTGCGTGTTCAGCGCGCGCAACATCGCCGCGCTCGGCGCGACGACGAGGTCTGCCGAGTGCAGTCCGCTTTGTACTTCATCTTTGTATCGCTGCCATTCCGCAGGTGGTGTCTCGCCCTTCACCGCTTGCCACCAGGAAAAGACGCAGGAGTGACCCGCGACGAGCGTCGGGTTCTTCCACGGAAGATTTGCGTGGGCGTAGCCGTTGAGATGGATCAGATCTGGTTGCAGGCGATTCTCGAGGTGCAACAGCCACTCGCCCGCGCGCTTGACGTCCGACCAGCAGCCAGGCATCCATTCGAGTTTGTAGTTGCTCTTGAAGAGAGAAAGATTGGGGAGACTGCGGGCATCATCGCGTTGTGATTCACTCAACGATGGGCCCATGATCGCGAGTAAGACCTCCACGTTGTAGGGTTGGAGCGCACGCGTCAATTCGAGCGCGTATGTCCATACACCGCCTACTGTGTCGGCTGTCATTAAGATTCTCATCGTGCTCTTGTAAATCCTGAAATCTTGTAAATCCTGTCTACAACTGCCTCACCCGCCCATACACGCCATCGATCACTTCAGCTAATGCAACATACTTTTCCGTATCGGGATCGAATCGATGATCAACACGAAGCTTCTTAATCCACTCAATCGTCGCCAACCCGCCCCACTGCCACTCGACATCCTCCGGACTGCTCAACATCTCCGTCTTAGTCCCACTAAGCTTTTCCCCGACGAAGTCATAAAAAGATCCATCCACATTCCGCAACTTCGCACCACCGCGCAGCCCGTAAAATGCGACCTCAATGTCAGCATCGCGACCGATGCTCAAGTTCCAGCAGCAACTGAGATTGATCACCGTTCCATCCGCCGTCTCGATCGTCGCCACGCCGTAGTCCTCAACTTTCGCATCGCCTTTTGCCAGCAACTCTCCGTTCGCAAACAAAGAGCTCTGCACTCGCATCACTCGCGGAAAGCCGAGCGGCCTCAATGCGAGATCGAGCAGATGCGATCCGAGATCGAGCACGCAGCCGCCGCCTGAGAGCGAGTAGTCGCGAAACCACGCCTTGTCAGGCCCATAGCCGTTGTGGAACTTCACATCGACAGCAAACACGTTCCCCAACTCACCACTCTCGACAAAATCACTGATCGCTTGCATCGCCGGTATGGCGCGATACGAGAGATCAACTCCCAGCAACCGATCTGCATTCCGGGCGGCGTCGACTATCTTTCGCGTCTCAGACGCATTCCTGCCGAGTGGCTTCTGACAGAACACCGCAATCCCACGCTCGAGTGCCGCAATCGACTGTTCCGCGTGTAAGCAGTTCGGTGTGGCAATCACGACGCCATCAAGATCGTGATTCAGCAACTCTTCAAAATCAGCGAAGTCAGCCGCATCACTCGACAACTTCTGCGCTTCCTCAACCGCACTCGCCTGCACGTCATGAATCGCAGAGATCTCAGCCATCCCAGCCTCGATCACTGACTGGAGCCGATTACATCCAATCCAACCAAGCCCGACAAACCCGAGACGCGGTTTGCGTGTCGACGATTCAACAGTCATCTGTTTTGCCGGACTACTCATAACGTAACCAACGCTTTCATAAACCCCTCAGGCGAGCGCCCGATAGCTTTAAAAGCCTGCGGCAGCTCCGCGAGCTTGAATGTGTGTGTGTACAGTGGCCGCGGATCCAGAACGCCGGCTTCGACCGCGGCAATCGCGTCGCGCATTCCTGCGACGTAGACCTGTGGATCGCGTTCGTGTGCGTTGATGACGTCGAGCCCACGCCAGTTCCAGAGCTGCATGTTTACTTGTCTCGGACCATCCTGGTGATAACCCGCGATGACGAGTCGTCCACGCTCGCTCGTAAGCTCGCTCGCGAGATCGAGCGACTCCTGCTTTCCTGCCGCTTCAATGACGCACTCACAACCGCGCCCATTTGTTAACTCAGTCACGCTGTTCAGCGCCTGTTGCTTGTCCTGAATCTCGATCGCCGCTGAGGCGCCAAACTCCCGCGCGAGCTTTAGTGACGAACGCCTGTGCGAGAGCGCGAGCACACGCGCACCAGCATTTGCCGCGAGTTGCGTAACCAGCGTGCCGAGAAAGCCGACCCCGACGATCGCAACAGTCTCATCATGACGAATGTTCGCGCGCTTGAAGATGTTCACTGCACATCCAAGCGGCTCGGCAGGAAACGGCTCGCGATCCAACGCTGCCGGTAATCGAACTACTTCAGTACTCCTGGCTAAGTCGTACTCAGCAAAAGCATGTGACGACAGCATCGCCACTCGCTCACCAACCGCGAGATCGGTGACACCCTCACCAATCGCGTCGATTCGTCCCCAGGCCTCATGACCGGGTGCGCCGGGTTCAACCGGATACTTGAACCACGGTTTTCCCTGCCACAGCTCGAGATTGGAAGCACAAACACCACAGCCTTCAATCTGCACGCGAACTTCGCCCGCTGCCGGTACTCGAAACTCAACTCGACGCACATCGATTTGTTGCGGCGCAGAGATCACCGCCGCGTATCCCGCTATGGCCCGTGACGATGGCGCGGCTTTCATTGTTTTTACTGACTGCACCTGAGTCCGCTCCTTGGGCTCACATCCAAGGTTGGACACGGTGGTACTGACTGTGTCCAACGAATCTTCGCACTAGAATTTGGCTGCTGCGGCCGTATGAACGTTCTGCAAGTTCGCGACACGCACTGGCTCAGCAGAGAACCGGTCGTCGCCTGTGCGGATCCACTCGTACAGGCGACGCACGCCTTCATGCACGGGCACGCGCGGCTGCCATCCGGTCAGCCCGCTGAACTTACTCGTATCGGCAACGTAGTAGCGCTGATCCGCCGCTCGCCAGTCTTCGAAACGGACAGACACGTCACCACCATGAAGCTCCGCCAGTAGATCGAGTAATTCCAGCAGGCTGATACTGTTATTGGGCCCCCCACCGATGTTGAACGCATTCCCCGCAAGTTTTTTCATGTGCTGTTGCGCGAGCAGAAACGCGTCGACCAGATCGTCGACGAATAGAATGTCGCGCACCTGCATGCCGTCGCCATAGATCGTGATCGGTTCGCCTGAAATGGATCGAATCACGAAGTGCGCCACCCAACCCTGATCCTCATTGCCGTACTGGTGCGGTCCGTAGATGCAGCTCATGCGAAACACGAGTGCGGGAATTCGATAAGTGCGAGCGTAGTCAGTCACATACTGATCGGCCGCGCCTTTCGAGCAGCCGTAAGGACTATGAAAGTCGAGAGGGCGGCTCTCGTTGATACCTCGCTCGCAGATGGCGTCGTCGAGCGGAGCGTAACGACTTCCTTTTTTAGTGAACTCGAGCTCAGCTAGATTCCCGTAGACCTTGTTTGTGGAAGTGAAAATTAGCGGCGGCGGATTCTCCATCGAGCGGACTGCTTCGAGAAGATTCAACGTGCCGCGCGCATTGATCTCAAAGTCTTCGATTGGATCGACAAGGCTCGAGGTCACGGCTACCTGCGCAGCAAAATGAAAGACTTGCGACGCGTCTTTTACCGCCTGCTTGATGATGGAGAGATTGCGGACGTCAGGTACTTCTATATCAACCAGGTCGCCATGAGTCTCGATGAGCCAGCGGAGATTGCGCTCGACGCCGGCACGTGAAAGGTTGTCGAGCAGACGCACTCGATAGCCGCTGGAAAGGAGTCGATGCGCGAGGTTGGAACCTACGAAACCGGCGCCGCCCGTGATCAAAATAGGTTTCGATTTTCCGTTTTTACTGACTGGTGTGAGTAGTGAGTTTGCGCCTTTGTGACGACCGTTGCCATTGCTTGCCGCGTTCGTTTTACCCCTTGTCATGCTGCCCCCCCTGTTCGAGCCAGTGCTCAATCTCGGTACTCTAGAGATCCGTCCGAGGTGAGGAAAGTACATGTGCAATGATGGGGATTTCGGTACGACAGCGTACTTGAATCTAGAAAAGTAAGTACCGTGAAGAAATTGTTAGAGTTGCGGTTGCCGCGCGGGGTGGTTCACTGGTCGCCGTTTTGTTGGGCAGCGATGATCGTGTAGCAACTACAAGCGGCGCGCTCGAGCGCTTCGCGATTGTGAATCCTTATGCGGCCGCGGAGTAATTGGATAAGTTGGCCGTCCTGCAATTGATTGGCGGCCTGCGTGACAGTGGCGCGTCGGGTGCCGAGCAAGCGTGCGAGCAAATCCTGCGTGACACGCAGCTCGGCAGTGTGCAGTCGATCATCGATCATCAACAACACGCGGGCTAAACGTGCCTGTGGAGTGTGGTAACGGTGACACGCGGCGAGTCGTGCGCTTTGCGCGAGCAGCGCGTTGGCATATGCGAGTATCACTTCGCGCATGCGACTGCTGCGCTTTGCCTCCTTCTTCACGATCGAAGCGGGAAGACGAAGTGCTTTGCCCTCAGTGAGTATCAATGCCTGGCTTGTGGAATGTTTGGCACCCATCAGAATCGTCGCGCCGACGAGTCCCTCGTTACCGATCAAACCGACTTCAACAGTGGCTTTCGATTCGACTGAGCTGATTAAGACGACGATGCAATCGAGCGGGAAGTAGACGTAGTTCATCTCTTCGCCTGCTTCGTAGATAGCTTCTTTGGCAAAGAGCGTGAGAATTTCTAATTGCGGAATGAGGCGAGCGCGCTCCCGTTCGGGAAGCGCCGCTAACAATCGATTCTCCTGCCAACGCGTTTCGCTGCTCTCGCGCACCACTCCTCCGGCAGAAACAGCAGACGGAATTTTTTGGAGTCCCGTACTGTACGCTTGCAACTATGTACCTTCGGTTCGTTCGCGTACCTTGCGAAGAAAATTAGAAATTCGAAACGATTAAAGGTAACTTGATCTTGATCATCTTCTTCGTTGCTGTTCTTAATTACATGCAGATATGACTGACGCAGATCTAAATTCATCGTGGATACACGCCATGCGCCGCGGTGACTTCACCACCGCCTGGAGCATCAGCGATAAACTACTCCACACGAAACAGGATCAAAAACATCTGCCGCGTTGGTTTCAGAAAGTTTGGGACGGCGCTCCAGTTGCGGGTAAGCGTGTCCTCGTCCGTTGTTATCACGGCCTGGGCGACACGATCCAGTTCATTCGCTACGCACCTTTATTAAAAGAGATCGCCGCAGAAGTGATCGTGTGGACACAGCCTTCTTTGATCCCTTTACTGCAAAGCGTTCGCGGGATTGACCGGTTACTGCCGCTACACGACGGCTCGCCAGACGTCGAATACGATGTGGATCTCGAGCTTAACGAGCTGCCTTATGTCTTTCGAACAACACTCGCGAGTGTTCCCGCTGACGTGCCCTACATCTTTGTAGAACCCGCACCGCTGCCTAGCAACGGACGTCTGCGCGTCGGACTAATCTGGCAGTCTGGCGATTGGGACAATCGTCGTTCAATTCCTTTTTCAGAAGTGAAGCGACTGGCGGAGGTGCCTGGAATCGAGTGGCACATTCTGCAGCGTGACGCTTCACGCGCGGGTTGGGACGGCGCCTTCGGTTCGATCTCGGGTGGCGACAATCCCCTCGATGACGCACGCCTCATGCGCGCACTCGATCTGGTGATATCGGTCGACACGATGACCGCTCACCTCGCGGGCGCGCTCGGAGTGAATACCTGGACACTGCTACCGTTCGAATCCGACTGGCGCTGGCTACTCCACCGCCCCGACTCACCCTGGTATCCGACGATGCGCCTGTTTCGCCAACGTGAGGAAGGGAATTGGACTGCGGTGATTGACGTAGTGGCTACAGCTCTAGCTCAAATATGAACAACATACAACTGTAGGGGCGGCTCTCCGTGGCCGCCCCAGCTCGGAAACACAATGTGGCGAACCTGGGGCGGCCACGGAGGGCCGCCCCTACAGTTTCTTCAACAGATCCAGCAGTAGTAGACTTCACGCGATGAAGATGGTGCGCAACAAAGCCTTTTTAGTTCTATTGTTGATCGCGCTCTGTCCTTCTCACCTGCGATCGCAAAACAAGCCTGACAAGGAATATCTCGTTTATGTCTTGTCAGAAGGTGCGGACAAAATTGCCCTCGTACGTTTTGGGCCAGCGGGAGCGCGCGTCGATCACCAGATTGATACGGGCGACATGCCGGTCGATATCGATGGGCCACACGGCATCGTAATTTCTCCCGATCGACAGTTTTATTACGTCACGATTGCGCATGGCCGGCCGTTTGGATCGGTGTGGAAGTACTCGACAAAGGACGATGCCCTCATCGGCAAAGCGTCGCTGGGTCTCTTCCCGGCAACGCTCGACGTCAGTCCCGATGGAAACTTTCTCTTCGTCGTCAATTTCAACCTGCATGGTGACATGGCGCCTTCGAGTGTCTCCGTAGTGTCGACACAGACGATGACCGAAGTCGCGCGCATACAAACCTGCACGATGCCACATGGCTCACGTTTGAACCCGCAGGGTACGAAGCAGTATTCAGCGTGCATGATGGACGACATGCTGGTCGAGATCGACACGCGAACACTGAAGGCGTCACGACATTTCATCGTGACGAAGAACCAGGAGAAGGGAGTGACTGGACCACCACAGCCCCGCGCCAGCAATTCAACTCACTCGATGCACGCGGGACACGGATCTGAGCCGCCGAAGCCGGGTGATAATTCGTGCTTGCCCACGTGGGCTGAGCCGTCGGCTGATGGATCGTCGATCTATGTTGCTTGCAATGGCTCGAGTGAAATCGTGGAAGTCAACGCGAATTCGTGGGCGCTGGTGCGTCGTATTCCGGCGCGCCCAGGTGTCTATAACCTCGAAGTGACGCACGACGGTTCGCGGTTGATTGCGACTAACAAGCGTGACCAGTCAGTGTCGATATACGACTTGAAGAGTGGAAAGGAACTGGTGCGGCTGCCGACGCTACGGAAAGTGTTGCACGGTGTGGTTGTGTCGCCAGACGATCGTTATGCGTTCGTGACGGTGGAGGGTGTCGGATCGGAGCCCGGAACGGTTGAGATTATCGACCTCGTGGTGATGAAGACTGTGGCGACGGTGGATGTGGCGCAGGGTGCTGCGGGGATCGATTTCTATATGATTGCGCGGGTCGATAGGTAGCGTTAGACAGGATTACAGGATTTACAGGATCATCATGATGAATCCTGTAATCCTGTCTAAGACTTTTACTGACTAGGCGACGTCGTGGAACCTTTGTCGATCTTCTCGCCGAGCTTCACGATCCACAAGCCCGAGTTGATATCGTTGAAGTAGATCAAACCGTTGTGCGGTTGCGCGCCCCATGTGAGCGGTAGGTTCGGCCGGAAACCGTCAGGATCGCCCGTCCAAATACGAGCAATCTCCCGACCCTGCCTGTAAAGATCACCACGCAGCTCACCCGACACATCAACAACACGCCCGCCGCCGCTGTAGTAACCCAAATACATCATGTCGTTCTCGACCCACATGTTGTGCGCGCCGCCCTCCGGCACCGGGTACTCCGCAACTTTACGCGGATTGTTGATATCCGAAACATCGATCACGTGGACCACACCTCGCACCGGCACGCGCGTCGGCGACTTGATGTCGAATATCGTCCGGAACACTTCGTCGCCGATGAAGACATAGTTGCGATAGCGATAGACAGAGTGCGTTCCGGCCAGCCACCCGTTGCCATAGAGCTCGTTGTGATTGAAACGATACTGACTGACTAACTGCGGATGCTCCGGACTGCCGCCCTTTATCCCCGCGCCGACGTCGAGAATCACTAACCCATCGTGCCAGTAAGCGAGATAAGCAAGGCCGTCTTTTACCTGTAAATCGTGCACGTAGCGTCCGGCGATGTGCTCGCCTTCTTTCGTGGTGACCATGCCGGCAAGCGGGTTCTCGGTCTGCCAACGCGCGACTTCTTTCGGGTTCTTAACGTCCGCGAAATCGATCACGCGCATCGAGCCCGTGGCGTCATCCGTCAGGTAAACGTAGTGCTCGTTGACAAACGCGCTGTGCACACCGCCTGTGACTGTGGCCGTGTATTCCGAAATGAGTTTTGGATGAGCCGGATCAGACGTGTCGTAGAACGCGATTCCGTTCTTTCGATTCGACGCGCCCTCGCGCGAGATCACGAGAATCTTGCCGTCCGCCGTGGTTGAAATGTCGTTGACCAGGCGCGCATCGACTTTAACAGTGTCGGTCAGTTTCGGATGGGCGGGATCGGAAATGTCATAGACCAGAAATCGATCCGAGATCGTCGAGTAATAAGCGTAGTTGCCGATGATCCATTGCTCAGCGCCCTGGAATTCTTTGAACGGCGCGCGTCCAACAATTTTGACTTCACGTTCAAGATTGCGCGGCGTAACAACAATCGATGCGCTTGACGAGACGTTCCCGCTCATCCCGGTGACGATGTAAGTTCCGGGTAAGTCCGCGACGAATGCGCCGCTTGAATCGACGGTTGCGGCGTTGCCACTCACGGACCAGCGCGGCGTGAAGTCGCCGCTCGGGTTTGCTGTGGCAGTAAAGCGGACCACATCGCCCGTGCGTGCGGTCTTTGCGCCTGCGGTCACTGTAAGACTGCGCAGATTGTTCTTAACTATTGAGATCGTTGTAGTCGCAGTGGCAGGGCCGGACGTGGCTTTGATATTGGCCTTGCCTGGTCCGACTCCGGTCACTAAACCGGCCTCATCAACCGTAGCGACTTGCGTGTCGTCGGAAGTCCAATTGATCAGAACGCCTGTGCGTGGATCACCGTTGAAGATCCTTGTGACCGTGTCGAGTTGTACGTGGCCGCCAACGATTATTGGAGTTTTTACAGGCGCGATCTCGATCGTCTTCACAGACGGCGCCTTCACGATAAGAGACGAGAAGCCCGGCTTGCCGCCAACAATTGCACCGACAGTCACTTCGCCCGTGCCGAAAAGTTTCACGTTGCCGTCGTCATCAGCGGCGGCGATGTCGAACGGGCCAGCAAAGTAGGTCGAAGGTTTTTCATTCACTACATTGCCCGAACCGTCCTTCGCTACGACTGTGATCTTTACGGGTTGGCCTACTTCGGCTTCCTTCGTTGAAGCGGTGACCTCCACGGTCTTGACGGTTGAAGATACAGCGGCGGGACTCGCATCCTGGGCCAGTACGTTGAAAGAAAGCAGAAGGGTTGTTATTACGACTGTCAAGAGGGATCGGTATCTCATAATGCGCAAGAGAATAGCGCTGTGAGGTCACTCTGGCAATCTTCAGACGCGCTAATCTTCTCCGGTAATTTCACGCTTCAACCAGGAGCGCGCAAAGCGCCAGTCACGGTCGACCGTTGTTTGCGCGACGCCCAGAATCGACGCGATCTCTTCGAGCGTGAATCCGCCGAAGTAACGAAGCTCGACCACTGTTGCCTTCCGTTCATCAATCCTCGCGAGCTTTGTCAACGCTTTGTCAAGGATATCCAACTCCTCGGACATCTCGTCCGACAGTAGCACCTCGTCGACATCGACATGTTGCGCGTCCTGTCCGCGTTTTATCGCCAATCGTTCACGAGCGTACTTAATGAGAATGTTACGCATTCGCCAGGCTACGATTGCATAGAACTGCTTTCTGCTTTTCCAGTCGATCGGCGCATCTTCTATGAGGCTTAATAATGCTTCATTTACTAACGCGGTCGTTTGTAGCGTGTGTCCGGACCGTTCCTTTAGCATGAGTGCATGCGCTATTCGCTTGAGCTCATGATCGACGAGCGGTAGCAGCTCCGCTAAAGCCTCGGAATCGCCTCGATTCCATGCTTGCAGCAGGTCAGTAATTTCGTGCGTCCGGGTCATGGGAGCATCCCGATGTACGATCAAAGCAGACTAATTTGCGAAGACCGGGGTCAGTATCTTACCAGCAAACCACCGGTCTAACTTTCGAGAAACTGTTAAATGCTTCCATCTCTCACTGTAGAATGAGCCTTTGTGGCCTTCCGTTTCATTTCGACAGAGTAATGAATTGACAAAGTAATGAAACGCAGCTTGAAACCATTACTTATGAAACTGTGAATGCGATCGCTCCTTTGGGGCGGGAGCTTGCTTACGTTTCCGCGCAGTTGCTGGTCCCATTTAAGTTGTTACGGGCCAATTCTTTCGCGTTCGATACTATTGTCAGCGCTGGTTAGCGTGTATAAAATGCTGCCCGCAAACTGACAGCTCAGCGCTCTGATAGAAACTCTGCGCGCCCGACTTTGCCTTTCGAGTTCCCACCTTAGGAGACTGATTGAATGGAGCGCCCCGTCTGGGATCGTATTCAGGAAATTTATTATTCGACCTTGCCGATGCCTCCGTCTGAGCGCAGCGCGTTCATCGCGAGTGCTTGTGACCACGATCCTTTTCTCGTGCGTGAGGTTACGTCTCTTGTGAGAGCGGACGAGTCGTCAGCGGGTTTCCTGGAGTCGTCCGTGTTCGAATTAGGCCTCAAAATCATCTCCAGCGATAGCGTGAAAAGACCCGCGGATACAAATCCCTCCGCGGACCGCCTTGTTGGCACGACGATCGACCACAAGTATCTGGTAGAACGCGTGCTAGGCCACGGCGGTATGGGGAGGGTTTATCTCGCACGCGATTTAACCCTTCACAGCAGAGCAGTCGTCATCAAGATCCTCCTCGAGGCCTCTGTCAAAGACGACTATGTGGTGAAGAAGTTTCGACAGGAAGTCGAAGCGCTCGCACGTATCGATCATCCGGGCGTGGTTAGCGTGTTGGGAGCCGGCGAGCTGCCGGATGGAAAGCCTTACATCGTGATGCAGTACGTGAATGGCGTGACCCTGCGGTCTCAAATTCCGATCGAGGGTATGGACCTGGAGCGTGCTGCACTGATCTTGAAACAGATCGGCGCTGCGCTCGAACACGTACACGAGCAGAAAATCTTTCATCGTGATCTGAAGCCCGACAACATCATGCTCCAGTCGCTTACGGGCGGCACTGAGCTGGTGAAGGTCGTGGACTTCGGAATTGCAAAAGTAAAAGACTCAGTGGTGGCGCCGAGTACGGTCGATAAGGTTCCAGTTGGAACGGTGCTCTACATGTCGCCTGAGCAGCTTCGCGGTGGGGAGCGAATCACGGCTGCGAGTGATATCTACTCGATGGGCGTTATTGCGTATGAGATGGTTACCGGCCGGCGACCCTTTAATCCGACTTCCGCGCCGCAGTTGCTCGAGTTGCATCGCGCGGGAGTACGTGTGAAGCCGATCGATCTGCGCGCCAGTCTATCGACACAAGCGCAGGCAATCATTCTCCGGTCGTTATCGTTTGAACGCGCGGATCGTTATCAAAGTGCAGCCGAATTCGGCGACAGTTTGTGCCGTGCACTCCTGAATGAAGAAGAAACCGCGCCGGTAAACGAGCAGCCCTTTCAACAGGGAACCGAAAGCTCCAGCAGCGCGCCGGAACGGCAGTTCAGGTTGGGGCGGATTCAGCTCGCGATTATTGGCGGGTTTTTGATCCTTTTAATCAGCATTTTGATCTTCTTATGGAGTATAAAAAAAAACCGCGACCACCCGCCTGACGGGAATGCAAATACGGAGAGCAACGCGAATACGAGTGACATAAACCAGGGGCCAACACGTTCCTTTACTTACTCGCTAACCGTGCAAAGGATGCGGGACAAGAAGCCCTATGAGCCTGCTTTCCCGTCGACGGGCCAGGACGTTTTTGATAGCGGCGACAAGTTTCGTCTCGTTGTTTCCAGCTCCAATCCTGGTTATGTTTACGTGTTCAATGAGGGAACACCGGAACCGAATGGCAGTAGCTTCACGATACTGTACCCGACTCCCCTGACCAATCACGGCTCTGCGACCCTCGGTGCAGATCAAAAGTTGCAAACTAACTGGAACACTTTTGAAGGCCAGCCAGGCACGGAGAACCTTTGGATTGCCTGGTCCATCGCACCCATCGCGGAACTGGAATATGCCAAGGCTGACGCTTTCAAACGTAACGGAGTGTTGACCGGACAAAGTCTCGACGCAGTCAAAGCATTCCTCACGGCAAAACAAGAGGAATCCAAACCAAAATTTAACAGGGACAAGGACCGCCAACAAACAACCGTGCGCGGCACAGGTGATGTCGTGGTTAAAATGCTGAAGTTTGAACACAGATGAGGCATACCGTGGCTCGAATCTTTGTACTCTTCCTCGCGTTATCGCTTCCATTGCTGGCCCACCCTCAGCAACCGAAAGACAGATCAATCAAGTCAGACGATTTCACTAACACGCGGCCAAAACCAAAGACACGAACCGGCCACCCGAGGAAGTCGCGTACATATCGACCCGCCTCGATACCGCTTGCCAAACCGTTAGACAAGTTCAGCCCGAGCACATTGAAAGTCGGTGTGACGATCTGGAAAGTGCAACGAGTAAATGATGGCGGTTCGACAAAGGAAGTCGCTAAGCGTGTTGAGGCCGATACTCAGTTTCACGATGGCGATCTGCTGCGCTTAAGTATCGAATCGCCACGTCCTGGCTATCTTTACGTGGTTGATCGCGATTGGTTCACTGATGGCAGCTCAGGCGACACCAATTTGATCTTTCCCCTGCACGGTGACGACAATCGATTGGAGGCTGGAAAGCTGATCGATATTCCGGCAGAACACCATACGCCGTTCAAGACGAGTCCCAAAGCTAATCAAGCGGGCGAGATGCTCACGATCATCGTCACGGAGTCGCCGCTCTCGTTACCCATCTCTAAGGATGTGTTGCCGGTTTCGAATACGCAGTTAGCTGAGTGGGAAAGAATGTGGAGTGGCATGACTGAGCGCTTTGAGATGAACGGCGGAGCCGGTCAGGCGCGCACCATCGAAGAGCAACAAGCGGCATCACCCACTGGAATCAGGCAACTAACGCGCGACGACCCCTCGCCACAAACTATCTACTTCCTCAATCCACGGAGCGGCCACGGGCTACTCTTCAACCTGCTGCTCTCTTACGTAAAGTAAAACTAAAAAAAATTTCCTCACGCATGACGAGATCTGCCTCGTTCCCGCGCCCCGTGTTTGTGGAGAGGGAACGAGATGAACGAAAAAATTCGCATACTGTTTTTATCAGCAAATCCTTGGACCACGGGCCGGATTCTGGTGGATGAAGAAGCCAGAGAGATTTTTGAACGAATCCAGGAAGGTCCGTGGCGCGATCAGTTCGAGCTACACAAGCACGCAGCGACAAGACCGATCGATCTACAGCGGCTCTTGTTAATGCACAAACCGCATATCGTCCACTTCAGCGGCCACGCAAGTAAAAGACACAAGCTCATTCTGGGCGCAGGGCCAGGCCGCGGTAAGACAGTCGACCAGCAGGGACTCACGGATGTATTAGGTCTCTACAAACATCATCTGCGACTGGTCTTCCTCAACGCTTGTTTCACAAAAGCGCAAGCGCGCTCCATTGCCGAAGTGATTGACTACTCGGTCGGCACTGGAAAGGGAATCGGCGACAAAGGAAGCGTCGCGTTCGCAGGAGCATTTTATCGTGCGCTGGGTTTTGGCACATCCATTCGCGAAGCTTTCAACTCAGCCAAGGCGGAGCTTGTTCTAACGAAGATGCCACGAACGCAGGGAATCGAATTGTTTGTGCGCGACGGCATCACTGAGAAAGATGCATTTCCTCAACAGACTCATAATCCAGTCAGGTTAAGAAACGAAACATCCCCGATAAATCTTTCTAAAAGCGAATCAAGCCTGGTGTGGAAAACAACGGAGGAACGATTTGAGATCACAGTGTTTGAAACTTCCGTTACCGGCAGAGCCAGCAAACGGATTCGCTCAGGAGTAGCTCTCTGCCGCTGTGGCAGGGAGAGCTAAGTAAAATTTTCCATCAAACAATAACGTCGGCGCAGGCGTGACGGCTCAAGCGAGGAAATCACGTCCGGCAGGTAGTCGTGTGGAGTTGACTGCGGCGCTTCACACTCTGACAAAGGAGAAAGAAAATGCCAGT
>Ga0126311_10000435_pt1 | contig 19838 bp, 15 predicted proteins | sample Plot61_FD_92539 | JGI IMG/M metagenome (GOLD analysis project Ga0126311, IMG submission 92539) | Serpentine soil microbial communities from UC McLaughlin Reserve, CA, USA - Plot61 | ecosystem: Environmental > Terrestrial > Soil > Grasslands | place: USA: UC McLaughlin Reserve, Lake County... | reverse complement strand
TCGAGTTCTGCTCGGGGTCGAGTACCTCGAGCATGGCGCTCGCCGGATCGCCGCGGAAATCCGCGCCCATCTTGTCGATCTCGTCGATCAGCACGACCGGGTTCTTCGACTCTGCGTCGCGCAGCGAGCGGATGATCGTGCCCGGCATCGCGCCGATGTACGTTCGGCGGTGGCCGCGAATCTCGGCCTCGTCGCGGACGCCGCCGACCGAGAGCCGGACGAACTTGCGGCCGACGGTTCGGGCGATCGACTGCCCGAGCGAGGTCTTGCCGACGCCGGGCGGCCCGACGAAGCAGAGGATCGGGCCGGAGAGGTCGTTCTTGAGCTTCGAGACCGCGAGATACTCGAGGATGCGCTCCTTGACCTTCTCGAGGTCGTAGTGGTCCTCGTCGAGGATCTGGCGTGCGTGGTCGAGGTCGAGGTTGTCGTCGGTCGTCTCCGTCCACGGCAGCGCCAGGATCCAGTCGACGTAGGTGCGGATCACGCCGTACTCGGCGGCGGCCGGCGGGAGCTTCTCGAGGCGCCCGAGCTCGCGCTCCACCGCCTTCTTGGTCTCCTCCGGCAGGTGCTTCGCCTCGACCTGCTCGCGCAGCTCGTTCAGCTCCGCCTGCTGGTCGTCGCCTTCGCCGAGCTCGTCCTGGATCGCCTTCAGCTGCTGGCGCAGGAAGTACTCGCGCTGGCCCTTCTCGAGCTCGGACTGGACCTGCGACTGGATCTTCGTCCCGAGCTCCACGACCTCGAGCTCGCGCGTGAGGATGCGAAGCACGTCGCGCAGGCGAGCCGATACGTCGTGCTGCTCGAGCAGCGCCTGCTTCTCCTCGAGCTTGAGGCGCAGCGTCGAGGCGACAAGGTGCGAGAGCGCGCCGGGGTCGTCGACGTTCGCCGCCGCGAGCTCGAGCTCGGACGGGAGGTAGGGGACGAGCGAGATCAGCCGGCCGAACTCGCTCTGCACGCTGCGGGTCAGCGCCTCGAGCTCAGGCGTCTCCGCGAGCTCGTCCGGGACGACCGAGAACTCGCCCACGAGGTACGGCTCCTCCTGGACGCGTCGGTCGAGGCGGATGCGCCCCACGCCCTGGACGAGGATCCGCAGCGTTCCGTCGGGGACCCTGAGCATCTTGTGAACGACGGCCGCGGTCCCGATCTCGTAGAGGTCGTCCCAGCCTGGCTGATCCGCGTCTCCCTCCTTGACCGTGACGAGCGCGAGCATCCGCTCCCCCTCGAGCACGTCGTCGACGAGGCGCACCGAGCGTTCCTGGCCGATCGCGAGCGGCGAGACCGATTGCGGGAAGACGACCGTCTCCTTCAGCGGCAGCACCGGCAGCGTCGAGGGAATCTCGATGTCGCCCGGCTCGAACGGCTCTTCGAAGTTCAGCTCGCTCACGCGCGCCCTCGGATCGCGATCAGGACGCGCTCGGTCGGCGCCGGCTTCGGCGTGATCGGCAGCTCGACGGTGAGCATCCCCTTCTCGTACCTCGCAGTCGCGGCCGCCGTGTCGACCGGCTCGTCGAGCGGGATGCGGCGCTGGAAGGGTCCGTACTCGATCTCGAGCTGCCGGTAGCGCCCGCTGATCGTCGGTCGGCACCGCTCGCCCGCCACCACCAGCACGCGGTCGGCGACGGCGACCTTGATCGAGGCGGGATCGACTCCCGGCAGCTCGACGACTATGTGCAGCGCCGGCGGGTCCTCGCAGCGGATGCAGTCGACCTGTGGACGGAAGCCGCGGCGCCCACCTGCGAAGCGCGGGAGGTGCCAGAGCTCGTCCACGAGCTCCTGGATCTCGTCGTGCAGGCGGTCGATGTCGGTGCGCCTTCTCATTGCTCCTCTGGGTAAACGCTACTGGGTGCCGTAGTGATCTGGTAAGTTAGCCGCCACTAGCTTAGCGATCGCCGCCCGGGTCAAAGAGGAGCCGACGCATGGAGCGCTGGACGCGCGTGATTCTTCGCTACCGCTGGGCCGTTGTCGCGGCCTGGCTCGTCGTGCTGATCGCCGGCGGCTGGTCGTCCTCGAGGGTCTCGGCGCTGCTCTCGAACACGTTCACGATGCCCGGGACCGATTCCGAGCGCGCGCGGACGATCCTCAAGGAGCACTACGGTGATCGCAGCGACGGCTCGTTCACCGTCGTCTTCACGGTGCCGAGCTCGAGCGACCCTGCGCTGCGCGCGCGGCTCCAGGAGCGGCTCGCGGGCGCGGCGAAGGTCGTTCCTAGCGGGCGCGCTCGGCCGCTCGTGCCGGGTGGGGCACATGTGCTGTACGCCGACATCGTCTCGACCCTCGACCTCGCGAAGGCGAAGGCCTACACCGACAGGATCCTCCACCGGCTGCCGAGCGGCGGCGGCGTCCGCTCCTACGTCACCGGTCAGGCGGCGATCCAGCACGACCTCGACCCGATCTTCGACGAGGACCTGCGCAAGGGTGAGTTCCAGATCGCGATCCCGATCGCGCTCGCGGTGCTGCTGCTGGTGTTCGGGCTGTCCTGGGCGGTCACGATCCCGCTGCTCTTCGCGGGCTGCACGATCAGCGGGACGCTCGGGCTCGTCTACCTGATCGCGCACCAGCTGACGATGGCGACCTACGTCACGAATCTCGTGCAGCTGATCGGGCTCGGGATCGCGATCGACTACTCGTTGCTCGTGGTCTACCGCTTCCGCGAGGAGCTGGAGAAGGGCGGCGCGGTCGAGGACGCCGTCTTGCGGACGATGGCGACGGCCGGCCGCGCGGTCGTCTTCTCGGGCGCGACGGTCGCGATCGGACTGGCGCTCCTGCTGTTCATGCCGTCGCCGTTCATGCGCTCGATGGGGATCGGCGGCTTCCTGATCCCGCTCGTCTCGATCCTCGCGGCAGTGACGCTGCAGCCGGCGCTCCTCTCGCTCTATGGGCGGACGGGCGTGAAGCGGGTGCGCGTGTGGCGCGGCCGCGAGCGTCGCCCCTTCTGGGAGCGCCTCTCCGCGGCGATCATGCACCGGCCGGCCGTGTTTCTCGCCGGAGGCGCGGCTCTCCTCGTCGCCGCGGCGCTGCCGGTATTCGCGCTCAAGCTGACGCCCGGCTCGGCGGCGGGGATCCCGCAGCACCCGCAGGCGGTGCGCGGCTTCGCGATCCTGAAGGACGCGGTCGGCGCGGGCGCGCTCTCGCCGACGCAGATCATCGTCGACACCGGCCGCGAAGGCGGCACGGCTTCTGCGGCAATCCAGCGCTCGATCCGCACGCTCGCGGAACGTGTTCAGCGCGATCCCGAGGTCGTCTTCGTCCGCTATCGCCCCGCGCGGCCGTTCGTCGACGACAGCGGCCGCTACGCGCAGATCGTCGTCGCCGGGAAACACGAATACGGCGAAGGCCCTGCGCAGCGATTCGTCCACGAGCTCCGCGGCGAGCTTGTCCCATCGGTGTCGTGGCCGGCGGGGGTGCGCGTGCTGGCGGGAGGCGGGCCGCCTCAGGGCGTGGACTTCATCGACCGGTCCTACGCCGTCTTCCCGTGGCTCGTGGTCGGCGTGCTCGTGCTGACCTACCTGCTGCTGCTGCGGGCGTTCCGCTCGCTGCTGCTGCCGCTGAAGGCGGTCGTGCTGAACCTGCTCTCCGTCGCCGCGAGCTACGGCCTGCTGGTCGTCGTCTTCAAGTGGGGGATCGGGAAGAGCGTGCTCGGCCTCTACGAGTTCCAGCAGATCGAGGCCTGGATCCCGATCTTCCTCTTCGCGATGCTCTTCGGGCTCTCGATGGACTACGAGGTCTTCCTCGTCACGCGCATGCGCGAGGCGTGGGACGAGACGCACGACAACGTGCGCTCCGTCGGGCTCGGCCTGGAGCGCACGGGCCGGATCGTGACCGCGGCCGCGATCGTAATGGTCGCGGCGTTCTCGGGGTTCGTCGCCGGCCGCGTCGTCGGCCTGCAGGAGTTCGGCCTGGGGCTCGCGGTCGCGATCTTCATGGACGCGACGGTCGTCCGCGCGCTGCTCGTCCCCTCGTTGATGGCGCTCTTCGGCCGCTGGAACTGGTGGCTGCCGGGACGCGTCGCCCGCGCGGTGCGGGTGCCACCGTCGCCCCTCGAAGCGCCGACCTCGTAGCATCCGGGCGGATGGAGAGCGGGCTGAAGGGCGTGATCCTCGCCGGGGGAACCGGGTCGCGGCTGCACCCACTGACGCAGATCACGAACAAGCACCTGCTCCCGATCTTCGACCGGCCGATGATCAGCTGGGCGATCGAGGCGCTCGTCCGCGCTCGCGTCACCGACCTGATGCTCGTCACCGGCGGCACGCACGCGGGCGAGTTCTTCCGGCTGCTCGGCAACGGGCACGAACACGGCGTCGAGCGGCTCTTCTACGCCTACCAGGAGAAGCCGGGTGGGATCGCCGAGGCGCTCGGTCTGGCGGAGCGCTTCGGCCGCGGCGGGCGGATCTGCGTGATGCTCGCCGACAACGTGGTCGAGCAGTCGCTGGCGCCGGCCGTCGCGAACTTCGGCGCCCAGGAGTGCGGGGCGCGGATCCTGCTCGCTCAGGTCGGCGAGCCGGAGCATCTGCGGCACCTAGGCGTTCCCGAGCTGAACGACGGTCGCGTCACGAACATCGTCGAGAAGCCGCAGGATCCGCCGAGTGACTACGCCGTCACGGGGATCTACTTCTACGACGAGCAGGTCTGGGACGTGCTGCCGACGCTCGAGCCTTCCGGTCGTGGGGAGCTCGAGATCACCGACGTGAACAACTGGTACGTCGCGCGCGGCGAGATGGAGTACGACGTGCTCGAGGGCTTCTGGGGCGACGCGGGCGAATCGATCGACGCCTACTACGAGGTGAACGACTACGTGCGCGCCAACGGCGCCAACAAGGACGAGGCGTGGTCGACGGCGTCCAGCTGATCCCGCTGCGCCGTTTTGAGGACGAACGGGGCTGGTTCATGGAGCTGATGCGCTCGTCGCTGCTGCCGCAGCCGGTCAAGCAGTCGAACCTCGCGTTCTCCCGTCAGGGCGTGATCCGCGGCCTCCACTACCACGAGCGCGGGCAGAGCGACCTCTTCGCCTGCCTGAGCGGGATGGTGCGCGTGGTCGTCCTCGACCGTGAGAGCGGCGAGACCTTCACGGCCGACATCGGCGACGACAGCCCGGCCGCCGTCTTCATCCCCGGCCGCCACGCCCACGGCTACGAGGCGCTGACGGACTGCCTCTTCCTCTACCACGTGACCGAGGAGTACGACCCCGCCGATCCCGACGAGCAGGGCGTGCCGTGGAACGACGAGCGCGTCGCGCACCTCTGGAGCACCGAATCGCCGATCCTGTCGGAGCGGGACACCGTCACCTGATCACCGGCGCGGGCGGTCAGCTCGGCGCTGCGTTGCAGGAGGCGTTTCCGCAGGCCGAAGCACGCACGCACGCCGAGCTCGACGTGACGCAGCCGTTCGCGCTCCAGACGGATCTCGTCCTGCACGCGGCGGCCTGGACGGACGTCGACGCGGCCGAGGCCGATCCCGCCGGCGCCGAGCTGGCGAACGTCGACGGGACGCGCAACGTCGCGGCGCTGGGAGCGCCGGTCGTCTACTACTCGAGCGACTACGTCTTCGACGGCTCGAAGCGCTCGCCGTACGTCGAGTCGGACGAGCCGCGGCCGGCGTCCGTCTACGGTCGCACCAAGCTCGAGGGCGAGGGCGAGGTGCGCGAGGGCTGGATCGTGCGCAGCTCGTGGCTTTTCGGCTGGACCGGCACGAACTTCGTCCGGACGATGCTGCGCCTGGCCGCGGAACGGGACGAGGTGTCGGTCGTGGCCGACCAGATCGGCTGCCCGACCTACGTCGGCCATCTCGCCGCGGCGACGCGGGAGCTGATCGACCTTCCGCACGGGATCTGGCACGTCGCGGCGGCCGGCGAGTGCACCTGGGCCGAGTTCGCGCGGGCGCTCTTCGAGGAAGCAGGCGTCGACTGCCGCGTACGCGAGATCACGACGGAGGAGCTCGGCCGGCCGGCGCCCCGGCCGGCGTACTCGGTCCTGCGCAGCGAGCGCGGCGACGCGCCGCGCCTCGCGCACTGGCGCGAGGGGTTGCGCGCCTGCCTCGAGCGGCTGTAGCCGTTACGCGTTCGGCTAGGCCGGTCCCGCGTCGGTGAGCTCGTCGAGGCTTGGGGCGTTCCGGAGCGCGGAGCTGGTCAGGCCCCAGGCGAGGAGGCCCGCGCTCCAGGCGACGAAGACGGCGACCGTTGCTCGGGGCGAGACCGCGCTGAGCAGGATGCCGGCGGCGAGCGAGCCGAACGGGTCGATCAGCCTGGCGAGATTGCTCCTGACGCTCTCGACCCGGCCGAGCAACCGGTTCGGGATCACCGCCACGCGGTAGCCGACGACGACGGAGTCGGTGCTCGGGATCACGAGCGCCTGCGGGAGCATCCCCGCGATGAGCACCCACACGCTCGGCCAGACGAGATACACGCCTGCGCCGAGCGCCAGCCAGAGCTCGAGCACGATGATGCCCCGCACCGAGAGCCGCCGGCGCAGGAGCGGCGAAAGGAGCGCACCGGCCAGCAAGGCGGCGCCGAAGGCCGCGACGAGCAGCCCCACCTCGCCTCCGGTGAGGCCGTCGCGGCGGCCGACGACGATCACCACCAGCAGCAGCCCAGGGATCGTCACGTTGCCGAGCGCGTAGAGAACGGTCGTCGCGCGGAGGAACGGGTGCCGCCAGAGATACGCGAAACCCTCGGCGACCTGCGAGCGCAGGCGCTCGGCGCCGGCGCCGCGATCGCGGGCCTGCTGGAACGGCGTCCTGATCGACGCGAGCGACGCGATCGAGAAGACGTACGAGACGCTGTCGACCGCGAACGGCAGCGCCCGGCTCAGCGTGAAGAGCGCTCCGCCGAGCGGAGGGCCGATCAGGTCGACTGCCGCTTGACGCGCCCGCTGCGCCCCGATCGCCGCAGGGAGCTGGCGTGGCGGGACGATCGCGCGTAGAGCGCCCGCCTGCGCGACGTGGAAGACGACGGCGCCCGCGCCTTCGGCGAACGCGACCGCGGCGACGAGCGGCCAGCCGGCGTGATCGAGCGCGAGAGCCAGCGCGAGGATGGCGAGCAGCGCGGCTCGGCCGCAGTCGGCGCCGATCATCAGCACCTTCCGGTTCCAGCGATCCGCGGCGACGCCAGCCGGCAGCGCCAGGAGCGCGTAGGGCAGGAGACGCGCGAAGCCGACGATCCCGGCCTTCGCGGGGGAATGCGTCAGCGCGAGCGCGAGCAGCGGGTAGGCGATGCCGCTGAGCGCAGTCCCCGCGCTCGAAAGCAGCCGACCGCTCTCGAGCAGGACGAATTCACGGTTCAGCCGGAGCGGAGCCGGCTCGGCGCTCACGCTCGAGGCGCTAGCGCCAGGCGGCTTCGTCCACCGGCGCGCGGTCGCGCAAGGGCTCCCACCACTCGCGGTTGTCCGCATACCAGGCGACGGTCCGGGAGATCCCGTCCTCCCAGCCGATCTCGTCGCGCCAGCCGAGCTCGTCGCGGATCTTCGACGAGTCGAGCAAGTAGCGGCGGTCGTGCCCGGGACGGTCGGGGACGATCGTCTTCAGCGACTCGGGCTTGCCGGTGTGCTCGAGCACCGCGTCGGCGATCTCCGCGATCGACTTCTCGACTCCGGAGCCGACGTTGTAGGTCTCGCCGGCGCGGCCGCTCGCGAGCACGAGCTCGATCCCGCGGCAGTGGTCGAGCACGTGCAGCCACTCACGCCTGTTCGCGGTCGACGCGTAGAGCGGCAGCGCCTTGTCGTCGAGCGCGTTCGTCGCGAAGAGCGGGATCACCTTCTCGGGGAACTGGTATGGCCCGTAGTTGTTCGAGCAGTTGGTGATCGTGACCGGCAGCGCGTAGGTCTCGAAGTACGAGCGCACCGCGTGGTCGGCGCCGGCCTTCGAGGCGTTGTACGGCGTGCGCGGCCGGTAGGGCGTCTCCTCGGTAAAGCGCTCGTCCGAGTCGAGCGGCAGGTCGCCGTAGACCTCGCAGGTGGAGACGTGGTGGAAGCGGCCGACGCCGGTGCGGCGCGCGGCTTCGAGCAGCGTCTGCGTCCCGATCACGTTCGTGCGGAAGAAACGGCCGGGGTCGACGACCGCGAGCGAGTTGTGCGACTCGGCGGCGAAGTTGACGACGACCTCGACCTCCTCGTCGCGCAGCGTCCGCTCGGCGACGTCGGCGTCGGCGATGTCGCCTTCGACGAAGACGATCCGCTCGTCGACGTCGGCGAGGCTCTCGCGGTTGCCCGCATAGGTGAGCAGGTCGTAGGCGACGACGTGGTCGTCCGGGTGGTGCTCGAGCCAGTAGCGGACGAAGTTCGAGCCGATGAAGCCGGCCGCGCCGGTCACGAGAATCCTCACGCGGCGGAGTTTAGGTACCTAGCAGCGCTGGGCGCGGGCGCGGATCGCGGGCGGCTCGCTCCGCTGTGGCTCGAGCCGCTCGGCCCGCCTGAGGTACGGGACGGCCTCGCTGCAGCGCCCGAGCCGGTAGAGCGCATAGCCGAGGTTGTAGTTCGCGTACCCCTCGTACGGGTCGTCCGGGCCGGCGCCGGCGAGGCTCTGAACGGCCTGCTGCAGGAGCGGTAGCGCGGCCGCGTAATCGCCTCCCTGGCTCAGCGAGTAGCCGCGGTCGTTCAACGCGTGACCGTCGGCGCCTCCCACCGCCGGCGCGGTCGTCGCGGGAGGAGGCGGCGGTGGCGGTGGCGGCGGAGGCGGCGGCGGCGCGGGAGCGGCAGCCGTCGTCTCGTGCGTCACCGTCTGCCGGACGGTCGTCGTACCGCCTGGTCCTGCCACGGTATGGGTGACCACCTCGGGCGTCGAGCTGCCGCCGCCGGCGAGGATGGCGGCGACGATCGCCCCGGCGGCGCCTGCCGCGAGCAGCAGCGCGAGCGGGAGGAGATAGCGCGCGGCGCGACCGCGTGGTGCGGCGCGATGCGTCGGCGCGAAATGGGCGGTGGGTCCGGCGGAGCGCCAGAGCGCGTCGCGGAGCTCGGCCACGAACTCGGACGCGGAACCGAACCGGGCGCGCGGCTCCTTGGCCAACGCGCGCTGGAAGACGTGATCGACTTCCGGCGGCAGGTTGTTGCACCGGGCGGCAATCGACGGCACCGGCGCGTTGACGTGAGCCGAGGCCTCCGCAGTCGGCGAGTCGCTCTCGAACGGCCGCTCGCCGCTGAGCAGCTCGTACGCCACGACAGCGAGGGAGTAGAGGTCGCTTGCGGGCGTCGCGCGCTGGCCGATCGCCTGCTCCGGCGAGAGGTAGCCAGCGGTGCCGAGCACCGTGCCGGTGAGGGTCATCGAGTCGAAGCCGGCGGCGCTCGCGATCCCGAAATCGGCGACACGCACCTCACCGCGGTCGTTCAGGAGCAGGTTCGCCGGCTTCACGTCTCGGTGCACGACCCCGTGCGCGTGCGCGGCGTCGAGCGCGGCCGCCGCCTGCTCGAGCCACGCGAGCGCGCGCGCGGGAGGCTGTGCACCGCTGCCGCGCAGCCGGTCCTCGAGCGAGCCGCCCGAGACGTACTCCATCACGATGAACGGCCGCTCCTGCCACTCGCCGACGTCGAAGATCGTGATCGTGCCCGGCTCCCCGGAGAGCCTCGCCGCGGCGAGGGCCTCGCGCTTGAAACGCTGCCCGATGCCGGCGTCGGCGGCGTAGCGCTCTGCGAGCATCTTGACCGCCACCTCGCGTCCGAGCAGCTCGTCGGTGGCGACGTAGATATCCCCCATCGCTCCTCGGCCGATGCGGCGCGGGGTCCGGTAGCGCGGCGGCAGGAGCTCGGTTTGGACGGTCATGCACGAGCGGTTTCCCGACTCGGGCCTGGCGAAAACGGGCGAATCGCGCCGCCGGGGGGCGGAAAAGGTCGAGGCGTGCGCTAACCTCAGGAAGCCCGGCCGTGGCGTCCGGCCCGGACTTGCCGCGCCGCCGGCCGGCCCTACAAGCAATGGTGAGCGCACTCGCAGCAGCCCTCCTCGCGGCCCTTGGAGTCTCAGGGCCTTCGGTGACTGCTGCTCCGGCGCCCCCACGCCCGACGTTTTTCATCGCCGGCCATGGTTGGGGGCACGGGGTGGGACTTGCGCAGTACGGGGCGTACGGCTACGCCCTCCATGGCTGGAGCTACGACCAGATCGTCCTCCACTACTACCCCGGCACCGCGCTCGGCGAGGCGCCGTTCAGGCGTGTGCGCGTGCTGCTCTTGGCCGCCGGCAAGGGCGTTGCGATCTCGTCGCGCTCGCCGTTCACGGTACGTGACGGAGCCGGCAAGACGCACAAGCTCCCGGCCGGGCCCCAAAGGCTCGGTCCGGGGCTCCGCCTGAAGCTCGCCGCGAGTACGAAGAAGGCCTTGCCGGGTCCGCTCGTGTTTTCACCCGGGGAGACGGCGCTGACGCTCGGCGGCCGCTCCTACCGCGGCACCTTCCGCGTGACCGGGGGCAAGTCGCTGCGCGTCGTCAACGCCGTGGGACTCGAGCCGTACCTCTGGGGCGTCGTCCCGCGAGAGATGCCGGATCGCTGGCCCGCCGAGGCGCTGGCCGCGCAGGCGGTCGTCGCCCGAACGTACGCGCTCACGCATCTGGCGAAGGGCACCGACTTCGACGTCTATGCCGACACCCGCAGCCAGGTCTACGGCGGCATAGCGGCAGAGTCGCCGCCGGCGCGCGACGCGGTCAACAGCACCGCGGGCAAGGTCGTCCTCTACAAGGGCGAGCTCGCCGAGACCTTCTTCTTCTCGAGCTCGGGTGGCCGCACGGCGAACGTGGAGGACGTCTGGGGTTCCAAGCCGCTGCCGTACCTGGTCTCGGTCGCCGACCCGTACGACACGTTCTCGCCGTACCACGACTGGGGCCCGCTGCGGTACAACGCCGCGCTGCTCGGCCGCCGCCTCGGCGCCCGTGGCACCCTGCGTGATGTCCGCGCGACGGCCGCCCCCTCCGGCCGCGTCCGCGCCGTCACCCTCGTCGGCTCGAAGGGAGACCGCACGATCACCGGCGAGGCGGTGCGGCGGGCGCTCGGGCTCCGGTCGACGTGGTTCACGATCGGCACGCTCAGCCTCACGCAGCCGTCGCACCCGCTCCGCTACGGCAGCGAGGTGCAGCTCGGCGGCTTCGCCCGCGGGCTGCCCCGCGTGACGCTCGAGTCCCGCCCGTACGGCGGCGAATGGAAGCCGCTCGCGACGCTCCGCTCCCGCGGCGGCCGCGTCAGCGCGACGCTCTCGCCGAAGGTGACGACGGACTACCGCATCTCCTCCGGACGCTTTCGTAGCGGCGTCGTACGCCTGGCCGTTGCGCCGGTGGTGAAGATCTCGCCCTCGGTCGACCGGACCTCCGTCACCGGCTTTGCGAAGCCGCTGCTGCCGGGCGCGGTCGTGCACGTGCAGCGTCGGGGTGCAGTCGGGTGGACGACCGCCGTCAAGACCACCATCACCTCGTCCGGCGCCTTCGTCGCCTCGCTCGACCTCACGCCCGGCACGTATCGCGCCCGCGTCGTCGCCGGCAAGGGCTTCGCGGTCGGGCTCTCGCCGGTCCTCACGGTGGTGCCGGCGTGAAGCGCGTACTTGCGCTCGCCGCGGCTGTCGCCGCGGTCGTCGTCCCCGCCGCCGCGACCGCGGCGATAGCTCCGCCAAACGACCCGCTCGCGCCTCGGCAGTGGTATCTCGGCCGCGACCGCGCCCTCGACGTCTTCGACGCGGCCAAGCAGCTCTTCTTGGTGCGGGTCGCCGTGATCGACTCCGGCGTCGACGCCGCCCATCCGGAGCTACGCGGCCGGATCGTCGCGTCGCATAGCTTCGTTGGCGGCTCGATCGCGGACGAGCTCGGCCACGGGACCTTTGTCGCCGGCGAGATCGCCGCAATTGCCGACAACGGGGCAGGCATCGCCGGGCTCGCTCCGTCGGCGCGGCTCGTCATCGCCAAGGTCGTCGGCGCCGACGGCAGGATCTCGCCGCGCGTCGAGGCCCGCGCGATCCGCTGGGCGGTGCGGTCCGGCGCGCGCGTGATCAACCTCAGCTTCGGCAGCACCCGCGATCCCGGCGACCGCGGTCACGACGGCTTCTCGGCCGCCGAGCGGAGCGCGATCGAGTTCGCGGTCCGGCGCGGCGTGCTCGTCGTCGCCGCCGTCGGCAACGGCGACGACGCTCCGACGAAGCCGTGGCCGTACGCGAGCTACCCGGCCGCCTTCCCGCACGTGCTCGCCGTGGGAGCCTATGGGCGCTCGGGCGCGGTACCGAGCTTCTCCAACCGCGACGAGCAGTACGTCGACGTCGCGGCTCCCGGGATGGACATCTTCTCGCTCTTCCCGCGCCCGCTGACGCAGAACTATCCGTCGTGTGAGCCCCAGGGCTACTCCGCCTGCGGGACGAAGGAGTATCGCCACGCCGACGGCACCTCGTTTGCGACGCCGCAGGTCGCCGCCGCCGCTGCGCTGCTGCTGGGCGACGTGCCGGTTCTGCGCCCCGACCAGGTGAGCGCGATCCTGAAGACGGCGGCCGCGGATGCCACTCCGGCGACCGGCTGCGCCGATTGCACGCCCGGGCCGGACGCGGTGACGGGTTTCGGTCGCCTCGACGTCGGGTCGGCGCTCGACGCGCTCAGGGCGCCGCCGCCGGCCGCCGATCGCCTCGAGCCGAACGACGACGCCGGCCTCCGCGCCGCGATCGTCAACAAGACGCTGAGGGTGCGCGCAACGCTCGACTGGTGGGACGACCCGACCGACGTGTACCGCGTCTACCTGCGCCGCGGCCAGGGCGTGTCCGTCGTCCTGCGCAGCGGCTCGAAGCTCGACCCGTCGTTGATCCTGTGGAAGCCGGGGCTACGCTCGCTCTCCGCCACGCGCTCCGACCTTCGCGCCCGCCGCTCGATTCACGGCCCCGGCGTCCGCGAGCGCATCGCGTACCGCTCTCACAAGAGCGGCTGGTACTACGTACAGGTGAAGCTCGCGCGGCCCGGCTTCGGCCCCTACCGGATCAGGCTAGCTTCCTAGTAGCTCCTCGTCGGGCACCTCGCGGATCTGCCGGGCGGGGCTCCCGACTACGACGGCTCTCGGAGCGACGTCACGGATCACGACGGCGCCCGCGCCGATGAACGCCTCCTCGCCGATCTCGATCCCGGGCAGAAGCACGCAGCCGCCGCCGACGCGGGCGCCGCGCCGGATTGTCGGGCCCTTCACCAGCTCGTGCCGCTGCTCGGTGCGGCCCATGAAGTTGTCGTTCGTCGTGATCACGCACGGCGCGATGAAGACTTCCTCCTCGAGCAGCGAGTAGGCCGTGATGTACGCGTGCGCCTGGATCTTCGTCAGCGCACCGACGGACGTGTCGTTCTCGACGAGGGAGCCGCGGCCGATCACGACGTCGTCGCCGATCGAGCAGCGCTCGCGCACGCACGCCTGGTCGCCGACGATCACCCGCTCGCCGACGCTCGTGCCGGCAAAGACGACCGCGCCTGTCGAGACGACCGTCCCGGCTCCCAGCTCGAGAGGCGGCAGCTCCTCCCGCTTCGCCGTCGAACGTGGCGAGAGCGTGGGCTGCTTGCCGACGACGGCGTAATCGAGGATCTTGCAGCCCTCGCCCACGACCGTCCCCGGGTAGACGATCGCGGTGTCGGCGATCTCGGTCACGCCGGCGCGGCGACGAGCGAGGCCTGCAGCTGCTCGAGCGCCTGCACGACCGCGAGGCCGTCGTACGCCGCCCGCAGCGCGTCGCCGTCACCCGCGACGAGACGGAGGAAGTGCTCGCCCTCGAGCCGCAGCGGCTCGTCGTTCGGGATCTTCGGGCTGAAGATGTCGCCGGACCGCGTCTGCCACTCGCCCCAGTCGGCGGACGGCTGCCAGGGCGCCTTCTCGTAGATCGTCACCTTGCGCTCCAGTTCCATGTCGTCGAAGACGACCATCTTCTCCTTCCCGACGACGGTGATCTTCCGCATCTTGTGCGGGTCGAGCCACGACAGGTGCATATGAGCGATCTTCCCCGACGGGAAGCGGAGGTAGCAGAAGACGATGTCCTCTACACCCTCGTTCAGGAACGCGTTCCCATGTGCCCAGACCTCGGCCGGCTCTTCGCCCAGCAGGTAGAGGATGACCGACAGGTCGTGCACGCCGAGCGAGAGCAGCGCGTTCTCGTGCTTGCGGATGACGCCGAGGTTCTGGCGGTTCGAGTAGACGCAGAGGACATCCCCGAGCTCGCCCGCGTCGATCAGGCGCTTGAGCTTCGCGACCGCCGGGTGGTAGAGCAGCAGGTGACCGGGCATCAGCACGCGCCCCTGCTCGTGGGCCAGCTCGCAAAGCTCTTCCATCTCGTGCGCGCGCATCGCGGGTGGCTTCTCGACGAAGACGTGCTTGCCGGCCTCGAGCGCGGTTTTCGCCAGCTCGTAGTGCGTCGGCACCGGCGTCGCGATCACGACCGCGTCGAGCTTGGGGTCGCCGAGGAGGTCGCGGAAGTCGCCTGTGACGCGCGCCTTCGGGTAGCGGACGGTGAACTCGCGCCGCTTCTCGGCGTCGGCGTCGCAGAGCCAGGCGAGTTCGCCCAGTTGATCGAAGTTACGCGCGAGGTTCTTGCCCCAGGCGCCGAGGCCGATCTGCCCGACCCTCGTCACAGCTTCCACACTTTCCCGTCCACGCGGCCGTTCCTGCCGGTCGCGTTGCGGAAGTCGACGACGAGCTGCGCTTCCTCGACGAGCTGCTGGTAGTCGATCGAGGAGTGCGCCGTCACGATCGTGACGCAGTCATAGGCACCCGGCTCGAGCGGCTGCGACGACAGCCCGCGCTGCGGCAGCTCCGGCACGTGCGGGTCGTGGTACGCGACCTCGGCACCGGCCGTGCGCAGCAGCTCGATCAGCTTCAGGGCCGGCGACTCGCGGGTGTCCGAGACGTCGGCCTTGTAGCTGACGCCCAGCACGAGCACCTTCGACCCGCTCAGCGAGCGCTGCAGGCCGTGGTTCATGGCCTGCGAGATCAGCGAGCGGCAGAAGTAGGGCATGTTCTGGTTGACCTTGCCGGCGAGCTCGATGAACTCGGTGTAGAAGTCGAACTGCCGCGCCTTCCACGACAGGTAGAAGGGGTCGACCGGGAGGCAGTGGCCGCCGAGCCCGGGCCCCGGCTCGAAGCGCATGAACCCGAACGGCTTGGTCGACGCGGCGTTGACGACCTCCCAGATGTCAAGATCCATCCGGTCGCAGAGCTGAGCCAGCTCGTTGACGAGGGCGATGTTCACCGAGCGGAAGATGTTCTCGAGCAGCTTCGTCAGCTCCGCCGCTTCGGGCGAGGAGACCTCCACCACTTTGTCGACGGCGCTCGCGTAGAGCTCCACGGCGCGCCTCGTGCACTCCGCCGTCAACCCGCCGACGACCTTCGGCGTCGTCTTCGTCGTCCAGTCCTCACGGCCCGGATCGACCCGCTCCGGCGAAAACGCGAGGTAGAAGTCCTGGCCGGCCTTGAGGCCGCTCTCCTCCAGGACCGGCCCGACCTTCTCGCGCGTCGTGCCCGGGTAGGTGGTCGATTCGACGACCACGACCTGTCCTTCGCGGAGCCGCGGCGCGATCGTCGCGACCGCGCCGAGCAGGATCTCGAGGTCGGGCTCGCGCTGCTCCGAGAGTGGCGTCGGCAGGGCGATCAGGATCGCGTCCGCGTCGCGCAGCTCGTCGTAATCGGTCGTGGCCGTCAGCCGGCCTTCCTCGACGTGCCGCTTGAGCACCTCCGACGGCACGTCCTCGATGTAGCTGTCACCACGGTTCAGACGCTCGACGCGGTCCGCCTGCACGTCCACGAGGACGACGGAATTGCCTGCCTCCGCAAAGACGTGGGCGAGGGGAACGCCGACGTAGCCGGCGCCGATGATCGCGATCCTGCTCACGGCGCGCTAAGGGTATAGAGGGCGTCCGCGATCCTCGTCGCGGCGCGGCCGTCGCCGTAGAGCTCGGGCGCCCCGGCCGGGAAGTGCGCGTCCGCGAGCGCTCGCTCGAGTCCGGAGAGATCGTCCGGGTCGACGAGCGTGTTGGCGCCCGCGAGCACGGTGTCGACCCATTCGGTGGAGGGACGGAGCGTGACGCAGGGCACGCGCAGCCGGTACGCCTCTTTCTGCAGGCCGCCGGAATCCGTGACGACGCGCGTCGAGCCGGCGGCGAGCGCGAGCATCTCGAGGTAGCCGACGGGCTCGACGGGGTGCAGCTGCGGCGCGGGGTCGATGCCATGGTCGTCCATCACCTTCCGCGTCCGCGGGTGGACCGGGAAGACGAACCTCCAGCCGGTCTGGCCGAGCGCCGCGATCAGGTTCCGCAGTCGGTCGGGCTCCGTGTTCGCCGCGCGATGGATCGTCAGCACCGCGTACAGATCCGCCGGCGCGACTGACGCGGCCCGCCGCTGCGCGATCGGCGCGAAGACGCGCGTTGCGTCGGCCATGACGTCGCCGACCACCGTCGTCGCGCCGTCCACGCCCTCGGCGGCGAGCGTCTCGCGCGAGCGCTCGTCCGGGCAGAACAGAAGTTGTGCGACGCGGTCGGTCTCGATCCGGTTTCGCTCCTCCGGCATCGAGAGATCGCCGCTGCGCAAGCCGGCCTCGACATGAGCGAGCGGAATTCCGGCGGCGACCGCTGCGCGCGCGCCCGCGAGGGTGGAGTTCGTGTCGCCGTAGACGAGCACCCAGTCGGGGCGCTCCTCGCGCAGCGGTCCGGCGATCGCCGCCTGCATCTCGCTCGTCTCCGCCGTGCGCAGGTCGAGCGGGTAGCGCGGGTCTTTGAGCCCGAGCTCCTCGAAGAAGACCTGCGATAGCGCGGGGTCGTGGTGCTGCCCGGTGTGCAGCACGACCTCGTCGATTCCACGCTCCCGGAGCGCGACCGACGTCGGCGCCGCCTTGACGAACTGGGGCCGGTTTCCGACCACCGAGAAGACCTTCATGCGGCGGCTACACTATTCGCCGCCTCGGGCCGTTAGCTCAGCTGGTAGAGCAGGGGACTCTTAATCCCAAGGTCGTAGGTTCGATCCCTACACGGCCCATTTCGACCGCAGCAGACTGCCCGGCGCGGCCGGGGAGCGGGCCGGGCGAGCCGCTAGAGTCCGGCCCTTGGAGGTTGCCTGATGGTGGAGCTCCATTTCCCCGAGCGGGGCACGGTGCGGCTCGCGTTCGCGAGGGCCGCCTCCTGATCGCGCGGGAGCAGCTCTCGCCGGACGCCGGCATCCGCTTCCTCGCCGACGCCGGCGAGCTGCTCGCGGCTTCGCTGGACTGGGAGGAGACGCTCGTCCAGGTCGCGCGGCTCGCGGTGCCGGCACTCGCCGACTGGTGCATCGTCGACGTACTCGAGGACGACGGTGTCACGATCAAGCAGGTCGCCGTCTCGGCCGCAGATCCCGGCAAGGAGGACCTGCTGCGGGAGATGCGGATGCTCTACACGCCGACGATCGACTCGCCTCAGCCGGCGGCGCGCGCTCTGCGCTCAGGCGAGCCGGTGCTGTTCCCGGAGTTCGACGCCGATTCGCTGCGCACGACCGTCCGCGACGAGCGTCACCTGGAGCTGATGATCGAGCTCGATCCACGCTCGGCCGTCGCGGTGCCGCTCATTGCACGGACACGAACCATCGGGACGCTGACGCTGGCGATGTCGGAGTCGGGTCGCCGGTACGGCGACGCCGAGGTGGTGCTCGCGGTGGGACTGGCGGGCAGGGCGGCACTCGCCGTCGACAACGCCGTTCTGTTTTCCCGCGAGCGCGAAGCCAGGGCGGCCGCCGAGGCGGCCGCTGCGCGGCTGCGCGACCTCGAGGTGATCTCCGAGGCGGCGCTGACGCACCTCGACCTCGACCTCCTGCTCGAGAACCTGCTCGACCGGATCCGCACCGTTATGCGTACCGACACGGCGGTCGCACTGTTGCTCGACCCATCCGGCAAGGAGCTGATCGCGTCGTGGGCGCGCGGGCTCGAGGAGGAGGTCGAGGCGGGTGTGCGGGTTCCGGTCGGCAAGGGCTTCGCCGGCCGTGTCGCCGCGACCAGAGCGCCCATGTACATCCCGGACGTCCAGACCGCGGAGCTCGTCAACCCGCTGCTCGCCCAGCGCGGTCTCTCGGCGCTGCTCGGCGTCCCGCTGCTGGTCGAGGGGCGCCTGCTGGGCGTGCTACACGTCGGCTCGGTCGCGCACCGGGTCTTCACGACGGACGACGAGCGGACGCTGCAGCTGCTGGCCGATCGAGTCGCCCTCGCGATCCAGCAGGCGCGGCTCTACCAGGCCGAGCGCGTCGCCAGCCGGCGCCTCGAGTTCCTCGCGGAGGCAAGCGAGCTGCTCGGCTCGACGCTCGAGTACGACACGGCTCTCCAGCGGCTGAGCGTGCTCGCGGTTCCCTACCTGGGTGACTGGTGCGTGATCGACATGTTGCGCTCCGACGACAGCCTCGAGCGCGTCGCCGTCGCGCACGTCGACGCCGAGCTCCAGGCCGCCGGCTACGCCTTCGAATCCCGGTTCCCGCTCGATCGCGCCGCACCGCATGGTCCGGCGCTCGCGGTTGCGACAGGCCGCAGCGAGCTTATCGGCGAGGTCACCGACCAGCACCTGCGCGAGACGAGCCGCGGCGACAGCAAGCTGCTCGAGGCGCTGCGCGCGATCGGAATGACGTCGCTGATCGTGACGCCGCTGATCGCGCGCGGCCGCGTCCTCGGCGCGATCACCCTGCTCTCGACGACCAGGGAGCGGCTCTTCGGCCCGGAAGACCTCGTGCTGGCGGAGGAGCTCGCGCGCCGGGCTGCGGTCGCGGTCGACAACGCGCTGCTCTTCGACGAGGCGGAGCGCCGCGCCGATGCAGCGCGCGTGCTCGAGCACATCGGCGACGGGGTCTTCATGCTCGACCGCGAGGGCGTGGTCCGTCTCTGGAACCGTGCTGCGGAGGCGGTCACGAACCTGCGCGCGCAGGAGGTGGTCGGACGACCCGCGACCGAGGCCATCCCCGGCTGGGCGGCCATCGCCGGGCGGATTCCCGTCGCAACCACGCCCAGCGCAGCGCGCGGTGCGGAGACGCTCCCGCTCGAGGTCCCGGGCCGCGAGCTCTGGCTCTCGATCGCGGCGGTCGAGTTCGCCGAGGGAACCGTCTATGCCTTTCGCGACCTGACCGCCGAGCGCGTGCTCGAGGAGTTGCGCAGCGATTTTGTCTCGACCGTCTCGCACGAGCTGCGCACGCCGCTCGCCGCGATCTACGGGGCCGCGCTGACGCTTCAGCGCCAGGACCTGCCGCTCGACGAAACGCAGCGCGGCAACCTGCTCGACGTGATCGCGACGGAGTCCGAGCGTCTCGCGCGGACGGTCAACGACATTCTCTGGGCTAGCCGCCTCGACGCCGACCGGCTCCAACTCGACTTCGGCACGCACGACCCGCGCGACCTCACCCGGACGGTCGTCGACGCGGCGCGCGTGCACCTGCCCGAGTCGGTGGTGCTGTCGTTCTCCTGCGAGTCGGATCTCCCACCGATCGTCGCCGACCCCGACAAGGTGCGGCAGGTGCTGACGAACCTCGTCGAGAACGCGGTCAAGTACTCGCCGGACGGGGGCCCCGTGGAGGTCGCCATCTCGCGGCGCGACCATGCCGTCCGCTTCAGCGTCGCCGACCGCGGCCTCGGCATCCCCGAGAGCGAGCAGCGGCAGATCTTCGACAAGTTCTACCGCGTCGACCCGAACCTGACCCGCGGCGTCGGCGGCACGGGCCTTGGCCTCTACATCTCGCGCGAGCTCGTCCGGCGCATGAACGGCACGATCTGGGTCGAGTCGCGCGACGGGGAGGGCTCCCGCTTCAGTTTCGAGCTGCCGGTAGCCGCAGCGTGAAGCGGGCGCCATGCGGCTCTGCGTCCTCGTACTCGAGGCGACCGCCCATCGCCTCGGCGTAGGCGGTGGCGATCGAGAGGCCGAGCCCCGCTCCGGGGGCGCCCGCGCGGCATGGC
>Ga0126311_10000434_pt1 | contig 19861 bp, 12 predicted proteins | sample Plot61_FD_92539 | JGI IMG/M metagenome (GOLD analysis project Ga0126311, IMG submission 92539) | Serpentine soil microbial communities from UC McLaughlin Reserve, CA, USA - Plot61 | ecosystem: Environmental > Terrestrial > Soil > Grasslands | place: USA: UC McLaughlin Reserve, Lake County... | reverse complement strand
TGAGCGCCACACAATTCTTCGCAGTTCCTTTCATTGGAAGGATATCGAGAAGCCGCTTCAGGTGGTCCACACCAATCCCGAGTTACCGTTCACGCTGCTCGACTGGCGAGACGTGCCGCGTGATGAACAGCAACAAAGGCTTAGACACTTTCTGCGTAAGGACGAGGAGCTGCCGTTTGATCTTTCTGACGCTCCGCTGATGCGTCTATCACTGATTCGACTCGACGAAGATGTTCACGAGTTTATCTGGACGTGTCATCACCTGCTGTTGGACGGGTGGTCGCTGTCTCTGGTCTTTAAGGAGGTCTTCGGACTTTACGAATCGTTTCGCAAAGATCAGGAGATCGATCTCGACGCTCCCATTCCGTATAGCCATTACATCGGCTGGTTGCAGCAACAGGATCTGAAAGAAGCGGAGCGGTTCTGGCGCGAAACGCTGCGGGGCTTCGAATCGCCAACACCTCTGCCGATCAAAAGTCGCAACGCAGCAGCAGCGCAACAGCTCGCGCCTGCTTATGACGAAGCGAAAGTGCGCTTGCCGGCGGAAACGACAACAGCGTTACAGCAATTGTCGCGACAACAGCGAGTGACACTCAACAGCGTGATGCAAAGCGTGTGGGCGCTGTTGCTGGCGCACTACAGTGGCACGGACGACGTGGTGTTCGGGGCAGTGGTGGCGGGCCGTCCGGCGGAGTTGGAGGGAGTTGAAGGGATGGTTGGACCATTCATCAACACGTTGCCGGTGCGGGTCGGAGTGAAGTGGGAAGCGGAGATCTGGGAGTGGATCAGGGAAGTGCAGGCGGCGCAGATGGAGGCGCGGCAATATGAGTACAGCCCGTTGATGCAGGTGCAGGGCTGGAGCGAAGTTGAACGTGGAGTCGCGCTCTTTGAATCAATTCTCGCGTTTGACAACTACCCGGTCAGCGGTGGCGCCGCGCGTGAAGACAAGCGCACGCTGAAAGTTACACACACGCGTTCGGCCGGTAAGGCGAATTACCCGCTTGCTCTTGAAGCGCTGCCCGCGACCGAAATGCTTTTGAAGGTCGGATACGACTGCCGTCGGTTCGAGGCGGCGACGATCGAACGGGTGTTGGGCCATCTCAAAGTGATGTTGGAGAGCATTGCCGCGAACCCGCAACAACGAGTTGCCGAGATACCGATCCTGACAGCGGAGGAACGCCGGCAACTGATCTTCGAATGGAATGAAACGTCGACTGATTATCCGCGCGACAAGTCAATTCACTCGTTGTTCGAAGAGCAGGTAGCGCGAACGCCGGATGTTGTCGCAGTGACGTGTGGAAGCACCCAGGTCACATACGGGGAGTTGAACGAACGCGCTAATAAACTGGCTCGTCACCTGCAAAGATTGGGCGTCCATCCCGAGATGCCGGTCGGCATCATGCTCGAACGCTCGATCGAAATGGTCGTTGGCATACTCGGCATTCTCAAAGCCGGCGGCGCATATCTGCCGCTCGATACTCAATACCCGCAGGAGCGACTTGCCTTTATGCTTGAAGATGCAAAGGCAAGTGTGCTGCTCACACAACGAGCCCTCGCTCACCGGCTGCCGTCCCAGGTTTCGAACGTAGTGATGATCGATGACGACTGGGAAGTCATCGAGCAAGAGACTGCCGGGAACCTGCGCGGCATAACGAATGGCGAGCACCCCGCGTACGTGATCTACACGTCGGGTTCAACCGGCACGCCGAAAGGCATCGTGATCCTGCATCGCGCCGTTAACCGGCTCGTCTTCAATACAAATTACGCGACGTTGGACCAGTCTGACAGGGTTGCACAGGCTTCCAACTCCTCATTCGATGCGGCGACCTTTGAAATCTGGGGCACGCTGCTGCACGGCGCGCAACTGGTGATCATCAGCCGTCATGTGAGTCTTTCGCCGCGCGACTTTGCAACGCAGCTCGCGGAACAAAAAATTTCGGCACTGTTCCTCACAACGGCGCTTTTCAATCAACTCGCGAGTCAGATCCCGGACGCTTTCAAGTCGCTGAAGCACCTGCTGTTCGGTGGAGAGAATGTGGATCCGGTCTGGGTGCGTGAAGTGCTCGACAAGGGCGCGCCGAGTCGTCTGTTGCACGTCTATGGACCAACCGAGAGCACTACGTTCGCTTCGTGGCATGAAGTGGCTGAGGTCGATGAACATGCGACGACTGTACCGATTGGTCGTCCGCTTTCAAATACGCAGCTCTACTTGCTGGACCGCCGCATGGTTCCGGTGCCGGCCGGTGTGCCGGGTGAGTTGTATATCGGCGGCGATGGACTTGCGCGGGGTTATCTGAACCGGCCGGAGTTGACGGCGCGGAAGTTTATTCCGAATCCGTTCAGTCGTGAGCCGGGAGCACGCTTGTACGCAACCGGCGACATCGGTCGTTACCTGGCGAATGGTGACATCGAGTTTATCGGCCGTCGTGATCATCAGGTGAAGATTCGCGGCTTTCGCATCGAGCTGGGCGAGATTGGTTCCGTGCTGTGTCAGCATCCGCAAGTGCGCGAGGCGCTGGTCGTGGTTGATGAAAGTCACGGAGAGAAGCGACTGGTTGCCTACGTTGTGGCTGGACAGGAAACAACGCCGGCCGCATTGCGCGGTTTCGTGAAAGAGAAACTGCCGGACTACATGGCGCCGTCCGCCTGGGTCATGCTCGACGCTTTTCCACTGACGCCGAACGGCAAAGTTGACTATCGCGCTTTGCCTGCTCCAGAGCAAACGAGACTCGAGATCGCGGAGACTTTCGCCGCGCCGCGCGACGGCCTTGAGCTTCAGCTCCAGGAAATATGGGAAGAGATGCTGGGCGTTAAGCCGATTAGCGTGACCGATAACTTCTTCGATCTCGGCGGCCATTCCCTGCTGGCTCTGCGCGTCGTTGCGCAGATTCAACGCAGGTTTAATCGAGAGCTTCCACTGTCAGCGCTCATCGAAGGCGCGAACATCGAATCGCTGGCCCAACTTCTGCGCGAGCAAACCGGCGCCGGCAAACGAACCCCGCTCGTTTCACTGCAAGGCGGACACGACGCATCGCCGCTGTTCTTCGTGCATCCGGGTAGCGGCAACGTGATGTGTTACAGGTCGTTGGCCCAGCATCTTGGCGCGGAGAGGCCATTCTATGGTTTGCAGGACCCACGCATTCAGAAAGCCACCAGGCTGCAAACGGAGTGGGACTTTTATGTTCCGCTTGAAGACATGGCTTCTGAATACGTCGCGGCGATGCGCTCGGTTCAACCCGAAGGACCATACTTCCTGGGTGGCTGGTCCTTCGGAAGCATGGTGGCCTTCGAGATGGCCCAACTATTGAAGAAGCAAGGTCAGCAGGTGAGCCTGCTCGCTCTGCTTGACGGCGGCTCACCCAAACTCGCATGCCGGTTTGCGGAGATTGCTGACGACTCGGAATTTCTCGCAACCATCGCCAGGGAAATAGGACTTCGTGTATCCGCCACCGATCTCCGCGCAATGGAAGCGGAAGAACAGTTGCGATACGTCGCTGGATTGGTCGAGAAGGAGAATCTGGTGCTGCCGGAAGAAACGATTCCCTGGTTGTACCGTGAAGTCCAGATTTTCAAGGCGCGTCTGCGAGTTGCAAAGAATTATGAGCCGCAAATCTATGATGGGCGACTCACGATGTTTCGTGCCCGCGATATAGACCCCGAAGACGCGCGGTTCATGCGGGAATTATTTGACGACCCGACGCTTGGTTGGAGTGAGCTTTCAACGCAGCCCGTCGACGTTCATGTCGTACCCGGTGATCACGCGTCGATAGCGCGGGTTCCGAATGTAACGGTACTCGCGGATGTGCTGAAGGAATGTCTAAACCACTTAGAACTTATAGAGGAGACGGTTTAGCCCGTTGAGGTTGTAAACACTATGGCAAGTTTATTAAAGATGGCCGGGATACGAACGTTCCTGACAGTTGTCCTGGGACAGTTCGTCTCAACTTTCGGAACCGGCCTGACAAATTTCGGTATTGGTATTTGGATCCTGAAAGATACGGGATCCGTCACCTACTTCGCGCTTCTCAATCTCGTCGTCACCATTCCGGGAATCCTGATTGCGCCGGTGGCGGGAGTAATTGTTGACCGCTGGGATCGCAGGCGTGTGATGCTCCTCAGCGATTGCGGTTCATCCTTGTGCATCCTCTCCATCGCCTTGTTGATTCACAGTGGTTATTTACATTTCTGGCACGTTTGCGTGGCTCTGGGTATCAACTCTTGTTTTGCGATGATGCGCGCGCCCGCTTTCTCGGCGTCGATTCCGCTGCTGGTTCCGAAGCAACATCTCGGTCGCGCCAGCGGAGTGACGCAAATGGGTCAGGCCGCCTCAGGCATTCTTGCCCCGATGATAGCGGGTCTGATCGTTCAGGCACTGGGGCTCGATATCGTGGTTCTCGTTGACTTCCTGACTTATCTGTTCGCGATCACGATGTTGTTGACGGTTTACATTCCGAAGCCGCCACAGATCACAAAGGATGCTAAAGCACGAGGATCGTTCTGGCGCGAGGCAGGATACGGCCTGGTTTATATCAAATCGCATCCTGGCCTGCGTGGGCTGCTCACTTACTTCGCGGCCATCTTCTTCTCCGTTTCAATAGCGAATGTGCTGATGGCTCCGATGATGTTGAAGTTTGCTTCAGTAGCAGTGATCGGTTTCATCGTTTCGTGTGCAGGCGCCGGCTTGTTGACTGGAAGTCTGGTGATGAGCGCGTGGGGAGGACCGAAGCAACGCATCAACGGCATCTTCGGATTCGGAGTAGTACAGGCCTTAGCGTTCATCCTGATGGGACTTCGCCCGAACCCGATTTTTGTTGGCGCCGGATTATTCCTTCAATCATTTACGCTCCCGTTCATACAAGGCTGCAACCGTGTCATCTGGCAGACCAAGACTCCGCCGGACGTACAGGGACGTGTCTTCGCGGCTTCCTCGATGATCATCCAGATTGTTGCTCCGATCGCCTTCGTTATCGCAGGTCCGCTGGCTGACAGAGTGTTCGAGCCGATGCTTGCTCCGGGTGGATCGCTCGCCGGCAGTGTGGGCCAATTCATCGGCATGGGGCCGGGCCGCGGCATCGGCCTGATGCTCATCATCATGGGTTTCATCAATATCACGTTAACGATAAGCGCCTTCATGCGCCCGCGAATACGGTATATCGAGGACGAAATTCCCGATGCGATCGACGAGACCATTTTCGAGAAGAAACATCTGATTCCCGACGAACGCCCCGCCAAAGCTTAGCAATCAACGTAAGAAGGTTATCCACAGATTACACAGATCGTTTTATGGCATCTGTGTAATCTGTGGATGAAGAAATATCATCATGAAAGAGTCTATTCTGGAAACAATAGGCCAGACACCACTGGTCCGGCTGAGTCGCGTATTCAGCGACTGTGACTTTCAGGTAATCGCCAAACTCGAAGCCTTCAATCCGGGAGGCAGTTCGAAAGACAGACCCGCCTTTCACATCATCAAACAGGCTTTGGAGTCTGGTGAAATCGGGGCCAACACGATCGTCGTGGAATCCAGTTCGGGAAACATGGCAATCGGACTGGCGCAAGCGTGTGCCTACTTCGGTTTGACATTCATCTGCGTCGTCGATGTGAAGACCACGAAGAAGAACCTCGAGATACTCGAAGCCTACGGCGCAGAGATCGAGCTCGTCACACAACCCGACCCGGCGACCGGCGAATACCTCGCAGCAAGAATCAATCGCGTCCGCAGTCTGGTCAATAGTATCGACGACGTCTTCTGGCCCAATCAATACGCAAACAAAAACAACGCGAATGCCCAGTACCGGATGATGGAAGAAATAGCCACCGCGCTACGCGGAAATATCGATTACCTGTTCTGCGCAATCAGTACGTGCGGCACACTCCGCGGCTGCGCTAACTACATTTACGAACACAACCTGAAAACGAGGATATGGGCAGTCGATGCGCTCGGAAGCGTGATCACCGGCGGACCGAGTCGCAAACGCCTTGTACCTGGGCATGGCGCATCCATCACGCCGCAACTCTATGAGCCGGGTCTCGCCGAGCGCTGCATACACGTCTCGGATCTGGATTGCGTGATTGGATGCCGCCGTCTCATTCGTGAAGAAGCGATTCTGGCTGGCGGTTCGTCGGGCGCCGTCGTGATGGGTATCGATCAGGTAAAAGACGAAATTCAACGAGGCGCGACCTGCGTCGCCATCTTCCCCGATCGTGGCGAGCGTTACCTCGATACCGTTTATTCCGATAGCTGGGTCGCAAAGCATTTCGGAGCAGTATCACATCTTTGGACAAACTTTAAGGAAGAGCAAAAATGCGAGATGGCGAGATCCTGATCCTCAAGGGCAATCAGATAAACACACTTCTAAAGAACCGCGAGAAAGAATTGATTGAAGCGGTGAGCTTGACCTATCAGGCTCATCAACGCGGAGCAGTATCCCTGCCTCACTCAGTCTTCCTGCGCTTTCCGAACGATGATAAGAACCGGATCATCGCTCTCCCGGCTTACCTGGGCGACGCCTTCGACGTGGCCGGCATGAAATGGATTTCTTCGTTTCCGGGAAATCGTTCGCAGGGGTTCGACAGGGCATCCGCCGTGATGATCCTCAACTCCTCACACACGGGCAGACCCGAAGCAATCCTCGAGGGATCGATCATCAGCGCGAAGCGAACCGCGGCGAGCGCCGCGCTGGCCGCGCAAACCTTACACGGAGAGAACAAGGACATCTCCGCCGCGATAATCGGTTGCGGCATGATTAATTTCGAGGTCGTCCGCTTTCTTCAGGCAGCAAGACCGTGGCTGAATAGCATCACCGTGTATGACCTCGAAGAGAGCTACGCTCAGAAGTTTAAGGACAAGTGCCTGAGAGTTTTCGGCGGCATTGAAGTAAGTGTCACGCGTGACGTCAACGAGGCTCTGGCAAGTTCGTCTTTGATCTCGATTGCGACCACGGCCAGCACACCTTACATCAAGAGTTTGTCTGCGTGCCCGCGGGGCAGCACTGTTTTACATGTTTCATTGCGCGACCTCTCACCCGAGGCGATCCTGTCGTGTGAGAATGTGGTGGACGACGCCGATCATGTGTGTCGCGCGCAAACTTCCGTTCATCTCGCGGAGCAGCGAGTCGGGAACCGGGATTTTATAAACGCTTCGATAGGGGCTGTTTTATTGGGTGAGGCGCGCGGGCGAGTCAAACCGGATGCAACGGTGGTGTTCAGCCCTTTTGGGATGGGCACGCTTGATCTCGCCGTGGGCAAACTGGTGTTTCAGTTAGCGCTCAAGTACACTCAGGGCGATCTCATTGAGGATTTTTTGCCTGACTCATGGCTTGTGAGAGCCGACTGAATGAGAGTCTCTGTCTTCCGCTCGCCCGAGAGACAGAGCAGTAGGTACGTAACATCCCTCTGAATCTCCCGATAAATTTTTAATAGTGATATGAGCAATAGGATTTCACCGTCCACTTGGTTTACGTGTCTTAAACCGAACACACGCGCCAGTCTTCGTCTGTTCTGTTTTCCCTATGCGGGCGGAGGCCCTCATGCTTTTCGACCATGGGCAGATAGTTTGCCGGACTCGATTGAATTGTACGCCGCAAATCTGCCGGGGCATGGCAATCGTCTGAACGAGTCTCCATGCACCAGCCTCATGCAAGTTACACAGTCTCTGGCACAGGGCATCGAGGGCTATTTGGATAAGAGATTCGCATTCTTCGGCCACAGCATGGGTGCTTTATTGGGCTTTGAATTGTGCAGACAGTTACGAAGAACGTGCGGAGTCGAACCGGACTATCTTTTTGTTTCCGCTCATCGAGCGCCTCACTTGAAAAGCGCCGCACCGGTCCACACCCTGCCCGACTCGGAGTTTCTGGAAAAGCTGCGCGAGCTTAACGGCACGCCTCCGGAGATTTTAGAGAACACGGAGTTGATAGAGTTCATGCTTCCAATCCTCCGTGCTGACTTCCAATTGCTGGAAACATATTCGTACTTACCGGATTTCAGACTCAACTGCCCGCTCGAGGCCTACGGCGGGTTGGAAGATAGTGAAACAGGTTATGAGGAGCTTTCCGCGTGGCGCGAGCATACAAGTAACACCTTCACGCTGCGAATGTTTCCCGGAGATCATTTTTTTATCAACACTGCGCGGGCGAGTTTGCTGCACCAGGTTGTTCGTGCGTTGAGTTTGTTGAAAGCGGGAGCGTCGGTTACTCAGGTCTTTGTTCCGGAGGAGCAAGATATTTATAGGTGAAAGATAGAAAGGATACTGATGAACGGATTGTTGCAAGACTTACGATATGGCCTACGGATGTGGATTAAAAATCCAGTTTTCACCGCCGTTGCGATCTTCACACTAGCGCTTGGCATCGGAGCTAACAGCGCCATCTTCAGCGTTATTAACGCCATACTGTTTCGCCAGTTGCCTTATGAGAATTCAGAGCAACTCGTTTTACTGTGGGGAAACGATCCAAAAGCGCAGCTTGCCTCTCGTGAGTTGCCGGTATCGGTCGGCAATTTCCTCTCCTGGCGCGAACAGAGCCAGGCTTTTTCACAGTTGGCAGCTTTCAGAGCATGGCCCTTTATCGTCACCGGTGGGAATAATCCGGAGCGGATCTGGGGGGCTCGTGTATCCGGAAATCTTTTTCAATTACTCGGTGTCAAGCCCGTTCTTGGCAGAGACTTTTTGCCGGAAGAAGATGTTGCCGGCGGCGCGCCCGTGGTTATGATCAGTCACAATCTCTGGCAGCGCCGTTTCGGTTCCGATCCGAGCGTGATCGGAAAAGATCTTCAGGTTGACGGGAAGAGTTACATGATCACGGGAGTCGCACCGTCCGGCTTCGGCTTTCCGGAAGCGACAGGCATGCCCACTCTGCTCCGGTTTCCGGAGCACACGGATCTGTGGATGCCGCTCGCTTTCACCGATAAGGAGAAGGTGAATCGCACCACCAACAACCTTGCGGTGATCGGACGTCTCAAGCCGTCATTAAAGGTCGAGCAAGCACAGGCGGAAATGAGCAACATTGTGAGCCGCCTCGCGCAACAGTTTGAGACCAACAAGAATTTAAATGTACTTGTCTCGCCTCTGCATGAGCAGATGGTCAGGCAATCACGCGCTACGCTCTACGTATTGTTGGCTGCCGTCGGGTTCGTATTACTGATAGCTTGCGGTAATGTCGCCAATCTCTTACTCGCGAGAGCCGCGGCGCGGCAAAGAGAGGTGGCGCTCCGCGTCGCTCTTGGCGCAAAACGCTCCCGCCTTGTACGGCAGTTGCTCACAGAGAGCTTGATGTTGTCACTGACCGGCGGCTTGTTGGGATTGTTTATCGGAATTGCCGGTTACTCCGTGCTGGTTGCACTGAGTCCTCCGGGGCTTCTCTATACAAAGGACATCGGGCTCGATTTTCGCGTGTTGGGATTCACAGTGCTGCTGTCTATCGTGACCGGGATCATATTCGGATTAGTTCCCGCTTTGCAGGCTTCGAAGACCAATCTTCAGGGCGTGCTCAAGGAGAGTGGCAGAGGTTCCACCGGAAGTCGCTCTCATAACCGCTTCCGTAGTTTGCTGGTTGTTTCTGAAGTGGCGCTCGCGTTAATGCTGCTGATCGGCGCCGGACTTTTGATCAACAGCTTTCTCCGGCTACAGAAGACTACCCTCGGCTTTAACCCGCAAAACACGCTGACGATGGAAATCATGTTGCCATTCATGCCTCCTTCGCCGTATGCCGAAGATGAGCAGCGAATGAGTGGTTTTTTCACCAATGCGATTGATCGTATTGCAACCTTGCCCGGAGTGACCGCAGCCGGTGCTACCACCTCGCTCCCCTTGAGCGGAGGAGTTCAGAGTGCGAAATTTACCGCACGGGAACTTCCTGTCCCTGCGCCGGGCCAGGAGCCCACCGCGCAGTATGCAGTCATCACTCCTGATTACTTCCGCACTGTAGAGACGCCTCTGCTTCGCGGGCGCGCCTTCAACAATCAGGACACGTCGACGGCGCCTCCTGTAATCATAATCAACGAAACGTGTGCGCGTAGTCTCTGGCCCAACGAAGAAGCAGTCGGCAAACATTTGACCATTGGTTTTGAAGACGTAACGCGCGAGATTGTAGGTGTTGTCGGAGATACAAAACAGTCTGACATCGACATAGCGGCGAAACCGGCAATGTATTTGCCGCACCTTCAATCACCCACGCCTCTGATGACTATGGTCGTCCACACCACTTCAGATCCAACCGCGTTGAATGCGGCAATTCGCAATCAGATTTCGAGTGTCGATAAGGATGTGCCGGTCTCGAATGTCATGACGATGGAAAAAGTGGTATCAACCTCGATTGCGCCGCGCAGCTTCAACATGGTCCTACTTAGTATCTTTGCGGTGGTCGCTTTAATCCTGGCGATTGTAGGTATCTACGGCGTGCTGTCTTATTCAGTCACGCAGCGAACGCATGAGCTCAGTCTGCGCATGGCGCTCGGCGCGCAGCAGAATGACGTGCTCAAGCTGGTCTTAAGCCAGGGAATGAAGCTCATCGTGATCGGTGTGGTGATAGGACTGGTCGGTGCTTTCATCCTGATGCGCTTGATCTCGAGTCTTCTGTTTGGTGTAAATCCTTCAGACCCACTGACGTTTGGATTGATAGCGGGACTCTTGAGCGTCGTCGCATTGGTCGCCTGCTATTTCCCTGCACGCAGGGCGACGAAGGTGGACCCGATTATGGCGCTCAGGGAAGGATGAGCTTTAGAAGTTTGAGCCGCCGTCAACCTGTATGATGCGGCCGGTAAAATAATCGCATTCGAGTATGAACTTGAGTGCGAGCCAAACTTCATGCGGCAGGCCGAATCTCCCGAGGGGGATGCCGGCCTGCAAAGCATTTTGGGCCTCGTCTGATATGTGATTCAGGATCGGAGTCTCGATTACTCCGGGCGCAATGCCGGCGACACGTACGCCGGCGGAGGCGAGTTCCAGCGCCCACGTCCGCGTGCAGGCGTCGAGTCCTGCCTTCGACGCTGCATAATTTGATTGGCCCGGGTTGCCGGCGCTAGAGATCGACGAGATATTAACGATCACACTCCGCTTTATTCCACGCTTCAGCACGTCCGCGACAACCTCACGCGCCATTAGATAACAACCGCTCAGGTTTACATCTATTACCTGTTTCCATTGCGCGGCCGGAAGTTTCTTAATCCATCCGTCTACGTCATTCGCGAGCAATCCGTCGCGCAAAATACCCGCGTTGTTTACAAGAACATTCAGCTCGCCGAACTCTCGCGAAATATCAGCGACGAATTTTACGACGGAAGGTTCTTGAGAGACGTCGAGCTTGCCGGTGACGAGGCGTCCCGGTAAGCCGGTTGACTCAGTTGCGAGCCTCTCCAGTCCCGCCGTATCGATATCACCTGCCGCGACCCACGCTCCTGCTTTGGCTAATTCCAGGGCAAACGTTTTTCCCAGCCCGCTCGCCGCACCCGTCACAATCGCGCGTACGTTCTCTATTTGCATACTGTCACATCCATGTTGGTTCCTTGGGTGGAGGCTTCGGTTGTGGGGGACTTAGTTGTAAGGATTATATCGGCTGGATCGGCCTTGCTTCAAAGTCGAAAAGCATTGATGGGCGAACGCTGAAACGATGCGACGTGACACGTTGTAAATATTTTCAATTCAGCATCCAATATAATCTGGAAATAAGCAGATCAACACCATCCGTAGACGAGGACTGGTGCAGTTTGGAATTATCAGGTTCTTGAACTCTAAACTGCATAGAATACAGAGATGAAACCAGAACACAACTCAATAATGAACCTCATTCGGGTTGTACCGGCCGCGCTCGTTCTCATTACTTTCGTCAACGCACAGACGATACGTTCCGGCAACCAAAAGACCAGGAAAAGCGAAAGCGATTCTGAGCTCCAGCAGCGTCGCGCAACGGCCATGTCACTTCTGCAGTCAATCGCAGTTGAGGCGCGTAGTTACAGCGATGAGCCTTTGCGCGCACGCGTTCAGGCACAAATTGCTGATGTGATTTGGAGCGAGGATAAAGAAGCGGCTCGAACACTGTTTCGAAGAGCCTGGGAAGTAGCTGAAGTCCTGGATCAGGCTGGCGCCGATTCAAATTTGCCGGGCCGACGGCCTAACAATGGCGGACGTACTCAACCCAGAGCAAATCTTCGTCGCGAGATTCTGAGTCTTGCCGCGCGTCGCGACAATGCACTGGGTGAGGAGTTTCTAGCGAAACTAACACCCAGAGATGGCGCTGATCCAAAGACCGTGGCGCGTCAATTAACTGCGACTGAAAGTACTGAAAGACTGCGACTGGCGAGTGAGTTACTGGAAGCGAACAACCCTGGCCGCGCTTTACAGTTTGCAGATCCAGCTCTCACGCGCTTTAACCAGCGAGCCATTGAATTCCTGGTCTCTCTACGGGAGAAGGACGCTGTTACTGCTGATCGCCGGTTTGCATCACTCCTAACAATAGCTGCTGCAGATCCGGATTCGGATGCAAATACCGTTTCACTGCTGACCTCGTATGCGTTCACGCCCTCGATTTACCTGATTGTGTCACGCAGCGGAATTCCTTCCAGCAACAATTATGCGCGGCGAGACGCGCCTCAGCTTCATCAACAGCTCCGCAGAGCGTTCTTTGAGGTCGCCGCCGGAATTCTGATGCGCCCGTTGTCCCAGATTGATCAATCGTCTGCGGGCAGGCCCGGTACACACTTTATGGTGATGCGTTTGTTGCCGCTGTTTCAGCAGTTCGCGTCAAATTTCGTAGGGCCGTTGAACGCTCAGCTTGCATCTTTGGGCCCCGAAGCGGCGAAGACCACTGCTAACACTGGCGACGTGGCCTTGAGGCGCGGCATGATGCCCGATGCCGAAGAGTCGAAAGACGCGGAACTTACCGAACGTCTCGATCGAGCGAAGAATAGTGACGAACGAGACAGGGCGTACGCCTTCGCGGCCATGCAGTCGGCCGAGGAAACTGACTCTCGTGCGCGTGACCTGGTGGAAAAGATCGAAGACGCTGAAACGCGCAAAGGTGTTAGAACGTTTGTCAACTACATGCTGATTCGCGCGGTGGTTAATCAAAAGCGGCCGGACGAGGCGCTGCTGTTGATACAAAAGGCAGAGTTGCCGCGCATATTACGGGCGCATTTCTTAACTCAAGTAGCAAAACTCAAGTTGAAGGACGACCCCGTGCGCGCCGCTGAACTGTTGGATGAAGCGCTGACGGAAACGCGACGTCTTGATCCAGACACCGCCGATCGAGCTTATTCTCTCGTTGCGGTGTTGCGCCAGTTTTTAGTATTGGACCGAACTCGTGCGTGGGAACTCCTGAGTGAAATAATCAAGACGGCAAACAGTGTTCCTGATTTCACAGGCGAGCGCGGTCAGTCCACTCTGACGCTCGAGGGAAAGTTCAGCGTCAGACTGAGTGTAGAACTGGCGTCAGCAACAGATTTGACAGCAGCTCTTCGGCAACTGGCGCAACAGAATTTCTATCAGGCACTGGACGTCAGCAAGACTTTTCGTGGCGATGCCCCAAGGGCGCTTGCAATGATCGCAGTTGCACGAACCGTACTGGCCGAAAAACCTTAGATGAACTAGCGGAAGACAAAGACATCAATCGGCTCGGAGACTGGTTTGTCACGATGTTGCGACCTCTTTGAGTTCACGCCAAACGACATCGCACGATCCGATTATCGCACGCAATAAAGACGACTTTATCGTGGTATGGTGGGCTGAAATAAAATGGACACGTTTTCTTAATCACCGTCATATTCTATTGAAGGCGCTCTCTCGGACAACGATTGTAACGCGCCGGATAAGTTTTTCACTTGCTCCACATTTTCTGGGCCAAGCTATGTTTCAAATAACAAAACCTTCGGGTCAGCAACTGCTGCTGGTCCTGGTCGCAATCGCACTTCTAATATTCGTCGCTGCCTGTCGCAGGAAAGCACCGACGACCGTGCTAACGGGGCAGGAACCGCAGGCGAAAGAGCCTGCGGGTTCGCCGCCAAGCAAGATCCAGGCGGACCGCACCTTACATAATCCTCCGGCACTGACTGCCAGAGGTGACGATGCACGAAAGGCGGTAACGGCCTTCATCGACTGGGCCGGTGCGTCATTACCGGAAGAGCATGAGGATGGCCGCAAAGTATTGGCTGGCGCGCGCGAGAATGAAGACATTGTCAAAGCTTTTGCTGCCGAGATAACACAAGCACAGCGGACCGATCACAGCCGTGCGCTGCTTGCCTTATCGCTGCTTGGCGAGATGGGCAGTCCGTCCGCGGAAGAGTTTTTCCGGCAATTTGTGAATCAGCCATTCCCGGAGAGTGGGACCAGGACGGCAGAAGGAGAAATAGTAGAACAGACTGCGTTAGCCACTCTCCAGGCCAAGGCCATTGACGGGTTAGCCTATTTGAACTCCGCGTCTGCGAATGAGGAAGTGCTACGACAGGTAGGTCGCCATCCTTCTATCATCGTGCGTTCGGAGGCGATCAGCGCTTATCTATGGAATCAGAAGGACAAAGAAGCAGCCCGCCGGACTTTACTGCAGCACGTTCGCAAAGGTGAAGAACGCTACATCGATCAGGTCATCCGTGAAGAGGGAGAGAGCGCCGCGTCTTTCAACTCTAAGCTCGACGCGTATCTAAAGGCCCACCCTGACATAGCACCGCCCGCTCCGGAAGGCCAACGACGGGAATATGGCAAGGCCGATGATTCGCCGAACCCTGGCGCTCCACCCAAGCACTGAGGAGATACAAAGATGAGAAGTAATCGAACGATCATTTTATGCCTCGTCCTGTTGCTCGGCTGTATGTCGACAACTGTCTACGGCGTGTGCAATCAGTCGACTGCCAGTCAGGCCGATCGCGATCTCTGGAACATGCACGGTTGTTGGCAGGATTTCTTTCTCTGGCAGTACCGCGCCTATGATGTGCGTGCGAATGACTGGAGTAACCGCGGTTACTTTGATTGTTGCAACGTTAACCTCGAGTACCCAAAGCATTGGAACGCGTCATACCTGGTCACTTACCGGCTCAACGATAACAACGATCAGTCATGGCATGGCACGATTGATTACAGGGCGGCTGCGGAAGCGGCGGGTGGCAACTTCCACGATCGCTTCTTCCATCTGGCGATTGACGACAGCGACGTCTATGGCCGTTTCACACCACCGGATCAAGTGAAAACCTCGTGCCTGCTTTACGACAACAACTCAGCCAGCGCCAATAACAACCCTGCTTCACGCGCCGGCGACTTCATACACGAGGGTTGGCATGCCTGGAACCAGCGTTGGGGATACAACGGCGGCGGCGGTAGTTGCGGCCATTTCAATGGTCCAAACGGCAACTGCAGCATGAGCCCGTGCGGCTGCGATTATTTCTACTTCCACGGTGTTAGCGTTTATGTATTTGGGGCCATGTGGGAGAACAATGGCACGGCGAGCCGGTTCCATTCGCCTACTCAGGTGCAGGTGGAATTCCTATGTGACGTTGCCGATCAATCTTCGGCGCCCGCGAGTGTAAAGACAGCGGCCCGGGCGGACGCTAACGCGCGCTCGGCCGCCCGTTTCATAAACGGTCCTGGTTATCGATGCGGCAACCCGCGCCCCTGGTAAGTTGGAGGTGTACTTTTACGGCTTCCACGGTTCCATAACATAGATCTTCTGCCGTGCCGGTTTATCGGCCGTCGCGGGCCAGTCGAGAACTGCGCGCCATGTGCCGTTAGGTTGCCGCTCGAACCGAAAAAGGTTCAGCTTACCGGGAACCGCGGGGACAAACTGAATATAATCGGCCGTGATTTCGCTCGCTGCCGAGCGCTTGTTGCCTTCGCCTTTTCCAAATTCACCATTCTTAAGCTCGAATCGCTCCGGCTCGCCGTCACGCGATCCATCCGCATTCAACGACTCGACGACCAGCGCCGTTTCTTCGATCTTGTAGCGCTCATAGAATGGTTTGTCGCCATCCATACCACGCCAGGTGCCTTCGATCCATTTGAGCTTCGCAACGTCGGCAGCCGTGAATTTGTTCGACGGTGTTGACTGCGCGTTGGGCTGCTGATTTGCAACCTGTGCGTTGGAACAGGCCGCGGCGATAAATGAAATGGTGATGGCGGCAAAAACGAATGCCTTGTTGTATCGCATAATGCCAGTTAGTATCTTCGCTGACACTCATCCATGCAAGGAACGAATGTTGTGAGAAGGTGAACTCTATGACAAGAAGAAACTTGTTATTAGTTTTAGCTGTCGTTGCGTTTCTTTCAAGTGCAACCTGGGCTCAGGTTCCGGACAAAGCGAAGGTCGTCGCCGGCGCTGAACGAGCATTTGAGAAAGTCACGAAGGCGTACGTCGCACCAGCACCGGGTTGTGCTGCCGCAGTATCACTCAATGGAGAAACGGTTTTCGAAAAGGCGTTCGGGCTTGCCGACATGGAACACAACGTTCCAAACACACCTGAAACCATTTTCGAATCAGGCTCGGTCGCGAAGCAGTTCACTGCCGCAGCACTCGTGCTACTACAACAGGATGGAAAGCTCAGCATCGATGATCCGGTCAGGAAATACATTCCCGAACTCCCCGATTACGGTTCGCCACTGACGATCAGACACCTTTTGAATCACACGTCCGGTCTTCGCGATTGGGGCACAGTTTTGGGCCTAACCGGTGCGGGCCGCGGCGATCGAGTCGTCACTCAGGATCTCACACTCGACATTATTACTCATCAGCGAGCACTCGACTTCACGCCCGGTTCGGAATACTCATATTCAAACAGCGGATACAATCTTGCGGCGATCATCGTCGAGCGCGTTTCGAAACAGAAGTTTCCGGCGTTCGTCGAGGAGCGGTTATTCAAACCGCTCGGCATGAAGAACAGTTCGTGGAGGGACGACTACCAGCGAATTGTCCCGGGCCGCGCGCAAGCGTATTCGCGCCAGGGCAATGGACCATGGCGGCTCAATATGCCTTTCATGAATGTTTATGGAAACGGCGGTATGCTCACGACAGCCGGCGATTGGATGAAGTGGAACGCGATGCTCGATTCGCAATCGCTGGGTGCGCCTCTTGTTAATGCGCTCGAAACTCGAGGCGTCCTGAATGATGGGCGGAAGATTGCGTACGCGCTTGGTTTAGTTATCGATACGTACAAGGGGATGAAGGATGTCGCTCATGGCGGCGCGACTGCCGGCTATCAGACTTTTCTGGCACGTTATCCGGATAACAAGGTTTCGATCGCTGCCATGTGTAACGGCACTTCACCAGGTGTTGGAGCAATCGCTGCGGGCATCACGGATGAAATCTTTGGCCCATATCCCGATGCACCGAAGACTGAACCAGCCAAGGTTTCAGAGGACGAACTAAAGAAATTTGTCGGTATCTGGCGTAGTGAGAAGACGCACGCTCCGGCACGATTCGTTATTGAGAATGGCGTTTCACGATGGAGCGGCGCGCGCCTTGTGCCGATGGGAGGGGGGCAGTTCACTGTCGGCGGCAATCAATTAAAGTTTACTTTCGATAAAGACGGCAAACCCACCCTTGCTGAAACAGTCGACGCCGATGGAGAAGTCAGAAGATTCTTTCCGGAAGTGGCATGGACGCCAACGCCTGCGGACCTTGCATCATTCAAGGGGGACTGGCTTAGTGAAGAAGCTGGAGCGACAATCAGTTTCGTTGTCGAAGGTGACAAGGCGTTCCTCAAGCAGCGTCCGGCAACCAGTTTGCCGGTGCAGCCGATATATAAGGACCACTTCGACGTGCAAGGCTATGTTGTCTGGTTCACACGCGACAAAAATGGAAAGGTCGATATCATGCACGTCGGAACCTCACGAATGCGCGACATGCCGTTCACCCGCGTGAAGTAGATATCCTTTTATAGGCCTAAATTGCACAGTGCGTTGCACGAAAATCCGAATCCCACCCACGGCAGTGGGTGGTTCGGTTCAGATCCTTTCTACAAGACCTCTCCCGACTCGATGTAATCCCACCCACTGCCGTGGGTGGGATTAGAAACCGCCGCCTGATACTTTTTCCATCCGTTCTTCGCGTTAAATATTGAATTCCCGCGAAAGGACCGGCGTCTCATGCGTAAGCTCACTTCAGTTTTAATTACCCCGCTCTTTCTTCTCGTATTGGCTGTCTCAGTCTTTGCACAGCAGCCGTTTAAGAAGGATGAGTTTGTGGCGAGAAGGGCGAAGCTGTTTGAGAAGATCCCTGACGGCGTCGCAGTGATTTTCGCGGCCAAAGAACAGCACTATCCGGTTAAGTTTCGCCAGGCGCCGGATTTTTATTACCTGACCGGCATCGAGGAACCCGGCGCGGTTCTCGTCATGAGTGGACCAACCAAGAGTTCATTCCTGTATGTGCCGCGACGTTCTGAGCCGCAGATTCGCGCTGACGGTCCCGGAATCTGGCAAGTGGAGAAAAGGGAAGAAGTTTATGGACTAACGAGAGTCCAACCGATCGAAGAGTTTGTTCCGATGTTCGCCTTTATGGGCCCACGCACGAAGAAGCTTTACATGCTCACCGGCTCTCAAGGGAATGTCCAGAATGCGCGCGAAGAGCTTGACTACTACGAAGCGCTTGAAACTTCTCAATCGATCTTCGGCGGACTCACCGAAGCAAAGCGAGCGATTGGTTTGATTCAACAGATGGTTCCGCAATTAATGCTACAGCCTTTGAATCCATTGTTGGACGAGATGCGCTGGATCAAATCACCTTATGAAATCGAGTTGATTCGAAAGAGTTCCCAGATCGGTGCGGAAGGCGTGAAAGAAGCGATGAGGGGAACGCGGCCGGGGATGTACGAGTATGAAATCGAAGCTGCCGCTCGATTCGTTTATACCAAGCGCGGCGCGCGCGGCGATGCTTTCAGACCGATCGTTGCGTCTGGACCAAACACAATGACCCTGCACTACTCGGCAAACAATCGTCAGATGAGGGATGGCGACGTTGTGTATATCGATTACGGCGCCGACTACGAATACTACAACTCCGATATCACACGGACGTGGCCCGTGTCAGGCCGCTTCACACCTGAGCAGGAGAAGATGTATCGCTGTATTCTCGAGGCGAGAGACGCAGTCATTGCTGCGATGAAACCTGGAGTCACGATCAATCAGCTAAAAGACGTCGCCGGCGAGGTGTACAAGAAACACGGATTCGATAAAGAGTTCCTCGCACTCGGGCGCTACATCGGCCATACCATAGGAATCTCAACGCATGATGTTGACCCGCGTGACAACAACCGTCCACTCGAGGCAGGTGTCGTCTATAACGTCGAGCCATTACTCGAGATTCCCGAGAAAAAGATTCACATGCGATTGGAAGACACAGTGCTGATTACACCGACCGGCGCAGTGAACATGACGGGCGGCGCACCGGCGGGTCTCGACGAAATCTATGGACTCATTCGGCAGAGTGCGCTCAGTTTAAGACAGTGAGTTGAAATCGGGCACGCAGTACTCTCTCACCCGTTGCAAATCTGGTATTGTTGAGAACTGATGCCTGAAGCTAAAAGAAAAATACGCTGGTCCTCCGCCTGGGCCGATGCACGGGAACTGATCTGGGCGCATCGCCGCCGCCTGATGCTGGGCGCCGGTCTAATGATCGTCAATCAGGCGATGGGCCTTGTGCTGCCTGCTTCGACGAAATACTTGATCGACGTGGTAATCGGTCAAGGCCGCACTGACTTGCTCTGGAAGATTGCACTGGCGGCTGGCGGCGCAACAATCGTTCAAGCGCTCACATCTTTCAGTTTGTCACAAGTGCTGGGTGTCGCGGCCCAACGTGCGATTACCGAGATGCGCAAGAAAGTTCAGGAACAGATTTCCCGTTTGCCGATTAACTACTTCGACTCTACTCAGACCGGCAAGTTGATTTCGCGC
>Ga0126311_10000433_pt1 | contig 19868 bp, 24 predicted proteins | sample Plot61_FD_92539 | JGI IMG/M metagenome (GOLD analysis project Ga0126311, IMG submission 92539) | Serpentine soil microbial communities from UC McLaughlin Reserve, CA, USA - Plot61 | ecosystem: Environmental > Terrestrial > Soil > Grasslands | place: USA: UC McLaughlin Reserve, Lake County... | reverse complement strand
TGAAGCATCTCGCGCATCCCGGGGCCCCCGGCAGGGCCCTCGTTGCGGATCACGATCACGTCGCCGGCGCGCAGCTCCTGCGCCTTGACCGCGTGGAAGCACTCCTCCTCGGACTCGAACACCCGCGCCGGTCCCGTCTGGCCCTTGCGCTCGGTGCCCGCCAGCTTCACCACCGCCCCGTCGGGTGCCAGATTCCCCCGCAGGATCGCCAGCCCGCCCTCGCTCTTGACCGGGTCCGACAGCGGGCGCACGACCTCCTGGCCCGGGGCCTCGACGGCCGCTTCGGCCTCCTCGCCGATCGTGCGGCCAGTGACCGTGAGCTGGTCGCCGTGAAGGATCCCCGCCTCGGCCAGGCGCTTGAGGACGAGCGGGACGCCACCCGCCCGGTACAGGTCGGTCGCGACGAAGCGGCCACCGGGCTTGAGGTCGGCGAGCAGTGGCGTGCGTCGCGAGATCCGCTCGAAGTCGTCCAGCTCCAGCGCGACCTCGGCCTCGCGCGCGAGCGCCAGCAGGTGCAACACGCCGTTGGTCGAGCCGCCGGACGCGCAGACCATGGCGATCGCGTTCTCGAGCGACTGGCGGGTGATGATGCTGCTCGGCCGCAGGTCGTCGGCCAGCACCCTCAGAGCCATCTCGCCGATCCTCTCGGCGACCGTGCGCTTGTCGTCGTCCTCCGCGGGCACCATCGCCGAGCCCGCGGGCGAGATGCCCAGCGCCTCGAACGCACAGGCCATCGTGTTGGCCGTAAACTGCCCGCCGCAGGCGCCGGGGCCCGGACTCGCGACCCCCTCCAGCTCGCGCAGCTCCGCCTCGGACATCTCGCCGGCCGCCTCCGCCCCGATCGCCTCGAAGACGTCGAGGATCGTGACGTCGCGCCCGCGCCACCGGCCGGGGGCGATCGAGCCGCCGTAGAGCATCAGCGACGGCACGTCGAGCCGGGCCAGCGCCATGACGCACCCGGGGATCGTCTTGTCGCAGGCCGACAGCGCCACCAGGCCGTCGAACTGGTAGCCGCGGGCGGTCAGCTCGATCGAGTCGGCGATCACCTCGCGGCTGACCAGCGACGTCTTCATTCCCTTCGTCCCCATCGTGATCCCGTCCGAGATCGCGACGGTGTTGAACTCCATCGGGGTCCCCCCCGCCGCCTGCACGCCCTGCTTGATCGGCGCGGCCAGCTCGCGCAGGTGGAAGTTGCAGGGCATCGCCTCGGTCCAGGTGTTGGCGACGCCGATCGTCGACCGCGCGAGCGCCTCGTCGTCGAACCCGATGCCCTTCATGTAGGCGCGCGCGGCGGCGCGGTCCGGGCCGTCGAACACGGCGGCCGAACGGGGACGCGGGGCGTTCACGAATTCACCTGCCATCGGGCACGGCAGTCTATGTGGGCCCTCAGCTCGGCCCGGCGAGCCTGGCGCGCCTGCGGCCACGCCATGCGCTCAGCATGTGGAGGTCGCGGCGCACCTGATTTGGGTCCAGCTGGCGCCCCGGCACGTGGAGGTTCGCCTTGGCGATGAGGTTGCGCTCGCCCGCCCGCAGCGACATCCACTTGGCGAGCACGTCGTCGGCATCGGGCAGGCGGGAGCCCAGCGCCGGGTCGGAGTCGTCGTGGAACGCCACGCAGTACTCGTTCAGCAGCTCGCCGCTCTCGGTCGCGTAGGCGACGATCGGCCGGTGCGGGTAGAGCAAATAGGCGTACCCGCTCCCCGGCTGAAGACCGTCGACACTGATGAAGCCGAGCTCGGCGTACATGTCGTACTCGGCCGGCGCCACGACCGAGCGCATCAGCTCCCGCGCCCTCAGCTCGGCGCGACGCTCGCGACCCGGGTCATAGCGCGGGATGACCTCCTGGTCGCGACGGCGCACGCGGCCCAGCATCAGCCGCCCGCCGCCGGCGGGAAGAACACGACGCGCTCGGCGTCGCGCGGGACCTCGGAGAAGTCGCGGACCATCACCGCCTCCCGGCGCGGTCCGTCGGTGGTCGGGACCGCGGCCCACATCCCCTCGTCGAGCTGACGCCGGAACGCCTCGACGAGGCGCTCCTCGTCCTCGGCGACCTCCGGATCGCCCTCGGCGAGCAGCACGTCCCCGTGCCCCGGCTTCATCCGCACGAGCTTCACCTCGCCGATTATGAACCTATGACAGCGGCCCGGCCGCGCTGCGCCGGCCGCCCAGCGCGAACACGTCCACCGGCCCCGCGCCCGCCCCCAGCTCGCGCAGGCCGCTGCCTACGGCCTCGGCGGCGACCTCGCGCGCCCATCGCGCCGCGTCGGCGAGCTCCTCGCCGCGGGCCAGGAAGGCCGCCAGCGCCGACGAATGTGTGCAGCCCGAGCCGTGCGAGGCCCCTGCCGGGAAGCGCGGCCCCTCGATCCGCAAGGTGCCGGCGCCGTCGAAGAGGGTGTCCGCGCCGTCCTCACTGTGGCCGCCCGTGACGATCACGGCGGCGGGCCCCAGCGCCTGCACGGCCACCGCGAGCTCCTCCGGGCCTGCGTTCTCGCCGAGGCCCGACAGTGCCCGCGCCTCCGCGAGGTTGGGCGTGACCACGCTGGCGCGCGGGAGGATCTGCTCGATCAGGGCGGCCTTGGCGTTCGGGTCCAGAAGGGTCGCTCCCGACTCGGCCACCATCACCGGGTCCACCACCACCGGCGCGTCGCGCACCAGCCCGAGCGCCTCGGCGACGGCCGCGATCGTCGACTCGTCGCCCAGCATCCCGATCTTCACGGCGTCGACGCCGATGTCGGTGGCGACCGCCCGCACCTGGGCGACGATCATCGCCGGCGAGACCGGCTCGACGGCGGCGACGGCGGTCGTGTTCTGGGCCGTGATCGCAGTGATCGCGCACGTCCCGTGCACGCCGCAGCGCGCGAAGGCCTTGAGGTCGGCCTGGATCCCGGCGCCGCCGCCGGAGTCCGAGCCTGCGATCGTGAGCGCGACGCGGATGGGCCTTTCCTCTGCCACGGGGCGCAATCTAGAGTGGGCGGGTCGCTTCGCGTCCGCAGCGCCCTAGCCCTCGCCGGGGGCACGCAGGCCCGTGCGTGCGTACCTGCCGGCCCCGTCGGCGCGCGCGTAGCCCAGCAACTCGAGCCGCGCGAGAGCGACCGCGACCCGATCCGCCGCAGCGCCGAGGCGCGCCGTGACCGCATCGCAGGTGGCCGCGCCGTCCGCCAGCGCGGCGAGCGCCGCGGCGAGGTCGGGCTCGAGCGCGGGCCCCAGGCTGCGCACGCTGACCACACCGACGCCGAGCGTGAGGTCGAGAACGTCCTGCGCGTCGCGGACCGGAGCCGCACCGTCGAAGAGAAGCGCGTTGGGGCCCGCCGACAGGGGCGAGGTCACGGGCCCGGGCACCACGGCGACGGTGCGGTGCAGCCGCTCGGCCGCGTCGGCCGTGTGGCGCGTCCCCGACCTCTCGGCGGCCTCGACGACCACGGTGACCGCCGCCAGCGCCGCCATCAGGCGATTGCGCGCCGGAAACCCCCAACGAACCGGGGTCGTGCCCGGCTCCACCTCGGCGACCGCGGCGCCTCCCGACGACAGGATCTCGCGATGCAGCCGGCGCGCGCTCGGCGGATAGGCGACGTCGGGCCCTCCGGCCAGGACGGCCACCGTGGTCCCGTTGGCGGCGATCGCCCCGCGGTGCGCAGCCGAGTCGATCCCGTACGCCATCCCGCTCACGACCACGAGCCCGGCCGCGGCAAGATCGCGCGCAAGCTCCTCGGCGACTCCGCGGCCGTACGGAGTCGCACGGCGGGCGCCCACGATAGTCACGCACGCGCTCGGCTCGAGGCCGGCGACGGCATTCGGCGATCCGGCGCCGAAGAGCGCCGGGGGCGCGTCGTCGAGATCGTGAAGCCCGGCCGGATAGGCGGCGTCCTCACGGGCGAGGGCCCAGCTCGGGCCGGCGGTCATCGCTGCTCGCGCCTGCGCAGCGCCAGCGCCCTGGCCACATGCTCGGCGGACACGCTCTCGCTGCCGTCGAGGTCGGCGACGGTGCGCGCGACTCGAAGCACCCGGTCATGCCCGCGCGCGCTGAGGCCGAGCCTGGCGTGGCCCGCCACGAGCGCCGACCGCGCGCCGGGCTCCAGCGAGACGGTGCGGCGCAGCTCTGCCGTGCCGAGCTCTCCGTTGCAGCGGCCACGCCCGAGGCGCGATGCCTGACGCCGGCGGGCCTGGACGACCCTTTGCCGCACGGCTGCGGAGGACTCCCCCGGCGGGCCGGCGAGCGCGTCCGCCGCGGGCTGCTCGACGCCGACCGAGAGGTCGACACGATCGGCGAGCGCCCCGCTGAGTCGGGAGCGATAGCGCCGTACCGCTGCCGGCGAGCACTCGCAGTCGCCCTCCCCAGCGCCCCGTCCGCACGGGCACGGGTTGGCCGCCGCCACGAGCATGAACCGGCACGGCAGGTCAACCGACCCGCGGGCCCGCGAGATCCTCACCCGGCCGTCCTCCAACGGCTGGCGGAGCGCCTCGAGCGCGTCGCGCGAGAACTCGCCCAGCTCGTCGAGGAAGAGCACTCCGCGGTGGGCGAGAGTGACCTCGCCCGCCCGCGGCGGGCTGCCGCCCCCAACGAGCCCCGCCGCGGAGATCGTGTGGTGAGGCGCGCGGAAGGGGCGGGCACGCGACGCCTGTGCCGAGGCGCGGCCGTAGACGCCGGCGATGCGCATCGCCTCGATCGCCTCATTCGCCTCGAGGGCGGGCAGCAGCGATTGGAGCCGAAGCCCCGCCATCGACTTCCCCGCCCCGGGCGGGCCCAGCATCAGCAGGCTGTGGCCGCCGGCTGCCGCGACCTCCAGCGCCCAGCGCAGGAAGGGCTGGCCCCGCAGGTCCTCGAGGTCCGGAAGTCCCGCCGGCACGGCGTCGGCGGGCGGCAGCGCCGGTGCCGACTCGGGCGCGGGGCCGCCGCCGGCCGCGATGGCCCCGAGCTCGGCGAGAGCCCGAAGCCCCAGGACGACAACGCCTGCCGCCGGCCCCGATCCGTTGGCCTCGGACAGGTTGACCAGCGCCGCCTCGGGCGCGTTCGCGGCCGGGACCGCGACCCGCCCGATCGCCGAGCGGCGCGCGCGCTCCGCCATGGCCAGCGCGCCGTGGATCGGCCGCACCGTACCGTCGAGGGCGAGCTCCCCGGCCAGCGCCAGGCCCGCCAGCAGCTCGTCGGGAAGCTGGCCCGAGGCCGCCAGGACGCCGCCCGCGATCGCGAGGTCGTAGCCCGGCCCCGCCTTGGGCAGGTCGGCCGGGGCGAGGCTCACCGTCACGCGCCGCATCGGGAACTCGAAGCCCGAGTTGGAGATGGCCGCTCGCACGCGCTCCCGGGACTCCCGCACCGCCGCGTCGGGCAGGCCGACGACGGTGAACGACGGGATCCCGGCGCGAACGTCGACCTCAACCCGGACCTCCCGGGCCTCGACGCCGTGGAGGGCGAAGGTCCGCGCGAGCGCCAGCACCGGCCGACCGTATGCAGCAGTGGGTGCTCGCTTGTGCGCGCAACGTGTCGCCGGCGTGACGCTCTCGCGACGATTGCCTCGCTCGGGCGCGCATCGCATCCATACCGTCGCCGCCATGACGCGAGCGCGCCAGGATCTCGGCCGCCGCGGCGAGGAGATCGCCGCGGCGTGGCTCGGCGAGCGCGGCCTTCGGGTCGTCGCCCGCAACGTGCGCACCGTGGGCGTCCGCGGCGAGATCGACCTCATCGCCACCGAGGGGCGAGCCCTGGTGTTCGTCGAGGTGAAGACGTTGCGCTACGGCGCGCTCGCCGGGCCCGAGGTCCCGGCGCTCGCCGTCGGGCCTCGCAAGCAGGCGAAGCTGCGCTCGCTGGCGCTCGCCTGGCTGCGCGAGAACCGCGCTCGCCTAGGAGGCTTCGCCGAGCTGCGCTTCGACGTCGTCGGCCTGCGGCTCGACGATGCCGGCCGCGTTCGCGAGCGCGACCATCTCCGCGCCGCTTTCTGAGCCATCGACGTGCGCTTCCGAGCCCTCGGCGCCAAGCTCCAGCTGGCTGTAGGCGATCGACTGGAACGAGCGGCGGTGGAGCTGGGACGGCCCGTCGCGCATGATCGCCTCGCGGTGCTCGGGCGTCGAGTAGCCGACGTTCTCGGCGAACCCGAAGGCCGGGTAGGCGTGGGCGATGCCGTGCATGTACCGGTCCCTGGTGACCTTGGCGACGACCGACGCCGCGGCGATGGCGGCGCTGCGCGCGTCGCCCTCGATCACCTGGCGGTGCTCTACGGCGCAGTCGGGCAGCCGGAAGCCGTCGACCAGGCAGGTCGCGCCCTGCACCGCGACCCGCTCGAGGCTGCGCCGGAGGGCGGCGATGTTGGTCACGTGCAGGCCGCGAGCGTCGATCCCACGCACGCAGCGGATCGTCACCGCCACCTTCGCGGCCGCCCGGACCACGAGGGGATATAGCGCCTCCCGCTGCTCGTTCGTGCGCTGCTTGGAGTCGTCGAGCTCACCCAGCGCCCGCCGGTCGCGCAGGCTGAGCCGCTCGTAGTCGATCAGCACGGCGGCGGCCACGAGGGGCCCCGCGAGCGAGCCACGGCCCGCCTCGTCGGCGCCCGCCACGTAGCGCGCGCCCAGCGAGCGGTCGTAGCGAAACAGCTTCGCGGCGCGCCGGCGCCGGCGCTTCGCCGCGGCCTTAGAGGAGCCCGATGCGGTCCGGGGGCCAGTAGGTGAAGAAGGCCTGGCCGATGATCCAATCGCGGGGGACGGGGCCCCAGAAGCGGCTGTCGTCGCTCGAGCCACGGTTATCGCCCATCATGAAGTAGTGATCGGGTGGAATGGTGATCTCTTCCCGCAGATTGCAGCTGTTTGCGCCCTTGCAGGGACGAACGAAGTCCTCCTCCTGGAGCTCGCCGTTGACGACCGGGTGCCCGTCCTCGACCCGCAGGCGGTCGCCCGGAACGGCGACCACGCGCTTGATGAAGTTTGTGTCCGACTCGGTGGGAGTCGGCACCGGGCAGGGCTGGGTGGAGGGGTCGTAGGTCTCGGGGTCGGCGTCGGTAGCGCCGTCGTCTGAGCTCTTCGCACCGCACTGCGTGCCGCTCTCGGCCCCCGTCGGCGGATGGAAGACGACGATGTCGCCGCGATCCGGTTCGGAGAAGTGGTAGTTGACCCGGTTCACGAGGACGCGCTGGCCGACGTCGAGCGTGGGCTCCATCGACTGCGACGGGATCTGGTACGGCTTGACGAGGAAGGCCTGAATCAGCAGCGCGAGCCCGATCGCCATCGCGACGATCAGGACCAGCTCGAGGAATGCCCCCCGGCCCGATGTCGGGCGGGGGATCAGCTGGAATCCTCGGGCTCGGCATCGGAATCACTTGCCGGCGCCTCGGCTTCGCCTTCGGCGCCGGATTCCTGATCTGCCTCGCCCGCATCACTGCCGTCCGCCTGCGCCGCCTCGCTCGTGGGGTCAGACCCCTGCTCCTCCTGGGCGCCGGCGTCGTCGGCTGACTCGGGGTCTGACCCCGCGTCCTCGCCACCCTGCTCCTCGTCCTCGGACGGGACGACCTCTTCCTCGACCTCGTCCTGCGCCATGCCCTCGGAGTCGAGCGCGTCGGGCTCCGGTTCGGCCTGGAGGACGATGTCGTCCTCGATCCCCCATCGCCGCTCGGCCACGCGGGCACGCTTGCCGACGCGCCCACGAAGGTAATAGAGCTTCGCCCGGCGGACGTCGCCCCGGCCGACGACCTCGAGCTTCTGGATCTTCGGCGAGTGAACCGGGAAGGTTCGCTCGACGCCGACGCCGAACGACTGCTTGCGCACCGCGAAGGTCTCGCGCGCGCCCGAGCCCTGGCGCCCGATCACGATCCCCTCGAAGACCTGGGTGCGGCTGCGCTGGCCCTCGACGACCTGGAAGTGCACGCGCACGCGGTCGCCCGCGGCGAAGCGCGGGACCCGCCGCAGCTGTCGCTGCTCGATGCCCTGGATGATCGTGCTCATGGAAAACGCGCGTGCCTCGGATGGACGGGACGCGCGCGGGCGCCGAATACTAGCGCGCGGTTTGCGCTATCGAGCGGCCTCGCCGCGCTCTCTGCTGCGCTCCAGCCGCCAGTTCCGAACCGCCTCGTGGTCGCCCGAGAGAAGGATCTCGGGCACCTCCCAGCCGCGGTGGCTGGCGGGCCGCGTGTAGTGCGGGTACTCGGGCGCGCCGCCGAGCGCGGGTGAGAACGACTCCTCGACCACGCTGTCGGCGTGGCCCAGCGCGCCGGGCAGCTTCCGCAGCACGGCGTCGGCCACCACCATCGCCGCCGGCTCGCCTCCGGAGAGGACATACGGCCCGATCGAGACGGCGTCGGTCGCCAGGTGCTCGCGGACGCGCTCGTCGACGCCCTCGTACCGGCCGCAGATCAGGGCCACCTCGCCGGCCTCGGCCAGCTCGGTGGCGAGGGCGTCGTCGAACTGGCGGCCGCCCGGCGTCAGCAGGACGATCCGCTCCGGCCGCTCGCCCTCGTCGTAGGCGGCCTCGAGCGCCGCGTCGATCACGTCGACGCGCATCACCATCCCGGCCCCGCCGCCGTAGGGGGTGTCGTCGACCTGCCCCCCGCTCAGTGGCGAACGCACGCGAGGGTTGAACAGCCGCATTTTGTGGCCGTCCTCGAGCGCGTTGCGTACGTGGCGCTGCGCCATGAACCACTCGAACCACTCCGGGAAGAGGGTGAAGATGTCCAGTCGCAAGGCGGCCTCAGTCTTCGACGATCTCCACGAGGACGTGCCGGTCCTCGTGGGTGGCCGCGGCCTTGGCGACGGTGCGGATCGCGTTCGCGACGCGGCCGTTGCGGCCGATCACGCGGCCGAGGTCGTCGGGAGCGACCCGGACCTCGAGCACGGTCTCGCCGCCGTCCTCGACCTCGTCGACCCTCACGGCATCCGGGTCGGCGACCAGGGCGCGGGCGATGAACTCGACCAAGTCGCGCATCGCGCGCGGAACGGCTCGCTAGGAGCCGGTCGCCCCGATCCCCTTGGTGCGGAGAAGGCTGGCTACCGTGCGCGTCGGGCGCGCGCCGTGCTCGATCCAATGACGGGCGCGGTCGGCGTCGATCACGATCAGGGAGGGGTCGACCTGGGGGTTGTACTGGCCGATGGTCTCGATCGTCCGGCCGTCGCGCGGCGAGCGCCGGTCGGCGACCACGATGCGCCAGATCGGGTTCTTGCTCGAGCCCACTCGTCTCAGCCGGATTCGGACCATTTGCGGCGAGGCAGGTTAGCGGCTAGCGCATTCCCCGCATCAATTGCTGCGGATCCGGCATCTTGCCCTTGGCGAGCTGGGCCATCATCTTGCGCATCTGGCCGAACTGCTTGACGAGCTGGTTGACGGCCTGAACCGTCGTGCCCGAGCCCTGGGCGATCCGCTTGCGCCTCGCGCCGTCGATCAGATCGGGCTTCGCACGCTCGGCGGGCGTCATCGAGAGGATGATCGCCTCGAGCCGATCGAGCTCGCGCTCGTCCATGTTGGCCGAGCGCAACTCCTTCATCGCCTTGCCCATCCCCGGCATCAGCCCGAGCACGTTGGTCAGTGGCCCCATCTTGCGGACCTGCCGCATCTGCTTGAGGAAGTCCTCGAGGGTGAACTGCTGCCTTCGGATCTTGCGCTCGAGGTCGGCGGCGTCCTCCGTGTCCGAGACCTCCTCCGCCTTCTCGATCAGCGACATCACGTCGCCCATCCCGAGGATCCGTGAGGCCATCCGCTCGGGGTGGAAGCGCTCGAGCTCGGCGAGCTTCTCGCCCGTCGAGGCGTAGAGGATCGGCTTGCCGGTGACCGCCTTCACCGAGAGCGCGGCGCCGCCGCGCGCGTCGCCGTCGAGCTTCGTCATCAGCACGCCGTCGAACTCGGCGTGCTCGGCGAACCGCTCGGCGACGTTCACGGCGTCCTGTCCCGTCATCGCGTCGACGGTCAGCAGGACGTCGTGCGGCTTGGTGCGCTTGCGGATCCGGGACAGCTCGGCCATCAGCTCCTCGTCGACGTGCAGGCGCCCCGCGGTGTCGACGATCAGCACGTCCTTGGACTGCGCCTTCGCCTGGCCCACGGCCCACTCGGCGACCTCGACCGGGTCGCGCTCGGTGCCCTGCTCGTAGACGGTGGCCCCGGCCTGTTTGCCGAGGGTGACCAGCTGCTCCACCGCCGCCGGCCGCTGGAGGTCGCATGCCGCCAGCGCCACCGTCTTGCCGTCCTTGGCCAGAAGCTTCGCCAGCTTCGCGCAGGCGGTGGTCTTTCCCGAGCCCTGAAGGCCGGCCATCAGGATCACCGTCGTCCCCGCGGAGGCGAGCGCCAGCTCGCGCCCGGCCCCGCCCATCAGCGCGGCCAGCTCCTCGTTGACGATCTTCACGACCTGCTGGCCGGGATTGAGCGAGCCGAGCACCTCCTCGCCCAGGCAGCGCTCCTTGACCGCAGAAGTGAACGACTTCACGACCTTGAAGTTGACGTCCGCCTCGAGCAGCGCCAGGCGGATCTCGCGCATCGCCGCATCGACGTCCGCCTCGGTCAGCTTGCCTCGCGAGCGAACGTCCGAGAGCGTTGCCTGGAGGCGGTCGGAGAGCTGGTCGAACATGCGGCGCCCAGCTTAGACGCGGCTAGGCGTCGACAAGCGCCGAGGCGAACTCCGAGGCGTCGAACGGCCGCAGGTCCTCGATGCCCTCTCCCACCCCGATCAGCTTCACCGGGATCCCCAGCTCGCGCGCGATCGCGAGCGCGATACCGCCCTTGGCCGTGCCGTCGAGCTTGGTGATGGCGACCCCGGTCACGTCGACGGCGTCGGCGAACGCCTGCGCCTGGCGGAGGCCGTTCTGCCCCGTGGTCGCATCGATCACGATCAGGGTCTCGTGCGGGGCCCCATCCAGGCGGCCCTCTGCAACGCGGCGCACCTTCGCCAGCTCCTCCATCAGGTTGCCGTGGGTGTGCAGCCGGCCCGCGGTGTCGGCGATCACCACGTCGGCGTCCCGCGCCTCGGCGGCGCCGATCGCGTCGAAGACCACCGCGCCGGCGTCGCCGCCGGGCGTGCCCTTGACGATCTCGGCCTCGGCCCGCTCGGCCCAGGTCTCGAGCTGCTCGATGGCGGCGGCGCGATAGGTGTCCGCGGCGGCCACCAGCACTCGCAGGCCCAGCTCGTGGCGCAGATGCCACGCCAGCTTGCCGATCGTCGTCGTCTTCCCGGTTCCGTTGACGCCGACGACCATCACGACCGCCGGGCGCGCGCGGACGTCGATCCTGTCCTGCTCGCTCGTCGCGAGATCGGACAGCAGCGTGACCAGCCGCTCGCGCACGGCCTCGCCCCCGGTCAGCTCGCCGGCCTCGACCTCCTGCTCGAGCCTGCCGACGATCTCGGCGGTCGTGGGCGCACCGACATCGGCCATGATCAGCGCCTCCTCGAGCCGCTCGAATGCCTCGGCGTCGAGCTTGTCGGTGACGCTGGCCGAGATCTCGGCCGCAAGAGCCTGGCGGCTGCGGGAGAGGCTCTCGCGCAGGCGGCTGAACGCGCCGCGGCGCTCGCCGTCACCCTCCGGCGCGCTGGCGGTCGCAGGCGGCGTCTCGCTCCCCGTGTCCACCGCCTCCTGCCAGCTGCGCGCCATTCGACGGGCAGGCTAGTGAGCGGCGACCGGCTGCGGGCTCAGGCGGCCTCGGCCTCGGCGGCCGGGCGAAGCTCTGCCTGGGTGACATCGTCGTCGCGCGGCATCCGGCGGGAGATCACCTTGGTGACGCCACCGGATCCCATCGACACGCCATAGAGGACGTCGGCCGCGTCCATCGTGCGCTTCTGGTGGGTGACGATGATGAACTGGGCGCGGTCGGCGAAGCGCGTGACGAGCTGCAGGAAGCGGTCGATGTTGGCGTCGTCGAGCGCGGCCTCGACCTCGTCCAGGATGTAGAACGGCGACGGGCGCGCGAGGAAGACCGAGAAGACGAACGCCAGCGCCACGAGCGATTTCTCGCCGCCGGACAACAGCGAAAGCTTGCGCGTGGCCTTGCCGGCCGGAGTCACCTCGATCTCCACGCCCTGGCCGGAGAACTCCTCGTCCGACCCCTCGTCGTCTGGGGCGTCCTCCGCCGGCGCCTCCTCGGCCGGACCCTGCCCGCCGAGAACCGGCTTCGGGCCGCGCTCGGACACGAGCCTCAGGCGGCCGCGGCCGCCCGGGAACAGGTGCTCGACCAGCTCCTCGAAGTTTCGCTGCGCCGCCTCGAAGGTCTCCTCGAACGCGGCCTCGATCCGGTCGTCGGTCTCGCGGATGAGGCCCTGGAGCTCGGCGAGCGCCCCCTCGAGGTCCCCGCGCTGGGTCTCCAGCTCGGTCACGTGCGCCATCGCCTCCTCGTACTCGCGCTCGGCGAGCGGGTTGACGGGGCCCAGCTGCTCACGTCGCCGGGCCAGGCGCTCGAGCTTGCGCTCGATGTCCTCACGGGACTCGTCGTCCAGCAGCTCGCCGGCCGGCCCGATCTCGCGACCGAGCCGCGCCCCGATGGCGTCGAGCTCGCCGGCGGCCTCGTCGCGGCGGTCGCGCAGGTGCGCCGCCTCGACCTCGGCCTCGGTCACGGCCTCGGCGGCGACGCGCAGCTGCGACTGAAGCTCTGCCTCGGTGCGCGAGCAGGCGCGCAGCTCGTCGGCGACCTCGTCGCCCCCGCTCGCGCCCAGCATCGCCTGCTCGATCACGCCGGCGCGCTCGCCCGCGGCGTCGCGAGCGTCCGCCACCGCCTCGCACAGGCCGCCGAGCGACTCGACCAGCGCCGCCTGCGCCTCGATGCGCGAGCGGAGCGTGTCCTGACGCCCGGCGTCGAGCTGGGCCTCGACGCGGCGCGCGTCGACGGCCGCTCGCTCGGCGGCCTCGCGAACGCGTCCGATCTCGGCGGCGCGCTGGGGCGCCGGCGCGGCGCCGCGGGAGCGCTCCAGCGCCGCCTGCGCCTCCTCCAGCGAGGCCGCCATGCGCGCAATGCCGGCATCCACCGCCCGCTCGCCCGGGTCTTCCCCGTCGCGCTCGGCCAGCGCCCCTAGGGCGGCGCGGCGGCGATCCAGCGCAGCGGCCAGCTCGGCGCGGCGGGCGGCCAGGGCCTCGGCGCGGACGGTCAGGCGCTCGTGCGCGGCGCGTATCGCCGTCAGTCTGCCCCACGCCTCGGTGCGCTCGCGGTCGCGCTCGGCCAGCCGCTCCTCGGCGGCCGTGCGCCGCTTGTTGACCTCGCCGAGCTTGGCGTCGAGCTCGTCGCGCGCGGCCCGCGCCTTCGCCGCAGCGGACTCGGCGCCGGCGAGCCCGGAGCGATGCGTGGCCAGCTCGGAGGCGAGCAGCGTCGCCCGCAGCTCGTCGGCGTCGCGCTCGAGGCGGGCATGGATGTCGGCGGCCTGGGCCTGGCGCTTCAGCGGGCGCAGGCGGCTGCGCGCCTCGCGTTCGACGTCGAGGGCACGGTCGAGGTTCTCCTGGGTGCGCTCGAGCTTCAGCTGGGCGCGGCGGCGGCGCTTGCGGTGCTTGCCGAGGCCTGCGGCCTCCTCGACCAGCAGGCGGCGGTCGCGGGGCTTCGAGTGGACGATCTCCTCCACCCTTCCCTGACTGATCACCGAGTGCATCTCGCGCCCGAGATTGGCGTCGGAGAGCGTCTCGATCACGTCCGTGAGCCGGCAGCGGGCGCCGTTCAGCCGGTAGACGCCCTCCCCGGACCGGTCGTGGCGGCGGAGCACGGAGATCTCGGAGAAGTCGCCGGCGCTGCCGTCGTCGTTGTCGAGCATCACCTCGACCTCCGCGTAGCGGCTGGGCCCGCGGCCCTCGCCGCCGGCGAACACCATGTCCTGCATCGACTGGCCGCGAACGGCGAGCGGGCTCTGCTCGCCCAGCGCCCAGAGCACCGCGTCGGTGATGTTCGACTTGCCGCAGCCGTTGGGCCCCACGATCACGCTGACGCCCGGCGAGAACACCAGGCGGGTTCGCTCAGGAAAGGACTTGAAGCCCTTGATGGTGATCGAGCTCAGATGCATGCGCGCGCGGCTGGCTGGTGGCTGGGAAGGTTCGCTGTCGCCTCGGACGTGTTCGGGGCGCTGTCAAAGACTTCGCCGCGGTCGGCGACGGTCCTACCGGCCCAGGTGCTCGAGCGCCGCGGCGGCCGCCTCCTGCTCGGCGGCTTTCTTGGAGCGCCCGGTCCCCCGGCCGATGACCTCGCCGTCGACGCGCGCGTCGACCTCGAAGCGCCGGTCATGAGGCGGTCCCGCCTCACCGGTGACCTCGTAGATTACGCGGGCCCCGGCGCGCGCGAGTCGCTCCTGGAGCGCCGACTTGTAATCGAGCAGGGTGCCCGCGGCGATGTCGATCTGCTCGCTGAAGGCGGCGATGGTGGCGGCCGAGGTCGGCGCGAAGCCGTGGTGCAGGTAGCAGGCGCCGATCGCGGCCTCGCAAACGGATGCCAGAGCCCGCTCCGACGCGAGCAGCGCCGACGCGTCGATGCCGCCGTCGGGGAGAGGCTCAGACGCCTCGCGCAGGCGCTCCGGCAGTCCGAGCTCGGCGGCGACGACGGCGCACGCGCGCCCGCTGACCGCCTGCCCGTGGACCTTGGTCAGGCGCCCGATGTCAGAGCGGGGATTGCGACGGAACAGGTACTCCGCCACGGCCAGCCCGAGCACGCTGTCGCCCAGGAACGCGAGCCGGCCGTAGGAGTCGACCCGGTGCTCGGTCCACGACGAATGCGTCAGCGCCTGCGAGCGCAGCTCATCCGGGAGCTCGTCGACGAGCTGTCGCAGCGCCTCGGGGCCGGGCTCGGCGGCCGCGGGACCGCCCTTTCTGCGGCCCAGTCTGCGGATGCCGGGCGCCACCGCGGCCGCCGTCAGGCCGGTAGGCGCTGGAGGACGAAGTCGACGGCGTCCCCCACCGTCTCGATCTTGGCGGCGTCCTCCTCGCTGACGCTTACCCCATAGGTGTCCTCGAGCTCCATGACCAGCTCGTAGAGGTCGAGGGAGTCGGCGTCGAGGTCCTCGCGAAACCGCGTGTTCGGCCCGATCTCGTCGGCGCTCACCTCGAGCTCTGCGGCGAGGTGCTCGCGCACCTTCGCCATCACCTGGTCCTGGTCGAGGCTCATTGCCCCGAGCCTACAGACCACCGCTGCCTGCTCTCAGCCCTGAGCGCGTCGCGTCCGACGCCGCCAGCAGCTCGTCGGTGCGGTCCACCGCACGCTCCTCGACTGCGCGTGCGGCGAGGCGGATCGCGTTAGCGATCCCGGCGGGGCCAGAGCTGCCGTGCGCGACCACGGCCACGCCTCGCAGTCCCAGCAGGATCCCGCCGCCGGTGTTGTCGGGATCCATCTCGTGGCGCAGGCCCGCCAGGGCGGGCCGAAGCAGCATGCCGCCGACCGCGGCGACAGGAGTCGAACGGGCTGCCGACCCGACCGCGTCGCCCACCGCCTTCGCGGTGCCCTCGAGCGTCTTCAGCACGACGTTGCCGGTGAACCCGTCGGTGACGACCACGTCGGCCGCGCGCGCGAGCAGGTCGCGCCCCTCGACGTTGCCGACGAAATGCAGGCCGGGTGCGGCGCTCAGCGTCTCGTGGGCCTCCACGAGCTGCGCGGTGCCCTTGCCGGCCTCCTCCCCGATCGAGAGCAGCGCGACGCTCGGCCGCTCGACGCCGAGGACCGCCTGCGAGAAGGCGCTGCCCAGGTAGGCGAACTGCACGAGGTCCCCGGCGCGGGCCTCGGTGTTGGCGCCGACGTCGAGGACGATCGGCGGCGGGCCGCCCGCGTCGCCGGGAACGGGAAGCTGGACGGTGAGCGCGGGGCGGCGCACTCCCTGGCTGCGGCGCAGCGCGAAGAGGGCCGCGGTCATCGTCGCGCCGGTGGGGCCGGCGCTGACGAGGGCGTCCGACCCGCCCTCGGCGACGTCTGCCGCGGCCATCACGACGGAGGCCTCGGGGTGTGACCGCACGGCGGCGACCGGCTCCTCGTCGTTGCCGATCGCCTCAGAGGCGGCGATGACCTCGATCCCGTCGGACTCGTCGAGAGCTGCGAGGCCCGAGGACTCGCCGAAGACGCGCAGCCGGATCCCCTCGGCGGCGGCCTCCATCGCCCCCTGGATGAGCACGTCGGCACCCTGCTCGGCGCCATGCCCGTCGAGCGCCACCGCCGGCCGCTCGCCGGCCGCCGGCCCCGAGGGCGGCGTCACTACTCCTCCTGCTGGGCGCCCTGGTCGGCCTCGCCGACCTCGTGGGCGATCACTTCACGCCCGGCGTAGGTCCCGCAGACGGGACACACGCGGTGTGGGCGGCGCGGGCTGTGGCAGCGTGGGCACTCGTTCAGACGCGGCTTGCCGGCGCGATGGGTGGCGCGGCGCTTGTCGCGCCGCGTCCGCGAGGTTCTCTTCTTCGGGACCGCCATGCGAGCGGGCATGGTAGCCCGCCGGCCGAGGGCGCGGCGCCCAGTACGCTCGCCCACGTGGAGGCCCCGGGCTCGGCGACGATCGTCGTCGACCGCCAGGAAGGCGGGTACACGGACCGCGCCCGTTGACTGCAACCCGAACGCCAGCCCGCTCACTGTCCTGTGGTGGGTGACGGTCGGGCGGAAGCGCTACATCGACCTTCGGCCCGCCGAGCCGGGGAGCTAGTCGAGGTTCAGCTCGCGCAGCTTCGCCCAGCGCGGGTCGGGCGCGCTCTCGTGGTCGTGGGCGCCGGGCTCGGCGTCGTTGAGCGATTCGCCGCAGACCGGGCACAGCCCGGCGCAGTCGGGCCGGCACAGCAGCTGGGCCGGCAGGGCCAGGGCCAGCGCGTCGTGGGCCCAGGCGCCGACGCGAAGCTCCTCGCCGTCGACATACGGGCTGTGAAGGTCCTCGTCGTCGCCCCCCTGGTCGACCTCGCGCGCGTCGACCGCGATGGGGACGCTTGCGTCGCCCAGGCAGCGCATGCACGGCCCGCGCAGGTCGGTGTCGAAGCGCAGGCGGAAGGCATAGCCGCTCGACATCCGCGAGACCTCCACCTGGCCGGGGTCGGCGTGCGACGTTGCGTAGGTCTGCCCGCCGTAGGTGAGCGTCCCCGGATCGAGCTCGAGGTCGACCCGGCGGCCCTCTCCGGAGCTCAGGGACAGGCGGGCGAGGTCGATCTTGTTAGATGCGGGCATCGGACTTCGAGATCGAGGTTAGCGCCGGGATGAGCCCGCCCGAGGAGCCGCTTTCGCAGTTCCACTTCACGCCTGACACCTACCCGGAGATGATCCGGGCAGACGTTCCCCGCTTCGACGAGCTCCAGGACCAGACCGTGGCCGCGATCCCGTTCGAGCCCGTGCGCGTGCTCGAGCTCGGCGTCGGCACCGGCGAGACCACCCGCCGGCTGCTCGAGCGCTTTCCCGGTGCCGAGGTGACCGGGCTCGACTCCAGCCCCGAGATGGTGTTCGGCGCCCGCGAGCTGGGGATCGAGGTGCGCCTCGCGCGCATGGAGGACCCGCTGCCCGACGGCCCCTGGGACCTCGTCGTCTCGGTGCTGACGATCCACCACCTCGACGCCGATGGCAAGCGCGACCTCTTCCGGCGGGTTCGCGGGCAGTCGCGTGCGCTGGTCTTCGGCGACGTCGTCGAGGTGGATCCCGCCTCCCGGCTCGCCTCGCTCACCGAGGGGCTTGACTTCCCCTCCCCCGCGGGCGAGCAGGCCGAATGGTGCGGCGGCGAGGTGGTCTGGAGTGCCGACGATCTCGCTGTGATCCAAGCCGTCTACGACTAGGAAAGGAAGCGATGTCAAAGGTCCTGTACGAGAAGCGCGACCGCGTCGCGTACGTGACGATCAACCGGCCGGAGGCGCGCAACGCGATCGACCCGGACGTCCATCAGGCGATGATCGAGACCTGGGCCGACTTCCGCGACGACGACGCCATAGACGTGGCGATCCTCACCGGCGCCGGCGACGCTTTCTGCGCCGGCGCCGACCTGAAGACCTACATCCCGCCGCTGATCGGCGACGCGAGCCCGGCGCGCATCCGCGAGATCGTCGAGCTGGGCCTGAACGGCTTCACCCGCGGGATGCACCGCATCCCGAAGCCGATCATCGGCGCGGTCAACGGCTGGGCGCTCGCGGGCGGCCTCGAGACCGCGATGGCGTGCGACATACGGATCGCATCGGAGCGGGCGGCGTTCGGGTCGTTCGAGGCCAGGCGCGGCTTTCACCACGGCGACGGCGGGCTCGTGCGGCTCGTGAACGCCTGCGGGGTGGGAGTCGCCTCCCACATGCTGCTGACGGCCGAGCCCGTCGACGCGCGCCAGGCCCTGGAGTGGGGCCTGGTGACGAAGGTGGTTCCGCACGAGAGCCTGATGGAGGAGGCCGAGACGGTGGCCCGCCAGATCCTGCGCAACTCACAATCCGCCGTTCGCTCCGCGAAGCAGACGATCCTCGACGTGATCGGCCAGCCGCTGGACTCACAGCTGCGCACCGAGGCCTGGAATGCCTACACGTGCGCCGACCCGGAGGAGACGCGCGAGCTGCTGGGGCGCTTCTACGACAAGACCGACGCCGGCCGCGCCGGGGAGCACGGAACCGAGCTGTAGCGGCGCTACTGCTGCTGGACTTCGACGGGCTCTTCGTCGTGCCCGGCGAGGCGGTCGCGGCCGCGCTGCACGGCGGCGAGGAACTTCTGGAGGTTGACCTCGAGCGTCGAGAGGATCTCGTCGGCGTAGTCCTCGGCGCCGAGGCGGATCTGGCGCTCGGTGTCGCGCGCGTCCTCGATGATCTCCTCGGCTGCCCGCTCGGCCTGCTTGTAGACCTCCTCGTCGGAGATCAGGCGGGCCTGCTGGTCGCGCGCCTCCTTGACGACGCGCTCGGCCTCGCGCTTGGCCTCCGCGAGCATCTCCTGGCGCTCCTTGACGATCCAGCGCGCCTGCTTGATCTCCTCCGGGATCGTGGCACGCATCTGATCGAGGAGGTCATAGATCTCCTCGCGATCGACCCGCACCTGGTCGGTGAGTGGCACCGGCCTGGCGTTGTGGATCAGGTCGTCGAGCTTGTCGATGAGGACAAGTACGTCCATCAGGCCGGGAAATCTTACGCATAGCGGGGAGTTCGGGCAGTGGGAACCGAGATTTGTGCGCCGCCTGCAAGCGCCCGCCCAGAACTACGCCCGCCGGAAGGGCGTCAGCGCCTTGCGCGTTCGCCCAGCGCGGCCGCGACCGGCGGGGGCACGAGGTCGCTCACGTCTCCACCGAACGTGGCCATCTCCTTGACGCCTGTCGACGAGAGGAAGCTGTAGTCGGGCGAGGCGATCACGTAGACCGACTCGATCTCGGGGGCGAGCTTGCGGTTGAGCTGGTTCATCTCGAACTCGTACTCGAAGTCGGAGATCGCGCGCAGGCCCTTGACGATCGCCGTCGCCTTGTTGCGGCGGGCGAACTCGACCAGCAGGTCGGTGAACACCTCGACCTCGACGTTCTCGAGGCCGGCCGTGGCCTCTTCGAGGAAGTCCTTGCGCTCCTCCGGGGTGAACAGCGACTGCTGCTTGCGGATCGCCTGGCCGACGACCCCGACGATCACGCGGTCGAACACGTTGGCCGTGCGGGTGATGATGTCGAGGTGTCCGTTGGTGACCGGGTCGTAGCTGCCCGGGCACACGGCGGTGCGCCCGTCAGGCATGCTCGCTCCCGTAGACGGCGAGCGAGGTGTCGCCGTAGGCGCGCTCGGCGAGGGCGGGCAACGAGATGCGAAGCGGGCGCGGCGCGGCGCTTTCGACGATCAAGCGCCCGCCCTTCGCGAGGCGCGGTGCTGCCAGGCTTTCGAGCTTGCCCTCAAGGCGGTCGGCGAGTCTATACGGCGGATCGCAGAAGATCAGGTCGTAACGGACCTCTTTCCCCCCTGCTCGGGCAAGGAAACGAAGCGCGTCCGCGCGCACCACGTCGGCCCGGTCGCCGAGCCCGAGGTCGTCCAGATTGCGCCGCGCGAGCGCCGGCTTGGTGTCGACCAGCGTCGCG
>Ga0126311_10000432_pt1 | contig 19886 bp, 17 predicted proteins | sample Plot61_FD_92539 | JGI IMG/M metagenome (GOLD analysis project Ga0126311, IMG submission 92539) | Serpentine soil microbial communities from UC McLaughlin Reserve, CA, USA - Plot61 | ecosystem: Environmental > Terrestrial > Soil > Grasslands | place: USA: UC McLaughlin Reserve, Lake County... | reverse complement strand
GGCGCCTGCCGGCGGCGCGCGCGCTTGCCGCCGCCGGAGCCGCTGCGGTGGTTGCGCTACTCGTCGTCGGCATCGACGCTGCGACCGGCGCCTCGAGCCACGTCACCCGTGCCGTCGGCGGCGGGCCCGGCTCCGTTCTCGGCGACCTCGGGCACCGGCTCCACCTCTCGGCCGCGGCGCTCGGGTCGACGTGGAACGCCGCGCTGCTGTTCGCGCTGGGCCTGGCGGCCCTTGTCTGGCTCGCGGTGCGCCGGCCGCGGTTCGCCCTGCTCGACGCCTACCTCGCGGCGCTCCTCGTCTCGCTGCTCGTCAACGACACGCCCACCGACGTCGCCGGCTACGGCGGCCTCGCCGCGCTCGCCCTCTGGCTCTTTGCGCAGAGCGAAGAGGCGCCTGCGCGGCTTGAGTAGACTCGCGCCCGCATGCGCCCGCTCGGACCGTTCCTCGCGCTCGCCTTCGTCCTCGCCGGCTGCGGCAGCGGCACCACGGTCTCGCCGACGGCGAGCGAGGTAGTGGGAGCCGTGCCCACGACAACCACCACCGCGCAGGCGGCGGGCGGCAACGCAAAGAGCGGCGCGGTGCTGTTCAAGTCCCAGGGCTGCGGCGGCTGCCACACGTTCGAGCCGGCGGGCACGAAGGGCACCGTCGGCCCCGACCTCGACAAGCTCCCGCAGTACGCGCAGGACGCCGACCAGGGGTCGCTGGAAGCGTTCACGCGCGAGTCGATCGCGAACCCGAACGCCTACGTCGAGAAGGGCTACCCGCCCTCCATGCCCGACTTCGGCCAGACGCTGTCGGACAAGCAGCTCGCCGACCTCGTCACGTACCTGACCAACAAGCAGGGTTGATCGACCTTCGCGCGGTTCGCGCCAACCCGGACCGCGTGCGGCCGGGAATCGCGCGAAAGGGCGGTGGCGAGGCGCTCGACGCGCTGCTCGAGGCCGATCGGCGCTGGCGCGAGCTCGTCCCGCAGGTCGACGAGCTGCGCGGCCGCCAGAAGCTGAAGGGCAAGCCGACGCCAGAGCAGGTCGAGGAGCTCCGCGGCGTCAAGGAGCAGTTGCGGCGGCTCGAGGACGAGCTCGGAGCCGCCGAAGCGCGCCGCGACGAGCTCTTGCAGAAGGTCCCGAACCCGGCGCACGAGTCCGTGCCGGACGAGGCGTCGGGCGATGCAGAGGGGGCGATCGTCCGCGAGGTGGGCGACCCGCCGCAGGGCGTGGGAGCGAAGGAGCACCTGGAGCTCGGCCGTTTCGAGATGGAGCGCGGCGCGCGGCTCTCCGGCTCGCGCTTCGGCTACATCGTGGGCGATACCGCGCGCCTCGCGCTCGCGCTGTATCGCTGGGCGCTCGACCGCGTCGGGGCGCAAGGCTTCACCCCGGTGATTCCGCCGGTGCTCGTCCGCGAGGAGGCCATGTTCGGCACGGGCTTCTTCCCGGCCGAGCGCTTCGAGATCTACGAGGTCGCCGACGAGGGTCTGTACCTGACGGGCACCTCGGAGGTCGCGCTAGCGGGCTTGCACATGGGCGAGATCCTCGACCGCGGCGAGCTGCCGCTTCGCTACACCGCGTTCTCGACGAACTTCCGCCGCGAAGCGGGCGCCGCCGGCCGCGACACACGCGGGATGTTCCGCGTGCACCAGTTCAACAAGGTCGAGATGTTCGTGTACGTGCTGCCGGAGGAGTCGTGGGACGAGCACGAGCGCCTGCTCGCGATCGAGGAGTCGCTGGCGGCGGAGCTCGGGCTCCCCTACCGCGTCGTCAACATCGAGGCAAGCGAGCTGAGCGCCTCCGCGGCGAAGCGCTACGACATCGAGGCGTGGTTCCCCGCGCAGGAGCGGTACCGCGAGATCACCTCCGCGTCGAACACGACCGACTACCAGGCCCGCCGCCTCGGCGTCCGCTACCGGGCGAATGGCCAGACAGAGCTCGTCCACACCCTCAACGGCACTGCGGTGACCGACCGCTGGGCACTTGCCGTGCTCGAGAACTTCCAGGGCGAGGTGCCGGGGGTCCTGCAGGAGTTCGGCGCCCCTGCCAGGATCGAGGGCTAGGCTCAGACCAGGCGGGGTGCCGGAGCGGTCGAACGGGGCGGTCTTGAAAACCGCTAGCGCCGTAACAGGCGCTCGTGGGTTCGAATCCCACCCCCGCCGCCACACTCGCCGCGTTCGGTCAGCCTCCGCCGGCCTACGTATCCACCTGGCTGGCCTGGACGCCGGGGTGCGCGGCCTCCCACGCGCGCAGGTGAAGGTCCAGATCGAGCTGCAGTAATTCCAGCCGCGTCGAGTCTGGAGCCCGCGCGACCAGTAGTTCCTTCGTGCCTACCTCGTACGAGCGGTAACCGGCCCGCCCGAGGAACACGATCAGATCGTCCAGGCAGTGCTCGTCGCTGATTCGAACCCTCATGCCACCCCTCACTCGGTCCCGGGCGGCGGGCTCGTTGACTTGCACTAACCAATAGGGCTGAACCGCGTGCGCGTCAAGTGCCAAGCTGCGGGCAACGGCCGACGACAAACGGCGGCTGCCGCGCGGCACGGCTACCGTTCTGCCGGTGTCGACGCCGGCCGCCGGTGGCGGAGGACCGCTGCGCCGCTCGCGCGACTGGGTCGAGCGCCGCCCGCTGCTTCTGCTCGTGGTGCCGACGGTGCTGGCGCTCGGCGCGGTGGCGGTGCTCGCACACCTCGCCGGCGCGGAACGCATCGACCGCGGGCTCGGCAACCTCCACCCCGCCTGGCTCCTGCTTTGCCTCGGTGGGGAGCTCCTGGCCTACGCCGGCTATGTCCTCGCGGTGCGGGACACGGCGAGGGTCGAGCCGCGCTGTGCTCAGCGATCGCCATCCTGACGGCGGGCGAGGACATTCCGCTGACGCTGACGCTGCCGCGCTCGCGGTGATCCCGGGCGCATTCGTCGCCGTCTGGCTGAGCTCGCCGAAGCGCGCTCCTCGCTACGCGCGCACGCACGGCCGCGGCCGCACCGGACAGGCCTACGCCCACGCGGTCGCCGGCCTCTCGATCTTGCGCTCGATGTTCGTCGCCCCTCCGTGCGAGCACGGCCTCGGCCTACTCGGGCGGCTTCCCGTTCGTCCGCGCGCTCCTCGGTGTCGTCGTCTACCGGCTCTTCAACCTCTGGCTGCCGATCCTGCCGGCGCTCGCGGTGCTTCCGCACGTGAACGAGCTACGCCGTGAGCTCGAAGAAGCGGACGCCGCGTAGACCGCAGCGCACGGCGCAGAGATTCCCCTTTCCGGGGGATCTCAGGTAGCGCGCGGAACGAGAAACTGAGGCCGTGCGGCATCTCTTTGCGGCTGTGGCCCCTGCGCATCCGCCGGTCGGTGAACCCACCGCTCGCAACGCCGCGCGCCCGGACTCGCTCGTTCAGTCGTACCGGCAGCTTGCGGACGTGTTCCACGAGATCCTTTCGGAGCACAGCCTGGACAACCTGCTGGAGCGGATCGCGGAGACGCTCGCGGAGCTCGTGCCGCACGACACGCTCTCGATCTACCAGGCCGACGAGGCGCAGACGACCCTGATCCCGGTCTTCGCGCGCGACAAGTGGGCCGAGAACATCCTCAACAGCCGCTCCGACTTCGGCGAAGGCATCACCGGCTGGGCCGCGCTCCATCGCGAGCCTGTGCGCACGAACCAGGCGCACCTCGACCCGCGGACGAAGACGGTGCCGGGAACCCCGGCCGACGAGCCCGAGGCGCTGATCACGGTGCCGTTGATCGCGCGCGAATTCGTGAAGGGCGTGCTCAACATCTACCGCCTGGGCGAGGACGCGAGCTTCACGGACGAGGAGTTCGAGCTGACGACGCGCTTCGCCGACGCGGCGGCGCTCGCGCTCGACAACGCGCACATCCGCACGCAGCTAGAGCACCAGGCGCAGACGGACTCGCTGACCGGCCTCTACAACCATCGCTACTTCCACGAGCGGCTGCGCGCGGAGCTGACGCGCGCGAGCCGTTCGCGCGACACCGTCGCTGTGCTGATGCTCGACATCGACGACTTCAAGCGCGTCAACGACGTCCACGGCCACGGCGCCGGCGACCAGGTCTTGACCGACCTGTCCGAGCTGCTGCGCGGGTCCCTGCGCGGCTCCGACGTCGTCTGCCGCCTCGGCGGCGAGGAGTTCGGCGTGATCATGCCGAGCGGCGACACCGGCGACGCCGTCAACCTCGGGCGCCGGCTGACCGACTCGCTCGCCGAGACGGAGTTCGCCGCCGCCGGGAAGGTCACGGTCTCGATCGGCGTCTCGCAAGGCCCCGAGCACGCGATGAACCCGCGCGAGCTCGTCGCCTGCGCCGAGGCCGCGATGATGACGGCGAAGGCGCGGGGCAAGAACCAGATCGTCCTCTTCGACGAGCAGACGAGCCGGCGGCCCGACGGCAAGCCGGTCAGCGGCCGCGACGTACGTTCGATCGCGCACCTGAAAATGCTGCAGAGCCTCTCCGGCAAGCTCAACCGACTGAACGACGTGCGCCGGATCGCCGAGGTGATCGCGGACGAGCTCCGGCTCCTGATCGATTACCACAACTGCCGCGTGTCGGTGATCCAGGGCGACGAGGTCGTCCCGATCGCCTTCCGCGGGGAGCTGGTCCGCCGTGACGGCGAGCGCGTCGAGTTCCCGCGCACGCGGATCGGCGAGGGCATCACCGGCCATGCGGCCGCGACCGCCGAGCCGCTGCTCGTCGAGAACACACTCGAATGCGAGCACGCCCTGATGATCCCCGGGACGCACATGATCGAGGAGTCGCAGATCGCCGTGCCGCTCTGCTACGGCGCGCGGGTCATAGGCGTGATCGCGATCTCGAAGCTCGGCGTCGGGCAGTTCGACGAGGACGACGTACGCATGCTCGAGGTGCTCGCCGGCCACGCCTCCGTGGCACTCGAGAACGCGCGCCTGTACGAGGCGCAGCGGCGGGAGGCGGACCACCTGAAGGCGCTGCTCGAGTTCACCGGCGCGATCTCGCAGGCGGCGACGCCGCATGAAATCGGCTCCGAGACGGTGCGTGCCGCTGCGCGCATCCTGGGCGGCAAGAAGTGCGCGCTCTGGCTCCCGGACGAGAACGACGACTACCGCATCAGCGCACACTCCGACTACGACGACGAGCCCGGGCTCGTCCCGCTGCTCGACGTCGTCCTCCCCGCCGAGGCGATGCGCACGGCGATCGGCGACCGCACCGAGCCGTTCCTCGTCGGCGACGACGAAGCCGAGCAGCACGAGCCACCTCCGGAAGGGCTCTTGTGGCCCGACCTCGCGCTCGCGCCGCTGCACAACGACGGCGCGCTCGAAGGCTTCATCACCGTGCGGGAGCCGACGGACCAGAGCGAGCACACGGTCGAGGAGATCCTGCGCCTGCTGGGCGGCATCTCGTACCAGGCGGCGGGCGCGCTCGAGCGCGCCCGCAGCTACGAGAACCTCGAGGAGACCTTCGTCTCGACCGTGGAGGCGCTCGCCAACGCGCTCGAGGCGAATGACGAATACACCTCCACGCACACGCGCTGGATCACCGATATGGCATTGCGGGTCGGCGAGGCGCTCGGGTTCGACGGCGTGGCGCTGAAGCGGCTCGAGCTCGGCGCGCTCTTCCACGACATCGGCAAGATCGGCATCCCGACGAGCATCCTGCTCAAGCCCGGCCCGCTTTCCTCGGACGAGCGCGCGCTGATCGAGATGCACCCGGAGCTCGGCGAGCGGATCCTCGAGCCGATCGACCGACTCGCCGAGGTGCGGACGATCGTCCGCAGCTGCCACGAGCGCTGGGACGGCGGCGGCTACCCCGACGGCAAGACAGGCGACGAGATTCCCGTCGAGGCGCGCATCATCCTCGTCTGCGACGCGTTCCACGCCATGACGACCGACCGGCCGTACCGGAAGCGGCTCGCCGTGGCCGAGGCATGCCGCCGGCTGCGCGAAGGCGCCGGTACGCAGTTCGACCCGGCCGTCGTCGACGTGTTCCTCAGCCTTCCGCTCGAGGTTCCCGTGCCCCACGCGGCCGAGGACGAGCGGCTCGCGTCCTAGCGGCGACGCACTTCCTCGGGGCGGATTCCCCCGAACGAGGCAAGGCCCGGACTTGAGGCGCGTCGCCGCACTTCCGATCTAGCTCGGGTGCGGCCGGTTCTCTCCAGCAGGGGTGTCCTCCTGCGTAATCGCTCTCTCGTCCTCGCAGCCGCGTTGACCGCCGCGTTCTCCCTCGCCGGCTCGGCGAGCGCCTCGCAGCTCGTCGCGCGCAATGCGTCGCACATCAAGCTCGGCGTCAACGCGAAGGGGACGGCGCTCGTCACCTACTCGGCTCGCGGCAGGGTCACGCATCTGCTGGCCTGGGGCGCCGTCAATGCGCGCCCGCGGCCGTCTAGCCCGAAGATCCGCCAGGTCGAGTTCTCCCTCGACTACTCCGGCGGCTGGAAGCACCACCGGCTCACCTGGAAGCACTTCAGGAACGGGTGCCGGCCGTACGATGGGGCCGCTCTTCCGTGGCTTGTCGCCGCCTGCAAGGCTCCGAACGGCTCGTACTGGGCGCTGCAGAGCTGGCAGAGGGCGCTGCCCGACCTCGGCCAGGCGCCGTGGCTCTCGCAGCAGAAGACCTGGTGGCTGCACCTCTCGCACTGGACGGGCGAGCTCGCGCAGCTCACCGTCTACACGGACTGGATCTACGGCGGCCGCTTCCAGGAAGTCTTCGGCCAGTACACGTACAACGGTCAGGGCGTCCGCGGCTTCGGCACCACGCGCGTCGGCGCGCCGACCGACAACTACGGCCGGCTGCTCTTCCTCGACACCTACAACTCGGCGTACGGCAGGGGCTGGCTGCGCGAGAACTCGTTCGTCTCGCACGGCCCGCCCGGAATGTTCTGCTACGGCTTCTACCGGCGGAACCCGTGGGTCGGCGGCTATGCGCATCCGCGCAGCAGCCCGAACCGGAAGCGTCCCTCGGGCACCGGCGAGCAGTACCGCATCACCGCTCCAGGGCCGGGCGTGACCCCGGACGTCATGTGGCAAGGTCCAGGCCTGCATCCGTACAACCGCGGCAACTCGGCGGACGTGACGCTTGAGCGCCAGATGAACGCCACGCGCGACTCGATCCGCGCTGGCTACGGCAAGTGCAGGCACGACTAGAGCGCCGCTGACGCTCGCTCGCGGTTCGCGGCGCGCTCCCGCTCGTATGATCGCCGCGTGGCCAGCGGTGACGAGCTACGGGCGGTGATGCGGCGCGTCCCCACCGGGGTCGCCGTCGTCACGGTCGAGCTTCAGGGCCAGCGCATCGGCCTCACCGTCGCCTCGCTCGTCTCGCTCTCGCTCGAGCCGCCGCTCGTCGGCTTCGCGATCCGACGCGACGCGGCGCTGCACGAGTTGCTGCGCGAGGCGCGGGCGCTGGCGATCAGCGTCCTCGCCGCCGGCCAGGAGCGCGTCGCGCAGCACTTTGCCCGCGGCTTCCCGCCGATCGCGCTCTGGGAAGGCGTCTCCCTGCGCGGGCGCGACGGGCCGCCGCTCCTCGACGGCGCCGCCGGTTGGCTGCGCTGCCGGCTCGAGGAGGAACACCGGACCGGCGACCACACCTTCTTCGTCGCGGCGGTCGACGAGGCGGAGCCGGGGCCGGCAGGAGCGCGTCCCCTCGTCTTCCACGGCCAGGTCTACGCGGCGCTGTGATCGACGCCGTCGTGTTCGACCTCGACGGTGTGCTCGTCGATTCGGAGCACGTCTGGGACGGCGCGCGCGAAGAACTGGCGCGTGAGCGGGGCGGTCGCTGGCACGCTGACGCGCAGCGGGACATGATGGGCATGAGCTCGACCGAGTGGTCCCGCTACATGCACGAGACGATCGGGTTGCCGGAGCCGCCCGAGGAGATCAACCGAGAGGTCGTACGGCGACTCTCCGAGCTTTACCGTCGGCAGTTCCCGGCGATCCCCGGTGGACGCGACGCCGTCGAGCGGCTCGCCGGCCGCTGGCCGCTCGGGCTGGCGTCGTCGTCGAACCGCGAGCTGATCGACCTGGCGCTCGAGCTGCTGGGCGTGCAGCACCTCTTCGCGGCGACGGTCTCTTCCGAGGAGGTCGTCCGCGGCAAGCCTGCTCCCGACGTGTACCTGGAAGCAGCTCGACGCCTCCACGTGGACCCGCGACGCGCGGTCGCGATCGAGGACTCGCACAACGGCATCCTGGCGGCGAAGGCAGCCGGGATGCGGGTGCTCGCTATCCCGAATGGCCGGTTCCCGCCAGGCGGCAAGGCCCTCGAGGCGGCGGATGTCGTGCTGGCCTCGCCGGCGGAGCTGACGGCCGCAACCGTCGACCCGGCCTGACTCGGCAAGGGCCGGCGAGTCAGCTACCGAGGCTCAGATCGATCCTCGGGCCAGGCGTGAGCCGCGTCTCGACAACACCGCAGACCGTTTCGGCGCGCGAGTGAAGTTCGCGGTGACGGAGTGGTTCGCCGTCATCGAGAGCACGCACGCGCCCGTACCGGAGCAGTCGCCCGACCACCCGATGAAGCGTGTCTTCGTCCCGGGCGAGGCGGTCAACGTCACCGTCGTGCCGTTCGCGAAGCTCGCGCTGCAGGTCCCGCCGCAGTTGATTCCCGCGGGCGAGCTCGTGACGGTTCCCGATCCGCGGCCGCTCTTCGTAACGGCCAGCGTCCACGACGTCGGCGGAGGCGGTGGCGGAGGCGGTGGCGGAGGCGGTGGCGGTGGCGGTGGCGGAGGAGGCGGCGGCGTTCCGCCGCACGACGGGAAGCGGAAGTTGGCGATCCGCGTCTGCCAGTTCACCGCCGCAGTGGCGGTGTAGTACTCGGTGGTGAACCAGAAGGTGCACGTCGACCGGATCTACCGTCAGGTCGCTGTAGTCGCCCCACCGGTTCGCCGAGCCGGTCTGACTGAAGCCGACGGCCAGGTCGCCGCTTCCGTCCATCGCCGCGCTGCCCAGCCAGCGCCAGGTCGTGTCGGGTTGGTAGGTGCTCTGCTGCACGAACGCCGGCGTGCCCGAGGTCGCATTCCCGATCTCGTACCAGCGGATGCCGGCAACGCCGCTCGAGGAAACCGACTGATTGCCGACGAGGGCTTCATGGCCGTCGGCGAACCTGCGGTAGGCGAGGCGGAACATGCCGCGATCGCCGACGCCGTCGAGCTTCACCGTCGTGCCCGGCTGCGGGACGCAGCTGCGCGTGGTGGTGCAGAGCGCGGTGTACGCGGCCGGGGCCAGGTTCCCGGCGAGCGTGAACGTCGAGCTCGCGGGGGTGCCGAAGTCGACGTGAAAGCGCCACAGCTTCCACGTCGAGGCCTGGCCGGACATCAGGAACGGCTCCGCTGCTCCGCTCGATGGGGAGGTCGTCCCGTCGAGGTCGGCCGGGAGGATGGCGTCGTTCGCGCCGTTGAAGACCGCCGTGTTCCGCGTCGTGACGAACGTCGCCGGCGCGCCGGCCAGCATCGCGGCCCGGTCGAAGGCGAACGGCTGCGGCCCGAGGTAGATCGTGCCCGCCGAGTTGAAGACGTTCATGCTCCTGTAGTACGCGTTCGGCCATACCCCGAGGTGCGGGTAGTCGAAAAAGTCGCTGCCGAGGTGGAACGCATAGCGGTTCCACGTCCCGGTCGCGTCGCTCGTCGTCGAGACGGCGATGCACTCGTCGGTCGGGATCCCGACGCCGGCGAACTGCGTGATCAGCCAGCGGTTGGCGAGCTGGTCGTACATGACGACCGGATCGCCGGCGCCGTTGTTCTGGCAGACGCCGCCGAAGCCGTTCCACAGCGACGTGATCCCGAGCGGGCCGAGAACGGAGGCGCCGGTCGACTTGTTGAAGACCTGGAAGCCCTCGTTCACCATCTGGACGTACTGCGTTGCGCCGACTTCGCCGTTCGTGTCCGGCGGGTAGCAGGCGCAGGCGACACCCGGCGAGGCGATGCCGTCGAGGCTGAGCGTCGTCGCCGGCATGCTCGGGCTGAACTGCTGGTTCTGCCGCACCGTGTCGACGGCGTCGACGTGCTTCGAGACCGCGCGCGGGTTCGGGCTCGCCTCGAACTCGCGGGTCGCCGCCGGCGGCTGCGGACGCATGGTGCGCAGCGCCGGCGAGACGTCGTTCTGCACTGAACGGCCGACGATCACTTTTTGGCCGGGGCCTGCCTGCAGCGAGACCGGCTCGCGCGGTAGCGGCCCGTCGACCTTGACGGTGATACCGCCGGTCGACGCACCCGCGAGGACGACGCTGGCGCCGACGGAAAGCGCGGCCAGCGCGAACACGGCGACGACGACGAGCGACCGTCGGCCCGCCAGCGAGCGGATCCGAACTTTTGGACGGGTTCACCCGTTCCCCTTTTCCCCAATGGCGTGGACGGGCCGACGCCGTTCCTCGGTTTCTTACTGCCTCGGCCCGCCGATTACAGGAGGCGGCGCTTTCGGACGGCTTACCTCTTCTGCGCCTTGCCGACTACGAGTTTCACCTTCGCGCCATGCTTGAGCTTCCTCGCGCTTCCCCGCGGCTTCTGCGCCAGCACGCGGCCGCGCTTCTTCGCGGTCGCGACCTTCTTCGTGACCGCGCCGAGCCGGCAGTGCCTCTTGACGATCGCGATCCGCGCCTTGCGGAGCGTCTTCCCGACGACGTTCGGCACGACGCACTTGGCCGGTGGGGGCGGCGGTGATGGCGGGCCCGAGAGGGCGAAATCTCGCTTTACCGAGCCGCCGCTCGGGATGATCACGCTCGCCGGCGCGCTGGAGAAGAATCCCGCTTTGGTAGCGAAGATCGACTGGTACGTCCCCGCCGGCACCGCGAAGGAGTAGTGGCCGCCGCCGTCGGTCGCCGCAGCCCGGCTGCCGAGGGCGACCGTCGCGCCCGCGAGCGGCTTCGCCCCGTCGGTGACGACGCCGGAGACGGTTCCGTTCCCCACGCTCGTGCACGCGGGGTAACGGAACGATCCGATGCGCGTGTGATCGTCGAGGTCGTCGGCGAGGTAGTACTCGCTGGTCAGCCAGAAGGTGCAGCCGTCGGGATCGAGCGCCATGCCGCTGTAATCGCCCCAGCGGGTGCAGGGCGCCCCGCCGCAGTTGCCGTTCTGCGTGCCGGCGCCGTCGATCAGCGTCTGCTCGGTCTGGCTGAAGGTGCCGAGCGGGTCGCCGGCGAGCCTGCCCGCGTACTTGATCTGCGGGTTCGTAGCCGCGTTCGCCCGGCTGTAGCCGATCGCCATGTCGCCCAGCCGATCGACGGCGAGGCTCGGCAGCCAGCGGTGGAACGTGTTCGTGCCGTCGGGATCCCACGTCGCCGCCTGGACGGCGTTCGCGGCCACCGTCCCCGCAGCCACGTTCAGCTGGTACCAGCGCACCGCCGCGCTGCCGCCGGTGGTGCCGCCGCAAGGCGGCGTGCCGCGGCGGACCGTGTGCGAGACCCACACCGACTCTGCGCCGCCGACCCTCGAGTACTGAGCCTGGGCCATGGCCCGGATCGCGACCGGGTCGAGCGGGTTGAGAGGCGTCGGGATCTTGCCCACGTCCTCCTGCGGAAAGCACGTGGGTGCGGCTTGGAACGCCGGCCCGACGAACGTCGAGGACGCCGGGTTGCTCCAGTCGGCGTGGAGCTTGTAGACCGTCAACCCGTCGAGGAACTCCACCGTCGAGACGAAGTACTCGGGTGTCCCGGCCGGCGGCGTGCCCGCCTGCAAGCGTGCATTGGCCGGCAGCAGCGTGAAGTCGTCCCTGGGCGCTGCGAAGTCGACGACCTGCACGCTCGGGGCACCTGCGTACATCTCGGCCTTGTTGAGGGCCCACACGTGCGGTGCCTGGAAGCCGCCGCTCGACGCGTAGTCGAACATGTTCGCGGCGAGGTAGATCCCGTCCGGCCAGATGCCGAGTTTCGGATAGTCGCCGAGTCCACCGGGCGTCTCGATCGAGTAGAAGCTCCAGCCGCCGGAGACAGGATCGCCGGTCTTCGACACTGCGAAGCATTCGAAGGCATGCGGTGGGTCGACGTTGCCGCCGTTGAGCCGGAAGGCGAAGTCGGTGATCACCCAGCGATCCTCGAAGCTGTCGTAGAGGACGACGGGATCGCCGAAGTTGTCGGTGTCGCAGAGGTTGCCGAAGTGCCCCTGGCTCATGAAGGCGTTGAAGGTGAACGCCGCCACCCGGTTCCCGTTCGACTTGTCGTAGATGCCGATCGCGGTGTTGATCGTCTGGATGTAGTAGGTCGGGCCGACGTCGCCGTTCGTGTCCGGCGGATGGCCCTGGCCGGAGGTGGCGAAGTCGAGGCCCTCGAAGCTCGACGCGGCGGCCGGCGCCGGCGCGGCGATGCTCGCCGGGGCGAGCCCGCTGGGGTGCAGCACCGTGTACGCGTGCCGGCGCGTCGCCGCGGGTCCAGCGACAGCCGTTGCGGCGCTGCTCTGCTCCGCCTCGGCGTCTCCCGGTGCCGCGCGCTCCGGCCGCTCGCGCCTGACGACCGCCCCCTTCAGGGTGCGGACGTCGAACGTCTTCGACGCCGCTTTCGTCAGGCGGAGTTCACGTGGCGGACCGAGCCGCACGGGCTTCGGGCGGTCGCCGCGCCCGATTCGGAGCCGCGTCGGCTGCGCGCTCGCTTTCGCGCCGGGAAGGAGGCGTGTCGGCCCCGCCGCGACCGTCGGGCCGTGCGGTCGGTGCCCACCGGCCTCGGCTACCAGGACCGTGACTACGGCGCTCAGCGTCAGCGCGACCGCCACGGAGGCCGCGCGCCGGCCGAACGCTCGGGCATGGCCCGACTCTTGCCCTTGCTGGGCTGACAACTGGTCCTCCTAGTACCGACCCGACCGTGCGGTCTCGTCATAACACGGCCGTCCGCGATGCTCAAGGTGCGGCAGACGCCGCAGCGTCAGATGGGAGCGCGGCCGATCAGCACACAGGCGTTGTGGCCGCCGAGGCCCATGGCATTCGAGAGCGCCACGTCGACCTGCGCCTCGCGTGCCGCGTTCGGTACGTAGTCGAGGTCGCACGCGGGATCCTCGTGTTCGTAGTTGATCGTCGGCGGGAGCGTGCCGTCGCGAATGGCAAGCACGCACATCATCGCCTCGATCGCGCCCGCGGCCCCGAAGCAGTGGCCCATCACCGACTTGGTCGACGAGACGGCGAGCTCGTGCGCATGCCCGCCGAAGACGTCCTTGATCGCCTTCGTCTCGGCGGCATCGCCGAGCGGCGTCGAGGTGCCGTGGGCGTTGATGTAGCCGACGCGCTCCGGTTCGACGCCGGCCCGCTCGAGCGCCGCCCGCATCATCTTCGCGACGCCGACGGCCTCCGGCTCGGGTGCAGCCAGGTGGTACGCGTCGTTGGAGGCGCCGTAGCCCAGCACCTCTGCGTAGATCTGTGCCCCGCGCGCCTGCGCCGCCTCGAGCTCCTCGAGCACCAGCACGCACGCACCCTCCCCCATCACGAATCCCGCGCGGGTGGCGTCGAAAGGCCGCGACGCGTGCGGCGGATGCTCCTCCTCGGCCGCCAACCCCCGCATCGCCGTGAAGCCGGCGAGGATCAACGGGTGGATGCAAGCCTCGGTGCCGCCCGCGACGATCGCGTCGGCATCGCCTCGGCGGATCGTCTCCGCGCCCTCGCCCACTGCGTGTGAGCCCGTTGCGCAGGCCGAGACCGGCGCGTAGTTCGGCCCGCGGATCCCGAGCGAGATCGCAAGCTGACCGCTCGCAGTGTCGACGAGCACGTTCGGGATGAAGTACGGCGAGACACGGTCGGGCCCGCGGTCGCGCAGAGTCTCCGCCTGCTCGACGATCCCGATCAGCCCGCCGATCGCGGAGCCGAAGACGATCCCGACGCGGTGTGGGTCGAAGCCGTTCAGCCCCGAGTCCGCGATCGCCTCCTTTGCCGCGCCGAGCGCGAGGACGACGTTGCGGTCGAGCCGGCGCAGCTCCTTCGGCGGCGCGAGCCCCGCCGGATCGAAGCCCTTGACCTCCGCCGCGACGCGGACGGGCAACCCGTCCGCGTCGAAGGCGCGAATCCAATCGATGCCGCTCTCGCCCGCTACCGCAGCGCGCCACGTGTCGGGCGCGGTGTTCCCGACCGGCGTGACGGCTCCGAGTCCCGTGACGACTACACGCCTCACGGGGGTGGAGCTTAGAGAGGTCAGGCGGTGACGCCCTCCTCCTTAAGCGAAAGCTCCGCGAACTTGTCCCAGTTGGACTCGATCTTCTTCGCGAAGGCCTCCTCGTCCGCGCGGTTCTGGCGCGCGACATCGGCCGTCTCGGTGTCGCCGGCGCGCTCGGCGACGCGCTCGAGCAGCTGGTACGCGGCGATCTCGAGGTGCTCGGTCGCGTAGCCGTCGCGGGCGTTCCGCCCGGCCTTCTCCTGGCGAACCAAGTCGACGACGCTCTTCATCAGTGCGCCCATCACCCCGGTCGCCTCGCGCACCATCGAAGGCGAAGCGCCCCGGGCTTCGAGCCGGTGCTGGAGTCGGTCGGCGTGCTGCTCCGTCTCGAGCTTGTGGTTGCGCAGCTCTGAGCGGATCTCCTCGTCCTCGGTCGTCTCGATCATCCCGTCGAGCATCCGCAGGACGTTCTGCTCCATCGACAGCGCTTCATCGATGTGCTTCGTCACCTGGTCGTTCAGGTCTTGCGACGCCATCAGGCCCCCTCGATCGTCGGAAATGGGTTCCAGCTCGAATCGCCCGAACGTCCGGCCGCGAAACGTGGCGCGGCCGCGGTACCGGTCGCCGTCGGGCTCGAGCTCGTCGACGAAGCCACGGAAGGGCGCGCGGTAACGCAGGCTCAGCGAAACGACGTCGAAGGGCACGCCCGGCCACGTCGCGACAGTTGTCTCGCCCGAGGTGCCGTGAATGCGCTTGCGGACGCCGACGAGCGGCGGCAGCAGGCCGCCGAGCCGCTTCACGTTCCACACTCCGTCCAGCTCGGACATGGCGATAGCGTTGCCCTCGATGCCGCCGCGAAACCTGCCGTTCCCGCCGATGGAAGCCGAGCTCGTCGACGAGCTGCCGGCCGGGGAGTGGCAGTACGAGCCGAAGTGGGACGGCTTCCGCGGCGTGCTCGAGAATCTCGGCGGCGGCCTTCGCCTCTGGTCGCGGAACGGCCGTCCGCTGCTGCGGTACTTCCCGGAGCTCGAGGACGTCGGGGCGAAGCTGCCGCCGAACTCGGCGCTCGACGGTGAGATCATCATCGCGCGCGACGGGAAGCTGGAGTTCGATCAGCTCCAGATGCGGCTGCACCCAGCCGAGAGCCGCATCAAGCGGCTCGCGGCCGAGATCCCATCCGACTACGTCGCCTTTGACCTGCTCGTCTGGAAGGGCGAGGCCGTGCACGAGCAGCCGCTCGAGCTGCGGCGGCGCGAGCTGGAGAGGAAGGCGGCGAAGGACTTCGGGCTCTCGCCCGCGGTACGCGACGCGAAGCAGGCCGCCAGGTGGCTCGACCGGCTCGAGCAAGCCGGGCTCGACGGCGTGATCGCGAAGCGGCTCGGGCTGCCCTACCTCCCCGGGTCGCGCGACGGGGTGGTGAAGGTGAAGCCGTACAAGACCGCCGACTGCATGATCGTCGGCTTCCGCTGGAGCGACAAGGCGGATGGACGGATCTCGACGCTCCTGCTCGGCCTCTACGCCGACGACGGCTCGCTCGATTTCGTCGGGCACTGCTCCGGCTTCCCGGCGGCGGTGCGGCGCGAGCTGCAGGAGACGCTGCCGCAGATGCTGGCGCCCGGGAAGCTGAGCGACAAGCGGATTCCCGGCGGTCAGAGCCGCTGGTCGCGTGGGAAGGAGCTCGACTGGAACCCGGTCCGGCCCGAGCTCGTTTGCGAGGTCCGGTACGACAAGCTCGAGGGCAACCGCTTCCGACACGGCACGCGCTTCCTCCGCTTCCGCGCCGACAAGGAGCCCGAGCAGTGCACGTGGGACCAGGTGCGGCCCAAGCGCCGCCGCGGCGACCCGACGGTTGACAAGCTGCTGAACCCCCAGTGACAGTCACTGTGACTGTCACTGTGACTGTCCCGTTTCCACAGCTAGCCTCGGCGGGCGCGGCTGCTTTGGCCGCTTTCCCAGCGGCGGGAGCGGCTGCTCGGCCGCGGCGCGCCGACGGACGTATCTGCCGGTGGCAGGCCGAGCTGCTCGAACCGGGGCAGCAGGCTGACCTTCCGCCGCCACATCCCGGCCGTCAGGTCGCCGGCCCGCTCGATGCGCTTCGGCATCCTCGGCACGGTGAACAGGGACGGGTCGCAGCGCGGCACCTCCTCCCACGCGAGCGGTGCCGAGACCCGCGCGTCCGCCGTCGGCCGCACGGAGTAGGCGCAGGCGATCGTCCGGTCGCGCGCGTTCTGGCCGAAGTCGACGAACACGCCGCGGCGATCAGCAACGCGCCAGGTCGTCGTCGCCAAGTCCTGATCCCCGACACGCCGCTCGACCTCCTCCGCGAGCGCCTTGGCGAACCGCCTCACCTCCGGAAACGCGAGCTCCGGCCGGATCGGCACGAGGATGTGCATGCCGGTCGCGCCGGAGGTCTTCGGGTACGAAGCGAGCCCGAGCTCGTCCATCACCTCCCTGACCACGACCGCGATCTCGCGTACGAACTCCCACGGGTTGCCCTCGCTCGGGTCGAGGTCGATCAGCAGGTAGTCGGGCCGCTCGAGGACGTCCACGCGGGAGTGCCACGTATGGAGCTCGACGCAGCCGAGGTTGACGACCCACGCCAGCGCCGCTGCGTTGTCGACAACCGCAAAGACCGTCGAATGGCCGCTCGGGAACTGGACGAACTGCTCGCCGACGTAATCCGGATGCGACGGGACGCGTTTCTGGTGAAAGAAGTCTCCCGCGACGCCGTTCGGGTACCGCTTCATGTGGAAGAGCCGCCGGCGGATGTGGTGCAAGGCGCACGGAGCGACGGCGAGGTAGTAGTCGACGAGGTCGCCCTTCGTCAGCCCCGGCTCCGGAAAGAAGACCTTGTCGGGGTTCGTGATCGTGACCTCGTGCCGTCCGACTCTCACGTCGCCAGTATGAAACGGGCCCGGTCGCCCGGGCCCGTCTCAGGCGGCCGCACGCACCCAAGCCGGCGCGGCGTCTGTGGCGGCATCGCAAGCGACGCCTCAGCGGAGAGGGCGGGATTTGAACCCGCGATGGACCTTTCGGCCCATACGCGATTTCCAGTCGCGCTCCTTAGACCACTCGGACACCTCTCCTAGCCGCGCCAGCCTAGCGCGGCTCGTAGCCGGCCTAGATCGTCTGGCGCATGGCCACGTCGTAACGCGTGACCGACGTTCGCTGGCCCGGCGTGTCGCCGGCCGGCATCGCGCTGAGGAGCTCGTCGCCCTGGCGGTAGTCGTCCTCGCTGTCGAAGAAGAGGATCACGACCGACGTCTCTGCCTCCGGGTCGTGTAGGACGACGATCTCCTTCGCGTTCACGCCTTCGGGCGGCTCGCCCTGCATCTCGGCCTGCATCTGGTCCAGCCGTTGCCTGCTGACTCCTTCGAACGTGACGACACGCGCGAGCGCCATGAGGACCTCCTTGTCGGGGTGGGGCAACCCTACTCCTGTGGTTCGGAGCGGATCCCGCCCTCGTCACCCGGGCGCTGCTCCCAGGTTGACGACGCCGGAAGTCTTGCGGAAGATGATTCTGCTCCCGTTAATCCGAGGTCGGAGGGCAAAGCTTTGCGGAGGTCGATCCTGCAGTACGTGCGCCGGCACCACGTTGCTCTGCTGGCGCTGTTCGTCGCGCTGGGCGGAACGTCCGTCGCGGCGACGAATGCGCTCGTTCCGCGCAACAGCGTCGCGTCGCCACAGATCGTCAACGGCTCGCTGCTCAAGGCCGATCTCGCGAAGAAGACGATCAAGGAGCTGAAGGGAAACCGCGGTCCGCGTGGCCTCGAAGGTGCGAAGGGCGTCACCGGCGCAGAGGGCGCGGCTGGCGCAGCGTCGACGCTCCCCGGTCCGCAGGGTCCACCCGGCGCTAAGGGCGCGACCGGCCAGGGAGGGTTGGCGGGTGCCGACTCCACGGTTCCCGGCCCGCAGGGCCCGACCGGCGCCAAAGGTCCGACGGGCGCAAAGGGCGCGGCCGGCGCGACGGGCGCTACCGGCGCCAGGGGCGCGAAAGGCGCTACAGGCGAACAGGGCGATCCGGGCTCGTCTCTGGCGCAGGCCTTTGGCCTCACGGCCTGGACGTTCGACCCGCGCGAATGGGATGTGACCTACTACGGCACTCAGGCGAACGCCAGGCTCGTCGGCGTCTGGTTGCCTGCGGGGGCGACGGTCGACTACCTGGCGGTGCCGGTCTCCGTGGCCGGCGCGGCGCTCACCGCGGTCGAGCTCGGCATCTACGACCAGACAGCCATGGATGGCGGCGGCAACGCGCCGATCGCGCGCACGGGCGACATCAAGGCCAACTTCCTCGCCACCGGCTGGCGCGGCAACTCGACGCCGCTCGGGTTCGTCGCCCCGTACTCGGGCCGCTACTACCTGGCCTCCGCCTATGCCGGCGCGACACTCCCGACCGTTGGAAACGCGAAGCAGACGAACGCCTTCCTCATCGCGCACCTGCCGAACGGCGTGTGGACGAACGTTCACGCGCAGATGCAGGGGACGCTTCCGAGCGCCCCGACCTCGACGGGCACCTCCACGAACGTCCCGATCATCATCGCCTACTGAGGACGTCGCCCACCCCGCTCGTGCGCGGCGCCGAGGGCCGCGGCTGAACTGGACTTGCATCTCGCGACGAGATGTCGAAATCTAGTGGCGTGGAACGAGTGGGGGTCATCGAAGCAGGGCACGACCGGCCGGTACGACCCGCACGTCGCGGAAGGACGACCGGCAACCTGGTACGCGTCGAGATCCTGTTCCTGCTCGCGCTCTCGCTGGTCACGCTCGTCGCCGTGATCCGCCTGGCAGGCGAGGTGTCGAACACCAGGTCGACTTCGCCACAGCCGCTGCCCCGCGGGCTCGTCTGGGGCGGGCGCACGTTCGTCGACCTGAAATCATTCGCACAATGGCTTCACGTGCATGGAGGCCGCTACGAAGCGTGGGCGCTGAACCATCGCCACCGAGCGGGCCTGCCGGCGCTGCCCGAACCGCAGCCCGCGCAAGAAGCACGAGGCGAGTCGAGGTCCCGCGGATGGGTGATCGCCGCCGGCGGGCTCGCCTTCGTCGTCTGCGCCGGCGGCGCGTGGCGACGCAGGCGGCGCGCATGGAGCCTGTCGCGGCGCTCGAAGCCGGCCAGAGCGATGCGAGCCGGCCAGAAGCGACAGTCGGTCTGGGCCGCAGCCGTCGACAGGACCCGTGCGGCCGGCGGAGGTACGTTCGCAGCCGTCGCGGGCGCAGCGCGCGCGACCGGGCGCGTGACATCCCCCGAGCGCGCGGAGCCCATCCCGGGAGCCGTCGACTGGGGCGCTCTGGCCGAGCGCGCCGCACGTGCCGTCGGACGGTCGAGACGTCGCGTCGCGAGCCCCAGCCCCGAGCTCCTCTGGTACTCCGCGGCGACACTGCTCGCCGGCGCGATGGGCGCTGCGCTCGCCTTCTGGGGCTGACGACAGCGGCCGGGATGCCGGCTAGACCGACTCGGTAGCACAACAAGCCGAAGCCCTGCCGCTACGGGCTTCGGCTTGTTCGTCAGCGGAGGGGGAGGGATTTGAACCCTCGCGGGACGAAACCGCCCCGAACGGTTTTCGAGACCGCCGCATTCGACCGCTCTGCCACCCCTCCAGGTGCGGCATAGGGTAGCGCCCGAATGCCTCGGCTATCCTGTTCGCGCTCGCGGAGAAGTGGCCGAGTGGCTGAAGGCGGCGCCCTGCTAAGGCGTTATGGGGGTGAATGCCTCCATCGAGGGTTCGAATCCCTCCTTCTCCGCTTCGGGCCTCCGGCCCGGTCGCGGAGGGGTGGCAGAGCGGTCGAATGCGGCGGTCTCGAAAACCGTTAGGGGCGGTTTCGTCCCTCGAGGGTTCAAATCCCTCCCCCTCCGCCCTAACTAAAGCCCTTCCCGCTC
>Ga0126311_10000430_pt1 | contig 19966 bp, 21 predicted proteins | sample Plot61_FD_92539 | JGI IMG/M metagenome (GOLD analysis project Ga0126311, IMG submission 92539) | Serpentine soil microbial communities from UC McLaughlin Reserve, CA, USA - Plot61 | ecosystem: Environmental > Terrestrial > Soil > Grasslands | place: USA: UC McLaughlin Reserve, Lake County... | reverse complement strand
TGCGAAGATCTCGAGCGCGCTTTTGCGACAAACATTATTGGACCATTTCGATTGACGAAGGCGCTGATGGGCGCGCTCGCTGCTTCGGCTCGCGAGGGACGTGGCGCTGTCGTATTGAATATCTCGAGCGATGCTGCGATTAATGCGTATCCAGGCTGGGGCGCTTACGGTTCAAGCAAAGCCGCGCTTCATCACCTGACTCGCATCTGGAACGAAGAGCACGTAAACGAAGGCGTGCACTTTCTGTCGCTCGATCCGGGCGACATGGATACGCCGATGCACGCCGCTGCAATGCCCGATGCCGATCCGGCAACGCTCAAGCGACCCGAACAAGCGGCACACGAACTTGCGGAAGCCATCGCAGCAGTGTTGCCAGTTAAGATTAGGAGTTAAGTCATGTTAGCCGCTCAATTGCCCGTTCAGCGCCCGCTTGATGCGAAATTGCTCGTCGTAGACAAACAGCGAAATCTGATTCACGTGCCGCGCAGTGCATTCGTGAATTTTCTGCACGCTGACGATCTCGTAATTGCCAACGATGCCGCCACTCTGCCTGCCAGTCTAAATGGAATGCATGAACCGACCGGAAAACCGATCGAGGTACGACTCGCAGGCCGGCCTTCGTTGGACCCGTTGGACGTCAATCGCTTCAGTGCCGTTGTCTTCGGTGCGGGTGACTTCCACATGCGTACCGAAGACAGACCGTTGCCACCGCCGTTACAGAGCGGCGACACGCTCGTGCTTGGTCCATTGCCTGCCACGGTTGAACAATTACTGGGCCATCCGCGACTCGTGGCGCTTCGCTTTGCGGGCACTGCGGACGAAGTGTGGAGCGGTCTGGCGAGTCATGGTAAACCGATTCAATATTCTCACCTACAATCGTCATTGGAGTTGTGGGATGTTTGGACGAAGATCGCGGGACCACCAGTGGCGTTCGAACCGCCTTCCGCGGGCTTCGTGCTCGACTGGCACGTACTGTCTACCATCCGCGAGCACAATGCACGCTTCGCAACTATCACTCACGCGGCGGGAATCTCTTCGACTGGTAACGAGGATCTCGATCGACTGTTGCCGTTTGACGAGCCTTATCACATTCCGTCGAGCACCGCGAAAGCAGTGGAACTAACGCGACAGCGAGGCGGCCGTGTGATTGCGATCGGCACGACGGTCGTGCGTGCGCTCGAAGACGGTGCGACTGAAGATGGTCATCTGCGAATAGGCGATGGCATAGCGACACGACGCATCGGTCCTTCGACCCGCTTGAAAGTAGTAGATGCAATTCTCTCAGGCACACACGAGCGAGGCACCAGTCATTACGAATTACTACGCGCGTTTCTCGAAGACTCGACGCTCGAACGCGCTACAGCAGAATTAGACGCGCGTGACTATCGGACGCATGAGTTTGGCGACTCGGTTCTGATCCTGTAATACTGTCCGGAACCATGACTAATCGCCTGCTCCAGATCGCACTGGCCCTACTTCTAATTATGGTTCCTGTTGCGGCGCAACACGACGCGCCGATAAAGGAACAGAACATTCGCGCTGAACTCGGTTTTCTTGCGAGCGACGCGATGCAGGGCCGCGGCAGTGGCACTGGCTACGAAAGAATCGCTGCCGAGTACATCGGGTCTCAGTTTCGCCAGTTTGGACTCGAGCCAGGCGGCGACACTGATAGTGCGGGCAACAAAGATTATGTCCAGCAGGTTCCCGCAACTGAAAGATCGAAGATGACATGGAACGCGATCGGCGTGCTCAAAGGCTCGCAGCCGGGCGAAGCGATCATGCTCAGCGCTCACCTTGACCACCTCGGCGTTGATGAATCACTCACCGGCGACAAGATTTTCAACGGCGCTGACGACGATGCTTCCGGTTCCGTTGCCGTGTTGGAACTCGCGCGCGTGCTCGCAGCAGGCAAACAGTCGCGACGCACGATCTACTTCGTATGCTTCGGAAGCGAAGAACGAGGCGGCTATGGCTCACGATACTTCATCGCAAACTCACCCGTTCCGCTGACTGAGATCGTTGCCGATCTCACTTTCGAAATGCTGGGCCGGCCTGACGAAAAGGTGCCCGCCGGCACGTTGTGGTTAACTGGTTTTGAGCGATCTACGCTTGGTCCGGAACTCGCGCGCCAGGGTGCTGCGCTCGTCGCGGATCCTCATCCCGAACAACATTTCTTTCGCCGCTCTGACAATTATCCGCTCGCATTGCGCGGCGTGATCGCGCATACGGTTTCGAGCTTCGGCTTGCACACCGATTACCACCGTCCCAGTGACGATATCAGCAAGATCGACTTTCCCTTCATGACTCGATCGCTGAACTCGCTCGTGAAACCGGTCCAATGGCTGGCGAATTCAACCTTCCGTCCGGCGTGGTTGCCGGGACAAGCACCTACACGTTAGTTGTAAACTAGCGCTGATGAAACCGAAGTTCTTCAGTTCGCCTGCTCAGTTTCGACAATGGCTCGAGCAAAACCATGATCGCGAGACTGAGTTGCTCGTCGGGTTCCACAAAAAATCTTCCGGCAAGAAGAGCGTTACTTACAACGAAGCCCTCGACGAAGCTCTCTGCTTCGGCTGGATCGATGGCGTGCGTAAGAACCTGAATGAGACGAGTTACACGATTCGTTTTACGCCACGCAAAGCGAGAAGCATCTGGAGCAACGTCAACGTCAATCACGTCGAGCGACTGATCAAAGAAAAACGTATGCACGCCGCGGGACTCGAAGCGTACGCGCGGCGCGATCCGGAACGAACGGGCATCTACGCATTCGAGAACAGACCCAAGGAACTCGCACCCGAATATGAGAAAACGTTTCGCGCGAACAAAACAGCCTGGGAGTTTTTTGGCGCTCAACCTGCAGGTTACAGGCGCCTTGGTGTCTTCTGGGTCATGAGTGCAAAGAAAGAAGAGACGCGAACGAAACGCCTGCACCGGCTCATCGAAAGTTCTGCGAAGGGCGTGAGAATATAGAATGGCTGATCTGCTCGTGAATCTGCTGAAGTTGCCGGCGTTCGAACAAGACTCTCGCGTGCGCCGAGCGCAGCCATTCGAATTAACGCCGGTGCGTCGCTTCGTGGAAACGAATTTTTCGCGGAGCTGGGCTGACGAGATCTCCGTCGGTTTTGCGCGCCAGCCGGTCTCGCTTTTCGTCGCGACGATTGAACGTGAGTTGGTCGGCTTCGCGGCTTATGAGTGTACGCGCAGGGGATTCTTCGGTCCGACCGGCGTGATTCCGGCTGTGCAGGGTAAAGGCATCGGCAAGGCCTTGTTGCTGGCTTCACTCTCAGCTCTGCGAGAGATGGGTTATGTTTACGCAATCATCGGCGCTGCAGGGCCGGTGCATTTTTATCAGAAGACAGTCGGCGCCATCGTGATTCCCGACAGCGAGCCCGGCATTTACACTGACTTATTGAAGGATTCATGAACGCGATTCCGCCCGGCCCGAAGGGCTCTCTGATCATGGGGGTGATGCGCGAGTTCAATCGCGACACACTCAGTTTCGTCACACGTTGTCGAGACTATGGCGACGTTGTTCACACTAGGTTTCTTTACGTTCACGCGTACTTTCTCTACAACCCGAACGACATCGAGTCGCTGCTGACGACGAATGCGAAGAGCTATCGCAAGGCGCAGTCACTGCGATCGCCTTTCTTCCATCGCCTCGTTGGCAATGGTCTGGTTACGAGCGAAGGCGACTTCTGGAGACGGCAAAGGCGCCTGGCCCAACCGGCGTTTCATCGCCAACGCATCAGCTCGTATGGCGACGTGATGGTCCAATATGCGGAGCGCGCCATTGCCGGCTGGAAGCCCCGCGAACGTCGTGACCTCGCGCGCGACATGACGCGTCTCACGCTCGAGATCGTCGTCAAAACACTCTTCAATTCGGATGTGTCCAATGACGCGGATCACGTCGGCGCTATACTTTCGAAACTGGTGAAGCCATTTGCGTCGCAGGCCACACTGAAATGGATTCTCGACAATCGCTTGCCGACTCCCGGACATCGCCAGTACTTTCGTGACGTCAGCGAGATCGATCGCATCGTATTCCGGATCATCGCCGAGCGTCGCGCCAGTGGTTCTGACGAAGGCGATCTGTTGTCGATGCTGCTGGAAGCGCAGGACGAAGATGGCAGTCACATGACTGACGCGCAGTTACGTGATGAAGTGATGACGCTGTTCCTCGCGGGACATGAGACAACGGCGCTTGCGTTGTCATGGAGCTGGTACCTCCTCGCGACGCATCCCGAAACGGAACAGAAGTTTCACGATGAACTGAACGAAGTGCTGGGTGGCCGGGCGCCGAACGTTTCTGATCTGCCGCGATTGAAGTACACGGAGATGATCGCGAAAGAGACGATGCGACTTTATCCGCCGGCGTATGCAGTCGGCCGCGAGGCAATCGAAGAGACTGAGATTGGAGGCTATCGCGTGCCGAAGGGGACGCAGCTCTTCGCGTTTCAATGGGTGACGCATCGCGATCCACGGTACTTCGATGAGCCTGACGCTTTCAGGCCCGAACGCTGGTCCAATGGGGAACAGGTCGCAAAATACGCTTACTTCCCGTTCGGCGCTGGACCACGGCAGTGTATCGGAAACTACTTCGCGATGATGGAGGTCGTGCTGCTACTGGCAACGATTGGCCAGCGTTTCCGGTTCGCGCTCGATGCGGAGCATAAAGTCGAGGTGCTACCGGTTTTGTCGCTGAGACCAAAGAACGGAATCAAAGTAATCATAGAGTCACGTCATTGACTGCACGATTTGACTCCACTCTTCCACCGTCAACGTCTCCGCTCGCCGTTGCAGATCGACTCCGGCCTTACACAACACAATGCTCGCGCCGCCATTTCTCTTCAACGTCTCCTGCAAACGGCCTGACGAATGACGCAAGTTATTAAGCATCGTCTTCCTTTTCTGAGCAAACCCCGCACTCACTGTCGCCCACAACAGTTCTTCATCCGCGATATCGGCGTTAATCCGCGGTCGAGACGTGAGACGCATAACGCTGCTCCAAACCTTTGGCGGCGGTCGAAACGCTCCCGGAGCAACGTCAAACAGTTTCTCAGCCTCGCAGTAGGCTTCAACCAGAACTGAAATGAAACCACGATCCGAGGTCCCCGGCGGCGCGAGCACTCGTTCGACAACTTCGCGTTGCAGCATCAGCACCATCTCTTCGAGACATGCGCGTTGGGCGATGAGTCGTTGCAGGATCGCAGTCGAGATGTTGTAAGGGAGGTTGGCCACGAGTCTCGCGGAACTGGCGGGCTTAATCTCAACGCAAAAATCGGTCGTCAAAGCATCAGCCATCACTAAACGAAAGTTTGAAGACGCTGCAAAGCGTTCACTCAGCAACGGCCCCAGCTTCTTGTCGAACTCCACCGCCACGACGCGCCCGGCACGTTCGACCAGTGACGCGGTCAACGCACCTGTGCCTGGTCCAATCTCTATGATTGTTTCGTCAGCTTTGGGTTTGAGGGCTTCAATTATGCGCTGAATCGTGCGCTGGTCCCGGAGAAAGTGTTGGCCCAGACGCTTGGACGGATAGGGTTCAACCATTGGTCCGGCGAGGATATCCGGTAATTTCGATGTCTTTCCCGCGCTGAACGACACTAACTCTCTCGAGCTCAAACGCGTCAGACATTCTCTCGATGCCCGCTCCACCGATCGCACTCGGCGCTGTCGTTCCGCCGATGATCTTGGGTGCGATGAAGAATGTCACTTTGTTAACGAGCCCGGCTTCGAGAAAGGCACCCGCGACCATCGCACCACCTTCAATTAAAACACTCTGCAACGACCTGTCAGCGAGTTCTTTCAATACTGCACGCAGATCAGCGTTGCTAATAACGATTACTGGCGCTTCGGACGTGGAGCGAGCCAACTGTGACTCAGGAGAGAGTCGCAACTTGTTATCAAGCACAACGCGCACTAAGGGACGCCTGCGTGGCAGTCCTGAACGATCCGTCAGGAGCGGATCGTCACTCCTCACAGTTCCCGCGCCTACGAGAATCGCGTCGTATTCGTGACGGAGTTCATGTGCGCGCGCACGTGCCTCAGGACCAGTGATCCAACGAGCGTCGCCGGTGCGCGTCGCGATCTTTCCGTCGAGTGAAACAGCGAGCTTCAAGTGTACGAACGGCAGGCCGGTCGACATGTAGTGCAGATACGCTTCATTCACGCGCGCCGCTTCTTCACGCATCAATCCCGTCTCAACCTGAATCCCGGCCGCACGCAAATGTGCAAAGCCTTTTCCAGACACTTTCGGATTGAGATCTTCGATCGGCGCCACGACCCGCTTGATACCTGCGGCAATCAACGCGTCGGTGCAGGGCGACGTGCGACCATGATGTGCGTGTGGTTCGAGCGAGACGTAGGCAGTGGCGCCGCGGGCCTTTTCGCCGGCATGGTCCAACGCGATCGTCTCAGCGTGCTTGATAGCCTCAAAGATGTAATAGCCCTGACCGACAACTTCGCCTGACGGACTGACAACGACACAACCGACCAGTGGTCCAGGGCTCACCCGCCCGACACCTCTAGCCGCGAGTTCGAGCGCACGAGCCATCATACGCCGATCCGTGTCGGTCCAGACTGGTGTTGCTTCAGTCACAGTTGTCGTTGCATTCAAAAGGTCAGTTACCAAACAAGCTGTTCACGTACTGCTGCGGATCGAAGACCACCAGGTCGTCGACTTTCTCACCAATGCCGGCATAACGGATCGGCAGGTTCAACTCTTTCGCGATCGCAACCGCGATTCCACCCTTCGCCGTTCCATCAAGCTTGGTCAAAACGATGCCCGTCACGCCAGCAACTTTCAAAAACTGCCGCGCCTGTTCGAGTCCATTCTGTCCGGTGACTGCGTCAACGACGAGCAACGTCTCGTGCGGCGCACCTTCCACCTCGCGCGCCGCCACTCGTTTCATCTTTTCCAGCTCAGCCATCAGATTCGACTTGTTGTGCAGTCGTCCAGCCGTATCGACAATCAGCACTTCAGATCCACGCGCCTTCGCAGCCTTGAGCGAATCGAAAAGCACCGCGGCCGGATCAGTTCCCTGCTTCTGTTGAATCAACGGCACACCCGTGCGCTCAGCCCAGATCGCAAGTTGGTCCGACGCGGCCGCGCGAAAAGTATCGGCCGCGCAGATCAGCACGTCGTTACCTTCGGCTTTGATCCGTTGCGCGAGTTTTCCGATCGTAGTTGTTTTACCGACGCCGTTAACACCGACGATCATCATCACGTACGGCGCGACAGTCTCCGGCACACTCATCTCGGAAGCGATACCCCGCCGCTCCGAAGCCTGCAGGATAGTCAACAGCTCCGTCTTGATCGCTGTTTTGAGTGCGTCGAGATCGTTGATCTGTTTGCGAGCAATGCCGCGACGCACAGTCTCGAGAATCTCGAGCGTCGTCGGTACCCCGATATCTGCAGCGATCAAAACTTCTTCGAGCTGCTCCAACAACTCTTCGTCTATTTGCTTGCGCCCGGCGAAAACGGTGTCGAGCTTGTCAGACAGCGACTCGCGTGTCGCCGAGACCGCGCGTCGAAACCGTGCCGAAAACTCCTGCTCCAACGCCGCTTCCTGCGCCTGCAACTCCTCCATCGAGAGATTCAGGCCCAGCACCGAACTCTGGAACGGCGATCGCGAAGGAACTACCTCTTCTTTAATTGTCTCGACTGGAGGTTCAACTGGACGTTCGGTCGGAGCCGGCGGTGGCGGCGGTTCCGGTACGGCTTCGGCAGGCTCGTTTAAACGCAGGGAGACAAAGTCATCCTTTTTTCTTCTCCAAAAAAGTCCCATGTGAGGCGATTATACAATTTATCCACCGATTACACAGATTACGCAGACAAGGGTTCATTAACCGGTGGAATCGGTGCAATCTGTGGAGTCGCAACCGGCTTGGCGGGCTTTCTTAGTTTGACTTGTCCGGGTTTGATTTGCCCTTCTTTGCACGCTTCTGAAAGCGCAGCGACAACGGCGGGGTCGTAACGTGTTCCTACAAAGCTCTCGATACGCGCGAGTGCGTCTTCAAACTTCATCGCTTTCTGGTACGGACGATCAGTCGTCATTGCGTCAAAGGTGTCGGCGACAGCGACAATCTTGCCCATCAGCGGAATCTCATCACCCTTCAATCCCTGCGGGTAACCCATGCCGTTGACCATCTCGTGATGCATGTACATTCCCGGTAGAAACTCTTTCATCGCGGGAATCTGGTTCATGATCTTGTAGCCCTTCTGCGGATGTCCCTTCATGATCTCGTACTCTTCATCCGTGAGCGCCGAGGGCTTTTTGAGTATGTTGTCGTCGATCGCGATCTTTCCGACGTCGTGCAGCAAGGCGCTGATTCTTATCTTCTCAGTCTCTTCGTCTGACAGACCAAGACGTTGCGCGATGGCCATCGAGAAGCGCGACACGCGTTCTGAGTGACCACGAGTGTAAGGGTCTTTGCCGTCGATCGCGGCTGCGAGACCTTTGACCGTGCCGAGAAAGAGTTCGCGATTCTCCTGAGCAGATCGTTGCAGATCGCCGATGAAACGCTCGATCTGATCGGTCATGATGTTGAATGAGTTGCCGAGGTCGCCGAGTTCGGTGCGACTCGTCACTTCGATCCGTTTTGAGAAGTCGCCCGACGCGATGCGATGTGCGCCGCCCGCGAGATCTCTAACCGGATGCGTCAACTTGCTCGCGAAGAAAATACCGATGAGGACCGTCAGGAAAGCCGCGATCAAACTGATCCAGAGCGTTTGCCAACGCATGTCAGACACTGACGCGAGGGCCGCCGCTTCGTCCTGGATAGCGATCACGCCCAAACGTGAGTTCTTATCGAGTTCGGCAGTTGCGTACGAACCAAGCATCTCGACAGTGCGACCATCGCGAGTGGCTGAAAAGGGAGCGAGTGCTGATTGAACCTGCGCGCCGGACTCCTGCCAATCCTGGACCACCTTCAAGTCAGTCATTGACTTTTCGGAAAACGCGACGCTTTCTTCCGGATGTGCAACCGCACGTCCGTTCTGGTCCACTACAAACACGACCGGCAATCCCGCGTTCAGCAGTTCGCGCTCGCTTTTGGAAGTCGGCTGTTGCACCACATCGAAAACTTCCTGAAACGACACGATAGCGACGACCGCCGCCACTACCTCCTCATTGTTTCTACCACCAAGCACCGGCTCGGCAATCGTCAACGCCATTTCCTGAGCGGAACGAATGATCTGCGGGCGGCTAACCACGAGGCCACGCCCGTTCATCTTCGCCAGCACTTCGCTAACCCGTGAGTCGACTTCGTCGAGCTTAATCACGTCCTTCTGAAAAGCGCGATGCAGGGTCCCGTCAACCGGCCAGAGAACGAGGGCAATTACATTTGGATCATCCTGGAGAGTCTTTTCGAGGCGCAGGTCGTAGCCGACATCATCCAAAGTACTAATGCCACCCGAGATTTCAAAAGCACGGGCGAGGCCAGTCACCACGTCGCGATAGCGCTGCCCGTAAAGCTCGATCTGCCGCGCCTTATCCTGCACGAGTTGGGCCTGGTAGCGACCTTCGACAGACCTCAGCTCATCGGCACTGCGTCTGGAGAGCAGGATGCCTGTGAAAGCCATCGGCGCGAGGCCCACGAGCAGCAGGACTCCCAAAACAATGTAGAGGAGACGGATTCGTCCGAGTTTTTCGAGCATTCTTTAGGTCTGGTAGGTCTAAAGGGGCATCCGAGGCGCAGTTGCCCGGCGTCAGGGTTTATTATTGTCGAGCATTCCCACGTGTGTCAACGAGTTTTAACACGAATTTACGTGGAAACCGCGGATTTATCGACTTTCGACGAGCCTGGCGCGTCTAAACCGTTGAGCGCTAAGGCTCGGGAATGGAAACTTTGGGTAGCGACGAGGTAATCGTTGAACGCGCCCTGACGGGCGATGCCGAAGCTTTTGGCGAGCTGGTGCGGCGCTGGGAGCGTCGGATATTTGCGCTTACTTACGGCATGCTCGGCCGCGAAGAAGACGCGCGCGATGCTACGCAGGAAACGTTTCTCGCGGCTTTTCGCAACCTGCGCGGGTTTCGCGGCGAGGCGAAGGTTTCCTCGTGGTTGCACCGCATCGCCGTGAACCAGTGCATTTCGCGACAGCGACGCGCGAAGGTCAGAAGCGAGTCGGCACTCGAAGAGGAAAACGAAGCCGGCGGCTTTGCGGCGCCCGTTAGCGAGTCGCCTGTGCGCGTCGTTGAAGGCAGACAGGAAACGCTGGCGGTGCGTCGCGCGATAAATAGTTTGCCGCTTGAATTGAGGCAGATCGTGGTTATGAAGGAGTTTGAAGAGCTGACCTTTCGTGAGATTGCCGACGCGCTCGACTTGCCGTTGAGCACGGTGAAGAGCCGTTTGTACACGGCGTTAAAGCAATTGCAGATGCGGTTGCAGAAGTTTGAAAGCCAGGACTTGAAATGACAGAAACCACTTGTGAACGCGCACCGGATTTGATGGCGTTTCTCTATCACGAAATGGACGAGCGCGAGACGCGTGAGTTCCGGCTACACTTGCAACAGTGCGATTCGTGCCGTGAGGAAGTTGCTTCATTAGGCGAGGTGCGCGAGTCGATCATCTCGTGGCGAGACGAAGCGTTGGCGGGTTTTGTTTCCACGCCGGTGGCGACCAAGCCACGGAAGTCTGCACTCGCTGCGCTGCGACAGTTCTTTGATCTGTCGCCGCTGTGGCTGAAAGGCGCAACGACGTTTGCGATCGTCGCGTTTTTCGTACTCGTCGGACTAGCTGTCGTGAAACGGCAACCTGACAACGCACCGGTGATTTCAACGAATGCCAAATATACCGATCAGGATGTGGATCGGTTTGTGAAGGAAGCTCTGGCTAAACAAGAGAAGCCGATCGAAACTGTGGCCATCGTCGAGTCGCCGAAACCAAAGATGTTCAAGGTTTCTACTCCGACTCAGTTGGTAAAGAGCCGCCGTCCACTTTCAAGAGCTGAGCTCGAACAACTCGCTGCCGATCTGCGTCTGCTTTCATCATCCGATGACTCAGGTCTTTATCTACTCGGAGATCGAATCAACCAGTAACATCTTTGAGGCAAAAATGAGAACTTTAATACTTTTGTTCGCATCATTCCTGCTCCTCACGACGACCACTGCCACTCAAGCGCAGGACGCCGCGGCGCCGCCAGTTGAAGATGCCATCAATCAACTTAACCTGACACCCGAACAACGGCAGCGCATCCGCACGATCTTCGAGGTCAACAAAAGCGAACGCCAGTCAACCAACCGAAGACTTCGGGAAGCCAACATCGCCCTCACCCAGGCTCTCGATGCTGAACCGATCGATGAAAACACGATCGACCAGCGACTTAACGAACTCGCCGCCGCGCAGGCCGCACAAATGCGGATGAGGATCCAGATCGAACTGAAAATCCGTCGCGAACTGAGTCCCGAACAACTAGCTACATGGCGACGCCTGCGACTCCAAATGCGTGACTTCATGGGCGCCCAGCGTCCACTCAATCAGCGACCCGCCGCTCAACGCCTCCAGCCTCGTCGAAACGTTCGGCCACGCTAAGTACGGCTTGACGCCTAACACACAATTTGCGCATGATAGGCCGCTCTTCTAAACGCGCAGTCCTAAAACTACTTAACGCTCTGGCGCAACGGAAAAAACCGAGTCTGACACGCTCTCCATGAACTTCGCTACGCGCGGCCTGCTTGAACTGCAAGAAACAACCATTCTAGCCGCACGCGCATTCGGCGGTATTTTTAAGCGACCACGCTACATTCCGGAAACGATCGCACAGATGGACTCCATCGGCGTCGGTTCGCTAACCATCATTGTTCTGACAGGCTTTTTTACCGGCGGCGTACTGACAGTTCAAACGTTTCCCACGCTCAAAGCCTACGGCGCACAGTCACAGACCGGTTATCTCGTTGCTATTTCACTCGTGCGCGAACTCGGGCCGGTTCTGTGTGCGCTGATGGTTACAGGTCGTGTCGGCTCCGCGATCTCAGCCGAACTGGGATCAATGGTCGTGTCGCAACAGATCGACGCGATGCGCGCCCTCGGCACCGACCCGATCCGAAAACTGGTCGCGCCTCGCCTGTTAGCACTGTTAGTCAGTCTCCCTTTGTTGACTGTGCTCGCCGACGTCCTCGGAATCTTTGGCGGTTGGGTGACGGCGGTTGCACTCTACTCGGTTTCGTCGAGTGTGTTTATCTCGGCTGTGCGCGACGCCATTACGACTGACGACTTGATCGGAGGTGTCGTTAAACCGCTTGTCTTTTCGTTAATCATCGGCACCATTGCCTGCCGGCAGGGTCTCAGCACTGAGGGAGGCACGGTCGGCGTGGGTCGCTCGACGACGCGCGCGGTCGTGCTGGCCTCGATTGTCGTTATTATTGCCGACTATTTTCTCGCGAAAGCGCTTCAGGTTATCCTAGGAACTCAATAACAGTCTTCGGTATTCAGATGTCAACGGAGATACACACTAGTTCACCCACAATCAGTGAGAGCGCCGCGGAATCAACCTTTCATGAAGTTGACGACCGCGAACGCGCCATTCCCGCGATCGAATTTCGCAACGTCCTGCTGGCCTTCGACGATCGCGTCATCCTGAACAGGCTAAGCTTCAAAGTGATGAAGGGTGAGACGAAGATCATCCTCGGCGGTTCAGGCGGCGGAAAGTCGACAATCATCAAACTGGTTCTTGGTTTACTCAAACCGGATGAAGGTCAGGTGCTGGTCGATGGTGAAGACGTTACCGAACACTCCGAAGAGCGGATGATGCACGTTCGTAAGAACATCGGGATGGTCTTTCAGGAAGGCGCGCTCTTCGATTCCCTTTCCGTTTACGACAACGTTGCTTTTCGCCTGCACGAGCAGGGGGTTCCGGAAGATGAAGTGGAACCAGAGGTTCGTCGCATGTTGCGATTCGTCAATCTCGAAGATGCGATCGACAAGATGCCCATCGAACTCTCGGGTGGCATGCGTCGTCGCGTCGGCATCGCGCGCGCGCTCGTCGGCGATCCGAAGATCGTACTGTTTGACGAACCGACCGCAGGTCTCGATCCGCCGACTGCACGCACTATTTGCGAACTAGCGATGAAGCTGCGCGACCTCGAAGACGTTTCGTCAATCTTCGTCACTCACGAGATGAACAATCTCGATTACATCTGTTCGGAATATGCTGTCGTTGACGAAGACGGCAAAGTCGTTTTCGAACGTGAAGGTGAGCGACTGTGTCTCATCAACAGCAAGGTGATGATGATGCGCGAGGGCAATATTATCTTCAGCGGCACTGACGAAGCGTTGCGCCGCAACGAGGATCCGTACATCCAAAAATTTCTGCGGGGACATTAAAGAAAGTGTGAGGACAACGCCATGCCTCGATCAAGAACCACTATCAGTCTGAGCCAGGTACGAGTCGGCCTCTTCGTGCTGTTTGCGATCATTGTGTTGGTCTTTCTCGTACTCAACGCTTCGGGCGATATCAATCCCTTCAGCAAAAAGTTGCACGTGAAAGCTCGCTTCTCAGATGCGAACGGTTTGCGCGAAGGCTCGGAAGTGCGACTCGCGGGCGTGCGAGTCGGTAAAGTCGAGCGGATTGTTTTGCTAGAGCCGTCGCCGGTTCCGGGAGCGCCGCGAGTTGAAGCGCAGATGACTATTGATTCCACGATCGACGGCCGTCCGGCAAGCGAGCGCATTCGTTCGGACTCAACGGCGCAACAAGGTTCACCCAGCCTGCTGGGAAACGAAATGCTCATCAACATCACTCCGGGCACGGCCGTTGGTACCCCTGTGCAGGATGGCGCTTTGTTGGTGTCGTCGTCTTCAAACACCGTCAACGACTTCGCGACGTCAGGAACAGATCTGGCCCAGCGTCTGAGTAAACTCTCCGACGAGATCAACGGCATCGTGAAGGACGTCAAGGATGGTAAAGGAACTGTCGGACGTCTGTTCAGCGATGAAGCTCTCTACAACAACCTGAACGCGACGATTCGCGAGACGCAGGATGTGATGACGGCGGTCAGATCCGGCAACGGTTCGGCGGGCCGGTTCATTAACGATCCCGCGCTTTACAACAACGCCAACGAGATCACCACTTCACTCAAAGCAATTGCAGACGATCTGCGCGCCGGACGCGGCACCGCTGGAAAGCTGCTGACGGATGATGAGTTGTACCTGCGCATCAATCGCACTGCCGATCGACTCGACAAGTCAGTGGACCAGGTGAACCTGATGATTGCAGAAATCAACGCAGGCCGCGGCACGCTCGGCAAGCTCATTCGCGACGAACAGATCTACAACGACGCCCGAGCCGCCATCGCGCGCTTCAACACCACTGCCGAACGCGTCGACAACATGGTCTCGGCTGCGCAACGCGGCGAAGGCACTGTGGGCAAACTCCTCAACGACGACACGCTCTATACCAACGTGAACCAGCTCTCGTCGGAAGGCGTAAAAATGATCTACGACTTCCGCCAGAATCCGAAGAAGTATCTGACGATCAAGTTCGAGCTGTTTTAAACGTCATGCGAAGACTTCTACCTTGCGCTCTGCTGGTTCTCGTTTACGCAAGCAGCGTTGCAGCGAAGGACTGCGGAAGAAACGACGATCGCGAAGAAAGAAGCGCTACTCGTTCACATTTCACTTTGAAATCGCGTCAGCCTCACTGAGGCAAGCCCCGCCGTAAAAGGTGGGAACCACGCTTTTTAACCGTCACCTGTTTGCTTATGCTGTAATCGGAGGCGGTCATGCGAAAAGTTATTTACGGTTTCGGCGTTGCGCTGTTGACGTTTTCGTTAGGCGCAGTTGTTTACTACTTCACTCGTCCGAAGACTTCTCCTTCTCCTCCGCCGATTCCGGTAGTCGAAGTCAAACCACTCGAAGTTAAACGAGCAAGCATCGCTGAGATTCAGGTACCGCTGGAACCTCTCGCGTCGGCTGATTTCTCAGTCGTTATTAAGACAGACCTCGGCGATGGTGAGGTGGGCTCTCGCACGATACGACTCTCTAAAAATCCGGTGGTTGTCGATGATCTGGATGTGCCTGAATATATTGACGGCCAGGAGATCTCGATCGTTGGTGGTGACAAGTCGGCTCAGTTTCGAATCTTTGAGCGCTACCGGAACAGCATGACAGTCATGGGTGAGGGACCACATCTCGACCTCATCGGCTGGCGTCACTTCGATTCTGAATGGATGCCATTGGACCAACTCGACCAGCGTAGATTTCGAACACTTGAGACCGACGAGATGGACGACAGCAAGTTTCCGCCTACTACTCAGGCCGAATTGATCAGTGCCGTTCGCAAACGCGCCGCTGACTGGCCGGAAGCCGTGGAACTTGCAAAAACCTGCCGCAGCCCGCATCACGAACCCTGCGCGGTCGGAGTCAGTTCCGTTTACTTTCGGATCGAAAAGCAGGTTGGTGATCGTTGGATCCAGGTCGGCGTCGTGGAAGTTCTCATTCCGATGGGTTGCTGAAATTTATGAAGCTTCGCTCTACGCAAAGTCAATTTGATTCCATCCGCTGCGGCTTCGCCGCCTGATGTGAGGCAGGGCTCTGCCCTGCCGGAAGCAAGGAAAAAAGAGTTGGGGCTACGCCGCAGCATCAGAGCCAAATGTGCAGAGACTAACGCGAGACGATTGCGAAGGCGCGCACCGGGAAGGTTCCGAAATGACGGACCTTGACCGGGACGGCGAAGAATTTGAAGCCGTTGTCGGGCAGGTCGCCGAGGCCACAGAGGTGTTCGACGATGGGAATGTCGTGGGCCAGCAATACGGAATGTGCCGGGCGATTGCCATCACGTGTGGCGTCGATGTTGAAGGAGTCAATTCCCACCAAAGCCGCGTTGTTCTTTGCGAGATAGGTCGCAGCGCCCTCTGTTAAAAAGGGATGATTGCCGTTCGAGTATTCTTCCTTGCGCCAATACTGATCCCAACCAGTATGGACCAGCACCGCCTTGCCATTCACGTCGATGTCACGGAACACGTCTTCGGTGATTTCACTCCGGTCGAGACAGCGCACCACGATGCCGTCAAGATTCGCAACTGAACGCAGATCAAGACTCGCCAGGTCCTTGCCGCGCGCGTAGCGGTGAAAAGGACTATCGAGATATGTGCCTGTATTAGCCACCATCTCAATCTTGCCGATGTGAAACTCGGTCCCGGGCGCGTAACGAGTGCGCGACTCTTCACGACTCAGGTGATCGCTAATCACCGGCGCAGGCAGTCCTTTGTAAGTGATCATGCCGTGCTCAACTGTGTGACACACATCAATCAACTCAAACTCACGCGACATCTTCGTCCGTCTCCTTCACGCGTCGTTGTACCAGAACCTGAAAACTCGATGCCATTCCGCCCGGCAGGATCATGTCTCTCGCACCCATCGTTAACGCTGCTTTCTCTGCTTCAGTCTTAGCCAAACTGAGCTGATATTCCAACTCCGTAAGCAAACCGGCATTCAAGAGAAACTTATCCTGAGACGCAAAGTTTACAATTTTCAATCCGACCCGCTCGCCAACTGTCTTCACCTGTGTCCAGTTGACGCTCGCGGTGATATCGCACTCACCCGGCTGGACCAACACGTCGTCAACAAATTCATGCCGGCAAAAACCACGGAGTGTTCCGTTTGGGCGTAGCGTCGCATCGTATAGCTCAACACTCTCAGCTCCATAATCGACGGTGATCACAAATCCGTTCGCGAGCTTGGCAGCCACGCGCGTAAAGCAGTCATCGATTTCAAGATTGATCTCGATGATCTGATCGGCAGCGAGTTCCGGTGCGTACTCCGCGCAAAACTCAGACAATCGAGGCGTTGATAAAGGCCCTTCAGACCAGGAAGAACCATCGACGTAAAGCTCCGCCAACCCCTGCTCCGTTTGCACTACGCGATGAACCGGAAACGCATCGAGCAACTCGTTCGAGAAAAAGATCCCGTTACCAACCTCAATCGCGTCAAAAGATGAACTGCACTTAACCCGGTTGCCAAAGTCAACGAGTCGTTCCCGTGTACGCCGCAGCGCATCGAGACTGACGTCGTAAACGACATAGCTTGTCGCGTCGAAAACGGAACGAAACTGCTGCCCCAACGTCTCAAGCACTCCGAAAGCAAAGTCTCCACCCCCGGCGCCGCATTCAACGATGGTCCATTCGCGCGGCCCGCCAAGCTCTTCGTAGAGGTGAGCGAAGTAACGTGCAAACGTTGCAGCAAAGAGTGCGCTTCGCTCCGGACTGGTGCGATAGTCGCCTGCCCTGCCCCAACGTTCGCGATCTGATCTCTGGTAGTAGCCGTGAGCCGTGTCGTACAGCGCCGCCTTCATCCAATCGTAAAAAGTGATGGCGCGCACTGCTATTGCTCGGGAGTGCGATCCTCTTTGTCCAGCAAGCGGGTGGTATTTTCAGTGATGCTCGGCGGATTTGCCAACTCCGCGGTGTTCGGACGCCGCCAACCACCCTGCGTACGCGCGGGCGGAGACGTCAATGAGGGACGTTGTACAGGCGGCGCAAATTGTTGAGGATGCACGGGCATCGGAGCCGCTGGTGGTCCATAAGGGCGAAAAGGATTCGGCGCGCCTTCTTCAAACACCGCCGCATACAACATTCGCAATGGTCCACCAACAAAACAGATGATCGCTGCGAGGGCAGCGAGTATCTCGATGAAGGTGGCGTTAGTGAAACTCGCAAACATACCCAGTATCGGCACAACCAGAGCTCCGGACAGGAGCAACAAGCCGCCTTGTTTGACGCCTTTCCTGCGTGCCGAAATCGGAGCGGGCTCATCCGGATTACGATAAGCCGGCAGCAGTCCGCCGTTGCTGAGCAACTGCACGACGCCATCCAGGGGGAAACCGCAACGAGAGCAGAATCGGCTATGTCCGGTAACTTGTTGCTGGCCGCATTGCGGACAAAACATGGGGATTGTTCCTCGCGAACCGGGCTGTTATGTCGGCTAGATAATAAACCGAGCAGCGCCTTCATCGGAAAGTATTTTGATCGTGCCCACAGCCCGGCCGCGGTAATCACCGGCTTCTACGAGCGTTTCCAGCAGCACGTTAACAAGCTGCCGCTCGCCCACTGGCGCTGAAATGTACTTCGTTAACGCACTGTCATCAGCAATCGAATTGAACGCCAGTTGCCGCAATCGATCGACCTCGGACAAGTAGTCGACAATCAACTCCGAATTTGAGAGCGTTTCGGGCAGCGTCCACTCGAAAGGATCGTCCCAGAGATTGGACGTAAGACCGCCGCAGGTCTGTTCGATCTTCGCGGCGCTGCGAAGAATGCACTCGCCGATGCTGATTTCCGGTGGATTGCGGTAGAGGATATTTATCGGAACCGAGCTCGCGAGATCTTTCAGGCTATTGATCAGGTCGCCGAATTCCCGGTCAAGTTGTTGAACGATCTCGCGGTCGATTTTTTTAGCCACAGATTACACGGATTTTAAACGGATTCATCGCGAACGGCGATCGGTTTCTTCCATCACTGTGCCGTAACTGCGGCCCGCAAAGCTGAAGCCGTTGTGAATGTAACCCTTCGCGCCGACGTGTGAACCGCGAGACGGAACACCGCGTCTCGTCGCCACCCAAATTTTTCCCGTGCCATCGTCGATCTCGTATGCGCCGGCTCCCACCACTCCGTAACTGTCGGTAACTCTGCCCGCAATCCCGACTTCCTTACCGCGATATCGATCGGGATTGGCGTTTATTTTTGCGATATTTGTCTGGCTGGGGCAGGCGGTGAACAGCAGCGCTCCACCGATTAAAATGAAGAGAACAGCGGTTTTTTTCAATGCAAGCATGGCGTCTCCTTTAATGTTCAGTCATCTCGGGAGAGGTAGAGATAATAACATTGCCGATTGCCAATTCCGATTTGAAATTGGCAATCGACAATCGACAATTACTTGAACCAGCCAATCGGTTTACCCGAGAGATCGACCCAAACGCTCTTGACCTGCGTGTAGAGTTCGAGCGCGTGCTTGCCCATCTCGCGGCCGTAGCCCGATTGTTTGTAACCACCAAAGGGAGACGCTGCGTTGAACATGTTGAAGGTATTAATCCAGACCACGCCCGCTTTGATCTCTTTCGCAAAACGATGCGCGCGGGTGATATCCCTGGTCCAAATGCCGGCCGAGAGACCATAGATCGTGTCGTTTGCCTGCTTGATCAGATCGTCTTCATCTTTGAAACTGATGACAGAAACCACTGGTCCAAAGATCTCTTCCTGGGCCACGCGCATGCTGTTCTTCACTTCCGCAAAGATAGTCGGAGTGAAGAAGTAACCTTTCTGAAATGCACCTTCGAGATTCGGCGACTGTCCGCCGGCGACGACTGTCGCGCCTTCCTCGCGCGCGATGTCGACATAACTTCTGATCCGGTTCAGTTGCTCTTCGGAAACTTGCGGTCCCATCTGCGTCGCTTTGTTCATTGGATCGCCGACCGCGATCTTTCCGGCCTTCTCCAAGAGTTTGCCGAGAAATTCATCCTTGACTGACTCTTCAACAAACAATCGCGAACCAGCGCAACACACCTGCCCCTGGTTGTAGAAGATCCCCATCATGGCTCCGGCCACTGCCTGCTCGAGATCCGAATCAGCAAAGACGATGTTCGGCGCTTTACCGCCGAGTTCCAATGAAACCTTCGTTAGATTCTCAGCCGCAGACTTCGCGATCAACTTGCCGACGTCAGTTGATCCCGTGAATGCAATTTTGTCGATACCGGGATGTGACGCGAGCGCGGCGCCGGCAGTCTCGCCATAGCCGGGAACGATATTCACTACGCCTTCCGGGAACCCGGCTTCCTGGATCAACTTCCCGAGCTCCATCGCGCCGACAGGAGTTTGCTCCGCCGGTTTGAGAACGACTGTGTTACCGGCCGCGAGTGCGGGGGCGAGTTTCCATGCCGCCATCAAAAGCGGAAAGTTCCACGGAATGATCTGACCGCAAACACCGATCGGCTCGCGCAACGTGTAGTTGAACATCTTGCCGGGCACGGGAATCG
>Ga0126311_10000429_pt1 | contig 20002 bp, 16 predicted proteins | sample Plot61_FD_92539 | JGI IMG/M metagenome (GOLD analysis project Ga0126311, IMG submission 92539) | Serpentine soil microbial communities from UC McLaughlin Reserve, CA, USA - Plot61 | ecosystem: Environmental > Terrestrial > Soil > Grasslands | place: USA: UC McLaughlin Reserve, Lake County... | reverse complement strand
GGCCTCATGGGTTGTTTCAGTTTTTATCCGACAAAAAATCTCGGTGGCGCAGGCGACGGCGGTATGGTGACCACTAACGACACGCGTATCGCAGAGCGTTTGCGACGACTGCGCGCGCATGGCGGGTCAACCGAGTATCAGCACGAAGAAGTTGGAATCAACAGCCGCTTGGATGAGTTGCAGGCGGCAGTGTTGCGCGTGAAGTTTCCGAGTTTGGATCGTTGGTCCGAAGAGCGAGCGCGAAGAGCCGAACGCTACACGGAACTGCTGAACAAGGCCAATCTGAGTTTCCCCTTAATGACGCCGTACGTCAGGCGCGCTGGTCGACACATCTTTCATCAATACGTGATCCGGGTTCCCGGTAATCGTGATAATCTGAGCGAGCATTTAAAAGCTCACGGTATTGGTAGTAAAGTTTATTATCCTGTTCCACTGCACCTGCAAGAATGTTTCTCAAATCTCGGCTATAAAGAAGGCGATTTCCCCCAGAGCGAAAGCGCCGCTCGCGAGACCCTGGCTTTACCGGTTTATCCTGAATTGACTGACGAGCAGCAGGTTTACGTAGTTGAATCGATCAGGAGTTTCCGGCCCCAGAATTAAATGCCATTGAAGCTCACAATCGTCACCCCATCTTTTAACCAGGGACGTTTCCTGGAAGAGACGATCCTATCCGTACTCAAACAGGGATACGAGCCGCTCGAGTACATGGTGATCGATGGTGGCAGCACTGACGAAAGCGTCTCGATCATTCGTCGCTATGAAGACAAGCTTGCGTACTGGGTGAGTGAAAAAGATCGCGGGCAGGTTCACGCGATCAACAAGGGCCTGGAAAAAGCGACTGGAGATATTTTCGCATTCATCAACAGCGACGATGTTTACCTGCCGGGTGTGTTCAACGCCGTGATGAGTCACTTCAATGAAAATCCTGAGAGCAAGTGGATTTGCGGCGATACGATCATGTTCGGCGAGGGCCACGAGACGGAGTTGATTCATGCGGTCGTGCCGGAATCGGCGGCGCACTGTTTGTCGTGGGCGTATCGCGCGGCGCAACCGGGGCACTTCTGGAAAACAGAGATCGTGAAGTCGGGATTTGAAGAACGCTGGAATTATGACTTCGATCACGACATGTATGTGCGTCTGCTGCTGGAGGGTTACAAGTGTGAATACATGCCGTTGCCGATGGCCGCGTATCGTTTGCACGAAGTGAGCAAGACGATTGCGGAAGGTCACCGGCAGTTGGAGGAGTTTGATCAGATTGCGGAGTTTTACGAATCTCGCTTGCAGGGCGTGGATCAACGCTGGTGCAGAGCGACGAGGTTCCTGCGTCTTTCGTATGCTGCGAGTGAAGCGGGACGTAAGTCTGAAGCGGCTAACTGGCTGATGCGTGCTTTGGCCGTACATCCTGAGGGTTTGTTGAATCGTCCGTTTTGGGGGTGTTTGAAAAGACTTACCTTGAGCAGCAACGGCGGTTAAATTTGTAGATATAATTACTTCGGAGAATATTGCTGAATGTCAAAACAGACAAAAATATTGGTAACAGGCGCGGGTGGGTTTATCGGTCATCATCTCACCAGGTATCTCGTCGATCGTGGTTATTTCGTGCGTGGTGTCGATATCAAGGCGCCGGAATACGAGTCAACCGCGACCGATGAGTTTCTGTTTCTCGATCTTTCCAAACCTGACAACTGCCTGAAAGCGACCGAGGGTATGGACGAGGTTTACGGGCTCGCGGCAAACATGGGCGGCATCGGATTTATCGAAAACAACAAGGCCGTCATCGTGCGCGACAACACGTTGATTAACCTCAACAGCATCGAAGCCGCACGTGCTAATGGAGTCAAACGTTACCTCTACACATCGAGCGCATGTATCTATCCCGGCTTCAAACAGAACGAGACTGACATCACGCCCTTGCGAGAAGAAGACGCCTACCCCGCCGACGCTGAAGACGGTTATGGTTGGGAAAAACTCTACATGGAAAGAGTTTGCCGTCACTACACTGAAGACTTCGGACTCGACACACGCGTCGTGCGCTTCCACAACATCTTTGGACCACTCGGCACTTACGACGGGGGCCGCGAAAAATCTCCAGCCGCGATCTGCCGCAAGATCGCACTCGCTGAAGACGGCGACGATATCGAAGTTTGGGGCGACGGCGAACAAACTCGCTCTTACTGCTACATCGACGACTGTGTTGAAGGTATCTATCGGTTGATGCACAGCGATCATCGCGAGCCGATCAATCTCGGTCAGGATAGGATGATCTCCATCAATGAGCTGGTCGATATCGTTTCCAGGATCGCCGGCAAGAAGATTGGCAAGCGTTACGATCTGACGAAACCGCAGGGCGTGAGAGGCCGCAACAGCGATAACACACGTTTGCGCGAAGTCCTGAAATGGGAGCCCACAATTTCTCTCGAAGACGGACTCAATATCACTTATCACTGGATCGCGGGCGAACTCGAAAAGCAACGCACGCCCGCTGACGCGCTCGTCACCAGCTAAAGAAGGGTTTCACGCAAAGGCGCAAAGATCATGCAAAGCCGCCAGGAAATTGCGCCTTCGCGTCTTCCTTTGCGCCTTTGCGTGAAATGGATTTCAATGTCCATTGCCCCGTTCATCTGCACTCTCTCCTAGCGTTGAGCAAGGGTGATTATGAAGGTCAGCGTAGTGGTCCCGGTGAGAGATGAGGAAGGGTCGATCCGCGAGTTGCTCGACAGCTTGCTGGCGCAGACGCGTCCGCCGGATGAGATCGTAATCACTGACGGCGGCTCGGTCGACGCGACGCCGCACATAATCGAAGACTACATTCGTCGAGGAGCACCGGTGCGGTTAATTCGCGCCGGTCCGGCTTTGCCGGGACGCGGGCGAAATCTCGGTGCGGCCCAGGCGAGTTTCGAGTGGCTGGCGTTTACCGATGCGGGTATTCGTTTAGCAAATAACTGGCTCGAAGCACTCGTTGCGAAAGCGGCGGCAAACGAGTCGATCGACGTAGTGTACGGCTCGTTGGAACCGGTAACCGATAGTTTCTTTAAGCAGTGCGCTGCCATCGCGTACGTGCCGCCACCTGCGTTGCAGGACGGTGAACTGGTTCGCCCTCGTTTCATCGCCTCAGCGTTGTTGCGTCGCGAAGCCTGGCAGGCGGTCAACGGCTTTCCCGAAGATCTGCGCTCCGCTGAAGACCTCGTGTTTATGGATCGTCTCGAGAGTGCTGGTTACAAAACAGCTTTCGAGCCGCGCGCGCAGGTGTACTGGGATCTCAGGCCGACACTCTGGTCCACGTTCAAACGATTTTTGATTTACTCACGCAACAACATTCGCGCCGGACTGTTTCGCCAGTGGCAATCGACGATTCTGTTTCGTTATGGAGTGTTGGCAATATTGTTGTTGGCGGCTTTGATCGTTGAGCCGGCGTGGGTGTGGTTTCCGATCGGAGCGTGGCTGCTCATGCTGGCGGCGCGCGCGGCGGTTTCAATCAGACGAAATCGAAACTGTTATCCTGCGTCTCTCTTTCACAACTTGCTTCGCGGCGCGATGGTGATGTCTCTGCTCGCGGTCCTCGATGCTGCCGCGATACTCGGCAGCATTCAGTGGTTGTTGCTGGATTCTTTTCGGTGGAGTCGGAAAGCTCCGGTGGAGGCTGGTGATGGGGCTTGAAGGCCGTCGCGTGCTGTTTATTTCTTACAACGGCATGCTTGATCCACTCGGCCAGACCCAGGTCATTCCGTACTTGCGCGAACTGGCGAAGCGGGGAGTGAAGTTTACTTTACTCAGCTTCGAGCGAGACAAAGCATTCACGCCGGAAGGAGTTCGCAAGTGCAAAGAGTTGCGCGAAAAACTTCAGGCCGACCGGATCGAGTGGCACTGGCTGCGTTATCATCAGCGACCGTCAGTGCCGGCAACGATCTACGACGTGCTTGCCGGGATTCGCAAAGCGAGCAGCCTGGTACGGCGCAACCGGATTGAGATGGTCCACGCGCGCGCTCATATTCCCGCTACCATTGCTGTGGCACTTAAGAGACGTTTCGGCACGAAGATGATCTTCGACCTGCGAGGGCTGATGGCCGAGGAGTATGTTGACGCGGAACACTGGCGCGAAGGTGGTCTGCCATATCGTCTGACCAAGGCGGCCGAGCGCCGCATTCTCGCGGCAACGGATGGCATCGTGACAATGACCAAGCGTATCTGGCCCATCATCAAAGAATGGCAGGGACTGCGTGGCCGCGCGGTGCATCACGAAGTGATCCCTTGTTGCGCGGATCTTTCTTTGTTCAAGTTTAGCGACGTGGATCGCGAGCGTCGTCGCAACGAGTTGGGATTGGGAGATCAGTTTACGGTTGTTTACAGCGGTTCTCTCGACGGCTGGTATTTGACTGAGAAGATGGTCGACTTCTTTGCTACTCTGCTCAAAGGAAATCCAAAGGCTCATTTACTCTGGCTAACAAACGGCAGCGCTGATCGGGTTAGAGAGCTGATGCGCAGTCGTCACGTCGAGACGAACAATTTCAGTGTGTTGTCAGTTGCGCCGGCCGAAGTTCCTTCGTATCTTGCGGCGGCAGATGCCGGGCTCTCATTTATCAAACGATGCTTTTCGAAGCTTGCTTCGTCGCCGACGAAAAACGGCGAGTATCTCGCGTGCGGTTTGCCCCTCGTGATTAATGCCGGCGTCGGCGATTCGGATGCGCTGATTGACGACTGGAACGCGGGAGTTCTGATTGAAGAGTTTACTGCCGACGAGTTTGCAGAAGCGGGACGGGCGATTGAAGCGATGGTGGCGCGGCCCGAAGTTAGACAGCACGCGCGCAGCGTGGCGGAGCAGTTGTTTGATTTGAACACGATTGGGACCGAGCGTTACGTATCTCTGTATCAGAGAGTCCTGGAGGGGCAGTAAAGTTTTTGACAACATTTGTCTTGTATACTGAGTCAACACGAAAACTATGCATGTTCTTGCACTGATGCCCGCGCTCTACGATACGTCGCCAAGCCAGCGTTATCGCCTTGAGCAGTGGGAGCCATTATTGGGCGAGCGTGGGGTCGAGATCACTTACGCGCCCTTCGAAGACGAAGAGCTGCACCCGTTGCTCTATAAGCCGGGCCTGCTGCCAAAGAAAGTTCAGCTCGTCACGCGCGGCTTGAACCGCAGACTGTCGCTACTTCGCCGGGTGAAGGATTACGATCTGGTTTACATCCTGCGTGAGGCGGCACTGCTTGGACCACCAATCTTCGAGAGAATGATCCACCAGCGCGGCGTACCGATCGTTTTTGACTTTGACGACGCCGTGTTTGTTTCATATCGCAGCCCTTCGAACGGTTACTTGAGCTACCTGAAGTTCGCTTCGAAAACTAAAACTATCTGTCGTATCGCCTCGCACGTGATGGCCGGTAACCCTTATCTCGCGGACTATGCGCGACAAGTGAACGATCACGTCACCGTGATCCCAACAACTATCGACACACAAAAATATCGCGTACCGCCGCGCACGGAAAAAACCGGACCACCCGTGATTGGCTGGACCGGAAGTTACAGCACGGTCCAACATCTCGACACGTTGCGCGGCGCTCTCCAAAAACTCGCCGAACGAGAATCGTTTCGTCTGCGAGTAATCGGCACGCCAACTTATGAATGCGCGCCTGTCGACGTTGAAGCGATGCCATGGCGCGCGGATACGGAGCTCGAAGATCTCAGCGCGATCGATATCGGGGTGATGCCGCTGCCTGACGACAAGTGGAGCAAGGGCAAGTGTGGTCTAAAGGCGCTTCAGTTTATGGCTCTCGGGATTCCGACTATCTGCTCGCCGGTCGGTGTTAATACTGACATCATTCAGGACAACGAGAATGGATTCATCGCCGGCACGGAAGACGAGTGGGTCGAGAAGCTCAGCTGCTTGCTGCGCTCGACGGAGTTGCGTCAGCGATTGGGCCAGGCCGGCCGCGCTACCATCGAACAGAAGTACTCAGCTATAACTCAAACTCCCCGAGTCTACGAGATTTTCAAATCAGTTATGAGCCACGGATATTCACGGATGAACACGGATCCGATCCGTGTCAGAAGCGAGGAAGCAATTGGAAAAAGCTAACGTTCTGGTTACTGGCGGCGCCGGGTTTATCGGCTCGCACCTGGTAGATGCACTTGTCGAGCAGGGGTATAGCGTGCGCGTTCTCGACGCGCTTGTTCCGCAGGTTCATGGCGAAGCTGCGAAGCCTTCATATCTGAATTCCGCGGCGGAGTTTATTCAGGGTGATGTTTGCGATCGACAGGTTGTCAACGATGCGCTCGAAGGCGTCGACGTAGTTTTTCACGAAGCGGCCGAGGTTGGTGTGGGCCAATCTATGTACGAGATCGAGCGCTACGTGCGCGCCAACGATCTCGGCACCGCGGTCCTGCTCGAAGCGATACTCACGCGCCGCCCGCAAATCAAAAAGTTGATAGTTGCTTCGTCCATGTCGATCTATGGCGAGGGTGCGTACACATGTGAGAGTTGTGGATCAGTTGCGCCGCAACTTCGCCCCGCAGAGCAACTGCTCGATCGACGTTGGGAAATGGAATGTCCGAAGTGTGGTAAGCAACTCTCGCCGGCGCCGACGAGTGAAGAGAAGCCGTTGTTCCCGACTTCGGTTTACGCAGTGACAAAACAGGACCAGGAACAGTTTTGCCTGGCCGTGGGCCGATCGTATGGTATCCCCGCGGTCGCTTTGCGCTATTTCAACGTTTACGGAACGCGACAGGCGCTTTCGAATCCTTATACAGGTGTGTGTGCGATCTTTTCCGCGCGCTTGCTCAACGGCAATCGCCCGATGGTGTTTGAAGACGGCGAACAGTCGCGTGACTTTGTACACGTCAGCGACATCGTGCAGGCGAATCTCCTGGCGCTCGAGAGCGATCGTGCGAATTACCAGGCGATCAATGTTGGGACTGGTCGAGCTACTTCGGTCCGCGCTGTCAGTCGTTTACTTGCTCAAGGTTTAGGACTCGATCTGGAACCCGAGATCGTGGCGAAGTATCGCGAAGGCGACATACGTCATTGCGTGGCTGATATTTCGAAAGCAAGAACGTTGCTGGGTTATGAGCCAAAGGTCTCACTGGAACGGGGAATCCCCGAGTTGCTATCGTGGGTCCGCGCGCAAGCTGCGAAGGACCAGGTGGCCAGCGCCACCGCCGAGCTCGAGAGCCGGCAGTTAGTTCGATAATTTTTAGCCCCCAAGATGAATAGAACAAGCAGATCGCGTTTGCTGGTGCTGGCCGTGCTCGCGATCTTGCCATCCTTTCTGAAGCGCCCGCTCTATCGTCTGTTCTTTGGATATAAGATCGGCAAACGAGTTCGCATCGGGCTTAGCGTCGTCGACGCGCACCAATGCACAATCGAAGATGACGTGCAGATCGGTCATCTGAATGTGATCACGCGCGTCGAGAAGCTCACGATCCGCGACCACGTGCGTATCGGTCACTTGAATATCATTCGCGGCGGCGCGGCCGTGAGTTTGGGCCGTTACTGCGAAATCATCCGGATGAACGAGATCAACTCGATCCCCGATCCGGAAGTCGTGAACGAGATCGATCCGGTGTTTCTTCTCGGCGATGGCAGCATTGTCACCACCGGACATAAGATAGATTTCACTGATCGAGTGGAGATTGGCCGGCGAGTAATTCTGGGTGGGCGAAATTCGTCGCTCTGGACACACAATCGCCAGCGAACGCGGCCGATAACCATCGGTTCAATGGTCTACATCGGATCGGAGATCCGCATGGCGCCTGGAAGCGCCGTACCGGCGCGCTCCATCGTCGGCATAGGCTCGGTGATTACCGCGCAACTGACGGAAGAGGGTAAACTTATCGCCGGTGTCCCGGCCAAAACCGTCAAGGAACTAAGCCCGGAGGATCAGTTTCTCATCGAACGAAAGACGCGTGCGGATCTGCCGGACGACGTTTGAAGCCACTTGAATTATGAATACAGTCTTTATCTTACTGGTGGTTGCGGTTTGCGGCGGCACGCTTTTCGTTACACCGTCGGAAGCGCCGGCCGCGCTCGCCATGTGCGCGCTGGCGGCCCTGCCGACAATCATCATCCTCGCTCGCACACCGGAGCAGCGGACGTTTCTTATGCGTCTGTTTGTCCTCGCCCTCCTGGTCAGAATGATTCTCGCCGTAGTTATCTACGTGGGTCACATGGAAGAATTCTTTGGCGGCGACGCAAACACCTACGACATTTTTGGTCAGTCGCTGGTCGAGGCCTGGCACGGCAATCAATACCACCAGGCAAAGTACGAAGGTTTTGTGGCGTCGGGCGCGAGCGCGTGGGGCATGATTTATCTCGTGGCAGCCGTTTACGAAGTTGTCGGTGCAAACATGCTGGCCGTTCAGTTGATCAACGCGGCGGTCGGAGCGGCGACGGCAATCGTGGTTTACCACGCTGCGCAAATACTCTTCGGCAACAAACGTGTTTCGCAGGTCGCTGCGATCCTCGTCGCGTTTTTCCCATCACTTGTTTTGTGGTCTTCGCAGGCACTCAAAGATGGCTTGATTATCATGGCGCTCGCGCTCGCGATTCTCGCCACACTGCGGCTGATGGAGAAAGTTACAGCGACGTATGTGATGGTCTTGATTGGCTGTCTCATAGCGCTTTTCAGCTTGCGCTTTTATATCTTCTACATGATGTGTGCGGCAGTTGCCGGGAGTTTCTTTCTTGGCATGAAGTCGCTGAGCGCGCAGGGGTTTCTACAACGCTTCGTTGCGGTCGGAGTCATCGGACTCGCCTTCACGTGGTTTGGTGTGCTGCAAAGTGCGGGAACGCAGTTCGAACGCTATGCCAACTTAAAATCGATTCAGAACAGTCGTGAAGACCAGGCCACAGCGGGGTCTGGATTCATGAAAGACGTTGACGTGCAAACAACGGAGGGCGCACTTACAGTTATTCCGATGGGACTGCTGTACCTGATGTTTGCGCCATTTCCCTGGCAGTTCACGACCGTGAGACAAACCATCACTTTGCCGGAAATGCTTGTCTGGTGGTTCTCGTTTCCCCTGCTGGTCCTGGGGTTGTGGTACTCGCTCAAGCATCGCCTGCGACAGGTTTCTCCGATCATCATCTTTACCTCGATGCTCACGCTGGCTTACTCGCTCTTCCAGGGAAACGTCGGCACGGCTTACCGGCAACGTTCGCAACTGCTGGTTTTTTACTTCATCTTTGTGGCAGTGGGCGCGATCATCATGAAAGAGCGCGCCGAAAACCGTCGCTACCAACAAAAAGTGGCCAAACAAGAACTGGCGGACCTTCAGGCAGCGCGAGTGTTGGCGCGCCGCAAAGGCGCCGACGTGCAGCACGGCTCCACGGCATCCGTTTAAGCAGTAGTTCATTATGTGTGGAATCGTAGGCATCGTTCGCAACGACGGGAAGCCCGTTGACGAAGAGTTGTTGGCACGGATGAATCAGGCGATTCGTCACCGCGGTCCCGACGAAGATGGTTTCTACGTCAATGGTTCTGTCGGGATGGCCATGCGCCGCCTCGCGATCATCGACCTCAAGTACGGACAGCAGCCCATTCACAATCACGACCGCAGCGCGTGGATCATCTTCAACGGCGAGATCTACAACTATCTCGAGCTGCGCGAGAAACTAGAAAAACTGGGACACACCTTCTACACCAACAGCGACACTGAAGCGATCATTCACGCTTACGATCAGTTTGGCACGGATTGTCCGAATCACCTGCGCGGCATGTTTGCCTTTGCCATCTGGAACGAAAGAACGCAGGAGCTGTTTCTGGCTCGTGACCGCGTCGGCAAGAAGCCGCTGCTCTATGCCGAAGTGAACAATCAATTGATCTTCGGTTCCGAGTTCAGCGCGCTTTTGTTACATCCCGACATCAGCCGCGAGATTCAACCGGAAGCACTTGATTACTATCTCTCTTTCATGTGTATTCCAGCGCCGCTGACTGCGTATCGCGCCATTCGCAAGCTCGAGCCGGGACACTGGCTGCGCTGGCGTAACGGCAAATCTGAGCACCAGCGTTACTGGCAACCGGACTTCACTAAAAAGATCAAGATCGACGAGGAAGAAGCGGGCGAGCGCACCGTGGAGATACTGCGTGATGCAGTGCGCGTGCGCTTGATGTCGGAAGTGCCGCTTGGTGCTTTTCTTTCCGGCGGCATCGATTCGAGTGCGGTCGTGGCGTTGATGAGCCAGGAGTCGAGCGAGCGTGTCAAAACGTTTTCGATCGGTTTTGACGAACAGGATTTCAGCGAGCTTCATCACGCGCGACGCATCGCCGAACACGTGGGCGCCGATCATCACGAATTCATCGTGCGGCCCGATGCGGTTGAAGTGTTGCCAACGCTCGTCGAACACTACGGCGAGCCTTACGCCGATTCTTCCGCCGTGCCGACTTACTACGTCGCGAAAGAAACTCGCAAGCACGTGACCGTTGCTTTGAATGGCGACGGTGGTGATGAGTCGTTTGCCGGTTACGAGCGTTATATCGCGATGGGGATAACGGAGAAGTACCGGCGCGTGCCGTCGTTTCTGCGTGAGTCAGTAATTAAGGAGACAGTGAATTTACTGCCTGTGTCGCCGAACGGTCGCAGCAGAGTGAAGTCAGCGAAGCGTCTGCTCGAAGTTGTTTCACTGCCGCGCATCGATCGTTACATGCACTGGATGAGCGTTTTCAATGAACGCACCAAGCAACCGCTTTATTCCGATTTCTTTCGCGAGCAAACGCAACAAGCAAACGCGACGGGTGTGTTGGCGGAGTGGTTCAAACGCGCGAACGGCATCGGTGTTGTCGATGCGATGTTGTTGACGGACCAGATGACTTACCTGCCGAACGATCTGTTGGTGAAGGTTGATATAGCGACGATGGCGGTTTCACTCGAAGCGCGCTCGCCTTTTCTCGATCATCACGTGATTGAGTTTGCGGCGAGTTTGCCGCAGAACCTCAAGGCACGGCGTTTGACGACCAAGTATCTGTTGAAGAAGGTGTTGCGCAAGTTGCTGCCGAGTGAGAACTTGAATCGACGCAAGATGGGGTTTGGTGTGCCGATTGGCCACTGGTTCCGCGGCAAGATGCAGCCGTTTCTCCGCGAGGTCGTACTTTCCGACAAGGCATTACGCAGGGGTTTGTTCAAACCGGAAGCTGTGCGCGAGTTAGTCGAACTGCACACGCGCGGCGAGCGTGATTATTCGCATCAGTTATGGACCTTGCTGATGCTCGAGTTGTGGTTCAACCGGTTTATTGATTGATGTCTTGTCTTGGAGGAGGTCAGTACCACCTTCGGTAGCGGGTGGGTCGCTGACGGGCATACAGCTTCAGATGGGTTTGAACCCACCCGCTATCGCAGGTGGTACTGACCTCCTCCAAGTGAGGATACAAATATGCAGACAGCGCCGGAACAAGTTGAGTTTGCGGGGCAGCGGATTCTGGCGATGGATTCGCGCGCCGAGAAGATGCTGCGCGCGGCGTGTGTGGCGTGTGGGTCTAAGGAGTCGCAGCCACTCGGCGTAAAAAATGAACTCGAGCTGCTCCGGTGTCGCAGGTGTGCGAGCATTTACACCCCGTATTCACCGTGGTACTCGAGCGAGTTTTTCTACGAACGTTATTATCCGGAACAGAGTCTTGCGCCACCCGCATTCGTGCAAACGCGACTCGAAGAGATCACGGCCGGGTTTTCACGCTATCGCCAACAAAACCGCTTACTTGATATCGGTTGTGGCGCGGGTGGTCTCTTAATCGCCGCGCGCAAGAACGGTTGGAATGCACAGGGCCTCGACGTTGCCGAGCAAGCGACTGAGCACGTGCGCAAACTCGGATTCGAAGTGTTTCATGGCGAACTTCAGCAGGCGGAGTTTCCTTCCCAACACTTTGACGTGATCACGGCGGCGGAGATTCTCGAACACCTGAGCGAACCGCGTTTGCTGGTGCAGGAAGTTGCACGACTGCTGCGTCCCGGCGGTTTGTTCTGGACCACCACGCCGCACGCGCGCGGCTTGTCGGCTCGCGTGCTGGGTTTGAAGTGGCGTTGTGTTTGGCCGCCGGAACATCTACAACTATTCTCAGCCGGCGGTATCAAAGCTCTGCTGCGTGACGCGGGATTCAAGCAAATACGTTTTCAGACGACCGGCGGCAACCCGATCGAGATCCTTCATGCAATGGGTGCAAAGAAAGACGCTCCCAAAGCGTTGGACCAGCGTTTCGATCGCGTATTGACCAATTATCAGTTGAATGAATCGTTGATGAAGAACCGTTCTCGCCGGGTCGTCAAAGACGTCATCAACGGCATGCTAAACGTCAGCCGCCTCGGCGACTCGCTTAAAGTTTTCGCGATTCGCTGAATCTTGATCAGGAGGACAATTTGAAGGGCGTCGTACTAGCTGGTGGCTTAGGGACGAGATTGCGTCCTCTCACCTCAGTTACAAATAAACATCTGCTGCCGGTTTACAACCAGCCGATGATCTATTACCCGATTCAAACACTCGTGAATGCCGGTATCACGGACATCATGGTGGTGACGGGTGGCAGCTCGGCCGGCGAGTTCCTGCGCCTGCTCGGCAACGGCAAAGCATTCGGCTTGAAACATCTCAACTACGCTTACCAGGAAGGCGAAGGCGGCATCGCCGACGCACTCTCACTCGTCGAACACTTCGCTTCGGACGATCCGGTTTGTGTAGTGCTGGGCGATAACATCATCGAAGGCAACATTCGCTCGGCCGTTGAGGCTTATCGCCGGCAGCGCAGTGGGGCCAAGATCATTCTCAAGAAAGTTCCCGACCCGCAGCGATTTGGCGTGCCGCGTCTCGAAGGTCGTCGCGTCGTGCGGATCGATGAGAAGCCGCTCAAGCCTCAGTCAGACTACGCTGTGATCGGTGTCTACCTGTACGACGCTGAAGTCTATGACATCATTCGTTCGCTCGAGCCTTCCGGTCGCGGCGAACTCGAGATCACTGACGTCAACAACGCTTACATCGAGCGCGATGCAATGACGTGGGAAGAGCTCGAGGGCTGGTGGACCGATGCGGGAACGTTTGAGAGCCTGTTGCGGGCCTCGAATCTGGTCGCTGAAACTGGAGCCAACAAAATGAATTTCGAACCCGAAGAGGTAGCTGCTAATGCCGGACCGGTTTAGAGACGGTGAGATCAAGGGAGTAGTCGTTAAGCAGTTAACAAGAGCTTTCGATTCGCGCGGCTGGCTGGCTGAGCTTTACCGGCATGACGGTCTTGCTGAAGAATTTTTTCCGGTGATGGCTTATATCTCGGCGACCAATCCCGGCATCACGCGCGGACCTCATGAACACGTCGATCAAGCCGACTTTTTTTGTTTCCTTGGTCCATCAAACTTCAAGCTGCGACTCTGGGACAATCGCGAGGATTCAGAGACTTATCGTTACACGACCACACTCCTCGTCGGCCAGGATAATCCGGCGTCGGTGCTGATACCGCCGGGCGTGGTGCATGGGTATCAGAATGTTGGCGACGTTGACGGCATCGTGATCAACTGTCCGAACCGGCTTTATCGTGGTCACGGAGGGAAAGAGGAAGTCGACGAGATTCGCCACGAGAGCGACAATGATACGATTTTTAGAATGGAAGACTGATCGTTGGATCCCTATCACACCAAGATCATCCGGATCATCGCGCGGCTCAATGTCGGTGGACCCGCGAAGCATGTTGCGTGGTTGACTGAGGGTCTGCGAGAAGACGGCTACAACACTTTGCTCGTGGCTGGTAAGGTGCCCGAAGGTGAAGAAGACATGGGTTACTTCGCCTCCGAACTCGGCGTCTTTCCGCTATACATTCCAGAGATGAGCCGCGAGATCTCGCGGAATGATGCAATTACAGTCTGGAAACTATTTCGTCTGTTTTTACGCGAGCGCCCCGACATCGTTCACACACACACTGCGAAAGCGGGTACTGTCGGACGCGCCGCAGGTTTCCTGTATCGCTGGCTGACGCCCGGGACACTCATCGGCAGGCCGCGCCGGTGCAAGTTTGTTCACACTTATCACGGCCACGTTTTTCACAGCTATTACGGACGGCGTCGCACGCAATTGTTTCTGACAATCGAGAGACTGCTCGCAAAACTGGTTACGGATCGATTGATAGTTGTCAGCAAACAACAGCGTACCGAGATTTGCGAGAAGTTTCGTGTCGGACGTCCCGAGCAGTTCAGAGTAGTGCCATTGGGTATGGATCTCGGAGTCTTTGCCGAACACGCAGAGCGGCGTGCTAAGTTTCGTCACGAGCTATGTATTCCCGATGACGCGTTGCTGATCGGCATTGTCGGACGTTTGACAGAGATCAAGAACCATCAGATGTTTCTGAACGTCGTCGCGCGTCTGAAGGCGATCGACCCGGCGTGTCGAAGGCAAGGTGCGGTGCGTTTCATCGTTATCGGCGACGGCGGGTTGCGTGAAAGCCTGGAACACCAGCAGCACGCGCTCGGACTCGAAAAAGACGTTATCTTTGTCGGCAGTAGAAAAGATCCCGAGTATTTTTATCCGGCGCTTGATATCGTTGCATTGACGTCGAAGAACGAAGGCACGCCGCTGACGCTGATCGAAGCGATGGCAAACGCGCGACCGGTGGTTGCTACGAGTGTCGGCGGTGTTATCGATCTGCTGGGCGACGTGGTTGAAGATGGACCATACCAGGTTTGCCGTCGTGGCATCGCAGTACCGGCTAATGACGAAGAAGTGTTTGTTGCGGCGTTGAGTCGCATCATCCGCGATCGATCTCTGCGGCAGGAACTCGGTGACGCCGGTCTCGAGTTTGTAGAAGTGAACTATTCCAAAGAACGTTTGTTTGAAGACATCAAAGACTTGTACGGCGAGTTAAGCCATAAAGGAGCTGACGGTTGCGAGTACTCATCACGGGCGGCGCGGGTTTCATCGGATCACATCTAAGCGACGCTTACATTCAACGCGGCGACGAGGTTTACGTTATCGACGATCTCTCGACCGGCACGATCGAGAACATTCAACATCTCAAAGGCCACGCGCGTTTTCATTACACGATTGATAGCGTTCACAACACGCCGGTAACCGCGGAGTTGGTCGATCAATGCGATGTGATCTTTCATCTCGCGGCCGCGGTCGGTGTGAAGTTGATCGTCGAGAGCCCGGTGCGAACTATCGAAACTAATGTGCGCGGCACGGAAGTAGTACTGGCAGTCGCGAACAAGAAAAAGAAGAAAGTTCTGATCGCCTCGACCTCCGAAGTCTATGGTCTCAGCAGTGACGTGCCCTTTCGTGAAGACGGCAATCTCGTGATGGGCGCGACTACGAAGGGCCGTTGGAGTTACGCCTGCTCGAAGGCTATCGACGAGTTTCTCGCGCTTGCTTACTGGCGTGAAAAGAAACTGCCGACGATCGTCGTGCGACTCTTCAATACAGTTGGACCACGTCAGACCGGACAATACGGTATGGTGATTCCGACGTTTGTGAAGCAGGCGCTCGCAGGCCGCCCGATCACTGTTTACGGCGACGGCAAACAGAGCCGGTGTTTTGGTTACGTCGGCGACGTGGTCGGCGCACTCATCAAACTGATGGAGCACGGCGACGCTGTGGGACAGGTCTTCAACATCGGTTCGAATGTTGAGATTTCAATCCTCGAACTCGCCGAACGAGTCAAAGAGATCACTCAGTCCAACTCTGAGATCGTGTTTGTGCCTTATGATGAGGCTTACGAGGAAGGTTTTGAAGACATGCCCCGGCGCGTCCCCGACATCGCGAAGATAAGCGAACTAGTTGGTTTCCGTCCCGAGATGAGCCTAGACGGGATACTCGAAAGAGTCGTTGAGTATCAGACGCAGAAAAACTAGTAACGCCTTTGCCTGAATTGTTATGCCCTTTAGTCCACGCACTCTTCTGGCAGTTGCCGCCTCCTTTTGTTTAGCGCTGATACTGACGCCGCTGGTGCGCGCCGTTGCCCGTCGCTTCGGTTTTGTGGCTGTGCCGAAGACCGATCGCTGGCACAAGAAACCAACCGCGATGCTGGGCGGTGTGGCGATCTGGCTTGCAGTTGCCGTCACGTCGTCCGTCTTCTCACTCCAGATCACTTACGGCAAACAGATTCTGCTCGCCAGCACGTTCCTTTTTTTCATCGGCCTCGTCGATGATCTGATCCACATCAAGCCCTATCAAAAACTGATCGGACAAATTCTCGGAGCCGCCTACGTCGTTTACTACGGCCTGACGCTGCCGTGGACCAGTTCGAAGATTCTCAACATGGCGCTTGCCATCTTCTGGCTGATCGGCATCACCAACGCCATCAACCTGCTCGACAACATGGACGGGCTCGCATCCGGCATCGCGATCATCGCCGCCGGATTTCTGGCGCTCAGCTTCGTGAATACCGGCCAGACCACCGAAGCATTGATCATGCTCATCTTTGCCGCCGGGCTCCTGGGATTTCTGGTTTATAACTCGAACCCGGCGTCGATCTTCATGGGTGATTGCGGCTCGATGTTTGTCGGGTTCTTTGTGGCGAGTTCCGCTTTGATTAACCTCACCGGCGGCCGCTCGCGCAGCCTCGTGCCTGTACTGGCTGTGCCGATTCTCATTCTCTTCATTCCCATCTTCGATACGACATTCGTCACGGTGCTGCGCAAACTGTCCGGCCGTGCAGCTTCGCAGGGCGGCAGAGATCACACGTCGCATCGACTGGTCGCGTTGGGATTGTCTGAACGTCGCGCAGTGCTGATGCTCTATAGCTTCGCCGCGCTTTCGGGCGTGCTCGCGATCCTCGTGCAACGTGCGCGGCTCGACGTGAGTCTCGCCGCGATCGCAGGCTTCACGATCGCGCTTACACTCGTCGGCGTCTATCTCGCCGGAGTGAAGGTTTACGATCAGAGTGATGAGGCGATAGCGCTTAAGGACAAGCCGCTTTACGCCTTCCTCGTCGACCTCTCTTACAAGCGGCGCATCTTTGAAGTGCTGCTGGACGTCGTGCTCGTGATCCTTTCTTACTGGGCGTCGTATGCGATCAACTTTCCGCCCTCGAGCCCTGCCTGGAACCTGTTTATTCGCACGTTGCCGGTGCTCGTGTTCGTGAAGATGGCGGTGTTTCTGGTGATGGGCGTGTATCGCGGGCTCTGGCGTTACACGGGCATGAGCGATCTGATCGTGTTTGCCAAAGCGGTGATACTGAGCTCGGTCGGCAGTTTGCTGCTCCTGCTGTTTCTATTTCGCTTCGAGGGGTATTCACGCAAAGTATTTGTGATCGATGCGGTGTTGATGTTCCTGTTTCTGGCGTGCAGTCGCATGGCGTTCAGGCTGTTCAGACAACTACTGCCGTCAGTCAGTAAACAGGATGGGCGCCGCGTGTTGATTTACGGAGCAGGCGACGCCGGTGAGCTGCTGTTAAGAGAGTTGCGAAACAACCGCGACTTGCAACTGGCCCCGATCGGATTTTTGGACGACGATCAAGCCAAGATCGGAAAAGTGATTCACGGGCTGCGTGTGTTTGGAGCGAATGGAGATCTTGGCACTGTTTGTTCGCAGCATGAAGTTGATGAAGTAGTGATTTCGAGTATGAAGATGACGGAGGAACGGATTGAGGAAGTGTTGCGCACGTGCTCCGAACGACAGATCACGGTGAAGCGCATGCGCATCACGATGGAAGATCTGACGACTCCTGATCAGAAATATTACTCACTCAAAAAGTAAATGCCGCAGGAAGTAGCTCACGTAAGCGTTCGTAATCCAGTGCTCAGGATCGTCCTGATCATAATGCTGTTACTGGCCGCAGTGTGGTCTTACTACGCGATTCGCTGGTACATGGGAAACACACTGGCCGAGTATTCCAGTCCTGCCGATAGCAGTGTCAACGTGCCACAGATGGCGGCGTCGATGGCGCCTAACGATCCTTTGACGCACTGGCGCATTGCCCAGGTGTCACAAAAGCTCCTGCCGTTGGACCAGCAGGGCCCGGCCGTCGCCGAATACGAAAAGGCTGTCAGTCTCTCGCCTTACGACTATCGCCTCTGGATGTCGTTTGGCACGGCGCAGGAACAGGCAGGTAATCCGGCCAAAGCTGAACAGGCACTCAAACGCGCCGTTGCGCTCGCGCCCGCTTATGCGTATCCACACTGGTATCTCGGAAATCTGCTACTCAGAAACGGTCGTTACGACGAAGCATTTGCGGAACTGCGTCTCGCCAGTGAAGCTAATCCCGAACTGCGTTCACAACAATTCAATTTCATCTGGGCCATTTACGGCAACGATCGTGAAGGGTTGAAGAGGTCAGTTGGACCAAGCGCCGCCGCCCAGGCCGCGTTGGCGCTTTACTTACTGGGCCAGAAGCATTTCGAAGAGGGCCTCGGTTTGTGGGACGACTTGAGCCCAGAAGAGAAGAAAGCGAACAGGGATACCGCGCAGTCAATCGTCGGCACGTTGAACACCAATTGGCGCTTTCACGATGCCATGCAGGTTTGGAACGACGTTAGTTCTGACAAGTATCGCGCGGAAGTCGGCCGTATTTTCGACGGCGGTTTTGAAGAGCCTCTAGCTTACGGAGGCGAGACCGTGTTTGGCTGGCAAGTCAAGAATGCGTCAAACGTCAGCATCGGAATCGATCCGAACAAGGGCCACAGCGGCGCGCGCAGTTTACGTTTTGTGTTTCAGGTACGCGGCAACATTGAAGGGATTAACGCCGGGCAACTCGTTCCGGTCGAGCCCGGACGCGAGTACGATTTCGAATGTTACGTGAGCACGGACAAACTCGAATCGGGAAGTGCGCCGCTGATTCAGATTTTAGATCCGACTAACGGGTCGGCGCTGGCCTCGTCTGAGATGGCGCCGGGTGGAACAAACGACTGGAGACGCGTCAGTCTCTCTTTTAAAACGGGCGACAAGACGGAAGCAGTAAATCTCAGGATCATGCGGGTGTCGTGCACCAGTGAAGAGATGCCGGTGTGCCCGATATTCGGTTCGGTTTGGTATGACGACTTCAGTTTCAAACGCAGAAACTAGCGTAGTGGTGGCCGAGAGCGCGGAGCCGCCGGTACAGGCGAGTGCGCCGCCGCGCAGCGTTTATCGCATCCGGCACACGCTGCCCAGCCGGTTTGTCTTCCTCGTGATCTGCGTCGCAATCGTGCTTTCCGCGCTCGCTTACGGAACCGTTCACTACTGGGCGCTGAGTCTTTTCAATATCGGTGGGTTCACGATTCTGCTGCTTTGGATGTTGGATGCGTGGAGCCTCGGAAATTTTCGCGTCAGCCGGAACGTGTTGCAACTGCCATTGCTCGGCGTGCTCGTGCTCGGGCTGATTCAGTTACTGCCGTTGCGCGAGATCAGTTCCGGTGGCGCCACGAGCATCGCACTCATTAACACGCTATCGCTCGATCCGAATTCAACCAGGCTGGTGCTGGTCCAACTCGCCACGCTCTTCATCTTCTTCGCTGCGACACTCGTGTTTGTCGATACGCCTCATCGTCTCCGTGTGCTCGTGCGAACGATCATGGTGTTTGGTTTCCTGCTGGCTATCTTCGGACTGACGCAATCGTTCACCAGTCCCACGAAGGTCTACTGGATCCGCGAACTCAACCAGAGTACGGCCTTTGGCCCTTTCATCAATCGACACCACTTCGCCGGCTACATGGAACTGACGATCGCTTTGCCGCTCGGACTTCTCTTCGCGGGCGCGGTCGATAAAGAGAAGAGAATCATTTATCTCTTCATCGCCGGACTGATGGGTGTGGCGCTCGTGATGACGGCTTCGCGCGGCGGCATCATCAGTCTGGTGGCAGAGGTTCTGTTTCTCACTATCGTGACCGCGATCTGGCGTAAGCCGAGTGAGCGTCGACATCGGAGGTCCGGACGGCTGAAACGTGTAGCCGGACGTCTCGGGCTCGCGGGTGCGTTGCTGATTGGTTTGTTCTTAGGTGTGGTGTTGCTCGGTGGCGAGTTCTCGATCAATCGTTTTAACGACAGTGTGAATACTGATGATCCGACCACGGGCCGCGCGCATTTCTGGGCAGTGACGCTCGACATTATCAAAGCGCATCCCGTTATCG
>Ga0126311_10000428_pt1 | contig 20004 bp, 20 predicted proteins | sample Plot61_FD_92539 | JGI IMG/M metagenome (GOLD analysis project Ga0126311, IMG submission 92539) | Serpentine soil microbial communities from UC McLaughlin Reserve, CA, USA - Plot61 | ecosystem: Environmental > Terrestrial > Soil > Grasslands | place: USA: UC McLaughlin Reserve, Lake County... | reverse complement strand
TGACCTCGACGCCACAGCGCTCGCAGATGATGCCCTTGTAGCGGACGCGCTTGTACTTGCCGCAGTAGCACTCCCAGTCCTTCGTCGGACCGAAGATGCGCTCGCAGAAGAGGCCGTCGCGCTCCGGCTTGAGCGTGCGGTAGTTGATGGTCTCCGGCTTGGTCACCTCGCCCGAGGACCAGTCGCGGATCTGCTTGCTCGAGGCAAGCCCGATACGAATCGCGTCGAACTCGTTGATATCGATCAAAGCTCTCCTTCGCCCCGCAGTTACTCGTCTACTTCAACGTCGGCCAGCTCGTCGGCGAGCGGCCCGGCCTGTGCTTCCGCCTCTTCCTTGGCGCCTGCGGCCGGCGCGACCTCCACGTCGGCCAGGTCGCCCAACGCCTCGTCCTTCGGGACGGTCAGCTCGCCCGTCTCGTCGACGCGCTCCTGGCCCTCCTCCGCCTCCTCGGCGGTCGGCTGCCGCGCGGCCGCACGCAGCGACCCCGGCGAGAGGTCGATGCCGAGCTCCTCCGCCGCCCGCAGCAGCTCGTCGTCCTCCTCGCGCACCTCGACCCTGCGGCCCTCGTCCGAGAGCACGTTGACGTCGAGCGCGAGCGACTGCATCTCCTTCAGCAGCACCTTGAACGACTCGGGGATCGACGGCTCGGCGATGTTCTCGCCCTTGACGATCGCCTCGTACGCCTTGACGCGGCCGACGGTGTCGTCGGACTTGATCGTGAGCATCTCCTGCAGCGTGTACGCGGCGCCGTAGGCCTCGAGCGCCCACACCTCCATCTCGCCGAAGCGCTGGCCGCCGAACTGGGCCTTGCCGCCCAGTGGCTGCTGCGTCACGAGCGAGTACGGGCCTGTGCTGCGCGCGTGGATCTTGTCGTCCACGAGGTGGAGCAGCTTCAGGATGTACATGTAACCGACGGTCACTTTCTGCGAGAAGCTCTCGCCGGTGCGGCCGTCGAACATCCGCACCTTGCCCGAGCAATGCCGCCCCTCCGGGCGCTTCGGGTCGACCACGAAGCTAATCGGCGAGTCGGTGTTCTGCTTCGTCCACTCGACGAGCGCCTGGTCGACGTCGAGCTCGGTCGCGCCGTCGAAGACCGGCGTCGCGACCGGGCTCGGATCGCCGTTGGCGGAGTCGCCGTTCTCGTGGAAGACGCCATGCGCGGCCGCCCACCCGAGATGCGTCTCGAGGATCTGGCCGATGTTCATCCGGCTCGGCACCCCGAGCGGGTTGAGCACGACGTCCACCGCACGGCCGTCCTCCAGGAACGGCATGTCCTCGTCGGGGACGATCTTCGCGATCACGCCCTTGTTGCCGTGGCGGCCGGCGAGCTTGTCGCCCTCGGCGATCTTCCGCTTCTTCGCCACGTACACGCGCACGAGCTCGTTGACGCCCGGCGAGAGGTCGTCGCCGGCCTCGCGCGAGAACGTCTTCACGTCGATCACCTTGCCGCCCTCGCCGTGCGGCACCTTGAGGGAGGTGTCGCGGACCTCGCGCGCCTTCTCCTTGAAGATCGCGCGGATCAGCTTCTCCTCGGCCGTCAGCTCTGTCTCGCCCTTGGGCGTGACCTTGCCGACGAGGAGGTCTCCGGAGCCAACCTCGGCGCCGATGCGGACGACACCGCGCTCGTCGAGGTCCTTGAGCGACTCCTCCGAGCGGTTCGGGATGTCGCGAGTGATCTCCTCGTCGCCGAGCTTGGTCGAGCGGGCGTCGATCTCGTACTCGTGAATGTGGATCGAGGAGAGCACGTCCTCCTTGACGAGCCGCTCCGAGATCACGATCGCGTCCTCGAAGTTGTAGCCCTCCCACGGCATGAAGGCCACGAGGAGGTTCGCGCCGAGCGCGAGCTCCCCCATGTCGGTCGAGCTGCCGTCGGCGAGCACCTGCTCGGCCTGCACCTTGTCCCCCAGTCCCACGATCGGCTTCTGGTGGATCAGCGTCCCCTGATTGGAGCGCATGAACTTCGTCAGTGGGTACTCGCTCTTGCCGCCCTTGCCGTCGACGACGATTCGCTCCGCGTCGACGTCCGTGACGGTGCCCGCGTCGTCCGCGAGGACCACGTCCCCGGTGTCGACGGCTGCGCGGTACTCGAGGCCGGTGCCGACGAGCGGCGACTGCGTGATCATCAGCGGCACGGCCTGTCGCTGCATGTTCGCGCCCATCAGCGCGCGGTTCGCGTCGTTGTGCTCGAGGAACGGAATCAGCGCAGTTGCGACCGAGACGATCTGCGCCGGAGCGACGTCCATGAACTCGACGTCCTTCGGGCGCGCGGTGACGGCCTCGCCCTCGCGGGAGCGGCAGAGCACCTGCTCGTCGACGAAGCGGCCTGTCTTGTCGTCCACCTGCGCGCTCGCCTGGGCGATCGTGTACTGGGCCTCCTCGGCCGCGTCCAGGTAGACGATCTCGTCCGACACCTTGCCGTTCGTGACCTTCCGGTACGGCGTCTGCACGAAGCCGAACTCCGAGACGGTCGCGAAGGACGCGAGCGAGCCGATCAGGCCGATGTTCGGGCCCTCCGGCGTCTCGATCGGGCACATGCGCCCGTAGTGGGTCGGGTGCACGTCGCGCACCTCGATCGGCGCGCGCTCGCGCGTCAGCCCGCCGGCGCCGAGCGCCGAGAGCCGCCGCCGGTGCGTGAGCCCGGCGAGCGAGTTCGTCTGGTCCATGAACTGCGAGAGCTGCGAGGAGCCGAAGAACTCCTTCAGCGCCGCGACGACGGGCCGGATGTTGATGATCGTCTGCGGCGTGATCGTGTCCACGTCCTCCGTGGTCATCCGCTCGCGGACGACGCGCTCCATCCGGTAGAGCCCGACTCGGAACGCCTCCTGGATCAGCTCGCCGACCGTGCGCAGCCGTCGGTTGCCGAAGTGCTCGTACTCGTCGAGCTCGCCGCGGACCGGGTCGCGCGGGAGCACGATCGCGTCGGCGGCGTAGTCCTTCGACTCGGGATCGACGCCGAGCAGGTCGGGCAGCTCGACGAGCTTCTTGACGAGCGCCAGGATGTCCTGCGTCGTCAGCACGCGCACGTCGTCGGGCACGTCCACGCCCAGCCGCTGGTTCAGCTTGTAGCGACCGACCTTCGTCAGGTCGTAGCGCTTCGGGTCGAAGAAGAGCGACTTGAGCAGGTTCCGCGCGTTGTCGAGCGTCGGCGGCTCGCCGGGGCGCTGCTTCTTGAAGACCTCGATCAAGGCTTCGTCCTCGCGGGTCGACGGATCCTTCTCGAGCGTGTTGGCGATGTAGATCGAGTCTCCGAAGAGCTTCATGATCGCCTCGTTCGAGCTGGTGTCGAGCTGCCAGCCGGTGGTCGGGTCCTCCTCGGGTAGCGCGCGCAGGAGCGTCGTGATCGGGAGCTTGCGCTTGCGGTCGATCCGCGCGTAGACGATCCCCTTCTTGTCGATCTCGAGCTCGAGCCACGAGCCGCGCGACGGCATCAGGTTCGCCGTGAAGACCTGCTTGGCGGGGTCCTTCGGCTCCATCAGATAGGCCCCGGGGCTGCGCACGAGCTGCGTCACGATCACGCGCTCCGTGCCGTTGATGATGAACGTCCCCCACTGGGTCATCATCGGGAAGTCGCCCATGAAGACCGTCTGCTCGCGGATCTCGCCCGTCTCCTTGTTGACGAAGCGGACCGTCATCGAGAGGGGCGCCTGGTAGGTCAGGTCCTTCTCACGGCACTCCTGGATGCCAACGGGCGGGTCGCCGAACTTGTACTCGCCGAACTCGACGGCGAGCGTTCCGGTGTAGTCCTCGATCGGCGAGATGTCGTCGATCGTCTCCCGCAGGCCCTCGCTCAGAAACCAGTCGAACGAGGCCTTCTGGATGTCGATCAGATTCGGTAGGTCGAGTACGTGCTTGAGACGCGAAAAAGTTTTGCGCGCGCGAGGCGCAGCGACCCGGGTGGTCAAGTCTGGGTGCCTCCCTTAACGGCTATGAGGTGAACTTCAGAATGCGGACAGGCGGACGTCGGCGCGGAACCGCCAAGAATAGCGAACGAGGGGGCTATGGCGCAAGCCGCGGCAACCGCTAGGTCGCCGGCACGCCCCGGCACTATAGAGCGCGCGTCCGAGAAGCGCCAGAGGCGCCCTTTCGGACGCCTCTGGGCTCCGCATCTGCCGAGAGCTAGGAGCTCGGCTCGGTGGTGGCAGCCGGATGCGCGCCGACCTGGCGCGCGGTCAGCTCCGGCATGCCGCCGTCTTTCAGGTCGGCCTTGCAGGCCTTCGCCGTCACGTGGACGCGGTCGTTCGGCGCGAGCGCGCCGAGCGTCTTTGCGCCCTGCCGGCGGACACGCGTCTTCGCGCCGACGAGGATCGTCGCCGTGCCGGCCTGCTGGTAGGCGCGGCCGTGACGGTTCGAGTTCTTGACGGTGAGGACGAACGAGGTGTCGCCGTCGGCAGGGTCGACGTCAGCCGCGAGCGTGCCGGCCAGCATGACCGTCACCGACGGCTTGCAGCCCTGGCCGGTCTTCGGCTTCGGGCCCTTGCCCGGGTGGTCCTTCGCGACCGCCGCCGAAACTGTGACGAGCGAGGCGACGAGCGCGAGCAACAGAATCTTCAACCGCATCGAGACAACCTCCGTGGGGGTGGGTTTACGCTCAACTGACGTCGTTGTCGGCGCCCCTATGCGGTCCGCCCGGGGAAATCCCTGGAAGGGGGTACGAAACCTTACGCCCCGCTTACAACGAGCGGAGGGCCGCTCTCGCGACCCTCCGCTCGTCTGCGACCGGGTGCTACTTACTTGACCTCGACCGCCGCGCCGGCTTCTTCGAGCTGCGCCTTGATCTGGTCGGCCTCTTCCTGGGCGACGCCCTCCTTCACCGGATTCGGCGCGCCGTCGACGAGATCCTTCGCCTCCTTCAAGCCGAGGCCCGTGATCGCCCGGACGACCTTGATCACCTGGATCTTCTTGTCGCCGGCGCCCTCGAGCACGACGTCGAACGAGGACTTCTCCTCGGCCGCGGCGGCGCCGTCGCCGCCCGCCGCCGGGGCACCCGCCGCGGCGACGGCCATCGGCGCGGCAGCGGTCACGCCCCACTCCTCCTCGAGCTTGTTCTTCAGCTCGACGAGCTCGAGGACGGTCATCTTGCCGAGGTCCTCGACCTGCTTGTCGATGTCGGTCTTAGCCATTCTGCTGCTCCTCCTCTTCCTCTGCCTCCGGCCCGGCTTCCTCTGCCGACGGCTCTTCGGACTGCTCTTCGGTTGCTTCCTCTGCAGGCGCTTCCGCCTGGGGCTCGTCTGCCGGCGTTTCCGCCTGCGCTTCGTCGCCCTGCTCCTCCTCCGCCTCCGGCGCCGCTGCCTCGGCCTCCGGCTCCGGCACGCTCTCGCCCTGCTCCTCGAGCTGGCGTATGCGTGCGTCGAGCACGCCGACGAGGTCGCGCAGCGGCGCCGTGAAGAGGCCGACCACGGTCGTCAGCGGCCCTGCGACCGCTCCCACGAGCTGCGCGCGCAGCACGTCGGCGGGCGGCAGCGTTGCAAGCCGCTTGATCTCGGCGTCGCCGACGACGGCGCCTTCGAGCAGGCCGCCGCGAATCACGAGCACGTCGTTCGCCCGGGCGGCCTCGTTCAGCACCCTCGCGACCGCGACCGGGTCACCCTCGGCCTCGAGAAACGCGATCGCGGTCGGCCCCTCGATCAGCTCGAGCACGTCGGTCGTGCCGGCGGCCTCGGCCGCGCGGCGGGTGAGCGTGTTCTTGACGACGGTGAAGCGCGCGCCTGCCTCGAGTAGGCGACTGCGCAGGTCGTCGATCTCCGGCATCGTCAGGCCGCGGTAGTCGGCGACCATCAGCGTGTCGCTCGCCCGCAGGCGCTCGGCCAGCTGCTCGACGACTCGCTCTTTCTCTGATTTCAGCATCGCATCGCCTCTCTTCACGAAACGAGCCCGCACGCAGGCGGGCTCGGAGAGGCTCGACGCCTTCCCAGCTCCCGCCTCGACTGGTCTTCCGCCCGCAGGCTGCCAGTGGTCTTCGGCGTCGGCTCTACGCGGTCACTGCTTCTTCTGCAGGCTCTCCTTCGAGTTCCTCGACGATGCCCTTCGTCCGCGCCGGGTCGACGTGGATCCCGGGGCCCATCGTGCTCGTCAGGGTAACAGTCTTGATGTAGCGGCCCTTCGCGGCGGCCGGCTTGGCGCGCAAGATCTCGTCGATCAGCGCGGCGTAGTTCTCGAGCAGCTGCCGATCGTCGAAGCTCTTCTTGCCGATCGTCACGTGCACGTTCGCGCCGCGATCGGTGCGGTATTCGAGCTTGCCGGCCTTCGCCTCGCGAACGGCCTTGCCCACTTCCATCGTGACGGTGCCGGTCTTCGGGTTCGGCATCTTTCCGCGCGGGCCGAGGATTCGGCCGAGCTTGCCGACCACGCTCATCTGGTCGGGCGTCGCAACGGCGACGTCGAACTCGTCGAAGCCCTCCTCGATTTTCGTGGCGAGGTCGTTCGTGCCCACCACGTCCGCACCAGCCTCCTCCGCCTCGCGCGCCTTGTCGCCGTCCGCGAAGACGGCGACGCGAGTCTCACGACCGGTTCCGTGCGGGAGCATCAGCGTGCCGCGAAGCTGCTCCTCGGCGTGGCGCACGTTGAGCCCGAGGTTGAAGTGCGCCTCGACGCTCTCGTCGAACTTGGCCGTCTCCGCGCCCTTCAGCAAGCGCAGGGCCTCGACGGGCGAGTAGAGCTGCTCGCGGTCGATCTGGGCGCGCGCGGCGCGGTAGGCCTTGCCGTGACTCGGCATCAGAGATCCGTCTCGACGCCCATCGACCGGGCGGTGCCGGCGACGATCAGCATCGCCTGCTCGACGTCGCGGGCGTTCAGGTCGGGCATCTTCGCCTCGGCGATCGCGCGTACCTGCGCTTTCGACAGCCGGCCGACCTTCTCGCGGTTCGGCTCCCCCGAGCCTTTTTCCAGCCGCAGCGCCTCCTTGATCAGGACGGCGGCCGGCGGCGTCTTCGTGATGAAGTCGAACGAGCGGTCCTCGTAGACGGTGATCTCGACCGGCGTGATGCGACCGTTCTCCTGCGCCGTCTGCGCGTTGAAGGTCTTGCAGAACTCCATGATGTTCACGCCGTGCTGACCAAGTGCAGGGCCGACCGGCGGCGCGGGGTTCGCCTGCCCGCCCGGGATCTGCAGCTTGATGAGTGTCAGGACCTTCTTGGCCATCAGTCGATCTTCTTCACCTGGTCGAACCCGAGCTCCACCGGGACCTGACGCTCGAAGATGTCCACGAGCACCTTCAGCTTCTGCTGGTCCGGGTTGACGTCGACGATCTCGCCGTCGAAGTCGGAGAGCGGGCCGGAGGTTACCTTCACCGACTCGCCCAACGAGAACTCCACCTGCGCGCGCGGCCGCTCGCCGGTCGCGGCGCCGGTGCGCAGGATGCGGTCGACCTCGCCCTGCGAGAGCGGGACGGGCTTCGATCCCGCGCCGACAAACCCCGTGACCCCGGGCGTGTTCTTGACGACCGTCCACGCCTCGTCGTTCAGATCCATGTTCACGAGGACGTAGCCCGGCAGGATCCGCTTCTCGGTCTGCACCTTCTGGCCGTCCTTCGTCTCGACGACCTGCTCCGTCGGCACGACGACCCGGCGGAAGCGCTGCTGCTGCGCCATCGAGTCGATGCGGTGCTCGAGGTTCGTCTTGACCTTGTTCTCGTGCCCGGAGTAGGTGTTGATCGCGTACCAGCGGAACACGGCGTCAGCCTCCCAGGAGCACGTGCTGGACGAAACGGCGGAAGACCTCGTCCGCGAGGAAGAGGTACACGCCCGTGACGATGCAGGCGACGAGGACGACCGCGGTGCCCTGGATCAGCTGGTGCTGGCCGGGCCAGTCGACCTTCTTCAGCTCGGCCCACGACTCGCCGACGAAGCGCTTGCCTCCCTGGCCGGGGGCATGATGACCGTCGCTCTTCGCCGGCGCGGCGGCCGGGCGCGGCTGCTGCTGCACCTGCTGCTGCTGCGGCGGACGCTGAGGCGCGCGCTCGACCGCGGCCCGGCTCTCGGCCTGGGCTGCCCGGCGCGCGCGGCGCTCGGAACGCGTCTGTCGCGCCACTAGCGCGTCTCCCGGTGCGCGGTGTGCTTGCCGCACCAGCGGCAGTACTTACGGAACTCGACGCGGTCCGGCGAGTTCCGCTTCGACTTCTCGGTCTGGTAGTTGCGCCGCTTGCAGTCGGTACAAGCGAGCGTGATTCCGACTCTGACTCCGGTTGCCATAGTTGTTCCTTTGTGCTCCGAATACTCGAGGAGGTAGCGGCGGGAGGACTCGAACCTCCGACACGCGGATTATGATTCCGCTGCTCTAACCAACTGAGCTACGCCGCCGCGCGCGCCTGAGTGTAGCAGTCCACCTCCGAAGCTAGGCTCCGCGCGATGGCTGCGATCGAGGCAGAGCGACTGCGACGGACCTACCGGACGCACACCGGGACCATCCGGCGCCGCGCGAAGGAGATCGAGGCCGTGCGCGGGATCGACTTCCGGGTCCCGGAGGGCGAGCTCTTCGGGCTGCTCGGCCCGAACGGGGCCGGCAAAACCACGACCATCAAGATGCTGATCACGCTGCTGATCCCCACCGCGGGAACGGCGCGGGTGCTCGGGATCGACGTAGTGAAGAAGCCCCAGGAGGTCCGGAAGCGCATCGGCTACGTCTTCGGGGGCGAGCGCGGCGTCTACGAGCGGCTGTCGGGATACGACAACCTGCGCTACTTCGCAGAGCTCTACGGCGTCCCGGCCGCGGAGCAGAAGCGTCGCATCGAGGAGCTGCTCGAGCTTGTCGGGCTGAAGGGCCGCGAGCACGAGCGCGCGGAGGGCTACTCGCGCGGGATGAAGCAGCGCCTCCACGTCGCGCGCGGCCTCCTCCACGACCCTGAGGTGATCTTCCTCGACGAGCCGACGATCGGCCTCGACCCGGTCGGAGCCCGGGACGTGCGCGCGACGATCGCCTCGCTCACCGCGGCCGGCAAGACCGTGCTGCTGACGACGCACTACATGTTCGAGGCCGACACGCTCTGCGACCGGATCGCCGTGATCACGCACGGCCAGATCGTCGCCGAGGGGACACCGGCCGACCTCAAGCGCGGCGTCGCAGAGGGGACGGTGGTCGAGGTCGAGGTCTACGGCGTCGGGGACGAGACCGTCGAGCGAGTGCGCGGGCTCGGCGGCGTGACAGCGGTCGCGGTGGAGGAGCGCGAGCAGGCGCAGGTGCTCGTCGTGCAGACGCGGCCCGGCGCCGAGCTCACGCAGGCGATCCTCGGCTGCCTCGACGGCTCGGACGTCGGCCGCATCTCGCACCGGGAACCGACACTCGAGGACGCCTACGTGGCACTGGTGGCTCGGTGAGGTCGCTGCGCTTCGTGTTCGTGAGCTGGAAGCTGCAGTTCAAGATGATCATGCGCTCCCCGTTCGACGGGATCGGGAACGTGATCTACCCGCTGTTCTTCGCGACCACCGCGTTCTTCGTCTTCCGGGCCGGAAGCAGTCCGAGGACGCTCGTCTACGCGTCACTCGGGGCGGCGGTGATGGGAATGTGGTCTTCCGTCAGCACGTCGGCGGGCTCGGCGATGCAGCGCGAGCGCTGGTGGGGGACGCTCGAGCTCCTTGTCGCCGCGCCGAGGCACTTCTCGCTGATCCTGTTCCCCTCCACGCTCGGCCTTGCGACGGTCGGGATCTACAACCTGACCGCGACGCTCCTCTGGGGTCGTTTCGCCTTCGGCATCCCGCTGACGATCGAGCATCCACCGCTCTTCGTGCTTTCGATCGTGGCGACGGTGCTTGCGTTCGCGGGGCTCGGCCTGCTCTTCGCGGTCTCGTTCGTGCGCTTCCGTGCCGCCTGGGTTCTCGGGAACTTCTTCGAGTACCCCGTCTGGCTGATCTGCGGCTTCCTCGTGCCCCTCTCCCTCTTGCCGACCTGGGTCCACCCCATCGCCTGGGTGCTCGCGCCGACCTGGGGAATGAATGGCATTCGGGAGTCGGCGCTCGGCGGGACCCCGCTGCCGGACGTGCTCCTGTGCCTCGGTCTCGGTGCGGTCTACGTCGCCTTCGCCGTCCTCGTCACGAACCGCGTACTCGACGACGCCCGCGCCCGCGGCTCCCTCTCGCTGACGTGACCGTTGCCGGCCGCATCTTCTTCGTCGGCGGCCTGACGAGCTTCCGGGCGCTCTTCTACTGGCTGACACCGTGGATCTACGTGCCCACGATGCTGATCGCACCGCTCTTCCAGATCCTGCTCTTCGCCTACATCGGGCGGTCCGCGGGGCTCGAGTCGGACGAGTTCTACTTGATCGGAAACGCGTTGCAGTACGCCGCCATCCCGTGCCTGTTCGCCATGGCGCAGGCGATCGGCGGCGAGCGGTACCAGAACACGCTTAGCGCGATCCTCGTCAGCCCGGCGCCGCGGATCCCGCTCTTCTTCGGACGATCGCTACCCGTCGTGGTGAACGGCGCGTTCGTGGCGGCGTTCGCGCTCTTCACCGGCTCGCTGATCCTCGGCGTGCACCTGCCGGCAAGCTCGCTCGCGCCGCTCCTGCTCGTCGTCCTGATCGCTGCGCTCTCCTGCACGGGGCTCGGGCTGGTGAACGCCGCGCTGAGCCTGCGCATCCGCGAGAACGCGGTGCTCTCGAACGTCATCTTCGGGTTCTTGCTGATCTTCACGGGCGCGAACGTCCCGCTGGACTCGCTACCGAGCTGGATGAGCACCGCCGCACAGGGGATGCCTTTCACGCATGCGATCGAGGCCGCCCGGCAGCTGACTGCAGGGGCGTCGCTCGGCGACGTTGCCGATCTGCTCGTGGCTGAGCTCCTCGTCGGCGCGATCTACGGAGTGGCGGGGTATGCGCTGCTGCGCTGGTTCGAGGTCCTCAGCCGCCGGAACGCCTCGCTCGAGCACTCGTAGTGCGGGCGCGCGAGCTGCACTGGATGCACGTCGAGGCCTACCTCGAGCGCGACGATCGGGTCGTGCTCCCCGTCGGATCGACCGAGCAGCACGGCTACCTCTCGCTCGAGACCGACAACATCCTCGCCGAAGGCGTCTCGGCCGAGGCCGCGGAGCCGCTCGGCGTGCTCGTGCTGCCGGTGCTCGCGTACGGCCTGACTCCATCGTTCGCGCGCTACCCGGGCAGTCCGACGCTGCGGCTCGAGACGTTCGTCGCGGTGCTCCGCGACCTGCTCGACTCTCTGCACGGGCAGGGCTTCCGCCGCCTGCTGCTGGTGAACGGTCACGGCGGCAACATCGCAGGCGGCTCGCTCGCCCGCGAGTGGGCGGCTGCGCATCCCGACGCGCAGGCGATCTTCCACAGCTGGTGGTCGAGCGAGCTGGTGCTCGCTGCGGCACGAGAGGTCGACCCGGAGCCGAGCCACGCCAACTGGTTCGAGAACTTCCCTTGCACGCGCCTCGCCGGGACCGAGCTCCCGCGGGAGCGCAAGCCGCCGTTCGACGACGCCGCGTACCGTGCAGCCGGGCCCGAGCAGGTACGTGAGCTGCTCGGCGACGGCGTCTTCGCCGGCGCGTACGAGCTTCCGGACGACCAGGTCGAGCGCGTATGGCGCACGGGCGTCGAAGAGGTGCGCGAGATCCTCGAGAGCGGCTGGCGGTGACCGACCCGCTCGCGGTCTTCCAGGAGTGGTTCGAGCAGGCTCGCACCGCAGGCGTCGCAACGCCCGAGGCGATGACGCTCGCCACGGCGGATTGGGACGGCAGGCCCTCCGCGCGGATGCTCCTGCTGAAGGGCGCGGACGAGCGCGGCTTCGCGTTCTTCAGCGGCTACGAGAGCCGCAAGGGGCGCGAGCTCGCCGACAACCCGCGGGCCGCGCTCGTCTTCTACTGGTCGCCACTCGGGCGGCAGGTCCGCGTCGAGGGCACGGTGCGACGCCTCTCGCGCGAGGAGTCCGATGCGTACTGGGCGACGCGCCCGCCGCGCTCGCGAGCCGCAGCCGCCGCGTCACGGCAGAGCGAGCCGATCGAGAGCCGCGAAGCGCTAGAGGCGGAGTTCCAGGCGCAGCTGGCGGCCGGCGCCATCGCGAGGCCAGAGCGCTGGGGCGGCTATCTCCTCGAGCCCGAGACGATCGAGCTCTGGCAGCACCGAGACGACCGTCTGCACGAGCGCATCCTGTTCACGCGCGCGCGCGAGGGCTGGCGCGAGCAGCGCCTCAGTCCCTAGAGCACGCCCGTAGATCGCACGGACGTGCCAGGATCCCCTTTCGCGCGGACATCGCTCCGGCTCCCGTCGTGCCGTCGTTCGCGCGGCCCGCGAGAGCCAAATGTGGCGGGAAGCCATCGCCGCCGAACAGGCACCGGCCGGCGAAGAACGGCGCCACTGCGGCGTGCGCCTGAGACCGGGCTAAAGGGACGCCGGATCGCGCCGATGATGTAGTGGAGCGCCGTCCCGAGGCGTAGGCCGTGGAAGCAATCTCAACTCACCAGCCGCCAGCAGAAGAGACCCGAGCGCGCGAGGCGCCTCCGCGGCCCTCGCTCGCGCGCCTGCTGCGCGAAGACGGCCTGGTGACGCACGAGCAGGTTGAGCGGGCGCTGGCGGAAGGCACGCGCACCGGTGAGCGCCTGGGCGAAATCCTGCTCCGTCAGAAGCTGCTGGACGAGCGCCAGCTGGCGATGCTTCTCGCCCGTCAGTGGCAGTTGCCGTTCGTGGACGACGGCGAGGGCTGCATCGACGGCACGGCGCTCTCCGTTCTCTCGAGGGAGGACGCGCGGCAGACACTAGCGGTGCCGGTTCGTTTTGCGGACGGGCTCATTCGGGTGCTCGTCGTCCAGCCAACGGAGCAGCGCCTCGGCGAGATTCGCGCCCGAACGTCTCAGGACGTGGCCGTCGGCGTCGTAACTCGGACGAGTTTTCAGCATCTGCTGGCCGCGCTCGATCAGTCGCCAGGGGTTGAGGGCGAGACGCGCGAGGCGCCGCACGAACTTGGGGAGCGCCCGGGCCGAAGCTTCGACGACGTCCTTGGGTTGCTCGACGAAGAGACCGGACATCTGGCGGCGCTCCGCGAGAAGGTCGGGCAGCTCGCGAGCGGCGTCACCGAGCGCGAACACGCGCTGCGGCGGCTCGAGAGCGAGCGCGACAGCGAGCGGAATGCACGCGCTCACGACCGACTCACCATCGAGCGCCTGCAGCGGCAGGCCGAAGAGCGAGACCGGCTCATCGACGTCGCGCGCAGCAGGGCCGAGGACCTGGCAGGCCTCCTGCGCTCGAGGAACCACTAGCCGTGCGTCGCGTCCTGGCGCTCGCCGCGCTGGCATCTTCGGCCGTCGTCGCGTGCGCGATCGTCGGTGGAGCGGCCGGAGCCCTCTATGCCGCGGCCGCTGCGCTGGCATTGGTCGGCCTGCTCTTGCCGCCGGCGCTCAAGCGTCAGCGTCGTGGCAGGGGTGACGGCCGCCGCACCGACGACCACTCCGCCTCGCGCGACGCTGCGCCGCAGCGCGACGCCGGCAACCGTAGAGCCAGCGGCCGCAGCCGGCCGCTGCCCGGGATTCGACGGCTTGGCTTCGTGCGTGAGCTGGAAGCACGACTAGCGGAGCAGCAAGACGATAATCGCGCTCTTCGTGAGCGTCTGAGGGCCGAGCTCGACGCGGTGCGAGACGCAAACGAGCTGCTCGACCAGCACCGTTCAGTTCACGAACAGGCGCGGCGTCGTCTCGAGGACGGCGTTGTGCGCCACCGCCGCGAGCGAACGCTGCTGGAGCGAGAGCTTGAGGCGATTCAGGCGCTGGTGCGAACGCCCCCGAATGCGCCGCAGGGGCCTGCCTTCGGTGCTACCGCACCCTCGTCTGCGTCGAAGCCCCTGGAGGGGGGATCACGGCCGGCGCTCTTGCGACCGACAATCCCGTAGCAAGAACGATGTTCATCAAGATCCTTCTGGTCGGCGTCCTCCTGTTCGCCGCGATGGCAGCGATTAGGGACGGCCGCCTGCTGGCTAAAGCCGGATTCACCGCGAGCTGTACGGCTGTGTCGACACGTAAGGCCCAGGACGACGTCGTGCAGGCATGCACGCGCGGACGGCTCGAGGGATATCCCGACCTGAAGACGAAGTCGTGCGTATCGCTCGGCATCAGGCACCGGGTCCAGTACTGGAGCTGCCCGGCACCGGTCGTAAGTTCGCAGACACCTCGAGCGTAGACGACTCTCCCCCACGTCATCGGGCCGTCACATGCGGCGGATCCCCCGTCTGAGCGACACAGACCTAAAGCCGGCGAAGGTCGCTGCCGATTGAGCGCGGGATGGAGCTCGACCTTCTTCTCCGCCGCGCCGTCGACTTCGGCGCGAGCGACATCCACCTCAAGATCGGGCGCCCGCCGGTGCTCCGCCACGACGGCGAGCTCAGCGAGCTGGTCGAATGGCCGTGGCTCACGGACGTCGACCTCGAGACCGTCCTCGCCCGCGTCTGCGCTGCCACTCCCGCGCGAGCGGAGGCTTTCCGCGAGACCGGTGAGCTCGACACGGCCTACACGGCACCCGAGCTTCCGCGGTTCCGCGTCAACGGCTTCCGCCAGCGCGGATCGACCTCCTTTGCCTTCCGGGTGATCCCGCGCGAGGTGCCGAGCTTCGACGAGCTCGGACTGCCGTTTGGCGTCACGAGGCTGGCCGAGGAGCGGCGCGGGCTCCTGCTCGTCACAGGGGCCACCGGCTCCGGAAAGACGACGACCCTCGCCGCGATGATCGACCACATCAACCGTACGCGGCGTCAGCACATCGTCACGATCGAGGATCCAATCGAGATCGTGCACTCCGACCACGGCTGCATCGTGAATCAGCGCGAGGTCGGCATCGACACCGCATCGTTCAACCAGGCACTTCGGCGCGGGCTCCGGCAGGACCCCGACGTGATCCTGATCGGCGAGCTGCGCGACGCCGAGACGGCCGAGACGGCGCTGCAGGCGGCCGAGTCCGGCCACCTGGTGCTATCGACGATGCACACCGTCGATGCGTCGGAGACCCTCGGCCGAATGGTCGAGTTCTTCCCCGCGGTCAAGCAGCCGATGATCCGCTCCATCATGGCGTCCGTGTTGCGTGGCGTGATCAGCCAGCGCCTGCTGCCGCGCGCCGACGGCGGCCGTATCCCGGCCGTCGAGGTGATGGTCGTGAACGCGCGGATCGCCGACCTGATCCGCGACAGCAAGACGGACGAGATCGACGACGCGATCGAGGAAGGTGCCTACTTCCACATGCAGACGTACACGGCGGCACTGATCGAGCTCGTCCTCACCGGGCAGATCGAGCAGGAGGTAGCCGCCAACGCCGCCAGCAACCGGCACGACTTCCTGATCGCGCTGGAGCGGGCGCTGAAAGAGCAAGCAGTCCAGGCCGCAGAAGATGCACGCGACAACGGCTCGCCGGAGTCAGTGCAGCCGGCGCTGTCGGATTCGCTCAACAGGCTGCGCGTCACGAGTCCTCCTCAGCCGTGAAGCGGCTCGCGGCGGTCGGCGCGGCTGCGCTCGCGCTAACCGGCGGCGCGAGCGCCGCGACGTTCGTCGTCGTGTCGACCTCGTCGCTGCCGAGCGCGGGGACACCGAACGCACCCGGCGCCGTCTTCGTGCCACCCGCACCGAGCAACGGCGGCGCACAGCTTTCGCTGCCCGCGCTGCAGCAGCTCTGGACCGGCGCCGGCGCTGCCTACGGCGTGCCCTGGCAGGTGCTCGCGGCGATCAACAAGATCGAGTCGAATTTCGGTCGCAACATGGGACCGAGCTCGGCCGGTGCCGTCGGTTGGATGCAGTTCATGCCCGATACCTGGCGTCGCTGGGGCGTCGACGCCGACGGCAATGGCGTCGCCGACCCATGGACCGCAGCCGACGCCATCTACGCGGCAGCACGCTACCTCGCAGCCTCGGGCGTGAGCACAGACCTGCGGCGCGGGATCTTCGCCTATAACCACGCCGACTGGTACGTCAACGAGGTTCTCTCCCTCGCCTCCCTCTACGGCGCAGGCGGCACGGACGTCGTGTTCTCGCTCGACCGCCTGCAGCTCGCGGTCGATGACGCGCAGAAGGCGACAGCGAGCGCCAGTGCCCGCCTCCGCGCCGCATTGCGCGAGACCAGGACTCGAGCGGCGGCCGAGCGTCGCCTGCTCGACCGCGCCGCCGCCGCGCCGCTGCTTTCGAACTCACTCGCGCTCCAGCGAGCGGCTGCACGGCTAACGCTTCGCCGGGTAACGGCCGAGCGAGCCGTGAGCGCTCGCCGCGCAACGCTTGCGTCGGCCCGCCAGGCGCTCGCGCTCGCCCGCGAGAGATCGCGTAGCAACGCCTTCGTCGGCCCCGCCGCCAACGTACTCGGCGCGCCCCTGTACTCGGGGAGCTACGTCTTTCCCGTCGGCGGCGGCCCGAGCATCGTCAGCGTCTCCCACGCCCATCACGACTACCCCGCGGCAGACATCGCGGCGCCGAGCGGCGCGCCGGTCTACGCCCTCGCCGACGGGCTCGTCGTGCGCGCCTATCGCGACGAGGATTCGCGGTGTGGTATCGGCGTCACCCTGGACACCGCCGACGGTCAGAGCTGGACCTACTGCCACCTGTCCTACCTGGACGACGCGGTCACAGCAGGCGCGCGGCTGGCGGCGGGCGCACCCGTGGGGCTCGTGGGATCTACGGGACACGCGACGGGCCCGCATCTCCATCTGCAGCTGAACCCGACCGACGGGTATCCCCAGGACGAGGCGTGGTTCCGTGCGCTCGCCAATTCTGCCTTCCGCTGGCAGGACGAGCCGGCACCCGCGACGAGCTTCGCTCGGCCGGCGGCGTCATACCCGGTGTTCACGGCCGTCGCGGAGCCGGTCGCGGAATTCCGGCAGGACGTCGTCTTCTTCACCCGTTAGAGGGGTCGGCATCGTGGCACCGCGCGCCGATGAACGACCCGTGGGTGCGAGACTCACCGCCGCCATTCCTCGCGTCGTCGTGATCGCCGCAGCGGGCCTCTTCGCGACGGCGACGATCACGCTCGCCGCGGGCACAGCACTGCGACCGAACACATCCCGACCCAAGCCCGCTGCGAAGTCCGTCCACCTGCTCGTGGTGCCCGACGTGCGAGGCCAGGTGTTCGTCTTCGCGAAGGGCATGCTGGAGGACGAGGGTCTCGGTTGGCAGGTCGAGGGCAGCGTGCACGGCTACGCGTCAAACGTCGTGACCTCGCAGTCTCCCGCGCCCGGGACGCGCGTGATCGACACGGGCGCGCCCGGGATCGGCCTCGAGCTCTCACGAAACAGCAAGTACGCCGAGACCGGCGAGCCGGAGGAACGTTCCCCGTACGGCGCGAGCGTCGTCCGCGTCTTCCAGAGGCACGCGAAGCAGCGCACGCGGGCAACCACCGCCTCACACCGCGCGAAGGCGCCGGCCGACCGGCCGCGCGCGCGGCGCCCCGCTTTTCTCGTCCCCGGCGCGCCGCGCGAACCCGTTCGCGAGATGTCGTTGCCCGTTCGCGCTCGACGGCTCGCCACGTGGCTCGAGCATCACCGGAGCCCGACTGAGGTGAACGTGCACCACTGGGTCTACCAGCACGCGTGGATCGTCACCGGCTCGAAGTTCGGCTGGTCGGGCGGCGCCGAAGCACTTGCCGTCCTGGTGAGGGTCGACCGCCGCGCGGAGCAGTTCTGGGGCATCGGCTCGCATAGCCGCCAGATCGCCCAGCGCGCCTTGCGGAGCGTGCGCGCGAGGTCGCGGTGACGCGTGCGCGCGAGCCTCGCACCCGCCTCGCGGATGACCAGGCTTTCACGCTGATCGAGCTGCTCACCGTTCTCGCGATCCTCGGGATCGTCCTCTCGGCACTGACGACGATGTTCCTCTCCGGCACGAATGCAGAGCGCGAGATGAACGTCCGCTTCCAGGCACAGCAGAACGCGCGGACGGCACTCTCGAAGCTGCGACGCGAGGTGCGTTGCGCTGCAAGCGCGACGACCGCCGCCTCCGTCGTGACGCTCACGATGGGCTCCACTTGCAAGGTTGCGCAGGGCACGGTCACGTGGAGCACCGTTGCGCTCGGAACAAGCCGGTACGGCCTCTTCCGCTGCCCGGGCGTCTCGTGCGGTGCCTCCGGAATCAAGTGGGGCGACTACCTGACGAGCACGTCACTCTTCACGTATCTCGCTCCGACGGGCACCTCGAGCCTGCCGAACCTGGTCACCATCGCGACGCCCTCCTCCGCGGCCGGTGCCTACCAGGCCGCTGGCGCGAAGTTCGGCCCTCCTCCGTCGGCGACGGCCATCGCCGGCCAGGTGGCGCTCGTAAACGACGGCAGCGCCGCCCCGACGCTCGGCTGCCGGCCACTCGTGGGCTTCCCGAGCGGCGCGATCGCGCTCGTCGGGCGCGGAGGCTGCACGTTCGTGCAGAAGGTGCTCGTTGCCCAGGGCGCAGGCGCCGTCGCCGCGGTCGTGATGAACAACGTCGCCGGCGCGCCGTTCACGATGGGCGGCAGCGATCCGTCCGCCGCGATCCCGGCTGCGATGGTCTCGCTCTCCGACGCCAATGCGATCAAGAATGGCTTGCCGGCGACCGCCGGCGTCACAGGTGGGCCCGTCCCCGACAGGACGCGCCCTCGGCTCGGCGTCTCGCTGTCCGTGGACCTCGAACCGGCCCGGCCCGGCGGCTCGTACACGCTCGACGACGCGATCGCCTTCCGCAACTGGGGAGGGCTGCCGACGTCATGAGGCGCATGGCGAGGCTCCTACGGCGGGACGAGCGCGGGATCGCCCTCGTGCTCGCCCTGCTGATCCTGTTCGTGCTCGCGATCGCGCTGACCTCGACGATCTACTTCACGAGCACCAACTCGCGCTCGGCGGCGTACTCGAAAGCCGACCAGACAGCGCTGGCGCTGGCAGAGGCCGGGATCAACAATGCCCTCGCGATCGTCATGAACCCGGACAACCGGCGCTTTCTGCGCAGGGAGTCGCTGCTTCCGGCACAAAGCACCGCCACGAGGACGACGTACGAGGGTGGAGACGTCGTCTGGTGGGGCAAGCTCGATCGAACGAGCGACCCGGCAAGCTGGCTGATCACGGCGACAGGCGTCGTCAAGAATCCCACCGGCCCCGGAGCGACCGACGTCCGTCGCACGCTGACGACAACCGTTCCGATCGGCCAGGGAGTTCTGCAGTCGGAGCTCGGCGTCTGGAACTGGGTCTTCTCGGAGGCGACCGGCCACCCTTGCGACACGACCTTCCTCAACCAGGGCGCCATCTTCACGAAGGTGTACGTCAGAGGGAACCTCTGCCTTCAGAACCAGGCCAACGTGCAGGCTCCTGTCTTCGTCGGCGGAAAGCTGTACAACGCACAGCCCGGCACGGGTGTCGGGACGAGCAGCAAGCCGGTCACGGACGCCTACATCGGCAACGGCTGCCAGTTCAAGTCGAACGGCGCCTACTACGTCCCCTGCGTCGTCCACGGCACCGGTGGTGCGCAAACGAGCGTCTATTCGAGCAACCTCGTCACTTCGGGGACGCCGCCGGCGGTCTTCACCGGTGTGAAGCTGCCGCACGTCTACTGGGACGACGCGGACGGCTCATGGTACGAGCAGGCGTCCCCGGGACCGTGGAACCCGTGCTGGGACCCGAGCCAGAGGCAGTACGGCCCCGACGGCGTCATGAGCACGGGGTCAGTGCCGAAGTTCGACACGATGGTCTGGAACGCGCTTCACCAGGAGTGGGAGCCGGACGGCTTCAACCAGGGCCCAGGCGGCAACATGCCGGGTGGCCCGTTCAACCTGACGCCCGACGTCAGCTACACCTGCCGCACGGCGAACGGCGAGCTGTCGTGGGACAACTCGGCCCACCAGCTGACCGTGAAGGGCGTGATCTTCATCGACGGCGACGTCTATTCGGAGATCAAGACGAACGTCGTCGCGAGCTACCGTGGCAAGGGCGTGATCTACGTCTCGGGCTCGTTCTTCATGGGCAGCACGAAGCTTTGCGCGGTGCCCGCGGCAAGCGACTGCAACTGGGATGCGTGGGACCCGAACACGACCATCCTGATCATCGCCTCGCACAACCAGAACCGGCAGCCGAACGTCGCCGTGGGCGACGGTGTGGAGGTCAAGAGCTCGAGCT
>Ga0126311_10000427_pt1 | contig 20016 bp, 17 predicted proteins | sample Plot61_FD_92539 | JGI IMG/M metagenome (GOLD analysis project Ga0126311, IMG submission 92539) | Serpentine soil microbial communities from UC McLaughlin Reserve, CA, USA - Plot61 | ecosystem: Environmental > Terrestrial > Soil > Grasslands | place: USA: UC McLaughlin Reserve, Lake County... | reverse complement strand
TATAGGAAGTGCCTGAGCTGTGGCGCGCAGCGGCAGTTTAACCTGGGCAACTGGGAGATGCAGGGAAGATTCTTTTACTCTAATTAGTCAGCCGCGTAATCTGCGCGAACTTGTTCCCCTTTTCGGAATAAATATAACTATCGCGGGCTTTCACCACCAGATCTGACTCGGTAACCCTCACCTTTATCTGCCTTCGTTCCCCCTCTTTCCCCTGCATTGAAGGATAGTAGCCCAGGCTATACTGCCTCCGAGCTCTTCCGCATCCAAAAAACTCTTGTGCGTTTTGTGCCTTTTTGCGGCTAATCTTTGCTTCTTTGCAGCTTCACGGGATATATTGCCGCGCAATCCGTTGAGATTCCGAACAACATATGACTGAACAACACGTAGTCGAAACCACTGCCGCCGACACATCCGGTTTTGCCGGACACCCGAAGGGCCTCGGACCGCTCTTCTTCACGGAGCTTTGGGAACGGTTCAGCTATTACGGCATGCGCTCCATTCTCATCCTCTATATGACGTCTGCGGCCGCACAGGGAGGCCTCGGGTTCGATACCAAACAGGCTTCGTCGATTTACGGTTGGTACACAATGGCTGTTTACCTGACAGCGTTGCCGGGCGGATGGATTGCTGACCATTTCACAGGCGCCCGGATCGCCGTGTTGATCGGCGGAGTCATTATCGCGTTCGGACACTTCTCGATGGTGCTCCATTCCACGACGTTCGTCTTTCTCGGAATGGCATTGATTGCGATGGGTACCGGACTACTGAAACCGAACATCAGCGTCATGGTCGGCAACCTCTATCGCCAAAATGACCCACGACGCGACAGTGGATTCTCAATCTTTTACATGGGCATAAATGTTGGCGCTCTCCTGGCGCCGCTCGTGGTCGGTTACCTGGCGAAGGGTGAATCGTTCAAGGGATTCCTTTCCTCGATGGGAATGGATCCCGCGAAGAGCTGGCACTGGGGATTCGGAGCGGCCGGCGTGGGGATGATAGTCGGGCTTATTGTTTATATGCGAAACCGCCAGCAACTGGCGAAGGTCGACGACAGGACTCCGAGTGCCGCAAAGATGAAAGCAAGTGGCGCGACGGCACCACCTCTAACGAGTAGCGATTGGTCGCGCATCGCAGCGATCGTGATCCTCTTTATCTCTACGATTCTTTTCTGGGCGGCTTATGAGCAAAAGGGAGCCAGCCTGAACCTGTTCGCAGACAAACTCGTCAACACGGAAATATTCGGGATGAGATTCCCGGCGCCGTACCTGCAATCACTCACACCAGCGTTTGTAATATTGTTGACACCGCTGTTCTCCACGCTGTGGATACGAATGGGAGATCGCCAGCCATCGAGTCCCGTGAAGTTTACGCTCGGACTTTTCTTTATCGGCGTGGCCTATTTATTACTCGTCCCCGCCACGGTCTTGACCGCGCAGGGGCGCGTCAGCTTCTGGTGGCTCGTTGGCCTTTATTTTCTCGAGGTCTGCGGCGAGATGTGTTTGAGTCCGGTGGGACTGAGCACTGTGACTAAGCTCGCGCCGGCTAAGCTCGTAGGGCTTATGATGGGTGCGTGGTTCCTGGCCACGTCTTTAGGTAATAAACTTGCGGGATACCTGTCGGGATTTTTCGTGGCCGACAATTCGTGGCAGTTAACGAAACTCTACGGCGGGATCGCGATAGGGTTGCTGGTGGCAAGTGGAATCCTCGCACTCCTGACACCGACTGTTAAGCGGTTGATGGGGAGAGTCAGTTAGTTAACGGATTTTGAGCAACGTAACGGAGGAGAATATGTCGGAGGAAACGTTTGACAAGGCGACGGCGGTGAAGTTGTTGAATCAGATCATGGAAGCGGAGCTGGCCGGCGTTGTCAGGTACACGCATTACTCGCTGATGGTCTTCGGTCACAACCGTATTCCGATCGTGAGCTGGCTGCGTAACGAAGCAAACACCTGCCTGACACATGCAAGCGAAGCCGGCGAGCTGGTCACGCATCTCGGCGAACATCCATCGCTCAAGATTGGCGCATTGCTGGAGACACACAAACACGGCATCAACGACATACTAATCGAATCGCTCGAAGCAGAAAGAGCCGGACTCGCCCTCTACAGGCAGTTATATGAGCTGGTACGCGACCGCTCTGTCTTACTCGAAGACTACGCCCGCCGCATGATTGCGGAGGAACAGCTCCACGTCGGCGAAGTGAACAAGATGCTTCGTAAGCCCGGCGACATCACACAGTTTCAAGCATGACGTACATTGGCACGAACACCTCACCAGCACGAGATCACCCAACTACTCGCCGAATGGCGCGATGGGAACCAGTCCGCGCTCGACGAGTTGTACCCGCTGGTTTACGACGAGTTGCACCGGCTCGCGCGGCGCTACATGAGCCGGGAGAAAAAAGGTCACACATTACAAGCCACTGCACTGATTAACGAGGCTTACGTTCGTCTGGTCGATCAAAAAAATGTGCAGTGGGCCAATCGCTCGCACTTCTTTGCGATCTCGGCCCAGATCATGCGGCGCATTCTGATCGATCATGCTCGTCGTCACGCGTTCGCGAAACGTGGCGGCGGCGCGCAACAAGTTTCCCTTGAAGAAGTCGCCGTGATTACTCCTGACGCGAGCAGGGAGCTGGTCCGCCTGGACGAGGCGCTAAAGAGTCTCGCCGAGATGGATCCGCGGCGCAGTCAGGTCGTGGAACTACGATACTTCGGCGGTTTGAACAACGAGGAAATCGCGGGCGTCCTGCACATTTCAGAAAACACGGTGACTCGTGACTGGAACATGGCGCGTGCGTGGCTCTATCAACAGCTCACCGGGAGCGGGGCGAATTGACGCCTGAACGCTGGCAACAAATAAGTCGCATATTCAAGTCGGCCATCTCGCTTAACAGCGACGCGCGTGACGTGTATGTCGCGCGGCAGTGTGGCACCGATGAGTCTTTGCGTGCCGAAGTCGAAAAACTGATCGACTCGCACCGGCAGGCAAGTGCGGGAGACTTTATCGCAGGCGTGGCCGCTGAAGCGGCTGCCCCGCTTTTTGCCGTCGATGAAGCTGGACCACAGCCGCCGGCGCTGACCAAAGGACAACGGTTCGGCTCTTACATCATTCTCAACTCACTCGGCGCCGGTGGTATGGGTGAAGTTTACCTGGCGACTGATTCGCGACTGGACCGGACAGTCGCATTGAAGGTGCTCTCATCCGACATCTACCTCGATAAGCGGCGCATGCAGCGCTTTCGCCAGGAGGCAAAAGTAGCATCGTCATTGAACCAGCCGAATATTCTGACCATCTTCGAATTTGGCGAAATTGATGGTTTGAATTTTCTGGCGACGGAGTTTATCGACGGTGAAACTCTCCGCGATCACCTGCGCGGGAAACGACTCAAACTCGCCGAGATAATCGATATCAGCATCCAGGTGCTCGCGGCGCTGGATGCCGCACACGAAGCGCGCATTGTCCATCGCGATATCAAACCTGAAAACGTAATGCTTCGGCGCCGTGATCGCGTGGTGAAAGTATTGGACTTTGGCCTGGCGAAAGTAACCGAGAAGAAAGCATCAACGATGCAGGCCGAAGAGTCAGAAGCCGCGACGGCTTTCAAAACTGCTCCGGGGACAGTTATGGGAACAGTCAACTACATGTCTCCCGAGCAGGCGCAGGCAAAGGCGGTTGACGAGCGCACCGACATCTGGAGCACCGGCGTAATGATCTACGAGATGGTTACCGGCTCGCAGCCATTCAGCGGTGTGACGACGAGCCACACGATCGTGCAGATCCTTGAAAAAGAGCCGGCGCCTTTAAGCAACGTACCGGCCGAGCTACAGCGGATCGTGACTAAGGCGATGACGAAGGATCCGGACGAGCGTTATCAAACTGCGAAAGACATGCTGATCGATCTGCGCAGTTTGAAGAAGCGATTGGATGTTCAGGCGGAAATCGATCGAACGTCATCTCCTGAGATAAACATTGCTGCGGATGACGCGAATTTGGGATCGCAAAAGAAGAAGGTTTTGGTGCTCGCCCTCATCGCGATGGCCGTGGTGAGTGCAGCGATTTTCGGAATAAACATGTGGCGGTCACAGAAGCGTACGAACATCACTGCAGTGTCTGAACCACCCACGCCCCTTCCCGAGCGGACACTTACTTACTGGATCACGGTGCAAAAGTTTAGAGACGGCCGGCCTTACCAGAACCCGTTTACGCAGCCCGGCGAAATGATTTTTGAACAGGACTATCAGATCCGCGTTCACATCCGCAGTCCGGAACCCGGTTACTTGTATATCCTCAACGAGGGACCAGCGTCGACTGATCCTGAGTACGTCGTGCTCTTCCCCTCACCGACTGCAAACAATGGCTCACCGTTGTTGGCGGCAGGGCAGGCGGTGCAAATTCCGGAGCAGTCGTGGTTCCGGTTTGATAAACAGCAGGGTGTTGAAAAGCTGTGGTTGGTGTTTTCAAAGGACGCGGTGCCGGAGCTGGAGGCTGTGAGACAGTTTGCCAGCGTCCGGACACGTGGTCTCGTTACGGATCCGGCGCAAAACACGGTAATTCAGAACTTCCTTAGCACTGTTCAGGTCAAGCCAGTTGCGGAAAAGAGCGAGACGCTCACCACCCTCAAAGCTGCGGGAAAGCTTCTGGTTCACCCGATCCGGCTTGAACATCATTGAAGCGGTTTTTACGTTGACCCACTAAGGCTTGAGGCATATGATGCGCCAACCTAAAACGACGCAGTTCGTAGGTGACTGAAAGCCTGCTGTCCAGCAACCCCTCTCTAAGTTATCCCGCTTTTAACGTGCGAATGGTGGTTTGCGATATCACTTCTCGCGTTAATAGATAGAAGGGTTCCAAGTAGCTGAATTCATAATTGGCATTATCGGGACTTGCCCAGTGCACAATCCGAGTATTGCGGATTGTGAAAACCCATCATCACAAAGGAGAATTTACCATGCCAAATCAATGGACAATAAACGCTAGTGGCGTTAACGGCGGTTCGAACAAATCTGCGCTTGTTGGTTGCCACATCAAGCAAAACGCCACTAACTATCAGTTTCAAGCGTCGAATGGCACGGTCGTATCGACCACGACCGGAACGACCCTTCCCACAGCACCGTTCCAGTTTCCGATGTTTAATTCGGCACTCAGCGGACAAACCGCCCTGGACTGGTACATCACAGTCGACACATTGACGGGTGGCGCGAGTGGGAATCAGCCCGGTGGGGAGTGGAGCAACTACGCTTTCGCGAGTCCGGAAGGTGTCCCATCCGACACCTGGGTTGCGCAGGCTGGCGCAGGTGTCGAAGATGATCAAGACGATCAGGCGGCGGCCGCGTCCGGATCATCGAAATAATTAAGAACCAGAACTTACTTTTCTAAGCAGGAGAGCGGGAGCGGTAATTCAGCCGTCCCGCATCTTTTGCCTTCTTCTAAATGCGAGAAACGACGTCACCAAATTCCGTGTTGTCACTCAGGAAAGCGCTTTGTGCAGTGCTGCTTTGCAATCTGTTCACCTTGCAGGCCGCTGCGCAGGATCCGGTCAAGCCGCCGATATCTTTGGCCGCTGGACGATACGCGATCAAAGGTGGCGAATCGCAGTCGTATTCGATCACCCTCAAGCAAGGTCAATACTTTTACGCGTCAGTTGAGCAACAGGGGGTTGACCTCGAAGTAACTTTGTTTAGGCCCGATGGTTCTCAACTCGCTGTGGCAGACAGTCCCAATGATCGTTGGGGAAGTGAGCCGATCTTACTGGTGGCTGATGTAACGGGTGACCATCGCGTTCAAGTACGTGCACCAGAGGTCAGTGGGAATGCCTTGCCCTACGAGATCAAGATCATAGTGGTCCGAGAAGCGACTGATGTTGACAAGGGACACGTGATCGCCGAGAGAAATTTTGAAGAGGGACTAACGCTACGCGCAAAGCCAACCGCCGCTGACAAGCGCGCCGCCATCGCCAAATTGGAGCAGGCCACGCCACTCTTTCAAGCAGCAGGTGATACTTATCGTCAGACAATGAATGTTCAGGCAATCGGAGTCGCGTATGCCCAACTCAATGAGTTTCGGACGGCGCTGCGGTTTGCCGAACAGGCTCTCTTATTGGCGGAAAAGGTGGGAGACGCCTGGTTGCAGTCGCCGATCGAGACTTTGCTCGGAGGACTCAACGATGTGCTGGGTGAGATCACAAAATCCCAAGACCACTATGAACGCGCGCGAGTGCTGGCCAAGCGCGTAAACTACACCTCGACCGAGGCCGCGGCATTAAACAACATCGGCAAAATTTACAACGATGCAGGTGACTTCCAAAGAGCGCTTGATCATTACTTGCAAGCACTGCCGCTCTTTTCCGACATGCCGCCACGCCGGGCAATAACTCTCAACAACATCGGAATCGCCTACAGCGGCTTGGGTGAGTTCGAAAGAGCGCTCGATTATCTTCAGCAGTCTCTTGTGATCCTGAAAACCGGACCTGACCGTACGGCTGAATCCTTCACTTTAAGCAACATTGGATACGCCTATAACCGGTTGACGAGGTATCGAGAGGCGCTCGATCACTACACTCAGGCCCGAACGATGCAACAAAAGATTGGCAACCGGGGCCAGGAAGCGCAAACGCTCGATCTGATTGGCGCCAACTACTCGGACATGGGCCAGCCCGAAAAAGCCGTCGAATATCATCAACAGGCATTGGAGATCCAACGCGCTACGAAGAACATTCGCAGAGAAGCAATTTGCCACAGCAATCTCGGTCACGTTTACAGTCTTCTGGGCCAAACTGATAAAGCACTCGACCATTTCAATCAATCGCTGTCGATCCTTCGCAACCTTAATGATTTCCATACGGCGGCGCGCTCGCTGGAGGGCAGAGCTCGCGTTCAACAACAGCGCGGGAATGTCAGCGAGGCGCGAAAAGACATTGAGGAGTCGTTAGCGTTAATCGAAACAGTCCGCTCGCGCTCCGGCAGCCAGCAACACCGTGCATCCTATCTTGCGTCACGAGAGAAAGCATATGAACTTTACGTGGACTTGCTCATGCAGCTTCATGCAAAGGATCCCGCCGCGCGACACGACGCAGAAGCGCTACAGGTTACTGAACGCGGACGCGCACGCAGCCTGCTCGAGATGTTGAACGAAGCGCCGGCCGATATTCAGCAGGGAATCAGTACTGAGTTGGTAGCACGCGAGCGACAGATCCGGCAGTTGATAAACGCCAAAGCCCAACGCCAAATTCAACTTAAGGCGCAGAATGGCAACCGCCACGAGATCGAGACGTTTGATAAAGAAATCCGCGCGCTCGAAGCCGACTACCAGCAACTACAAGTGGCGATTCGACAGGCGAGTCCTGCATACGCGGCGCTGACACAGCCGCAACCGCTCGGCTTAAAAGATATTCAGCAACTGCTCGATCCAAACACGATCCTGCTGCAGTATTCGCTTGGCGATGATCGCAGTTATCTCTGGGCCATCACTCAAAACTCACTCAAGACTTACGAGTTGCCAAAGCGGGAAGAGATACAAAAAGCAGCCCGCCAAGTGTATGAGTCGCTCATTGCCCGCAGCATCGTGAAGCCGGCTGAAACTCCAGCGCAACGACACGCACGAATTGCGGAGGCTGACGCGCAGTTGCAAGAGCAATCAGCAGGGCTGGGCCGCATGATACTTGCACCTGCGGCTGCTGAGTTTGGAACGAAAAGATTGGTGGTTGTAGCGGACGGCGCGCTGCAGTATGTGCCCTTCGCGGCGTTGTCAGTAAAGAGCCGTCCGCTAGTCGTCGATCATGAGCTGATAAGTCTTCCTTCCGCTTCATCTCTGGCTATTCAGCGCCAGACTTTGGCCAACCGCAAACCGGCGCCGAAAGGAATCGCGGTGATCGCCGACCCGGTGTTCTCAACGAGCGATCCGCGGCTGAGAGGCGGGAGCCAGGCAGTAGCTGCGAATGAGACGAGGATAATCGAACACCTGCCGGGCGGTCCGGCTGGCCAGCTTGCGATTCGGCGTTTGCCGTTCACGCGGCAGGAAGCTGACCGGATTCTCGCCATTGCGCCCGCCGGAGCGAATTTCAGTGCGGTTGACTTTCGTGCCAACCGGGCGGTTGTCACGAGTGGTGAATTGAGCCAGTACCGTTACGTTCACTTTGCGACTCATGGGTATCTCGACAGTGCGCGGGCAAATCTGTCGGCGATCGTGCTTTCGATGGTTGACGAACAGGGAAAATCTCAGGACGGTTTCCTTCGCACTCACGATATTTACAACCTCAAATTGCCGGCAGAGTTGGTGGTGTTGAGCGCTTGCGAAACCGGGCTGGGTAAAGAGGTGCGGGGAGAAGGTATTGAAGGACTAACGCGCGGATTCATGTACGCCGGTGCGCGTCGCGTGGTAGTCAGTCTCTGGAATGTTAACGACAAAGCAACAGCGTCGTTGATGCAGCGCCTTTACGCCGGAATGCTGCGTGGAAACAAAACGCCCGCGGCTGCACTGCGTGCGGCCCAGATTGAAATGCTGCGCACGCGGCAATGGCAGTCGCCTTACTTTTGGGCGCCGTTTGTGATGCAGGGAGAGTGGAATTAAAACCAAGCTTCGTTGTCTGCGAGAAGGAGTTGTTATGAAAGTCGTTTCAGCTTGCACACTGCTCGTGCTGATTGTGGTCTGTGTTTGTGTCTCCGCACAAAACCCGGAAGACATGACGCGAAAACTCTGGGACACCGCGTTCACCGGCTCAACTAAGAAGACGCCGAACCGGCGGCGTGCTTATCGCAACGCGACGCCAAATGTTCCCGTTAACAATGTTGCGCCTGAAACAGTCGTCGGCGTAACGCTCTGGCGGCTTCGACCCGCAACTCGAAATGACTCTGGCGAGCGGCTGATTGTGCATGACAACAACGCCTCCAGTGAATGGGTGCCGGAGCGAATCGGCGCAAACACAACACTGGTCCAGGGAGACCGGCTGCGCATCAGCGTGGAAGCCGTGCGTGCCGGTTTCGTATACGTCATCAACCGCGAGCAATATGCGGACGGATCGTTGGGTGAGCCTTATTTGATCTTTCCGACGACGCGTACTGGAGCCGGCGATAACGAGGTTGCGATCGGCAGGCTGCTGGACATTCCGTATCAAGACGACAGTCCACCGTTTTTTACGATGAGGAAGAGCAGGGCGGACCACGTCGCGGAAGTGTTGAGCGTGATCGTGGCGCCATCGCGGCTCGAGGGCGTAACGATTACCGACAAGGCGTTGAAGCTCACGGATGAACAGGTGGCGAGCTGGGAGAAGGCGTGGGGCTCGAGTGTTGGACGCATGGAAATGTCCACGATCGGCCAAAGTTGGACCAAAGAAGAAAAGGACGCCCGCACCCGCGCCTTGACCACGAGCGCGCCGCCACCGCAGCTCGTCTTCTACCGCCCGAGCGTCAAACCGAGTGAGCCGATGTTCGTGAAATTACGCCTGCACTATCGGAAATAATCCGTGTTACCTGCGGCTTATTTGCTCATAGAACTTCCAGTTCGTGACGAAGTCTCGCGTCAGCTTCTGATTCGTGATCGCCGCCCGCAGCATCTCAATCGGAATGCGATTCTCTTTCAGCAACGCATCGTTGTACGCGCGATTCGTCAGCTTGCCTGAGCCAACCAGCTCTTTGTGCATCGCGTACTGCTGTAGCCCGCCGATCAAATAGGCGATCTGGTAAAGCGGCCCGTAACTGCCGTCAAATGAACGCCGTACTTCGGCGGTCGCGTTGTCGCGCTCGTGGCCCACCTTGTTGACCAGCAGGTCGATACACTCCTGCGGCGTCATCTTCTCGAGATGGAAGTTGAGTGAGAAGATAATTCGCGCGCAGCGATGCATGCGCCAGAAGAGCATCCCGATGCGATTCTCGGGCGTCTTCGCAAAGTTCAGGTCCCACAACAACAACTCCCAGTAAAGCGCGTTACCTTCGGTCCAGAATGGTGTGCCGAAGATGCCGCGATAAGGCTTGTTACGCGCGGACATGAAGCCCTGTAAATGATGACCCGGAATCAGCTCGTGATGAACTGTGGCGCGCGAGAAATGAATGTTGTTGCCGCGCATGCTCATCATCTTTTGCTCGTGGGCCATCGTGTTCGTCGGGAAGGAGACTTGAATCACTTCGCCGCCGAGAAAGAATGGGCTGACGAGCTGTCGCTCCGGCGTCATCATTTCCATGCGCCAGCTCTCCTTCGCGAGCTCAGGTACAGTCACGAGGTTGTTATCTTCGACAAACTTGATCGCTTCGAGCGCTAAATCGCGGATCATCTGAGGTTGTTTGCCGGGTTCGACGTAGAGATTTTTGACGTGTTCGAGCGCCTTTTTCCAATCGTCGCCATAACCGAGGTCGCGCGATGCCTTTTTCATTTCGTTTTCACACCACGCCATCTCCTTTTCGCCGATCGCGATGATCTCTTCGGGCGTGTATGGAATCATCTCGGAGCGCAGCTCAACCAGCAGCGCTTCACGTCCGATTGGATCACCGACGATGTCACTTGCGTCGCCAGGGCGTGCAGCGTTCCCGCCCGGACGCTGAAAACCCTGACCGCCGCCGCCCTGAGGGCCACCGCCTGGACCACGAGTTTGTCCCGCTTGTGTTTGACTGCCTCCTTCAGTGCGAATGCCGACAATCCGTTCATTGAGAAACGTGGCGTAGTTTGTCATTGCCTGGTCGAGGGACTTGTAAGGCTCTTCGTTCCACCAGGTAAACATCGGATCGTAGCCGTTGTAGAACGTGTACCAGTTTCGCAGGTTGCCGCGCAGGCTGTTGATTGCTGCAACAGCGCGGTTCGCAACCGTTTTCTTTACACGCACCGGATCCGCGCTGGTATCGCCGCCGCGAGCCTCGGCTCGCAGGCCGAGCTCGATTGCGCGTCGTCGCTCGTCGACCTGTTTCCTCAAGTCGTTCAACGTTGCGGCGACTTTCGACGAATCGATCGGCTCCATCCGGCGACGTATTTCTTCAAGCTCGATGATTTTTGCGCCGAATGGAAGCAGCGGCTCGATTTCGCTGATCTGGCGCGACTGGATGTCGAGCTGTCGCAGCTCGTATTCAAGATGATTCTTGAAGAGTATGTAATCGATCTTGCCGTCCTGGCTCATCGAGTCGAAGTCGACACTTTGCAGCGACGCCAGCGCCTCTCCGTAAAACTTCTTGAAGCGCTCACGCCGGGAGCGAGACGCTGCGACCGGGTAGGATCTCGCGAGACTGCCCCGATCGACCGCGTATCGCTCAATCGCACTGCGCATCTCGCTCACACCGCTCCTCGTACCACCGTTAAAGCGGGTGTTAGTCTGAGCCGGTACCTGAATCAATAGACAGCAGAGTAAGGCGACGATAGTTACAGCTCGTGCTGAGCGCATGCTTGATATCTCCATAAAGGGGAATTGGTGCCACAGATTGCGCGGATTTTACCAAATCCGATCGCTTTAATCAGCGTAATCCGTGGTTGCGTCTTTGACAGGGGCTTGCTAGAATCGGCGCTCGTTACTTGGGTAATTTTCTAACTTTTGATAGGAAGCTCCGGAAGACCTTCGCATGAATCGAACAACTACTCGATTCTTTACTTTTTAATTGCCGACCCGCAACCAAGCGGGCGCGCGGCGAAGGCGCTCCTATCGAATCCGATCGACTGAAGTAACAATTAGGTGAATCGCAAATCGTAGGGATGGTCTTCGGCCTCGGGACTCAGGTCTTTGTTGTAGTCCCCGCACGCGCCTGGTTGCACGGCATCCAGGTCTTTTTGGCGCGTAAGGGGTGATGTAATGAGCGAGATCAATGTACAACTGAAAAATGGTGAACCTGTGCCGGTGCCCGATTCGGCAACCGTCGCTGAAGCTCTCAAGAAACTGGATCGCGATCTGGCGAAACAGGCTTTAGCGGCGAAGATTGGCGATCGGGAAGTGGACCTTACGGCCCAACTCGATACCATTCGCGGCAGCAACGGCGAATCCCTTCAGATCGAGCCGATCGTTCCGCAAACGCGTGACGGCCTGGAAGTGCTGCGTCATTCGACGGCACACTTGCTGGCAGCGGCAGTGCTTGACCTGTTTCCCGGAACCAAACTCGGCATCGGTCCGGCGCTGCTCGACGATCCACGCTACGGCTTCTTCTACGACGTGATCACGCCGCAGCAGCTCACGGAAGCCGATCTGCCCGTCATTGAAAAGCGGATGAAGCAGATCGCGAGCAAGAACCTGGGTTATCGTCGCGAGGAGATTCCCAAGCACGAAGCGCTGCGCGTGTTTGGTGAACGCGACGAGCCGTTGAAGTGTGAGCTAATTGATGAGAAGGCAGGCGACTTCGTGAGCGTCTATTACATCGACGGCTCGCCATTCCTCGACTTCTGTCTTGGTCCACACGTTCCGAACACGAACAAGCTGCGTGCTTTCAAACTGCTTTCGCTGGCCGGCGCTTACTGGAAGGGCGACGCGTCGCAACAGCAGATGCAGCGCATCTACGGCACGGCTTTCTTTTCGCAGGAAGAGCTTGACGCGTGGCTCAAGCAACGCGAAGAAGCTGAGAAGCGCGATCATCGTCGTCTCGGCCGCGAGCTCGACCTGTTTTCGATTCAGGAAGAGTACGGCCAGGGTTTGATCTTTTGGCACCCGAAAGGCGGCGCGATCCGCAAGGAGATGGAAGACTACCTGCGCGAGCAGCTGTTGCTTCGCGGTTACGGGCAGGTGTTCACGCCGCACATCGCCAAACGGGATCTGTGGCACACGAGCGGGCATGAAATCAATTATGCCGACTCCATGTTCTCGCCGATGGAATTCGAGGACCAGGAGTTTCGTATCAAGCCGATGAATTGCCCGTTTCACATCGGAATCTATAAATCCGCGCAGCGTTCTTACCGGGATCTGCCGGTGCGATACGCCGAATTTGGAACGTGCTACCGGGCGGAGCTTTCCGGCGCCCTGCATGGTCTGATTCGTGCGCGCGGGTTTACGCAGGACGACGCACACATCTTCTGCACGAGCGAAACGGTGCGCGGCGAGATCGTCGATTGTATCGACTTTGCTTTCCATGTCTACGAGGTGTTTGGGTTTAAGGATTATAAAGTCGAGCTTTCGGTCAGGGGCGACGATCGCAGTGCCTACTTTGGCGCCGATGAAGACTGGGAAAGCGCCGAAGCTGCTTTGGTCGATGCTTTAAACAGCCGCGAGATTCCGTACCAGCATATTGAAGGCGAAGCGGCGTTCTACGGGCCGAAGATCGATATTCGTGTCGAGGATGCGATTGGACGTGCCTGGCAGTTGACGACGATCCAGTTTGACTTTAATTTGCCGGAGCGTTTTCAGCTTGAATACATCGGCGAAGACAACAAACCGCACCGGCCGATCATGATTCACCGCGCGCTGTTCGGCTCGATGGAACGGTTCTTCGGTGTCTTGATCGAACACTATGCCGGAGCGTTCCCGGTGTGGCTGGCGCCTGTGCAGATCGCGGTGTTGCCGATTACGGATCGAGTTAACGATTATGCGGACGAGCTGGCACGTGAACTTCGCGCTGCCGGCTTCCGTGTTGAAGCAAACCTGCGAAGCGAAAAAATCGGTGCGAAGATACGTGACGCGCAGTTACAGAAAGTGCCGTTCATGCTCGTGCTCGGCGATCGTGAGATGGAGCAAAGAACCGTGGCGGTAAGAGAGCGTGCAAGGGGTGACATCGGGGTGATGTCGATTGCGGAATTTAAAGAGATGGCGCGCCGGCTGGTCGAAACGCGCGCATTAGTGACTAACTAGTCAAGATTCATGGGTCCATTGGACCTATGATTTCGAGGCTCAATCTTAGGAGGTGCAGCAATAGCTACAGGCTTTCGAGGTCGCGGTCAGCGTCCTGATAACCGGCGCGTGCCGCCGGTTCGGATCAACGAGAGAATTCGCGTGCCTGAGGTACGCGTGATTGGTGAGGAGGGAGAACAACTGGGCGTGATGGACGTGCGCGATGCTGTGCGCGCGGCCCGGGAGAAGGGGCTGGACCTTGTCGAGGTCGCTCCAAACGCCGATCCTCCGGTTTGCCGGATTGTCGATTTCGGAAAGTATCAGTACGAGTCGAAGAAGAAGGCAAACGAGGCAAAGAAGAAGCAGGTAACGATCACCGTCAAGGAAGTTAAGTTTCGACCGGGAACGGACGATCACGACTACGAGTATCGCATGAAGCATGCGCGCGCGTGGCTCCAGGAGGGCGACAAAGTCAAAGCGACGATCTGGTTTCGCGGCCGCGAAATGACCCATCGTGAATTGGGTGCGCGAATACTGGAGAAACTGGAGAAGGACCTCGTAGACGTTGGTGAAGTGGAAGCACGGCCACGGATGGAAGGGAACCAGATGTTCATCATCTTTGGACCGAAGAGACATAAGAGCGGCGGCGGTGGAGCAAAGCCGGAGGCGCCCGCTCCCGCTCCCGCTACCACTCAATAGTTCATTAATAGAAGGGAATCAATCATGCCAAAACTTAAAACCCATAAAGGGGCGGCCAAACGTGTGCGGCTGACGGCCACGGGAAAAATCAAGCGTGGCCATTCGCATGCGCGGCACATCTTGACGAAGAAGACGAACAAGCGAAAGCGCCATCTCGATATCGATGTGCTCGTCTCGAAGTCAGACCACGATCGCGTGATGTCGATGTTGCCTTACGGAAGAGACTAATAATCATTTCCGATTGCCGGTTGTCGATTGCCAATTAGGTCAAATCGGCAATCGACAATTGGCAATCGACAATAATATAGGGAGGTAATCATATGCCCAGGGCAAAACGTGGTAACAAGCGTCTCGAGAGACGAAAGAAGATATTGAAACTGGCAAAGGGTTATCGCGGCACCAAGTCGAAGCTCTACCGGTCCGCGAAAGAGTCAGTTGAGCGAGGGTTGAACTTCGCGTACACCGGACGCAAGTTGAAGAAGCGCGATTTTCGCAGCCTCTGGATTGTTCGTATCGGCGCAGCAGCTCGTTTGAATGGTCTTAACTATTCGCAGTTGATGCATGGTTTGAAGCTGGCGGCTGTCGAGCTCGATCGAAAAGTCCTGGCAGACCTCGCGGTACATCAACCGGCGTCGTTTGCAGAAGTTGCAGCGCACGCCAAACGCGCGCTCGAGAGTGAACAGCGAGATAAGGCGGCGGCCTAGTTTCTGAAAGGATACACAGTGAAACACCAAATCAATCGGATCGGCTTACTGACAATTACGTTCCTGCTCGGCAGCATCATTGCCATAGCTCAGACCGCGCCTGCGGATATTTCGGGCACGTACGAGGGAATGGTGAAGAGACCGGGCGCGACGGCTGAAGAAAAAGTTTCGCTCGAGTTGAAAAGCGAGGGCGGAAAAATAACCGGACGTGCGACTCACGGTGACAAGAGCATGGCAGTGTCGGACGGAAAGCTGGAGAACGGAACGCTCACGCTGAACTTTGGGCCAGACGCGAAGATTGTCGGCAAAGTCGACGGTGACAAGCTTACGGGCGAAGCAATACATGGGACGGACAAGATTCCGTTGGAGTTAAAAAAGGTTACGACAGCGGCTGCTACGACTCCTGCGAGCCCGGATGTCGCTGTCGGCCGTGGCGCAGTTAATCTCAATGGCCAGTGGGAGGCAGTCGCGGATGCGAACGGACAACCGTTCCCGTTCTTACTGACGCTGAAGATCGATGGCGAGAGCGTTACAGGAACCAGCAGCTCGCAACTCGGTGACGCAACGATTAAGGGCGGCACCTGGAAAGACGGAAAGCTGGCGATTCAACTGGAAGGCTCGAGCGGGACGATCGCGTTGAGCGCGATTGTCGTCGAAGGAAAACTTTCCGGCGAGTTTGACTACGCGGGCCAGATGCAGGGAAAGTGGGTCGCGGTAAAGAAAAACTAGCACGCGAATGACAGATCAATCACCTCAGGCCCAGGTGGAATCGGCGAGCAAAGCGTTCGAGCAAGAGTTCGAACGCTTTTCGCACTTTACTGGTGATCCATCAACATTCTCGACACTCGATCTCGACTCCGCGGTCGCAGAAGAGCGTGCTTTGGCGGATTTGCGCACGCGTCACCTCGGTAAAAAAAGTGCACTGGCAGCAACCAAGAAGCTGATCGGCCGCGTTCCACCGGAAGAACGCGCCGCGTTTGGTCAACTGGTCCAGGCAACTGAAGTCAGGCTGATCGAGTCTCTGGACCTGGCCGAGCAGAACCTGAAGACGTTCGTTGAAAACGCACGCACGGAGCGCGAGAGCATTGACGTCACCATGCCCGGACGCCGCCCGCGCTCCGGTCATCGTCATCCGATAACCCTGCTACGCGAGCGCCTCGAAGATGTCTTCGTTGCGCTCGGATACGCTATCGAAGACGATCGCGAGATCGAAAAGGACTTCTATAACTTCGATGCGCTCAACATTCCTGAGAACCATCCGGCGCGCTCGTGGCAGGACACGTTCTATACCACCGATGGGTTTGCGCTTCGCTCGCAGACATCGACCGTGCAGATCCACGCGATGCAGCGTCGTGGCGTGCCTGTCAGGATGATCGCGCCGGGCCGTGTGTTTCGTCGTGACACTCCAGATCCCACACACAATCCGATGTTCTTCCAGGTCGAAGGCTTGTGTGTCGATCGCGGCATCACGATGGCGCACTTGAAGGGCACGGTCGCGGAGTTTCTGCGACGGATGTTTGGGCCAGACACTGTGACGCGCTTTCGCCCGTCGTACTTTCCGTTCACCGAGCCGAGCGCGGAGTTTGATTTCAGTTGTTTCAAATGCAAGGGCGCTGGCTGTCGCATTTGTAAAAACTCTGGCTGGATCGAGCTGGGCGGTTCCGGAATGGTGCATCCGAACGTGCTGCGCGCCGTCGGAGTGGATCCGCAGGAGTATTCGGGGTTTGCGTTTGGTTTGGGAATCGATCGCATGTGCTCGTTGATGTATGAGCTCGACGACATTCGCTTGCTTTTCGAGAACGACGTCAGGTTCCTGGAAAAGTTTGAGTAAAGCGGTTTGCTCCTCCGGAGCAAAAGCAAGAGAAGAAATGTTCATTAGTCACGAGTGGCTCAAAGAGCTAACCGGTACAAAACTACGCCCGGCGGAGTTGCGCGATCGGCTGACGATGGTTGGTCTGGCGATCGACGCTGTTGAAGAACACGACACTGACGCAGTGCTCGACGTTGAGGTGCCTTCAAACCGGCCTGACTGCCTGTCGCACGTCGGTATTGCGCGTGAAGTGTCAGTGATTGAGAACGGGCAGTTGCGCCTGCCGGCTTCTGAGCCGCCGAGAGCCGAAGGTCGCTCCGCAGACCTCACTTCAGTCGAAATCAGGGATCCCGGCCTGTGTCCGCGATATGCCGCGCGGCTCGTGCGAGGCGTGAAGATTGGGCCATCGCCGGATTGGCTGGTCAAGCGTCTCGAAACCATCGGCCAGCGTCCCATCAACAACGTCGCGGACATTACGAACTACGTGCTGCACGAGTTGGGCCAGCCTCTGCACGCTTTTGACTTTGAAAAACTCGCCGGCCGCCGCATTGTCGTTCGCCGCGCAAATGCGGGCGAGAAGCTCAAGACTCTTGACGGCGTCGAGCGAACACTTTCGAATGACATGCTGGTTATCGCCGATGCTGAGCAGGCAGTGGCCCTGGCTGGAATTATGGGTGGCGAAGAATCTGAGATCTCCGGCCAGACTAAAGATGTGCTGATCGAGAGTGCGTACTTCGATCCCCATTCCGTGAGACAGACTGCGCGCCAGCTCGGGATGGACACCGAAGCGTCGAGAAGATTCGAGCGTGGCGCTGACCCTGCAGGTGTGCTGCGCGCACAGCAACGATGCGTTGAGCTGATCTGCGAGCTTGCCGGAGGCGTTGCAACGGAAGATGCGATTGACGTCTACCCGCGACCATTCGATGAACGCGTCGTGGGTTTGCGTCCTGACCGCGTACGAGAGCTCACTGCGCTTTCGGTTAATTATCTGGAGAGCTCGCGCATCCTTGAGGGACTCGGTTTCGAATACGCCGGCGAGTCAGATGGACGTATAAATTTCAAGGTGCCGTCATGGCGCGTCGATGTCGAACAGGAAGAAGATCTCGTTGAAGAAGTCGCACGACACACGGGTTACGACAAGATTGACGAGGCGCTGCCGCCGTCAAATGTCTCCGGGGAATACCAACCAGGCGAGATGCAGCAACGTTCGTTGCGACGCGCGCTGAACGCATTTGGCTATGATGAGGCTATTAACTTTAGTTTCACGCAACAGGAGAACCGTTTCGACCTTATTCCCTGGCTCGCAGGTCGCGAGGAGCATCAACCGCAACTCGCGAATCCGATTATCGAAGATGCGGCATGGATGCGCTCGACGCTGTTGCCCGGCTTATTGACTTCGTTACGACGCAATCTGAATCACGGTATTCGAGATGTCCGTTTGTACGAAATTGGCCGCATTTTCTCGGGTTTAGGCGACCAGGAGCTGCCGCAGGAAAGATTAGCGCTCGCGCTGATTGCAACCGGAGGAGCGTTGGAAGAGAACCGCGCGCAGCCCGAACGCGAGCTCGATTTTTTCGATCTGAAAGGCGCGTTGGAAGCGGCGGTCGATTGGATGAACTTGAGCCCGCTAAGATTCGCGCAAGCAAGCGTGCGTCATCTCCGTCCGGGGCAGGCTGCCCTCGTCAAGCTTGCTGATGGAACAGATATTGGCTCAATTGGCAGGCTGGCGGAGCACGTGGCCGGGTCCTACAGATTTCGCCAACCTGTTTATATGTTGGAGTTGGACCTGTCTGCGCTAGTGAGTGGTCCTGCGAAAGTGATCCAGTATTCGCCCTTACCTCGATATCCTTCCGTCACGCGCGACATCTCGCTGCTCGTTAATCGCAACGTCGCGCTTGATGAGATCTTCGCGGCAGTGAATAACCAGCATGTGGCTGATTGCCGCAGTGTGAAGCTCGTCGGCACTTTCGAAGGCGGAAACATTCAATCGTCAAAACGTTCAGTGACTCTGAGACTGGAGTATCGCTCTGAGGAGCGCACTCTACGTGACGAAGAAGTGGAAGAGTACCATTCGCGTATCACTGCCGCGTTGCTCGAAACCTTCTCAGCGGAGCAGCGCTAAAATAAATCGTGCATCATTGCGAAATGAGTCTTGCGCTTGCAGGCGTGAAGACGGATAATCGCTCCGCTTTTAATCCAACAACAGCGGGGGACAACGATGGTAGCTCTGTCAGGCTTGGAAAAGTTTTCTCATCTGGAAGATAAGATCTATCGCACCATCGAGCTCACCAAAACGCTGCGCCAGGAAAAAGAAAATCTCGAAAAGGAACTAGCGCTCATTCATCGCGACATGGGCAACGTGCTCAACGAAAAAGAGCGACTCGAAACCCAGGTCGAAAAGTTGCTAGCGGAACGTGAGACCATTCGGATGAAAGTCGAAGCCATGCTGGATGCAGTCGCTGCTCTCGATCCCGAAATGGCTGAGGAGCTCCGATGAGTTCGGGCATCGGTCGAGTGATCAATAAAGGGAGTATGGAAGCAAGTACCGGCAGTCCCACCATTCGCGTTGAGATCTACAACCAGACCTACAACATTCGGTCTGACGGTGATACTGAATACATCATTCAACTCGCAGAATTTGTCGACAGCAGGATGAGAGAGATCTCTTCCGGCACACTCACGGTCGACTCGCTGAAAGTCGCGATCCTCGCCGCGCTCCACATCGCAGATGAGCTGCATCGCCTAAAGAACATGCACGAACAGGCAGACTCGCAACTCGCCGCGCGCAGCGCCGAGTGTGCGGAGATGCTCGACCGCTTGTTGAAAGTGCGAACCAGCCTCGAATACGAGCAGGGCGGCGCCGGCAAACTCAGCCTCGGCTAGCCGCAAAAAGGCACAAAAAGCGCAAAATAAAAAATCAGTTAGATCAAATCTTCTTTTGTGCCTTTTGTGCTTTTTTGCGGCTGTTTATGCTAATATCCGTGGCGGCGGAGGGAAACGTTCTGCGGTGTTCGTCACCGAGTGTACGATGATTGAGCCAACGCCGTTGATTAGGGAGACCGAGGTCGTTAGCCAGTGCATTTCTT
>Ga0126311_10000426_pt1 | contig 20021 bp, 12 predicted proteins | sample Plot61_FD_92539 | JGI IMG/M metagenome (GOLD analysis project Ga0126311, IMG submission 92539) | Serpentine soil microbial communities from UC McLaughlin Reserve, CA, USA - Plot61 | ecosystem: Environmental > Terrestrial > Soil > Grasslands | place: USA: UC McLaughlin Reserve, Lake County... | reverse complement strand
GGGCGCGCTGCGCGCGGCCTCGCTGCCACTCACACACCCCGTGCTGCTTTCGACCGGCGTCAGCGTCATCGACATTCAGGACAAGAACGGCTTAACCATCTTCTCCCCGAACGGCGCGACCATCCGCCACGCCAACTTCAACGTGAAGCGCGCCAACAACCTTCTCATACGCAACCTGAAGTTCGACGAGCTTTGGGAGTGGGACGAGTCGTCGAAGGGCAAGTACGACAAGCAGGGCTGGGACTTCATCACGGTGGACATGACCAGCGACGGCGTGTGGATAGACCACTGCACCTTCACGAAGGCTTACGACGGCGTGGTGGACGTGAAGGGCGGTACTAAGAACGTGACCATCTCCTGGTCTTCGTTCCTCGCCGACGGCGGCGGCGCGAACAGCTTCGTACGCAAGCAGGTCGAGGCGCTCGAAGCCGACCGCTCGGCCTACCCGATGTACGACTTCCTGCGGACGAACGGCTTCAGCACGGAGGACATCATCGCCGTCAGCCGCTCGCAGAAGAAGGGGCACCTCGTCGGCGCAAACGAGTTCGACGCGGCGAACCTGAACCACAGGCTCACGCTCCACCACAACTACTACCTCAACATGCAGGATCGCCTGCCGCGTCTGCGCGGCGGCAACGCGCACGCCTACAGCGTCTACGTGAACAACGCGGAGGCGCTCGCGGCCAAAGACCTGCGCAACGCGAGGGTCGCGGCGATGAGTTCGACGAACGCGGCCAAGCTCACGGGCAGCGGCGCGACTTACTCCTTCGACGTGACGCTCAACGGCGCCATCTCGACCGAGGGCGGCGCGGTGCTCCTTGAGAAGTCGCAGCTCGTGGACGTGCTCTCGCCCGTGCGCAACAATCAGGTGAGCGCCTCGCAGCCGGAGTACACGGGGAAGATTCTCGCCCTCGACACGCTCTACAGCCTGCGCGGCTCCGTCTTCCGCGGCGACAGCACGACGCAGGGAAGCCCGCTCGCCCCCACGCCCGCGCCCGCGCCGGAGTTCTCCTGGAACGGGTTCGCGGCCCTGCCGTACTCCTACACGACGCACGACCCGAGCCAACTCCCTTCGCTCCTGACGGGCTCGGAGGGCGCGGGCGCGGGCAGCCTGTTCTGGCCCAGGGAGAACTGGCTGAAGACCACTTACTGAGGCGGGAAGGCGGGGTTGAACCACGGAGAGACGGGGGCGCGGCTAGTTGACTCCTAGCCGCGCCCCCGTCTCTCCGTGGTGAACCTCTCCCGGCTCGACATCGCGCCGTGCGTTCTTGACGCCCTCCGCGCGCGCGTCTACCCTCAAACGATTCGACGAATCTAATCGGGCGCGGGGTGAGTTCATTTGAAACGCAGTCGCAAGAGGCCGCACCGCGTACACATGGGCGAGCGCGGCATCTACATCTTCGAGAGCCGCCACGGCCCCGACTTCCAGATGAAGTTGGTGGCGCAGGACTTCCACCACCTGTACGTGGTGCGCGAGGGGCGCGGCATCATCGAGACCGAGCGCGAGCGCCTGCCGATACGCGAGAACCAGTTGGTCTACGTCCCCGCGCACACGGCGCACAGGCCCGTGGACGACCCCGACGACCCCCTGACCTTAATCATCCTCTGCTTCTACGAGAGCGTCTTCGGCGACTGCACCTCCGCGGCCGAGGGGCTACGGCTTTTCCGCCGGGACTTCCCCGCCCTCGCCCCCTTCAAGGCCGGGGACAACTACACGCGCGTGGAGGTGCGCAAGCGGCTCAAGGCGCTCTTCGTCGAACAGGTGCAGCAGAGGGCGGGGAGCGACGCCGTCATCCTCTCGCGGTTGATAGAGCTGCTCGTCTTCCTCGCGCGGACGCACGAAGAGCAGCACGGGCTGGCCCCGTCCGACCCCGGTGCCGCCGCCTTCGCGGGGAGCCTTCAGTACCTCGACGACAACTTCTTCCTCCCCATTAAGATTGACGAGCTGGCCGACCTCGCCAACATGTCCTACCGCAGCTACACGGAGCAGTTCAAACGCCGTAAGAAGAAGACGGTCACGCAGTACCTCGCCGAGCGCCGGGTCGAGTACGCCAAGCGGCTTCTGGTCGAGACGGACGACATCCTCTTCGCCTCCGCCGAGGCGGGCTTCGGCGACCTGACGCACTTCTACCGCGTCTTCAAGAAGCTCACGGGCGTGACGCCGAAGCAGTTCATCTCCGCCCGCCGCGACTCCGCGCAGAAGACCGAAGCCGCCTGAGTAGCGCGACCGCGAGAGCCGCCTCGCCCGCCCGGTTTTGCCGAATACACCTATTTTTCCGTATACGCAACAACGGCCTTTCCGAATCATCCGGCCTGCAATTTGCCGTTGAAAACCGCGGGCCGCGTCTCTCTTCTTTTACCGCGGCCCGCCCCCGCCGAATCCGCAAAGTCATAATTCACCGAATCACCCAAGCCTCCGGGGGCGTCTACGCGCACAATGAGTTCATCTTATAAGGACGAGTCCGAGACCGAACCGACGACAGGTCTCCGACTCAAGGGCGGGGCTCGACCGGGTCGAACCTCTCATCATCTTCTCGACGCGTCGCCGCGAACGGCCGCGGTAGCTTATTGATTATGAGACTGAACACATTGATCGAAAGAAGGCCGTGGGCGTTGACACTCCTGTTGGCTTCGCTGACGGGGCTGACATCGCTCTCAATAGACATGAGCCTTCCGGCGATGCCGCAGTTGCAGGACTCTTTCGGCGCGGGCGTCTCGTCCGTGCAGTTGACGCTGAGCATCTTCCTCGCGGGCTTCGCGCTCGGGCAGGTCGTGTGCGGGCCGCTCTCCGACCGTTGGGGGCGGCGGCCCGTGCTGCTCGCGGGACTCTCGCTCTTCGCGCTCGCGGGCTTCGTCTGCGCGGGCAGTTCGTCGCTCGCAATGCTCGTCGCCTCGCGCTTCGCGCAGGGCGCGGGCGCGAGCGTCGGCCCCGTGGTGGCCCGCGCCATCGTCCGCGACCGCTTCGACTCGCGCCGCGCGGCGGCCGTGCTCTCGCAGATGACGCAGGTGATGATCGTCGCGCCGCTGCTGGCGCCGACCCTCGGCGGCTATTTGCTCGTACACTCGGGGTGGCCGGCCATCTTCGTCGTGCTCGGCGTGAGCGGCGCGCTGATGTCGCTCATCTGTTGGCGCTTTCTGCCCGAGACGGCGCGGCCGTCCGGGGCCGCCGAAGACGAAGTTAAGGGTCAGAGCGTGGGGGACAGTCTGCTCCAAGTTTTCAATCACACCCCGAGCCTGCGCCACGCGCTGACGACATGCTTCGCGTACGCGGGCATGTTCGCCTACGTCGGCTCGTCGCCGTTCGTGCTGATGGACGGCTTCGGCGTCGCCGAGGAGAACTTCGGCTACTTCTTCGCGCTGACCGCGACGGCGCTCCTCGTCTCGGCGACGGTCAACCGCACGCTGCTCAAGCGCCACACGCCGTCGCTCCGCATACTGCGCCGCGGCGTCTTCGTCATCTTCGCGGCGGGCGTCTCGCTGGCGCTCGCCGCGTGGTTCGGCGTCGGGGGGTTGGCGGGCGTGCTGGTGCCTATGATGGGTTATATGTTCGGGCAGGGGTTGTTGATGCCGAATGCGACCGCCGCCGCGATGGAGCCGCACGGCGAGTCGGCAGGCGTCATCTCGTCGGTGATGGGCGCCTTGCAGACGGCGGGCGGCGCGCTCGCGGGTTATCTGGTCGGCGCCTTCTACGACCATACGTCGCTCTCTCTGGCCGTGACGGTGGCGGCGTTCGCGGGCCTGACGCTGCTCGCCTCCGGGCTCTCAAGGGTTCGCGGCGCCGATGCCGCCGAGAGAAGGCTAAACTCCATACACGTTACGTGTGAGGTTTAAGCCGAAAGACTTGCTCTGAGGTTTACTCCGTTAGCTCTCGCGCGAAGAGGGCTAACGGAGTTTGAGCATCTCGCTCCCCGCGAGCAGGAAGGCCCCGGAGCCGTACTCCTGATTGTCGTCGGCCGTGACCTTGTCGGGCGCGTACCCTATCTGCTGAACCCAGCCGAGCTTGCCGTCGGCGCGCACCGAACTGACCAGCCCGCGCCAGGCTTTCTCGACTACGGGCGTGTACTTGCGCCTGTCGAGGTAGCCGTTGTTTATCCCCCACGCTATCGCGTAGCAGAAGAAGCCCGTGCTGCTCGTCTCGGGCACAGGCGCCTCCCGCGGGTCGAGAAGGCTCGGCCGCCACAGCCCGTCCTCGCCCTGCAAGCGGCTGACAGAGGCGGCCATCGCGCGCAGCAGCCCGACGTAACGCGCGTGTTGGCGGTTCCGCTTTGGGAGGTACTGAAGCACGCGCGCCATGCCGGCCATGACCCAGCCGTTGCCGCGCGCCCAGAAAATCTTCCGGCCGTGGGCGTTCAACTTCCCTATGAAGTTCTTGTCGCGGTAGTAGAGTTTCTCCCAGGGGTCGAAGAGGAAGTCTGTGGTGTCCCACCACATCACGTCGAGGAGGCCGAGGTACTTCTCGTCGCCCGTCGCGGCGTAGAGTCGCACGAGGACGGGCGGCGCCATGAAGAGCGCGTCGCACCACCACCAATCCTCACGGCCCGCGCGCGGGTCGCGGACTAAAGCGTCGAGCGTGGCCTTCGTGTGAGCCATCATCGCCGGGTCTTTACGCAGCATGTAAAGTTCGAGGTAGGTCTGGCCGGGCGCGTGGTCGTCCGCGTGGCGCGGCCGCTCGCCGAGTTTCCAGCCACGCCCCTCGGCCCACCTCGACGCCCGCTCTAAATATTTACCGTCGCCCGTGCTCCTGTACGCGGCCATCACGCCCGCGTAGAAGGCAGCGCGCGCCCAGAGGTTGTTGTTTTCCAGATTCATCCCGACAGGGTTGGCGGCCTGCCAGTCGAAGACCTTCTTCATCAACGCGCGGATTGACCTCTTACTTGACCTCTCACTGTGCCTGCCGCCCTGCCTCGCGTTGACGGGAGATGACCTGCCCGGCGCACGGCCCGCCGCGAACGGCTCGGGGCGCGCGTCGGCCAACGCTGTCGCGCACGGCACGACGGACATGAGTGTGAAGGCTACGAGGCGTAAGACCGCGGGCCGAAGAAGTTTCACGCTGCGTGTGCTCCTTTTAAGTTCTGACGCCGCAGGGCCGTGGGCGAACTCGCCGGGTCGTCTGAACGAAGAGGGCATTATACATTCCCGCAAACGACTTCGGCCCCACGCCGCCCGTAGAGCAAATTGCGTTTGAGTGTGGCCGCCGCGACCTCTTCAAAACTCGAATAAGCCGGAACCCTTCGAGGGGACGATGCATCGAAAGAGTTCCCTTCGACGCGGCGAGTAAAAAGTTAATTGGTCAGACCCTTGATATTTTATTTCGGTAATTGGTCTCAACTGACTTGACAGGATTTCCCGTCCTATGTTAAATATGCTCTGCTTTCGACGTAACAGCTTCTTTGTATAAAAAGTCCACTAGTAGAGCCATAGGCATCATACTCAGATAATTGGTCAAACCAGCACGGCTTCAAAACGCGGCCGTCGGGGACTCAGGATTTAACGTCGGAAGCGCCTTCTCGACAGTCTTTAGTCCTACAAGGGAATCGTAAATGCGCCGCGAGCCGGAGCCCCGCAACCGGTTAGAAGGCACGGACTCTGAACCTTTGCGTGAGGGCATCCGCAAAAGAGTTGCCGTTCACCAGCAAGCCATAGAGAAAAGGAACACAGTAATGAGCATGCACACTTTTCGCCGGGGCTTCGCCGTCGTGCTGCTGCTTCTGTTCGCGTTCGTCGCGGCCGGAGCCCAGGAGTCGCGCGGCACCATAGCCGGCAACGTCACCGACCAGAACGGGGCGGCCCTGCCGGGTGCCACGGTCACCATCAGGAACGTCGAGACCAACGTCGCCGGCACGGCCACCACCAACGAGGAAGGCGCCTACAGCTTTCCCCTCCTCAACCCCGGCAAGTACACGCTGACGATCAACGCCGCGGGCTTCGCCGACTCGACGCGCGAGAACATAGAGGTGCGCGTGGCCGAGAGGCTCACGCTCGACGTGCCGATGAACGTGACTGGCGTCGGCGAGACGGTGACCACGATCGCCACCGCGCCCACGCTCGAATCGGGCTCGGTCAGCACGGGCACCACCGTCTCGCAGCAGCAGATACGCGAGCTGCCGCTCATAGACGGCAGCCCGTACCAGCTCGCGACGCTCGCGCCCGGCATCTCCTACACCGGCAACCCGAGCGTCGGCTACAGCCCGACCTCGAACGGCAACCTCGCGGCCTTCCGCGCCAACGGCGCGACGGGGGCGAATCAGGTGACGCTCGACGGCTCGCCCAACTTCGCGACCGACGGCGGCGTAGGGTTCTCGCCGCCCTCCGAGGCCACGCAGGAGTTCAAGGTTCAGACCAACGCCTTCGACGCGCAGCAGGGCTACACGGCGGGCGCGACCGTCAACACCGCCATCAAGTCGGGGACGAACGACCTCCACGGCTCGCTCTACTACTTCAACCGCGACCGCAACCGCACGGCCAACAACTTCTTCGCGAACCGCGCGGGACAGGATCGCCCCGAGCGCACGTACCACCGCTTCGGCGGCACGGTCGGCGGGCCGGTCTACCTGCCCAAGCTCTACAACGGCAGCGACCGCACCTTCTTCTTCTTCGCCTACGAGCGCCTGAAGGACAACCAGGCCGAGCCGCAGCTCTTCACCGTGCCGACCGAGGCGTTCCGGCGCGGCGACTTCTCCGCGCTGCTCACGACGACCTGCGCGGGCACGACGACCGTCTGCCCGACGCGCATCTACGACCCGGCCACGGCGCAGGCCACGGGCACGGTCACGCGCACGGCCTTCGCGGGCAACGTCATCCCGACGGCGCGGCTCAACCCCGTCGCGGTCGCGTACCTGAACCTCTACCCGCTGCCGAACGTCCCCGGCAACGCGGACGGCACGCAGAACTTCTTCTCGAATCAGGTGCGCCACTCGAACTACCGCTCGTGGATCACGCGCCTCGACCACAGGCTTAACGACCGCAACTCGATCTTCGGCAAGTACTACCACAGCTTCAACCCCGAAGACCGCAACAACTTTACGAACTCGCCGCTCACGCAAGGGTTCGAGTACCGCACCAACGACGGCGCGAGCCTCGACTACACCTCGACGCTCTCGAACACGATGGTGCTCGACGTTCGCACCAGCCTGAGCCGCTTCGTGCAGGAGCGCCGCCCTGCCGCCAGCTTCGACCCGTCCACGCTCGGCTTCTCGCAGGCCGCGCTGGCGGTGATGAACGGCTACCAGTACCTGCCGCGCTTCGACATACGCACCTTCGACCAGGTGCGCCCCATCCGCTCGACGCTCGGCGCGACCCGCTCGGACTACAACGAGGGGCTGCTCCGCCCGTTCTACACCTTCGCCGTGCAGCCGACGGTGACGCAGACGCACGGCGACCACACGATGCGTTACGGCTACGACTACCGCGTGCTTCGCGAGAACTTCAGCACGAACGGCTACCAGGGCGGGCGCTTCTTCTTCGACGGCACCTTCACGACCATCGACCTGACGACGGCGACCAACAGCAACAACCAGACGAACGCCAACCGCAACCGCAACGTCTACGGCCGCGACGTGGCGGCGTTCCTCCTCGGCATCCCGACCGCCTCGACCGCGCAGAGCCTCATCGACACGACCGGCATCAACTACTCGGTGCAGTCGCAGTACCACGGCTTCTACTTCGCCGACGACTGGCGCGTCACGCCGAAGCTCACGCTCAACCTCGGCCTGCGCTACGAGCTGGAACTCGGCCTGACCGAGCGCTACAACCGCTTCATACGCGGCTTCGACACGACGACGGCGAGCCCGATTCAGACGGCGGCGCAGGCGGCCTACACCACGGCCTTCAACGCCAACCCGTCGAACTTCGTGCTCACGCCCGACCAGTTCCGCGTGCTCGGCGGCGTGCAGTTCGCCGGCGACAACAACCGCGCGCTCTGGAACGCGGACAAGACTAACTGGCAGCCGCGCCTCGGCGCCGCCTACCAGCTCAACCAGAAGACCGTGCTGCGCGCGGGCTTCGGCATCTTCATGTCGCCGTTCCGCATCGTGCCCGACGACCTGCGCCAGACGGGCTTCAACGCGCAGACGCCCTTCATCCCGACGAACGACCAGGGGCGCACCTTCGTCGCCACGCTCAACAACCCGTTCCCCGGCGGCGTCCAGAACGCCTTCGGCTCTACGCGCGGGCTCTTGACGAGCGTCGGCGCCGACCTCGGCGCGTCCGACGCGGGCCTCGTCCCCGTCAACCGCAAGAACGCGAAGTTCAACCGCCTGATCGTCGGCTTCCAGCGCGAGCTGCCCGGCCAGTTCGTCGTCGAGGCCAACTTCGTCTCGTCGCGGGGCTACGACATGGCGGTCAACCGCAACCTGAACTTCGTCCCGCGCCAGCTCCTCGCCGACATCAGTCAGGCGACCGACCTCGCGTCGGCCACCGCGCTCGACGCCGCGGCCAACACGGCGCTGACGGGCAACGCGACGAGCGTCGCGAACCCGTTCCGCAACCTCCTGCCCGGCACGGGCAGCGCCTTCAACACGGCGACGACCATCACGCGCGCGCAGTCGCTGCTGGCGTTCCCGCAGTTCACCAACGTCTTCGTGCAGGAGTACAACGGCTCGAACCGTTACAACTCGCTACAGCTTCAGGCGAGCAAGCGCTTCTCGAAGTCCTTGAGCTTCAACGTCACCTACACGTACTCGAAGCTGCGCGAGCGCCTCGGCTACCTGAACCCGTCCGACACGGAGCTGGAAGACCGCGTGGGCACCGACGACCGCCCGCACCGCTTCACGCTGGCGACCGTCTACCAACTGCCCGTGGGCCGCGGCCGCATGTTCGGCAAGGAGATGAACCGCTTCCTCGACGCCGTCGTCGGCGGCTGGCAGCTCAACGGCACCTACGAGTGGCAGCAGGGCCAACCCATCCTTCTCTCGCAGGCGTTCTACTTCGCGGGCGACATCACGCAGGTCGAGAGCCGCGCGGCCGAGGGCACGGGCGACGGCCGCAAGTACGGCATCGACCTACCCGTCTTCGTCGCGCCCAACGGGTCGTCGTTCTCCAGCCAGATTCTCAGGCTCAGCTCTTCGAGCCTGCGCACTGTGCCGACGACGCTCGACAACCTTCGCCACATGGCGTTCCAGAGCGTCAACCTGTCGCTCACGAAGAACTTCAAGATGGGCGAGTCGAGGAACCTGCAAATCCGCGCCGAGGCGCTCAACGCCTTCAACCACCCGTACTTCATCGACCTGAGCGCCGACCCGACCAACGCGAGCTTCGGCCTCTACAGCACGCAGCGCAACAACCCGCGCGACATACAGATCGGCGCGAAGTTCACCTTCTAAGCGCCTTCGATAACGCGCGGCCACTCTTCCGACGAGAGTGGCCGCGCGCCCTTGAAACCCGCGCGAGCCGCCCCAAGGCCCCAAGCCCGAGGGCGGCTCACGTTCAATCAAGCCTGTATTTCAGCAAAGTGAATAACTCCTTAGCAGCACGGCTCGTCACGCTCGCTCTCGCGCTCGCCGCCGTCGCGCCGGTCGTGTGTGCGCAGGCGGGCGACAGACCTTCGGCCGCCGTCAACTGGCGCGACGCGCTGAAGCAGAAGCCCGAATGGTACGCGGGCGAGGAGGCCGCGCGCGTCGCCGACAACCTTCTCCTATACCAGCGCGCGGCCGGAGGCTGGCCCAAGAACATAGACATGGCCGCGCCGCTCTCGGAGAAGGAGAAGGCCGCGCTCGTCAGACAGAAGGGCGACGGCGAGGCCACCATCGACAACGGCGCGACCTACACGCAGCTACAGTTCCTCGCGCGCGTCCACGCGGCGTCGAAGCAGGAGCGGCACCGCGACGCGTTCACGAAGGGGCTCGACTACCTGCTCGCCGCGCAGTACGAGAACGGCGGCTGGCCGCAGTACTTCCCCCTGCGCAAGGGCTACTACACGCACATCACCTACAACGACGACGCGATGGCGGGCGTCCTCGGGCTGCTGCGCGACGTGGCGCGCGCGCGCCCGCCCTACGCCTTCGTTGACGACGCGCGCCGCGCGAAGTCCGAGAGGGCCGTCGAGCGCGGCGTCGAGTGCATTCTGAAGACGCAAGTTCTCGTCGGAGGCAAGCGCACCGCTTGGGGCGCGCAGCACGACGAGGTGACGCTCGCGCCCGCGCCCGCGCGCAAGTTCGAGCCGGTCTCGCTGGCGTCGAAGGAGAGCGTAGGCATCGTGCGCTTCCTAATGGGCTTCGAGCACCGGGACGCGCGCGTGAGCGTCGCAATCGAGTCGGCCGTCGAGTGGTTCAAGTCAGCGCAGTTGGGCGGCATCCGCTGGGTCGAGAAGCGGGACGCCACGCGGCCGGGCGGCTTCGACCGCACCCTGGTCAGAGACCGGAACGCGCCGCCGCTATGGGCGCGCTTCTACGAGATAGGCACCAACCGGCCCGTCTTCGAGGGGCGAGACGGCGTCGTGCGCTACAGCGTCTCGGAGATAGAGCCGGAGCGGCGCAACGGCTACGGCTGGTACACGGACGAGCCCCTGAGGCTTCTCGAAAAAGATTATCCGGCATGGCAGAAGCGCACGAAGAATCACTCGACCGAGCAGGCTAAATAATAGATGTCCGACCGTCGCGATTTTCTGAAGAAGGCACTGGCGGGCGGCGCGGCCGCCGTCATCCTCAACGACCTCACGAAAGGCGAGGCGCTCGCGCGCGCCTTCACTCAGACGCAAGTGGCGACCGCCGCGGCGGGTGACCCCTGGGCCCTCGTCCCAGAGATTCTGAAACGCATCAAGCCGCCGGTCTTCCCGAAGCGTGATTTCTTAATCACCAAATTCGGCGCGAACGGCGGCGGCACGGCCGACAACACTGAGGCGATACGCAAAGCCGTCGAGGCGTGCAGCAAGGCGGGCGGCGGGCGCGTCGTCGTGCCCGCGGGCGTGTTCCTGACGGGCGCGATTCACCTCAAGAGCAACGTCAACCTGCACGTCTCCGAGGGCGCGACCCTCAAGTTCAGTCGAGACCCGAAGCAATACCTGCCGCTCGTCTTCACGCGCTGGGAGGGGATGGAGTTGATGAACTACTCGCCCTTCATCTACGCATTCGAACAGCAGAACATCGCCGTCACGGGCAAGGGCACGCTCGACGGCAACAGCGACGACGAGAACTGGTGGCCCTGGAAGGGTCAGGCGCAGCACGGATACAAGAAGGGCGAGCCGAGCCAACTGAAGGCGCGCGCCGCGCTCGCTGAGATGGTCGAGCGCGGCACGCCCGTGCGAGAGCGCGTCTTCGGCGAGGGTAGTTATCTGCGCCCGCAGTTCGTCCAGCCCTACCGCTGCCGGAACGTCTTGATAGAGGGCGTACGCGTCGTCAACTCGCCGATGTGGGAGTTGAACCCCGTGCTCTGCACCAACGTCACAGTCCGCGGCGTGCGCGTCTCAAGCCACGGCCCGAACAACGACGGGTGCGACCCGGAGTCCTGCAAGGACGTGCTCATCAAGGACTGCACCTTCGACACGGGCGACGACTGCATCGCGGTCAAGTCCGGCCGCAACGCCGACGGCCGCCGCCTTGGCGTCCCCTCGGAGAACATCGTCATACAGGGCTGCCGTATGAAGGACGGCCACGGCGGCGTCACGGTGGGGAGCGAAATCTCCGGCGGCGTACGCTACCTCTTCGCGGAGGACTGCGTGATGGACAGCCCGAACCTCGACCACGCGCTGCGCTTCAAGAACAACGCCGTCCGCGGCGGGCTGCTCGAACACATCTACTTCCGCAACATCACGGTCGGGCAGGTAGCGCACGCCGTTCTCACCGTCGATTTCAACTACGAGGAGGGCGCGAAGGGCAAGTTCACGCCGGTCGTCCGCGACCTCCGCGTAGAGAACTTAAAGAGCGGCAAGAGCCGCCACGCGCTCGACGTGCAGGGCTTCGCCGACGCGCCCGTCTACGACCTGCGCTTGAAGGACTGCGCCTTCGAGAACGTGGCCGAGCCGAGCGTCGTCCGCAACGTCTCGGGGATGGTCTTGGAGAACGTGCGCGTCAACGGCAAGCCCGTCGAAACCCTGGCCGCCGACGGCGGACGCAGGGTCAGGATAGTGCTCGTCGGCGACTCGACCGTGGGCGAGTCGGACGGTTGGGGGCCGGGCTTCAAGAGCTTCGTCTCTCCCGAAGTCGAAGTCGTCAACGTGGCGAAGAACGGGCGCAGCTCGAAGTCCTACGCCGCCGAGGGCTGGTGGCAGAAGGCTCTGGCGCTCAAAGGCGACTACATACTGATTCAGTTCGGCCACAACGACATGCCGGGCAAGGGGCCGGAGCGCGAGACAGACCCCGGCACGACCTACGCCGCGAACATCGCGCGCTACGTGGACGAGGCGCGCGCCGCGGGCGCGAAGCCCGTTCTGATAACGTCCCTGACGCGCCGCCGCTTCGGCAAGGACGATAAGATTGACTCGGACTTGTTCCCCTACGCCGACGCCGTCAAGCGCGTCGCGAAGGAGAAGGGCGTGCCCGTCATCGACCTGCACGCCCTGAGCATCGCGCTCATAGACTCGATGGGGCGCGCGAAGAGCGACGAGTTGGGGAAGATGAAGCCCGACGGCAAGGGCGGCGTCGAGATGGACTACACGCACCTGGGCGAGCGCGGGAGCAAGGTCTTCGGCCGCGTCGTCGCCGACGAGCTGCGCAAGGTTGAGCCCGCGCTCGCGGCCGTCATAAAGTAAACGCACACTCTGAAGTTAAGGAGAAGAGCATGAGCGACGCTTTGAGGTTGGAGAAATACTCTTTCGGGGTCGGCGACCGCTTCGCCCATCAGGCGAAGGCGCAGTTGCGCGCGTGCGTGCAGGCGGCCGGGCGCGGCGTCGAGGTGACGCCCGTCTGGAACAAGTCTTTCCGGGAGCATTCGATTGTCGGCTCCGAGCCGCCGAGCGTCCTGGCGGCCGCGGAGGCGGCGGTTAAAGAACTCGGCTGGGACAAGCCCTTCCGCGTGGACGCAGACCACATACGACTCGACACCGTTGACGGCTTCGTCGAGACGAGCGACTTCTACACGCTCGACGTGGCCGACTCCATCGGCGAGCCCGCGGCGGAAGAGGACGTGCGCGCCTTCGTCGAACGTCACACGGAGCTGGTCGGGCGTCTTGAGATTCCCGGCATCGCGGAGCCCTTCGAGACGACGCGCGAAGAGATAGAGCGCATCGCGCGCAAGTTCCTAAAGGCCGTGCAGGACGCGGGGCGCATCTACCGCCACGTCGCTTCCATCAAGGGCCGGGGCAACTTCATCGCCGAAGTCTCGATGGACGAGACCGACACGCCGCAGACGCCGCCCGAGCTGCTCGTCATACTCGCGGCCATCGCCGACGAGGGGATACCCGCGCAGACCGTCGCGCCGAAGTTCACGGGCCGCTTCAACAAGGGCGTGGACTACGTAGGCGACGTGACGCAGTTCGAGAAGGAGTTCAACGAGGACATCGCCGTCATCGCGCACGCCGTCTCGAAGTATGATTTGCCGTCGAACCTCAAGCTGAGCGTCCACTCCGGCAGCGACAAGTTCTCCATATACGAGCCCATACGACGCGCGCTCGCGCGCACCGGCGCAGGGATACACGTGAAGACCGCGGGCACCACCTGGCTCGAAGAGATAATCGGGCTCGCCGAGAGCGGCGGCGAAGGGCTTGAGTTGGCTAAAGAGATTTACGGCAAGGCGCTCGACGACATCGACGCACTCTGCGCGCCGTACGCGACCGTCATAGACATAGACCGCGCGAAGCTCCCCTCGAAGGAGGAAGTGCAGGGCTGGACTTCCCTTGAGTACGTCGGGGCGCTCCGCCACGACCGCAAGAACCCGCTCTACAACCCGAGCCTCCGGCAACTCCTGCACGTCGGCTACAAGGTCGCGGCCAAGATGGGCGGGCGGTATCTCGACATGCTCAAGTCGAACGCGGAGATAGTCGGCCGCAACGTCACGGAGAACCTCTATGACCGCCACATCGTGCCGCTCTTCGTCGGCGCGGAGACGGCGGCGGGCGCGGGCGGAGACTGAGATGGACTTAGCCGAGTTGACGAAGATGTACGACTTCGGGGGGCGCGCGGTGGTCGTCACGGGCGGCACGGGCGTGCTCGGGCAGGCGATGGTGCGCGCGCTCGTGGGCTGCGGGGCGAATGTAGCGCTCGTGGCGCGCAACCGCGAGAAGGCCGAGGCGCAGGCCGCCGACCTGAAGGGGCCGGGCCGCGCCGTCGTCTTCACGGCGGACGTGCTCGACGCCGCGGGCCTGCGCCGCGCGTCGGAAGATATCGTGCGCGAGTTCGGCCGCGTGGACTGCCTCCTGAACGGCGCGGGCGGCAACCACCCTTCGGCCACGACGAAACCCGAGCTTTCATTCTTCGACCTGCCGGAAGACGCCATGCGCTTCGTCTTCGACCTGAACATGCTCGGCACGATTATCCCGTGTCAGGTCTTCGGCCGCATGATGGCCGAGCGCGGCGAGGGCGTGATTCTGAACGTCTCTTCGATGAGCGCCGTCAGGCCGCTGACGCGCGTCGTCGGGTACTCGGCTGCGAAGGCGGGCGTCAACAGCTTCACGCAGTGGCTCGCGGTTCATCTCGCGCAGGAGTACGGCCCGCGCATACGCGTCAACGCCGTCGCGCCCGGCTTCTTCCTGACGGAGCAGAACAGGTTTCTTCTGACCGACGAGAAGACGGGCGACCTGACCGCGCGCGGGCAGAGCATCATCGGCCACACGCCTATGGGCCGCTTCGGCGAGCCCGACGACCTGCTCGGCGCGGTGCTGTGGCTGCTGTCTCCGGCCTCCGCCTTCGTCACAGGCGTAGTCCTGCCCGTAGACGGCGGCTTCTCGGCCTTCGGCGGGGTGTAGATATGGTCGTGGTTCTGATGGGCGTGGCCGGCTCGGGCAAGACCACCGTGGGGCAACTGCTCGCGGGGCGGACGGGCGCGACCTTCTACGACGCGGACGACTTTCACCCGCCCGCGAACGTCGAGAAGATGCGCGGCGGCGTCCCGCTGACGGACGAAGACCGACAGCCTTGGCTCGAAGCGCTCCGCACGCTCGTCGCCTCTTGCCTCGAACGCGGCGAGCGTGCCGTGCTCGCGTGCTCCGCGCTCAAGGAGGAGTACCGCGAGCGCCTTCAAGTGGACGAGCGCGTCAAGTTCGTCTACCTCAAAGGCGACTACGAACTCATCGAGCAGCGCCTGAAGAACCGCGGCGGCCACTTCATGAAGCGCGAGATGCTCGACAGCCAGTTCGACACGCTGGAAGAGCCGCGCCGCGCGCTGCACGTCGAAGTCGCCGCGAGGCCCGAAGAGATAGTCGAGACCATCAAAAACGGCCTCGGGCTGTAGCCCGCGAAGGTCGCGCTTAAGATAAAATATGTCACTTAAAAATATCCAAGGGGGAACAAGCGATGAGCGTTAAGTACGCGTCCTCAATCGTCGGCCGGGGCGCGCCGGAGTCGGACATGTCTGCGGCGGAACTGCGCGAGATAGTCGGTCGGGCGCTCGCCGACGTTGAGCCGGGCGCGCGCGTGCTCGCCATCATCCCCGACAAGACGCGCGACGACAACACGGACGTGCTCTTCCCCGCGGCCTGCGAAGTCCTCGCCGCGCGCGGGGCCGAGAAGTTCGACGCGCTCGTCGCGCAGGGCACGCACATGCCCATGACCGAGGCGGAGAAGCGCGCGAAGGTGGGGCTCGCGGAGGGCGCTTCCCTGCCCCTGCTCGGCCGCATCTTCGACCACCAGTGGAACCGGCCCGAAGAGCTGGTAGACCTCGGCGAGCTTTCGGCCGAGCGCGTGAGCGAGCTGACGGGCGGGCTCATCTCCGGCGCGGTCAGGGTCAACCTCAACCGCCTGCTCGCGCCCGGCACTTACGACACCGTGCTCATCTTCGGCGCGACCGTGCCGCACGAGGTCGCGGGGTTTGCGGGCGGGGCGAAGTACTTCTTCCCCGGCGTCGCGGGGCCGGACTTGACGCACGCGACGCACTGGCTCGGCGCGCTCGCGTCAATCGAGCGAGTCATCGGCCGCGTGGAGACGCCCACGCGACACATGATCGAGGCGGCGGCAGACCTCGTGCCCGCGCGCGTCATCTCGCTCAACACGGTCGTCACGCGGACGGACGACGACCGCCTGCGCACGCACGCGCTCTTCTGCGGCGACTTCCGCGAAGCCCTGCGGCGCGCGGCCGGAGTCAGCCGCGGCGTTCACATCAAGTACACGGGCCGCAAGTACAAGAGGGTCGTCGCCCTGCTCGACGAGCACTACGACGAGCTTTGGGTAGGCGGCAAGGCGAGCTACAAGCTGGGCGGCATCATCGAGGAGGGCGGCGAGTTGGTAGTCTACGCGCCGCACCTGAACGCCATCTCCGAGACGCACGGGCTACTCATAGAGAAGTACGGCTACGCCCCCATCGACCGCGTGCGCGAGATGGTCGCGCTCTCGACCGAGTTGCAGTCGAACCTCGCCGTCGCCGCGCACCTCGCGCACGTCTCCTACGCCGGCTCGCGCGACGCCTCGGGGCGCGTCGTCCCGCGCTACCGCATAACGATGGCCTCCGCGCTCGACGAGGCCACCTGCCGCCGCGTCAACCTCGGCTTCATGGATCACCGACTCTTCCGCCGCGAGGACTACGACCAAGACCCCGACACGCTCGTCGTCGAGCGCGCGGGCCGCGACCTCTACCTCGTCGAGCCTCACTAGAGCGGCGTTCACACGTGCGCTTACCCTGGGAGCGCGGGCATCCCTGCCCGCCATGAGCGCCGCGAGGCGCGAAGACTAAGAACCGCCGTGACTCAATGTTGATTCACGGCGGTTCGATGTTAAGCGTGCAGTAGCACGCTTAGGCGGGCTAGTGTGCCCGCGCTCCCAGGGGGTAGGCGCGCACGTGTGAACGCCACTTTGGGTCAGGGCTTTTGAGTTTTGGCGGGTGTTGCGGATTTCGGCGCGGGCTTCGGCAGGGGCTCGGCGAAGACCTTTATGAGTATCATCGCGAAGTCCTTGCCGACGGTGCTGCGCATGTGCGGCGTGCCGCGCGGGACGACGACGAGGTCGCCCTTCGTCACGTCGAACTCCTGACCGCCGCTGATGCGCGGGCCGCGCCACTCGCCCGGCTCGACCTCGCGCGGCGACTCAAGAGTCCCCCCGAGCGTGAGCGTGGCCGAGCCTTCGAGCACGTAGTAAACGTCGTCCGAAGCGTCGTGGATTTCGGCGGCGGCCGCCGCACGGTCGTGCTCGTGCTGGACGGCGACGCGAAGCTCCATCCCCTCGCCGCCGGTCAGCTCCTCCGTCTTGTTCTCCGGGTGGAGCTTCTTCTCCAACTCGCCGAGCGACTGCGACCGCAGGACTACGAAAGGGCGTATGGGCGTCCGCGGGGCGCGACCCGCCGCGCCCTTGTGGGCCGTCTGCGCCTGCGCGTTCAAAGCCAGCGCGGCCGCGAAGACCAGCCCGCCCGCCATGTATCTTATTCCACGTACCATGATGAAATTAATCCTCCCTGATGACAGCCGACGGCCCGTCAACGTCCGCGCCCGAGCAGCCACGCGGAGAGGTCTTTCGCGGCCTCGTAATTGTCGAACTCCGGCGGGAGCTTGCGCCCGTCCACGTACTCGTTATAGAGCCAGGGGTCGCCGACGGCGAAGACCGTGCCGCGCCCGTACTTCGCGACCGCCATTACGTTGAAGCCCTTGTCTCGGAGGAGGACTTCCGACGGCTTCGAGACGGCGAGCGTCGAAACCTCTTTCAGGTAGAGCCGCCGCGCCGTCTTGAAGACCGCGTGGCCGGCGGGAACCGTTATCGCGCCCTCGCCGAAGTTGTTCCCCCGCACGCGGTTCACGCTGTCCTTGTTGAACTGCACGCCGAACTCGCGAGCGAGCGCGTTGAAGTGTTCGAACTCGGCGTTGCCCGCGTCGTTGCCCATGAGCACGAGCACGCCGCCGCTCCTGACCCAGTCGGCGACCGTCTTGACGTGCGCGGGCTCCACGAAGTGCGGCTCCGCGGTCTCCTCCTTCGTGTCCGGGTCAACGATGATGTAGACGCTCGCGCCCTTCAGGTTCGCGGGCGTAGGGGCGTCGCCCAGTGATTCGGTCTTCGCGCCGAGGTTTCGGAAGACGCGGCCCCAGAGCGAGAAGCCGCCGTTGTCCATCTCATCCCACTTGTAGTGCCACGCGCCCGCGCGCCCCGCCGAGTCCTTCCTGTATTCGTTGTTGAAGTAGGAGTCGAGCAGCACGGTCTTGCCGCGCCCCGGCCGCCCCGCGGCGGCCGACTCCATCTCCGCCGACGCCAACAGGAACGCGCCGACGCCCTTCGCGTCGTTGGTCACGACGGGCTCGCTCAGGTAGTAGGCGTAGCTCCCGTCGCGGTAAGGGTTCCCGCCTAAGCCGGCGACGCTCACCGTGCCCTTGAAATTGACGCCGCCGCCCGCCGCCTCTTCGACAAACTGCCTTTGGATTCCGGCCCAGCCCTTCCGCGCGACCTTCATGTAAGACTCCGGCAGGTAGCCGAGCCGCACGGCCTTCGCGAGCGAATAGACGAACATCACCGAGGCCGACGCCTCAAGGTAGTTGCCCTTCATTCCGCCCGCGTTGAGCACCTGATACCAGAGGCCGGTCTGCGGCTCCTGAACTTTCTCGATCGCGGCCGCCAGCCGACCCGTTATCGCGAGCAGCTCGCCGCGCCGCGGGTGGTCTTTGGGGAAGTGTTCGAGCACGTCCACGAGCGCCATCGCGTACCAGCCCATCGCGCGGCCCCAGAAGTTCGGCGAGCGGCCCGTCGTCTTGTCGGCCCAGCGCTGCTCCTTCGACTCGTCCCAGCCGTGGTAGAGCAGCCCCGTCCTCGCGTCGCGCGCGTGGGTCTCCATCAGGATGAACTGCTTCGCGATGTCGTCGAAGGCTTCGGGCTCTTGAAAAGTCGCGGCGTACTCGGCGTAGAAGGGCTCGCCCATGTAGAGGCCGTCGAGCCACATCTGCGAAGGGTAAATCTTCTTGTGCCAGAAGCCGCCCTCGGACGTACGCGGGTGTGTCTTCAACTGCCCGCGCAGGTGCGCGGCCGCCTTGCGGTACTTCTCCTGCCCCGTAACCTTGTAGAGCAGGAGCAGAATCCGGCCGGGCTGGACGTTGTCGATGTTGTAGTCCGCCTGCTTGTAAGTCTTGATCGTGCCGTCGTCTTCGACATAGCGGTCGATGACGCGCCGGATGTAGTCGAAGTAGCGCCCGTCGCCGGTGTTCAGCCAGACGGCCTCCATCCCCGTCAGAAGGACGCCCTGCTCGTAAGTCCACTTGTCGGGCTTATCGGGCTCCTTCACGGCGTCCTTCCAGATGGTCATGACGGTCGCGGCCATGCGTTCGGATGTCGGCGGCGCCGACTGTGCGCGGGCGACGGCCGACGGGCCGAGCAGCGTGAAGAGAGCCAGAATTATCGTCACGGTGAATCTCAAAATCACACCCTCCCTAATCTATGAAAACGCGTCGAATGGTCGGCTTCTGAACCAATCTACCTCCGCAAATTTGGCGCAATTTGACAACGCCGGTCGCCGACAGCGTAGAATGGTTAGACCTTTCCTGAGTCGGTCAACGTACAAACCACTCGACAAACCTGAAAAAATCTGTAGAATGTAAACAGTCGCGCATGACCGCGCCCGACATTGATTTTACCTCGGGACGCAATATTCCTTCTCGTGGTCAAAATAATTTTGCATAAGGACGAATGGTATGACCGATTTGAACACTGACATCTTCAGAGCAATTGCCGCGGAACACCGCGGAACGACGACCTCCGAGGAGGTCATCTCTCGCCTGCGCGAGATGATTCATAACGGCGAGCTGCGCCCCGGCGACCGTCTCCCCCCCGAGCGCGACCTCGCGAAGCTGCTCGGCGTGAGCCGCCCGACGCTGCGCGCCGGCATTCGCTCGCTCGCGGCCGTAGGCGTTCTACAGTCGCGGCAGGGCGCGGGCACCTTCGTCGTCAAGGCCGACGGGCCGCCGTCGCTCGACAGCAGCCCCCTGCGCCTGATGGCCTCGCTGCACGGCTTCACCAACGCGGAGATGTTCGAGG
>Ga0126311_10000424_pt1 | contig 20075 bp, 15 predicted proteins | sample Plot61_FD_92539 | JGI IMG/M metagenome (GOLD analysis project Ga0126311, IMG submission 92539) | Serpentine soil microbial communities from UC McLaughlin Reserve, CA, USA - Plot61 | ecosystem: Environmental > Terrestrial > Soil > Grasslands | place: USA: UC McLaughlin Reserve, Lake County... | reverse complement strand
TTCGTCGATACTTAACTGGACGATGGGCACGTCCGCGTTTGGAAACACGTGACACAGCACAGACCACGTGCCGTGATCGAGGCCCCAACTGTGATCCAACCCAACGTCGATGGGCTTGAGCAGTTCTTGAACTTGTTGCGCCAGCTCGGGATCGCCGGGAGCCGGGTACTGAACTTGAAACAACTCTCGCGGGAACCCGCCGAAGTCGTGAATCGTTCGCGGGGTCGACATCGCGGTGACGAGTGTTGCGGGCAAATACCAATGAGCTGAAACACAGAGGACCGCCCGCGGAGGCTCAATAGTTCTGCCGATAGTAGCCCACGCCTGAGTCCAGTCGTTGGTCAGCAGCGCATTCATCGGGTTGCCGTGTCCGAAAAAGATCGCCGGCATTGTGGTCCCCATCCTCGTTTACCTCATTGTATTTGTTTGGGATGAATAGTACTCGAAGCGTGATATAGCCGAGTAGGCACAGTACCGAGCGCGGTAGCGCCGGGTCAACTTCAGCAAACACGTCTGTTCATGAGTTTGACCCGGCGCTACCGCGCTCGGTACTGCGCCTACTCGGCTATGCCAAATCGCGATTACAAACTGCGTGTGCCGAACGTATCTCCCTGTCGAATGTCTCCGGTTTGGTAACCTCTCTGGAACCAACGCAAACGCTGTTCTGACGTTCCGTGCGTGAATGAATCGGGCACAACATACCCGGCGGTCCGTCGCTGTATCTGATCATCACCGACCGCACTCGCAGCTCGTAACGCCTCTTCGACGTCGCCTTCCTCCAGCATTCCCTGGTTCTGCACGTAGCGCGCAAACACACCGGCAAAGAAATCGGCCTGCAACTCTAATCGCACCGACAACTGATTTGCTTCCACTTCGTCCGCCTGTTGCTGCAACCTTTCGACGCGATCGGAAATTCCGAGCAGCTTCTGAACGTGATGACCTACTTCGTGCGCGACCACATACGCCTGCGCGAAATCTCCCGGCGCGCTGAACTCTTGTCGCAGTTGTTCATAAAACGCGAGATCGATGTAAACCTTCTCATCACCCGGACAATAGAATGGACCAACAGCAGCGCCGGTCATTCCACAGGCGGAGCGCACCTGATCAGTAAAGAGCACGAGCGTTGGCTCTCGATACTGACGACCGGTCTGACGAAACACTTCGGTCCAAACATCTTCCGATTTCGCCAGGACCACTGCGACAAATTGTTTTAGCTCTTCCTCTTGCGGATTGTTGGGACGCGAGGTTTGCACGCCCGGTTGTTGCTGATCGGAAGGTAGTTGCTCGAACAACTGTTGCGGATTCACACCGAATAGCAGCGCGAGGATCATGATCACGACTGTTCCCAAACCACCGCCGACTGCTACACGGCCCACGGACATACCGCGCCGGTCCTCAATATTGGTGCTTTGCCGTTCGCCTCTCCAACGCATAGTCTTGCTCCTCCAGTTCGAAGTGCATTTTCCGCGAGATCGGCCCGGAGCTTGTGTCGTTAGATCGCTTCTTTAATTCTTTTTTAGTCACGCCACTTTGCCGGGTTGGATCAGTTTCTCCAACTTCGCGAAGCGCGCGAGCACGCTCTCATAGAGTTGATCAGTTTTTTCGTGCAGATGAGCAACCTCAAGCTCGGCTTTGACGTTCACTTCGTATTCGATATCCGCTCGCACACGATCTTTCTCAGCCTGGCGGTTCTGACTGACAAGGACAAAGCACGACAGGAAGATCGCTTCCAGTGAAACCATCATCGTCAGCAGGCCAAACGGGTATGGATCGAATTGCGGAACGCCGACATGAAGCGTGTTGATGGCGATCCAGGTGATGAACCACACGGCGTTGATGAGCAGAAACGGCATGCTGCCGCTGAACCACGCGATCCAGTCGGCAACGCGCTGTAAAGGTGTGCTGTGCTCTTCCATCTCCTCGTTGACGTTGCGAGAGACGCGCGTGCGGAGAAGCTCGTCAGCCTTACGCGTCATCGCGCTCATCGCCGCGAGCATGTTGAGCGCCGCGTCCGGTCGCTTCTGAAAAAGCAGCAACAGATCGTCGCGATCGAGCACGAGCAGCTCTGTATTACTGAGTGCAACAGCGGTCGCGGTCCTTGGACCACTATCAAGCAGCGAAAGCTCTCCGAAGAGATCTCCTGCCTGGGCGATGGTGAGCACGATCTTCTGGCCCACCGTGTCCTTTATATAAAGTTCGATAGAACCAGAGCGAACAATGAATAGTGATTCACCGGGGTCGCCCGTCTGAAAAAGCGTGTCTCCGCTGTTGAGTTTGATCGAATCGACAACATTTGCGAGCGCCTGTCGATCCTCCTGCTGTAACAATGCAAAGAACTCAATGCCCGCCAACAATTCGACGTCGCAGCCCATAATTCCACTCCCTCAAGTAGAGTTGAATATCGAGCGGATGATAACTGATAAGGCCTGTAAATCTTGTAAATCCTGAAATCCTGTCTAAAATCACCAACATGACTCCGGATGAATCGGTTTTTCAGAAATGGTTTGACTCATTGAGGTCGAAGGACTCGGCCCTTTACGATGAGCTCCAATCACGTCTTCAAGAGCGGGTGGCCAGACCGGAAGCTGTCAGCGCGGGCGGTGTAACTCTCGAAAGCATGGAGAGCGAGAGCAACACAGACGTCAGAGGGCTCGTGCTCGAGACAATAGTTCGCGAAGGCCGTCCCGCAATTCCCGTTTTGGACAATCGCATTTCGTTCCAGAACGCTATTGTTGACGCCGCTGCCGACACCATCGTCAAGCGGTTGAAGGAAACAGCATCGGTTATCGAGCGCTGTATTCCCCTCGTCGGACGAGTGGACGTCGACAATTATCCCACTGCACTGAGTTACGTAGGCACGGCGTGGCTGGTCGACAACAATATCGCGATTACGAATCGTCACGTCGCTGAGTTGATTGCGCGAAATAACAACGGAGCGTTTAAGTTTCGGCCCGGCCGCCTCAGCGAAGAGTTGCGGGTGTCTGTCGATTATCGCCACGAAATGGGGATGAATGCGAAGGACTCAGTGCGCGTGCTGCGCGTCATCTGGATCGAGCCTGACCCGAACGGACCCGACATCGCTTTCCTCGAACTCGATCGCCGCACCGACGGCACGACGAAGCCGTCGATAACACTCGCCGATAAAGACGCAGATCCGGACAGCGAAGTCGTCGTGATCGGCTACCCCGCACGAGCCCCTGCGCACGTCATTCCAAACCAGCAATGGATGGATCAGATTTACGGTAGCACGTACGACGTGAAGCGAGTCGCGCCAGGATTGGCGGGTGCTATCAGTCTCGGCTGGGCCACGCACGATTGCACCACGTTAGGGGGCAACTCCGGTTCCGTCGTTGTCAACAACAAGGGCGAGGCAGTAGCGCTCCACTTTGCCGGTCTTTACATGATCGAAAACTACGCCGTGCCGGCTTCCACGATCGGCAAGTTATTAAAAGAAAGACCGTGGCATGGCGAGAGCGTAACAACGCCCGTGGAGTCTCCTAATGACACGCGTCTTGAGCATGGACAAGTGACAGTTACGATTCCGCTTACCGTAACGATTTCGCTCGGCGCACCGGAGACTCAAGTGATAGTTTCGGCAGGAGACGCAACAACTGTCGCGCCTCGCAACATCAATGAGGCCGCGGAAGCGCGCGGGAAATCGCGAGTGACACGTCGTACTCGAAAATGAGACGGAACGGTAACAGCGATTGTAGGGGCGGACCTCCGTGGCCGCCCCTCGTTGGAAACGCATTCAATGCTGAGAAGGGGCGGCCACGGAGGGCCGCCCCTACAATTGCATTCGGGAGACCAGGGTATGTCGTGGGAAGACGCTCCACAACTTGAGAGTCAACTAAAACGGGCGCTCGACGCCTTTGACTGGCAAGGTGCCGCCGGAATCTGCAACCAGATCGTCCAACGCATCAAGGAATCTGAGGACAAGATCCCTGAGACGACAGCGAGGCGACTGATGGCGAGCTTGCGGCGCAAGCGTCGCTTCGCGCTCATGAGGCAGCTTGCAGACGCAGTCATTACGTCAGGCGTGCGAACGCCTCAGGTCCGGCGGCAGTATGCGCAGGCGTTAATCGACGACGGGCACCTGGACCAGGCCGAGGATGTGCTCAACTCGATCCTGCAGGACGTGGCCGGCATTACCGGCGAGGTGGTCGAGGCGCGTGGGCTGATCGGTCGTGTCTACAAACAGCGGTATGTAAACAACAGCGATGCTGCCGACCTGCGGCGCGCGTTGGAACTGTATCATGAGGCTTGTCGTCTCAATCCGAAAGAGAATCTGTGGCACGGGATCAATGTGGTCGCGCTGTCAGCGCGAGCACGGCGTGATGGTCTATCGTTCGACGGCATGCCTGACGAGTTAGCGCTGGCTCGTGAAATCCTCTCTACTATTGCAGATAAGGAAGAACAGTCGACGGTCGCACTTTATGCCTTTGACGAGGCGACAAGAATGGAGGCCTGTGTAGCTCTCAGTCAGTACAACGAGGCTGACGCATCGGCTTTGCGATACGTTGATAGTATCGATGCCGATGCATTTGAAATCAGCAGCACGATCCGCCAGCTCACCGAGGTCTGGCAGCTAAACTATAAAGGCAATCATCTCCTGCCGATTCTCAAAGCAGCTCACTTAAGCAAGGAGGGAGGATTCTCTGAGCGGGAGCCGGAGAAGGTGGCGGGCGAAGCTAATGCTGTAGGCCTTGCGGCTGAAGAGCTCGAAGCATTATTCGGAAAGGCGAGCACCGTTACACTCAAGTGGTACAAGCTGGGACTGGAGCAATGCAACTCCGTCGCGCGTATCGAAAAACCGGACGGCAGAGGTGTTGGAACAGGGTGGCTCGTGAACGCGAGCGATTTCTTTCCCGGTCGTGAAGGAGTGCTTCTGTTAACCAATGAGCACGTAATCCCGCGAGCTGTCAGTCCTGAAGATGCTGAAGCAAACTTTCAGTCAATGGGTGAGAGTTTGGCGATTAAGGAAATTGTTTGGTCGAGTCCGTCTACGGATCTCGATGCCACGTTTGTGACACTTGACGGAGTACCTAAAGCTTCGCCTTTAGTGCTTCACGAGAAGGATGTGGAAATGCCTCAACCACCGGAGCTGGCGCCACGGCTCTACATCATCGGCCATCCGATGGGCCGCGACATTGAGTTTTCTATTCAGGACAATCACCTGTTGGGTTGTAACGAGAAATTACTCCACTACCGAACGCCCACCGAACCGGGCAGCTCCGGCAGTCCCGTGTTTGAATCTCAACGATGGAGAGTCGTTGCGCTTCATCACGGTGGGAGTGCGAAGCTTGCGAGAATCGATGGTGTTAAGGGAACTTACGAGGCGAACGAGGGAATAGCCATTCGCGCAATCAGGAAGAGAATTCAGGGTAGTTAAGTTTCTTGCCTGGCTCCGCGGCTAAAAGTCTCAAGCAAACCAAGCGTGATCGCGAGCACAACGGGGCCGAGCACGATCCCGAGTAGTCCGAAGACACTGATCCCACCGAGCACGGAAAAGAAAATAAAAAGCTCGTGTAGTCTCGTTTGATTTCCCACCAGCTTCGGACGGAGGAAGTTGTCGATCGTGCTGATCACGAGTGCACCCCAGACGATCAGCAGCAGTGCCTTGGTCCAACTGCCATTAAGCATCAGGTAGATCGAGATTGGCAGCCAAACCAGAAACGATCCGGCGACGGGAATCATACAGACGAAAGCCATCAGTACGGCCCACAGTATCGGCGAAGGAATTCCGAGTATCCAGAAAGCAAGCCCGCCGAGAAATCCCTGAACGGCAGCAATCGTCACCACGCCGTACACGCTCGCGCTGACCACTTGTTGCGTTCGCAGGATCATCGCTTCGCTTTGTTCGCGGTTGAAGGGAAGTGCGTCTGGCAGCCGGTCGACGATTTTGTCGCCGTCTCGGAACAGGTAATACATGGTGAAGACGACAAAGAATGCTTTGACGATGCTGCTGACGATGTTTCCCATCAGGCTGAAAGAAGCGCCGAGTAGTCGTTGACTTACATTCCGGAACTGCTGGATGAAGAAATCCTGAAAGCCCAGCAGGTCGATGCCGAAACGATTCTGCACCCATCCCGAGACTCGTCCGAGGATTGCGGGCTGCTGGCTGAACAGTTGTGAAACGTTGGTCGGCAGGTTTGGGACCACTTTGCTGAGTTCCTGAATTACTGCCGCAGCCAGCAAAGTGAGCGGCAGGACCACTACCAACACGACGAGCAAACATGAGATGAGCGCGCTGAGACTCCTCCGCCTCGTGCGTTCGGCGATCTTTTTGTGAACGGGGTAAAAGACGACAACGAGGACGACTGCCCATGCCAGCACTCCCATGAAGGGTCGTAGCATGAGCCAGCACAAGTAAAGAGCAATCGCCGTCACCGCGAGCACGGCTATCCAACGCGCCTGATCAACCTGGTCTCTCACCCTTCCACCGTAAACCAAACGCAGTCCAGTTTCCAGCGAAGTGGAGTTTTGGACAGGATTTCAGGATTGTTTCAGGATTTACAGGATGTGGGAACCGGCGGCTAAGCGCCATAACGATTAAGATAGAGCGTGCTTTCATACTCAACCAACCCCAGTTGAAACTGATCGAGCCAGCCTCGTCTGCCCAGTACGTTCCGCGTGAAGGCTTCGAAAGCAGCAAAATAAACCATAACGTCAAACGAGTAGCCGAAGGTCTTCACCGTCACAACATGACCATAGGCGTCGAAGCCGCCGGTGACGGTGCTGAAACGAAGAGGCGTTCCGCTTTCGATATCAATATCTAATGCTGTCGCAAGTTCGCGCTTGAAAACGCAGAAGGTAGCACCAGTGTCGATGTAAGCGTCAGTTCGAACTGCTTTGTCTGCGAACTCAAGTTCAACAGGAACGATAAGGGCTTCAGTTCCGTAGTTGTAGGCTGACGCAAACGTTAACTGATGACTCACTGCCAGCCCCCGATGAACGCCTCTTGTTTTGGTGAGACTCGCTCCAAGTAAGGTGAGGTGATACCTTGCTCTCTGGCCTCATCGTAGACTCGTTTGGCATCCGCGCCGTGAGCAATCAAACGATCTCCGTCAAGCGCGACCCACTGATTTAAATATTGCTCTCGATGAGTTTCAATCCAGGCCCGCTCGCGTTCGTTGGTTTTGTAAGCGGGCGTCGAGTCGCCGTTCGCTTCGAGTCTGTCCAACGCGGCACGAAGACGGATTCGATCTTCGGGAGGAAGTTTCATAGCTTCTTCCAATATTTCCTGTAACGTTGACATGGTTCTACTCTAACACCTTTGTCTACTCTTCGGGCCATCCGATGCTGCCGTTACCCAGCCAAAGATCAGTTCGAACGAGATTTCCTTGTCAATACGCAATTCCTGGCATTTAATTAGCGCACCATCGCATTCTTCACGTTTCCTTTAGAGGTGATTCATGGCCGTTACCGTTTCTTCGCGCGCTCTCATTGAGCTGGTCTTGCTTGGTCCGTCGAACGATCGTAGGCAGTTGCAGGATTCGCCAGTCCTTGGCGATGTCTGGAGTGCTTATGCGCTCAACCCGACTAAGGCGATAGATCTGCTTATTACTCCTGACAGGCTATCGCCCGCCGGTCCGGTTGCGTTACAGATCTCTGAGCGGATTGGCGCGTTGCAAATACCTCATGCGCCCGGCGAGGAATCTCAGATTGCTTATCTGCAGGGCCTTGTCGCTGCCCGGCTATATTTTGCAGAGCTCCTTCGTGTAGTGATACCGATGACTACGTGGTGGCAAAACCCAAAGATTCAGAAAGGCATCAAGACTTACCTCGATGGAACTGACTCTCTGGAAGACAAAATAAAAGCCGTAATGGATTGGGCCACAGCAAAGTCTGACGATGCGCAAGCCAAAGCGGCCGAGGTTTTTGCCACTTTCGATGCTCTCGATCGGTATGCGAGTCTGGCTTCGGTCATTCTGTGGGCCTCCTATAAAACCAACAACAAGGGACAACTCGGCGCCGGCGACGCGATTAGCAAAGCCAAGAGTCCCACGCCTGTGGTTCAGCTCATGCGCGCAGCATTCGACGCAATCTCAAATGATGCGAAGCCCGAAGTTCCCGAGAAGGCACCCCGGATCTGGCAGGTTTCACTCAATCGCAAGGCTTCACCGGCGCTGGATCGATCAGTTCCGTCGGTCAAAGGCGATGCAGCTCGAACGCTATTCAATGTGAAGTGCGACAGCATCACATGGGCCGTTCTCGATTCAGGCATTGATGGTAAGCATCCTGTATTTAAGGACAAGAATGGGAAATCTCGTATCAAGAAGGCCTTCGACTTCAGCAATGTCAGAAAAATCGTGAGTCTCGACAATCTCAAGACAGACACGGCAGCATTTGAGAATAGATTGACTGAGCTGCTCGCGCAGAGAAAGGAGAAGCTTCCACACGCAGCCGAGCTTCCGAGAGAAGAGGCCAAGAGTTACTTGCAAAAACTGGCTGAAGACGCTAAGCGGGAACGGCCGATCCACTGGGAGCTGGTTGAGCAATTCATTGAGATCGATCCGGCAACACCTCCGAAGAGCGTACACGGAACACACGTCGCCGGAATCATTGGTGGCTACGCCAACCCGGATGATGACAGCGGTTTCGCCAGCGGCATGGCTCCTGATATCAAGTTTTACGATTTTCGTGTCCTCGCTAAGACACTGGAAGATACTGAATTCGCAATCATCGCGGCGTTACAGTTCCTGCGCTATCTAAACGAGAGAAACACCTATCTAAGCATTCACGGCGCAAACCTGAGCCTCTCGATTCCGCACGATGTGCGAAACTTTGCCTGCGGGCGCACGCCCATCTGCATGGAGTGCGAGCGACTGGTGGAAGGCGGTGTTGTCGTCGTCGCAGCAGCCGGTAATCTCGGTTATCAGAGATTCGAAACGAAAGATGGTTCATACGAGGGTTATACAGCTTTCAGTATCACCGATCCCGGCAACGCCGATGGCGTTATCACTGTTGGTGCTACTCACCGGAATAAGCCCCACACGTATGGCGTAAGTTTCTTTTCGAGTCGTGGTCCAACGGGCGATGGTCGCTTGAAACCCGATCTGGTGGCGCCGGGCGAACGAATCGAATCGTGTTTGCCTGAAGAAGGGTGGGGCGAACTCGATGGGACGAGCATGGCCGCACCCCACGTCAGTGGAGCGGCTGCGATGCTGATGGCACGCTACGACGAGCTAATAGGCGAACCTCGACAGATCAAACGTATCCTCTGCGAGAGTGCTACCGATCTTGGTCGTGAGCGGAGTTTCCAGGGACACGGCATGCTCGACGTGCTGCGGGCGTTTCAACGTATCTAAAAACCGTAAGGAGAAAACTTCATGTTCTTCACACTCGACGTGCGACGCGCTCGCAAAGGCGACTGCCTCATTCTACACTATGGCTCAAAGGATGATCCGGGTCTGGGATTAATCGATGGTGGTCCGTCGAAGGTTTACAAGCCGTTTCTCAAGCCACGGCTGGCGGAAATAAAAGAGGCCCGCGGGCTCGATCCCGATGCGCCTCTTCCTGTCGACTTCTTAATGGTGAGTCATATCGACGACGATCACATCAACGGCGTGCTCGAGTTGACGAAAGAGTTACTCGAAGCGAAAGCTGCACACAGGCCGCTTGGATTAAGCATAGAAGGTGTTTGGCACAACACGTTTGACGACATCATCGGCAACAACCCTGACGAGTTGACCGCTGCCGTGACAGCGAGTTTCGGTACCGCATCGCTGTCAGGTGACATAGATACTGAGGGGCTTGATCCCGCTGCAGCCAAAGTGCTTTCCAGTGTTAGCCAGGGATTTCGCCTGCGCGATGATACGAGGGGACTGAATCTCCGCGTCAATCCGCAGTTTGATGGCCAACTTGTCCTCGCAAAGAATGACCGCGAAAAAACGGACATGGGAAAGGGGCTCACGTTCACAGTGGTTGGACCCATGCACGACGAGGTCGTGGCGCTACAAAAAGACCACGATACCTTTCTCAAGAAGCAGGAGAACGAAAAGAAAACAGAGGGAGCGCTGGCGTCGTTTACCGATACTTCAGTCGCCAATCTCTCGAGTCTCGTGGTACTCGCCGAAGTTGGCGGCAAGCGCATTTTACTCACAGGGGACGCGCGTGGAGACAAGGTACTCAAGGGACTCGAGCTCGTCGGCCTATTGGAGAATGACGGCAAGAGCACGATCCACGTCGATATTCTTAAAGGACCGCATCACGGCAGCGACCGCAACGTAGAGGGCATCTTCTTCCGGCGCATTACGGCCGATCACTATATCTTTTCCGGCGACGGCGAGCATGGCAATCCGGAGCGCGCGACGTTGCAGATGTTGTTAGACGAGCGCGGCGACGCGGACTATACGGTCCATCTGACTTACCCGATCGAGGAGATCGACGCCGGACGTAAAAAAGATTGGGAAAAGGAGCAGAACAAGGAAAAGGCCAGACAGGTAAAGAAGCCTTCTACAACGGTGCGAGCGGATTGGTCTGACGAAGTAAACAGCCTCGGCGCATTGCTCGCTGCGAATCCTAATTTCGCGAAAAAGGTCGTGTTCGTCGACGGCAAGACCCCCCACCTGATCAACCTGCACGATGAGATTACATTCTAGCCGCGTCTCACGATCGTGGTCCCTTGATATGAAACGGCTCTCAGACGATAATGAGCACAAGATGAAAAGCGAATATAAAGCTGTGCCTCAGACCTCAACCTCAAAGAAGCCTGCGAAGGCCCATATCTCAGACGCCGAATTCCGACGCCGCTTGAAGAACATCTCAGAATGGAGAAAGAAGCGTCTTGGCAAACCTCACACCAAGAATACGAGTGGAAGTTTACGTACCCCTACGCTATGAACCGCTATACCGGGGTTGTCTAAGCTGGATAATCGAAGAATTCACTCAACTGCGAGGCGGTTGCACGGTCCACTACAATGTAGGTGGGTACTACCTCTCGCGCACAAATGAAGTGCTCGACGATCATGTGAGTGTGGTTTACAGCGATTTTCCGATGGACTGGGACAACGATTCGGACCAGGCGGAGGTGCTCAGCTATTGTGTGACGCTAAAGGATTTTTTGTATGAGAATCTTTCGGAAGAAGAGATTCTGATTAGTGCTTACCCTGTCTCACATTTTCGGGAATAAGCCTGCGTTTACATGGGTAATTCACATCTCTTAACAAACTTTTACCTGCACTTAACACAACCCTCAGCGGGGCCGCTTAGTATTCTCTCCAGATAATGGCAAAATGGGTCTGCCCGATAGACCCTTCAAAGGAATACTAGATGAAGTTTCTCCCTAGCCTGTCTTATCGTCTGGGAATTGTCCTGGTAATCTGCGCTGCGCTCGCCGGTTGTGTGAATAAGGCGCAGCCTAATTTTGCACGTCCGCCGGCGCCCGTCGTCGTCAGCACGGCAGTGTCTCAGGACGTTTCGAACTACATGGATGCGCTCGGCAAGATCGTCGCGCGCGAAACGGTGGCGATTCAGCCACAAGTCTCCGGCCGCATCGATAAGATTCATTTCACTGACGGCGCAAACGTCCAAAAGGGCCAACTGCTCTTCACGATTGATCCGCGCCCGTTTGACGCAAACCTGAAACAGGCGCAGGCCAATCTCGCCAAAGACACCGCCGCTAAGAAACAAGCGGAAGCGAACCTTGCACGCGAGATCTCTCGTGAGAATTGGGGCCGCTCACAGGTCGAGCGTTATCGCACACTCGTTGAGCAGGGTGTCGTGGCCCGCGAGCAGTACGAACAACTCCGCACCGATTACGACACGCTCAAAGCCAACTCGGAAGCAGCGCGTGCCGCCGTGCGCAGTGCCGATGAGACGCTCAAAGTAGACCACGCCGCGATCGACACAACGAAAGTCCAGCTCAGTTACTGTTTCATCCATTCGCCGATCGATGGCCGCGCCGGACAGCGACTGGTAGACATCGGCAACGTCGTGAACCCAGGCGGCAGTAATTCAGACTCGAGCTCCGGAGTCTCAAATAACGCGCTGCTCGTAATCGAGCGACTCGACCCGATCTACGCAGACTTCACGATCTCGCAAAACAATCTCTCGGTCGTGCAGGAGCAGATGCGCTCCGGCAGTCTCCGGGCTGAAGTCCGGCTGCCGGATGCACCAGACGACGGCGTGTTTGGACAACTAACATTTGTCGACAACTCAGTGCAGAGCGAAACCGGCCAGGTCACTCTTCGTGCCACGCTCCCGAATCCGGGACATCGCTTCTGGCCCGGGCGCTTCGTGAACGTTCGACTGCTGCTGGGAACAATCGCGGGCGCAGTGCTCGTACCGGCAACCGCGCCACAAATGTCAGCAGCAGGCTCGTATGTGTACGTCATTAAGCATGACTCGACTGCCGAACAACGCACAGTCTCTTTGGGCCAGCGACAAGGCGATCTGATCGTAGTTGAGAAAGGGGTCGCGGCGGGCGAGAAGGTAGTTGTAAACGGGCAACTCGGCGTGACTCCGGGCGGCCCAGTCGCGATTCAGCAACCCCAGGCCAATCCGGCCACAGCCGAAGCGAGTGGATCGAAATGAATCTCTCTGAACCATTCATCCGGCGGCCAGTGATGACCGCGGTGTTGACGGTTTCCGTGATCCTATTCGGGGTGATGGCTTACTTCCAACTCCCTGTGAACGATCTGCCTGCGGTCGACTATCCGGTGATCCAGGTGACGGTCGGTTATCCGGGCGCGAGCCCTGACACGATCGCAAATAATATCGCGACACCGCTCGAACGCCAGTTCATGCAGATCAACGGATTGGAAGTTGTGACTTCGCAAAGCAATCAGGGTGTTGCGACGTTCACGCTACAGTTCGCTCTCGAGAAGAACATCGACGCTGCCGCTACTGACGTGCAGACCGCGATCTCGCAGGCGACGGGCAGTCTTCCAGCGGATCTGCCGTCGCCGCCGACTTATTCGAAGACGAACCCAAACGACCAGCCGATCATGTACATCGCGATGACCAGCAACTCGGTCACGCCTGGTCAACTCTACGACTACGCGAGCACCCAGGTCGGCCAGCGCCTCAGCATTCTGCCGGGCGTATCGCAGGTGAATGTTTACGGCACAAAATCCGCGATTCGAATCAAAGCGAATCCGTCGGCGATGTGGGCGCGCGGCATCTCGATCGACGACCTGAACAACGCGATCAGGCAGGGAAGTAGCTACACGGGTGCGGGCCAGTTGGATAGTCCTTCGCGGACGGCGATCCTGCGACCGCAGGGTCAGCTCGAGACCGCCGAGCAGTACGCAAATCTAATCGTTGGCGGAACGAACAACGCGCCGATTTATCTTCGCGATGTGGCGACGGTGAAAGAGTCGGTCCAGGACGAGCGCGTAAACATGCGCTTCTGGGTGCGTGGTCGTGACGTGCCATCCTCGACCGTGATCGTTGCGGTTAACCGCCGCGCCGGCGCGAACGCCGTCGAAGTATCGAAATCGATTTACGAGATCCTGCCGATGATCGCACAGGAGTTGCCGGGATCGATCGACATCCTGCCGATCTATGATCGCTCGGCAAACATCGTCCACTCCGTCGCTGACGTTCAGGCCACACTCATCATCGCGTTTATCCTCGTTGTGATCGTGATTTTCGCGTTTCTCGGCAGAGTGACAGACACGCTGATCCCAGTCGTTGCGTTGCCGTTGTCATTGCTGATCACGTTCATCGCGATGCGTGGTCTTGGTTACAGTCTCGATAACCTTTCGTTAATGGCGCTGACACTCGCGATCGGGTTTTTGGTTGACGACGCGATCGTGTTTCTCGAAAACACAGTGCGGCGCATGGAACGCGGTGAGCCGGCGTTTGAAGCAGCCATCAGCAGTGCGAGAGAAATCAGCTTCACGATCATGTCGATGACGATCTCGCTGGCGGCGGTGTTCATCCCGCTCGTCTTCATGACCGGGCTCGTAGGACGCATCTTCCGCGAGTTTGCGATCACGATCGTCATCGCGATTCTCGCATCGGGCCTTGTTTCCTTAACGCTGACGCCGTTGATGTGCGCCCGGTTATTGAAAGCGCGTGGACACGGCATGCGACAGACGTGGATGGAACGGGTCATTGGCGGTATCGAGAGACGAGTACTGAGCTGGTATGGCGGATCGCTCTGGTGGTTCCTGCGTCATCGCTGGATCTCGCCGGTGATCTGGGTGATTTGTCTGGCGGGTACGATCTGGTTGTTTATGCTTGTGCCAAAAACGTTCCTGCCGCCCGGAGACAGTGGCGTGATCTTCGGCGCGTTCATCGCGCAGGAAGGCTCGTCGCCGAAACAAATGCGCGAGTACCAGAATCAGGTCGACCAAAAGCTGCACGAGGAGCCGAACGTCGTTACTGACTTCACGATGACCGGAGCCACCGGATTCCTGGCTTCAAACCAGGGCATCACGTTCACGTTCATCGGACCAGCTGAAAAGCGAAGACCGATCGCGGAAGTCACCGCTGAAATGATGGGCAAGCTCAACACGATTCCCGGTGTGATGACTTTCCTGCGGCCGTTTCCGGTGCTGGAGATCAGCACGGGCGTCACCAACCAGAACCAGGGCCAGTATGCGTTCACTGTGTCGGGCGTGAATCCGAGCCAGGTTTACAAAACGGGCCAAGAGCTCATGGGTAAGTTGATGACGTACCCTGGATTTTTGAGCGTGTCGTCCGACTTCTACAACAACACGCCGAACCTTAACATCGACATCCGCCGCGAGCAGGCGAAGACTTACGGTATTTCGGAAGCACGCATTCTGACGTTGCTGCGCAATGCTTACTCGCAAAACTATCTTTATCTGATCAAGAAGCCCGAAGATCAGTACCAGGTGATTCTCGAGATGGAAGACTCGGTACGCGAGAAGCCTGAGGATCTGTCGCTGCTCTACATCAAGTCTGACGACGGTCAAAGACTTGTGCCGTTGAATGAGCTCGTCACGTGGAAGCAGACACTCGGTCCACAAGTAGTAAACCACTTGAACCAGTTCACCAGCATGACGCTTTTCTTCAACCTGAAGCCGGGTGTTGCGCTTGGTGATGCGACGAATTTCATCACAAAGACAGCGGCTGACACAGTGCCGTCAGGTGTGCGCGGGGAGTTGCAAGGTGAGGCGCTCACGTTTAGTCGCACAGTGACGAGTTTGACGATCCTGATGGCGCTCGCTGTGTTTGTGATGTACGTGATCCTCGCAATCCTTTACGAGAGTTACGTTCACCCGCTGACTGTGCTTTCAACTTTGCCTACAGCGCTCGTTGGTGGATTGCTGACGTTGATCATATTCGGACAGGAAGCGTCGCTGTACGCGTTCGTCGGAATGTTCATGTTGATGGGTATCGTGAAGAAGAACGGCATCATGATCGTCGACTTCGCGCGCCATCGAGTTGAAGCGGGCGAGCCGGCCGACAAGGCGATTCACGATGCGAGTATGGATCGTTTCCGGCCGATTCTGATGACGACGCTGGCGGCTGTGTTTGGCGCCATACCGATCGCGCTCGGTTACGGCGCGGATGGTTCTTCGCGGCGGCCGCTCGGACTCGTGGTGGTTGGTGGGCTTGTGGTTTCGCAGTTCATCACACTGTACATTACGCCCGTGATTTATCTTTACCTCGAGCAGTTCCAGGAGAGGGTTCTGGACCGCACCTCATTCTTCAAATCGCGAAGATCGCAGAAGCAACCGGTCGTGGTTGAGTCGTAAAATGTCTTCATGTCAAATGAACCCGAAGTAAATGCCACTGGCACCGCAACACTCATAGTTGGCCCACAGGACCTCGCCAGCTCGATTTCGAGTGAGACAGGAGACGCTTTTCCACCGGTGCTCGCCACCGCGCGAATGGTTGCGCTGATGGAGATTGCTGCGTCGCGCGTGCTCATGCCATTGCTTGGTCCAGGCGAGTTGTCTGTCGGCGTCACTGTCGATATCACTCACACGGCACCGACGCCGCTCGGCGCCGAAGTCACTGCAACCGCGCGTTATGCTGGTCGCGAAGGCAAGCTTTTCCTGTTTGAGGTTAGTTGCGCCGATGAAGGCGGTGAAGTTGGTCGAGGATGGCACAAGCGGGCGATTGTTTCGAGTGAACGGCTGCAAAGCAGCGCTGCAAAACGAGTTGGTTGAGTTACATGTTAATCCTGAAAGATCTTGTAAATTCTCTCTAACTCTGTCGTGAGTGCCGCAGGTGTCGCGTCTGCTGCAAACGTTATCGGCTCGCCGAAAGTAACCGACACCGTACCGGGTTTGACGAATCGTTGCCCTCGCTGTTTCACCTCGAACAACCCGCGCAGCATTACCGGCACGACCGGCACCTTCAATTCCGAAGCCAACAACCCAATTCCGGCCTTGAACGGTTGAACCTCTCCATCTTTTGTTTCCGTTCCTTCCGGAAAAATCAAAATACTAAAACCGCGATCCACTGCTTCACCCGCGTACGCGAAGCTCTGCCGGAATCCACTCTGCCGCGGTAATGAGAAGACATTGAACAGCGCCGCGCCGAGCGCGTACTTCACCTTTGCTTTCTGTCGCCACTCGCGCAGGATTTCGCCCGCCATCGCCACCGCTAATCGATATCGCCAGCGCCACGGCAAAGCAGAGATAATCAGTGCCGCATCGACATCCGTGACGTGATTTGAAATGAACAACACGGGTGGTTTCACCTGCGCGAATCGTTCGACACCGAGCACTCGCACACGACACATCACGAGTGTCAGCGGCAACAGAAATACGTGATAGACAACAAACCGGATCCACGTCACGGGGAAACGCATGGCCCAGCGTGGATACGGATAAGCGGTCGTTTCCGATTTGCCACGGCTGACGATACGTTCGATGTCGGCGATGGTCGTCGCTTCCGTGATCGCTGCTTCATCAAGCTCGATCTGGTACTGATCTTCGAGCGCGCTCAATAGCTCGACTCTGCCGAGTGAGTCTAGTTTCAGATCGTCAGCGAGATTTGCAGAAGCATTCAACGCTGCCGGCTCCACACGAGTAATCCGGCTGATAACCGCCAGACTCAACGGCGCCAGAGCGTCGCCGTTAGCTGCCGGCACAGATGATTGTGCGGACAGCATCGTCTTCACCGCTTCCGCAATCTGTCCCTTGATGATCTTTCGGGTGCCGGGTGTGCGCGGGAAGTCGCTCTTCGGCCACGAAATCCAGTGACGAATGCGCTGAAACTCCGCGAGTGTTTCGTTTGCACGTTGCACAGCATTGTCTAGATCGACATGTTCGTCGCGCGGAATCACCACTGCCAGTGCCTCAGTGCCTTTAGCGCCGGCGAGTGGAATCACAGCGCTCGCTTTTATCGCCGGTTGACGATCGAGCGCGGCTTCGAGATCCGTGGGATAGATCTTGAGGCCCGCCGCAGTAACGATCGTCTCTTTGCTGCGACCACGAAAATAGATGTTGCCCTCCAGACCAAACTCACCGATATCGCCCGTGTGAATCCAGCCTTGCTCGTCCGTAATTGACTGGCCATTGCTGTTCCAGTATCCGCGCGCGACGTTTTCACCGCGAACCAAAATCTCGCCATCGTCGCTCAGCTTCACTTCCTGGCCCGCGACAGGCTTTCCGATCGAGCCGTGACGCATACGAAACGGATGAGAAAGACTCGTGAGCGAAGCAGTCTCGGTCATGCCGTATCCCTGAATGACTGCGTAACCGAGGCGACGCCAGAAAGTCTCGGTCTCACTTTCCAACGTTGCGCCGCCGGTTATGAATGCCCAGAAGCGCCAGCCAAACTGGTTGTGAATTTTTCGGAACGTCCACCAGTTTCGCAGAAAGTGACGTCCTTTCGCGGCACTGATCTGATCGTCCGAAAGTCCTGCTTTGATCTTCTCGCCCAGCGTTTCGAGCACGCGTGGCACCGTGACGACGGCATTGATTTTTTGCTTCTTTGCGGCGCTGATGATTTGCGAAGGTTTGTATGACTCGCTGAAATAGACTTGGGCGCCGAGTAGCTGCGGAATGAAGATGCCCATCATCTGCCCGAAGACGTGACTCAGCGGTAGCAGACAGAGAAAGCGGAGCGGATGTACGAGTCTTTCCCAGCGCTTATACTTCGTGAACTCCTTTTCGATTGGAGCGATGTTGGCGAGGAGGTTTCGGTGTGTGAGGCACACGCCTTTTGGCTCCGCGGTCGTGCCGGAAGTGAAGACAATCTGCACCAGCGAATCGGGGTTGACCATGCCGGGTGAGTAAGGTTGGTCTGAATGTTTTGCGATCAGATCTGTGAGGCTAGTGAACGCGACGCGAGGAATGTCGAGTTGTGGTTGTGGCTCGTCGGCAAGCAGTAGCTTCGCGGAGACTTGTTGCTGCACTCGCGCGACGAAGTCTGGCGCGGATTTTAGATCCAAAGGCACCACGACGACGCCGCGCAACAGACAGCCATAAAACGCTGCAATCCACTCCGGACGGTTCTCGCCCCAGAAGAGCACGCGGTCGCCGGCGCCGATGCCTCGCGCTTCCAGCTCACGCGCGAACTGAAACGCAGACGATGCGAGACGCGCGTAGGACCAGCGTGAAAGTCGCACTCCCGCCTCGTGCGCCACGGCCGTCTGCTCGCCGTGCACGCGACAGTCGTCGAGGAAGCTGAGCAAAGTCTCACGCATGCTTCTCCAGGTATTCTAGCGCGTGTTTGTTGCGTGTTTACCTCCGGCCATACAGTTCATTCAACCGCCACAAGCGCGCTAGCGCACTCGGATTAGCCACAAAAGGCACAAAAGCACAAAAGAGATATTGAAACGGGAGCTCGCTTCCTTATCTCTTTTGTGCTTTTTGTGCCTTTTGTGGCTAGTACTACTGTCCGATCGGAGGATCGGTCGCGGTCGCCTGCTGGTTCGCGTTGACGTGGATAGTATTTGTGTCTGAATCGACATAGTAAAAATTCTTGCCGGTCGCTGAAACTCCCGTCGCCACCTGTGGGTCGGCGTTGATCGTGTAACCGGCCTGTGAGGAAGTCGACTTCGGAATCACCTTCATCGTGTAAACGTAACCATCGACCACCGGCGTAGTGCCGTCGAACCGGCTGTCGAGCAGGTTCTCTTTCCGCATTTCCTCAAACGTCCCAAACGAGCTGCGCTGGTGCGCGTTGTAAAAGAGCATTTGTTGCTCGGCGATTGAGCGCAGGGTCTTCACCGCCGCCGCTTCGTTTGCCGCTTTAATAGCCGAACGATATCCCGCGATGCCGACCCCGATCAGAATGCCGATAATCGCGATAACGATCATCAATTCGATCAGCGAGAAGCCGCGCTGGTTCTTTTTGGTATTATTCAGGGGTTCCATAAGTTCTCCTCGGGCACTTACACGAAGCCATTGAATTTCAGTTCCGATTTCTGCTTACGCTTGCCCGTCCTCTATACGCGGCTTAGTCTACTACAGGACCGTGGCTACGGTCACTTGCGGGTCACATTACAGGTCCGGCCAACTTTTCCGTGCCACGAGTGCTCTTAGCATGTAGAATTAGGCCAATTGATGCGGAACCTCGAGACAATCAGCAGCGGACAAGTAGCCAGCACCAACGCCGTCGAGCAGATCGAACGACTCCAGCAGGCTGTCGAAACCGTCATTAAGGGCAAACCTGAGGCGATTCGAATGGCGATTGTCACCCTCATCGCCGGTGGTCACCTGCTCGTCGAGGACGTTCCCGGTGTGGGTAAAACAACGCTGGCCCACGCACTCGCCCGCGCGCTCGATTGCCACTTTCAGCGTATCCAGTTTACTTCCGACCTGCTGCCGTCGGACGTGATCGGCCTTTCTGTCTACAACCAGCACAGCGGCATCTTTGAGTGGAAACCGGGGCCGGTTTTCGCGAACGTCGTGCTGGCTGACGAAATAAATCGCACCACTCCCAAGACTCAGTCTGCACTGCTCGAAGCGATGGCTGAGCGGCACGTGACCGTGGAAGGTATGACGCACAATCTACCGGCGCCCTTCATCGTACTCGCGACGCAAAACCCGATCGAGCATCACGGAACTTACCCGCTGCCGGAGTCGCAACTCGATCGATTCATGCTGCGTTTGCGCATCGGTTACCCTGCACCTGCGGACGAACAAAAGATCCTTCGCGATCGTGAGTACACAGATCCGTTAGACAATCTCGGG